>ERZ1066138.4-NODE-4-length-76770-cov-9.907593_pt1 | contig 76770 bp, 68 predicted proteins | sample MGYA00382785_ERZ1066138 | MGnify/ENA primary metagenome ERZ1066138 (study PRJEB33369, sample SAMEA5778368) | biofilm metagenome | biome: Industrial cooling water; feature: Water cooling tower basin; material: Biofilm | place: United Arab Emirates | collected... | reverse complement strand
ATATTCGCATTGTCCAAGAGGTCTTCGGCAAGATCTTCAACGAAGGTACCGAATTTCAGCGCGACGGCAGCCAATTCGATCGCCTGTTCAAGGATGGCGATACCTACACCATCGGCAACATGACAGCCTTCGCCATGCTTACCCCGGGTCACACACCAGCCTGCATGACTCACGTCATCGGCGACGCCGCGTTCGTTGGCGACACCCTTTTCATGCCGGACGGCGGAACCGCCCGAGCCGACTTCCCGGGCGGCGATGCACGCGTCCTCTACCACTCCATCAAGCGGGTCCTCGAACTACCGGACAGCATGCGGCTCTTCATGTGCCACGATTATGGGCCCGGCGGACGCGAGATCAAGTGGGAGACGACCGTGGCTGAAGAAAGGGCGAAGAATATTCACGTTCGCGAAGGCGTCAGCGAAGATGAATTCGTCAAGATGCGGACAGAGCGCGATTCTTCGCTCGCGCTTCCCAAGCTGATCATCCCGTCCATTCAGGTCAACATTCGCGGCGGTCAACTGCCCGAGCCCGACGAGAGCGGCAAGCGCTACCTAAAGGTCCCCATTAACGAACTCTAATTGAACACGCGCCTGCGCGCGGAAACGTAAGGCCAACCATGCTCACGCATGACATTCTCGCGAGCGTCTCGGGGACTCTTGTCGGTTTCGTTCTGGGGCTGGTTGGGGGTGGCGGATCCATCCTAGCCGTCCCCCTGCTCGTCTATCTCGTCGGCGTCCGATCCCCGCACGTCGCCATTGGCACGAGCGCTGTAGCGGTCGCATTGAGCGCCCTCATGAATTTGTGGGGTCACGCGAGCCAAAACCACGTGAAGTGGCGCTGTGCCCTCACTTTCGCCGCGGCTGGGACAGTCGGTGCAGCACTCGGTTCGACACTCGGCAAGCAGTTCGACGGCGAGAAGCTGCTCGTCCTATTCGGTGTCCTGATGGTGGTGATCGCTGTGGCCATGTTCTTCAAGAAGGCCGTCTCGGGTGACGAAGCCGTCCGCCTCGATTGGTCATCCGCCCCTCAACTGGCGCCTATGCTTCTCTTCTACGGCGCGGGTGTTGGCGCCCTATCCGGCTTCTTCGGCATCGGCGGCGGATTTCTCATCGTGCCGGGTTTGATGGCAGCAACCAACATGCCGCTGCTGTTCGCCATCGGCTCGTCGTTGGTCTCCGTTTCCGCTTTCGGTCTGACAACGGCCGGCAACTACGCACTTTCCGGGATGATCGATTGGCGGCTCGTAGCGTTTTTCATCTTGGGTGGCATTGCCGGTGGCTTCCTAGGCCGTCGCGCGGCTGTCCTCCTGTCGGACCGCAAACAGGTACTCACCAATATCTTTGCAGGGATCGTCGCGACCATCGGAATGTTCGTCGTGCTGAAAGGCATCAACAATCTCAGCGGTTGAACGAAGCGGAAATTGTTGCCGATCGAAGGTCGGTCTAGGGCAAATCGGAAGGTTAGCCTGGGCGGTCTGAGCCGTTTCTGGATCAGAGTTCGATTGTCGGGGAGCGTCATCTTTCAGAAAGGCGCAGGTACGACACTCAGGGTGGCCGCACTGGCGCAGGGAATCAAATCGCCTCAACGGAAAAAGCGGGCTTGGGCTTGACTGTCCCCGTGAGAGTTAACCAACAGCTGACCATCTTCTGACTGGCATGATCGGTTGACCGTCCTTCACCATGGAGAAGGCTTCTGCTCGCGCAGGTGGCCGCTTAGGTGCACTCTTGCCCTCCTGTCCAGATCTTGTGGAGGCATTTATGACCCGCACTTCACTGCTCGCGGCTTCGGCTGCTCTCTCCGTTCTTTGTCTCTCTTTTGGCGCCCAGGCCGGTGAGTGTCTGCGTGGCGAACGACTCGAAACGCGGCTGTCGACGGCCGTCCAGCGGACCGACCGCTTGTTCCAGCGCGTAGGCGATCGGATCGTGCGTGTGGGCGATCGGATGTTTTCGTGGGTTCACAGGCGCCCCCGGGCATAGCGCAGTTGGTCTGAGGTTCCTGGAACCAAGGCGCTGGGCTCTTACGCCTTCTGCAGTCAGAGCGTGGTCTAGGTCACGTCGCTTCGATCAAGCGAGGGCCCTTTTGCAAGAGGGCCCTCTCAAGCCGCGCGTACGGGCCTCTGCGGTATCGGCGGCCACGGAGGGCACGCAAAAGCCTGGACGAAGACGATCCAAACTCGCGCGGAGTCCGGCATGGAATCAGGCCATTGGCTGTCGCAGTGGATGCGCGGCGGTGCCTCGTATCGTCGTGGTGGGTACTGCTAAATCAGCCACTGCCTTCGGCGCTTCGCGCGCGTCGCAACTCAATTCTCTGGAGAGCCGCACCGGGTGGCATACCTTCTGGCGTTTTTTCCAGCTTGAAAAAATCTTCTGCATCGTGGCGTGCCCCTTCTACCGCTCTCCTCTAGGTATGGGTTAGCGCGGTTGGATTAGGACTGACTGTTCCGGATGGAACACCATCGTCGTGCGCCGCGAGCGTCGGCTTGTTTCGCCCGGGGTGAGGACCGAAATCTGCTAGTTCTCAATGATGCCTGCAAAAAGGTAAGCCGTGATGGCTAGGTAGGTCACGTTATGGAGCAGCTGGTCTGCGCCCAACGCCCACCAGAAGGGCGTGTTTTCGGGCGTCCATCCATACCGGCTGACAGCGCACTCTTTCAGATAATCGATGTGGTAGTGGATAAGAAATTCCAGTGACGTGATCGCCAGTATCACTGCACGCTCAGATGGAAAAATGAAGTAAACGGGCAGTGTCAGCACAGCATGTATGAGAGCGTGTAAAATACCTCCCGGATGGCCGTAGGTCATCTTGTTGGAAACTTGATAGCGTGTCTGTAATGTAAAATCCGCGATCGCATGCTTGAGCAATAGATAGCCTATGGCGAGAAAAATAAGATTTGCACTCGACGCCATTCTCCGCCCCCAGTCGACCGATCCCGCTATTTGAATTCCGCCACCGCCCGTCCGTCCCACGAGTCGGGGGGAGGCTGCCTCTGATAGCCTTGAGTTCGATCGTCATAGATGTCCCACAGGCGCGCGAACTTCGGATCGGATACTTGGCGTAGCGCCGCGATCCTGCGCTCAGCCAAATCGAATTGCCGCGATCTGAAGGCTTCGAGCATGGCGCGCTGTCGAAGTGCTAATTCTCGGCATTCGGGACGATCGCGGTAATTTTCGTCTCCCAGCAAGGCAAAGATCTGCACAGGGTGCTCGTAGCCCTTGACACTAATCAGATCAACCTCAATGAAAGCGAACTCCGGCGCTGCCGCGGCGGTCGCTTGTCCGACTAGGATGGGCAGCCCATAGTACTTCGTCAGACCCTCAAAGCGTGAGGCGAGATTGACGTCGTTGCCGATCGCCGAGTAGTCGAATCGCTGCGTCGAACCGAAATTCCCGACACAGCACACGCCGGTGTTGAGACCGATACCGATGGCGATCGGTTTGGCGCTCATTGAGCTCCGGCGAGCGTTGATCACTTCGATATCGTTTAGCATGGTGAGCGCCGCCCGACAGGCATTTGCGGCATGACCGGGATCGGTAAGCGGTGCATTCCAGAAGGCCATGACGGCATCGCCGATGAACTTATCGATCGTTCCATTGTTACGTAGAATTGTATCCGACAGGGGTGTCATTAGGTCGATCACGAAGCGTGTCAGTTGCTGTGCATCCATGCCCTCGGAATGCTCGGCAAAGCCACGGACATCAGCAAATAGCAGAGTCAAAGTCCGGTCTTCGCCGCCCAATTCCAGCGATGCGGGATCGGCCGCGAGCTTCTCGACTTGAGCCGGCGACATGTAGCGCCCGAACGCATGCCGGATTTGATTGCGTTCGCGCTCGACGATGAAGCGAAGGAAGATCGTACCCGATGCGTAGACGGCGCCCAGGGTCGCGACCGGCAGCACGGGATCAATAAGCCAACCCCAACCCACGTAGGCGAACCAAGCGGCGGCGACAACCGTGATGAGCGCTCCAAGCCCAAACGCAAAGCCGTAGACGGCACCCGACCGATAGGTGGACCACGCTAGCAGAGCGCCAATAAGAAGGGACACGAGGATCTCGGCACCGGCCGCAAAATCCGGACGAACGAGATAATCGCCAGTCAGCATTTGCTCAAGGGCCTGCGCGTGCGCTTCAACGCCTGGAACGGCAGGATCGAGAGGCGTTGCGCGAATGTCGAGCAGCCCGGCCGCGCTTGTTCCGATCAGAATGATGCGACCCTTCACCTCTTCGGGAATGGTCGTTCCATCGAGGATCGACTTTGCGGAAATGAACCGCCGTGGATCCGATTTGGTGAAGCGCAGCCACATTTGACCTTGGGCATCGGTTGGCACTGTCGCATTGCCGATGAAGACCTTTGCCACCCCCGTTCGTTTGCCGAACGAGCCCTCGCCTGCTGCACCCGATGAGACGATCAAATAGTTGGCGACACCTTGGGCCAGCCGAAGGCCCTCGGCCGCGATCGAAGGGTAGATCGTGTTGTCGACCTGAATGAGAAGCGGCAGCTTGCGGATGATCTGGTCCTGATCAGCAATCCAGTTGATGAAGCCGGAACCATTCAGCTTCCGAGTGAGGAGCGGCAGATTGCTCACAGCGCCGGGGAAAGCAGGAACGAAAAGACGCGGATCGTCGCCTTTGTACTCGATTTCAGCGACGAGCGGTGGCTGTGGACCTCTGTGGGCCGCAGGGCTGCCGACGAATCCCATCACGACGCCGGACCGGCCGATCACCTCGGCGAACCGCTCGTCCGTGGAGGGGAGCCGCGCCAAGGCATCAACAGCCAAATCACTTCCGGGCTGGCCAGTCAGGCGCTTAGCGATCTCTACGGGCGATAGCCGGTCAGGTTCCGGGAAAACCATATCGAAGACGATGGCAACGGCGCCGAGCGTCTCCAATCGCTCGATCAATTCGGCAAGATCCGAGCGTGGCCAGGGCCATTGCCCGTGCACCGCTAGAGAGGCCTCGTCAATATCTACGATTCGAACTGGCAGCGCTGGATCATAGGTCCTCGGGAAAAACTGCTGGTAGGCGTCGAATGCAATGGCCCTCAGGCGCTGCAAGACCGGAGGGTTTGCATAATGGAGGGCAGCAATAGCGAAAAGTACAACAGCCACCAGCAGGCTATAGGCGATCTGGGCTTGTCGCATTGCATTATCCGAGCCCAGTTCGGAGCCTACTGCGGCCCGCTACCAAAAAGATTACGGCAGTCGTGCGGTTGTCCTGAACGAGGTTTGCCCTTGCAAACTTTACTGATGATCTCGTCGTAAGGGCCTTCCCCTTCGCCGTATTCTCCCCCTTCGCTGTTTCCTCCGCCTTCGTCAGTTCCTGGAGGGGCGGGCGGTGCGGCGGACTGGCCGTTCACGGTCTCATTCAAATCCCTGAAGCGGATAAGTGGGTCACCGCCTGTGTTCGTGGCTTCAAATAGATACTGGTTGACGAGATCGACGGACGGCCAGCGAAGCAGCATCGCGTTCATCATGGCTGTGGGAATGCCGGCGGGTGGAGAGATCCGACCATCCGGGTAGACGACGACAAATGTTCCAGGCGCTGTGACCTGTTGACAGCCAACTGATGTGCAGACCTCGAACGCGCCTTCCATGAGTGCAAACACTTCGTAGCCGTTTATATCAACAAAGCCCTCGATAACGGTTCCGCGCACGCCGACGGTCGATAGCGGCGTTTGAACGGTGTGTGAACCGGCGGTATCGCCCGTGATATACCGAAACGCGCCTTTGGAAACGTTGATGACGACATTGGCGGTGCCGTTGGCGTCATATTGCGCCCGCTTCACGGTGATCGTCGAATCTGCGCCTGCGGTAATGCTGGTCTTGTCGCGAAACAAAATCTGTTTGCCGTTCGAGCCCGTGGAAACGGTTTGGCCCGGTGTTGCGACGACGGTCTGAGCCTGAGCACCGTTGTTTACTGGACAGAGTAGACCGATTACCACGACTGCCAAAAGAATCGGGCGATGTCTGGCCATGATTATCAAAACCTCCCGATCACGCGCACGCCGGCAACGTGGTTCTGGAAGTCCCGGCTATCGTCATTGGAGTAGTTGTCTTCGAAACGGTAGTCGGCTCGGAAGTCGATGTTCGGTGCAATGAGATTGGGGAAGATCAGGTGCGCGGTCGGCTCAAGGAATAGATCGCGACGCTTTTCGTCGGTAGCAATCTGAATGCCACCCTGAAGCCAGAATGAATCCAGGGTGTAGGTATCGAAGTTGCGATCATAGACTGAGATGCCGAACCCCAAATAGACCCGGCGATTCTCGATCGGAAAGAGGTAGGAGACCCGGCCACCCCACTCCGTATAGTCGAACGGCGATAGATCGCGCGTGACCAGAGTGAGCGGGCCAAAAACGGTCGGAATTTGCTCCTGACCAACACGATCGTTGTCAGGATTGCTGAGGCGAAAACTTGGCTGAATATAAAGGTAGTCGCCTTTGACCAGGGACGGGCTGATCACAAAGCGGCCGAGAATTTCGAGAACGTCAGAGTCGGGATAGTCCAGAGAATTGTCGCCGCCCTCGCGCCACCCGTAGCGAGCCGTTACTGTCTGGGTCAGCCCGCGATAAATGCCGCCGATTGTTACTGCGGCAGAGGCTTCGGTGTACATCTGCATGCCGTCGAGCCATGCGACGGCCATGCCAGGCGCCACGTGCAGCCATGTATCCTGCGACAGCCTCATTACGGGACCGGATGCGGCGCTAACGCGGCCGGTGGAGAGTTCGTTGATCTCGAAATTCCATTGACCCGCAGCATACGCGATTGAGCGCATCCGCACGCCAGCGATAGTCCGTTCATCCTCCACGGTCGCGGCACCATCCACGATGCCATCTGACTCATTTTCGGGCGACGAGTTGATAACCTCCCGGGGATTGGAAGCGTAGTTCAGGCCCATCTGCACGGTAACGGCGGTGGCTGCCGGCAGAAGCTTGCGCCGGAGACGTTCATACTCTGCGAACAGTTCCGGGTTGTCGGGATCAGCGGTGAGCGCCCGTTCCAAAGCTGCGAGCGCGTGGCGCAGATCGCCTCTAGCTTCGGCCGAGAGCGCAAACTGACGATTGAGCGCCGGATCATCAGGGTTGGCGAGTAAGCGTTGGAACTCAGCATCCGAAGATGCCAACGCTTGAGGTGCCCACGCGAACATGCCGAGGACGACCGTCCCACTGCAGCAATGTCTTATGACCGCTCTCAGACGCAGCACAGACTCATTCCCCAACACCGGATGTACCGCTAATGCGTGGAGGGAGTTATCCAGATGCCTGGGTAAATGATCAAAGACGTTTCATGGTGAATGAGCTGAGTTTGTGGAGGTGTGCCCAACTTAGCACAGCTGCATGAGCAGCGTGCATTCTGCCCAATAAATTAGCCTCCAAGCGTAAGTCATTGCAACCGCAACGTTAATCTTCTAGCGACTGAGCGAGTTAAGGGAAAATCAGATCAAGCGACATCGCGTTCGAGCAGATTGCAAAAAGTAGCGAAGCGTTCCTCCGACTGCTTGGTTAAGTACGAAAACAGTGCATTGGAATGTTAAGAAACCGCCGAGCAGTATTGACCACCGCGGGCCGCAAATAAGGGCTTCTTGAACTCATGCCGAACCTTATTCAAAACATACTCGACCGGGCTTTTCTGCGCATGCGATCGCCAAACGCCACCAGACAGGTCGGTGCACTCCCCTACACCGTCATTGACGGTCGAGTCGTATTTCTCCTCGTCACCTCGCGCCGTAGTGGTCGCTGGATCGTGCCGAAGGGATCGATTATCGTTGGCGAAACGCCGTGGCGCTCGGCTGAGATGGAAGCACTTGAAGAAGCTGGCGTCGAAGGCGCTATCGATCCCCATCCGATCGGGACGTACCGCACGATCAAGAATACCGGGTTGGCCCGCGAGGTTGTGGAAGTCGAACTCTATCCGCTTCGCGTAACCAAGCAGCACGACACGTGGCTCGAACAGGGCAAACGCCACCGCCATTGGGTTTTGCTCCGTGAAGCCAAGCGCCTTTTGTCCGACCCGGCTCTTGCCGAATTAGTAACAGAGCATTCCCGACGTGTGACGACGGGCAATCAGCCCACTACCCATCTCATCGATGCATAAATGACTGCCGCCAATAACGCCGCCGCCGGCACCGTTACGACCCAAGCCGCAGCGATCCCATAGACATGCTGTCGTCTCACCAGACGCCGTTTCTCACGCTTGTTGTAATTGCGAAGTGCATCCTCGGGAGTCTTATTCAACTGCGAAGGCTCGAGAAACATCGATCGTGGCTTAATGGCCGGGTTCGGTACGCCCTTGTTGGTCAAGAATTCGCGAAGATACCCGACTCCGAAAACTGCGCCTATGGCGATATGTGTAGATGACACCGGGAGCCCCATAGCCGAGGCCACGAGAACTGTGACGGCTGCCGACAGTGCCACACAGTACGCTCGTATCGGATCCATCTTGGTGATCTTCTCACCCACCGTTCGAATGAGACGCGGCCCGAACAGCGATAACCCCAGAGAAATTCCAAACGCGCCTATCGCCAGCACCCAAATAGGCAAAGCGACCTCTCCAGCTAGTCCAGCTTCTGTTCGAGCCACGGATACAATAGCCGCCAGAGGGCCCACCGCATTTGCGACGTCATTCGCCCCGTGCGCAAAGGACAACAATCCAACTGCAAAAATCAGCGGAATATTGAAACACCCGGCCACATCCTTACGCGTATTCGCGATCACCGCAGCCCGCCGCGCCACCAGTGGCCGCGCAACGGCAAACCCCAAAACTGAAAACAGTGCGCCAAACGCCCAAACAGTTGCCGCATCAGGCTTCCAGACACGGCTCAAGCCCTTGCTCACCATGTACATCGCGAATACGCCCGCCATCAGAGCCACTAGAACCGGCACCCATCGCTTTGCCGCTCCTCTGCGATCTTCGCGAAATACAACGAGCCATTTTACCAACCCGAGCAACGCCGCGGCAATCAGGCCGCCGCAAATCGGCGAGATGACCCAGCTCGCCGCAATCTTCCCCATCACCGCCCAATTCACCGCCTCGAGCCCGGCGGCCATTGAGGCGCTGCCCATGACGGCCCCGATGATGGCGTGCGTCGTCGACACCGGCGCGCCAAGATAAGTTGCCAGATGCAGCCACAGTCCAGCTGCGAGGAGCGCCGCCATCATCATCCTGATGAACGGGTCCACCGCGAGACCATGGTCCTTCACGATCAGATCCTTTGCCACCGTGCTGACCACGTCGCCGCCGGCCAGAATTGCCCCGGCCGTTTCCGCCACCGCGGCGATCGTGATTGCGCCTACCATACTCAACACCCGGCTGCCGACCGCTGGGCCCATGTTGTTGGCGACATCGTTGGCTCCGATGTTCAACGCCATGTATGCTGCAATAACAGCTGCGAATACGACGAGCGTCGTATGTGAGCTGTCTCCTAATGCGAGGCTGGTCGTTGCAATCGAGCCGACCATGAAGATGATGAGCAGACCTGGCGCCGCTATTGACCGCGAAAGACTGCCGGTCGCCGTCGCCAGATGCCCAACCTTTTTCAGATCCTTATCGAGTGACGGCTTTCCCATACAGTGCGTGACCCCCCTCAGTGTGGAGAGGGGCCTAGCATTTAAAAATCATTCTGTCACAAAACTGATACAAAGCTTCACGGCGCGCCTGCAGCAGCCCGAGGGCCATCCTGCTCGGCGAACGATTCGACACACAGCTGGACTTTGTCCTTTGGGTTCACCAGGAGGGAGTGATCTGATGGTGACGAGGTAATGTCCGACTGTCCGTCAACGAACAGCCGTAGTCCGCACGAGGAGATGGGTCAGCTTCTGCGGTTAAAGCACAGTTCGCCATGGACGCCTGAAGGATCTGGCTTCCGTGGCGTAATGCGGCGGCGCAATCATGGGACCTGAGAGTCGAGGCAATTTGATCTGCCGCTACCAGTGTGCGAACGTCCTCGCTCGGTGACTACTCGGTTGCAAAAAGGGAATTCGTACTTCGTGGCGGATGGTAATGCCGTGACCACGATGACTTTCGATGATGCAGGTGCTTTTTCAAAAGCCCTGTCAAAATCAAACGTCGTCTGCATGCAGACATCTTCAGGCATTCTTAAGTTTGGGCTCACCATTGTGAGGCTGCCCGAACTTGAACTGCATTTGACATCTATGCCCGTCGGCGCCTGCATTGCTCTCGGCGATACCGCCCATGATAGTGTCAGCTTTCATGTCGGCTTGAGCGTTGGACGATCACTGAACCTTATGGGAACGTCCGCCGGAACGAACTGCTTTGCAGCTTATGCCCGCGGGGGAGAGCTTGCGATCAGGGCGGAGAGTGGAGCTCGCCTCGCCTATATCGTCCCTAATTGCAAGTCGATGCCAGAGCTCCACGAACTACTGTCTAAAGATGTTGGCCTATCAAAGGCGCGACAGAGCTATCGGGGCAACATCGAGATCTCCGAACTCGTTAGCCTCAAGGCGCTTCTTGATGAGATCGCGCACATCATCGAATTTTCGCCGGCCTTACTCGATCGCAGAGCGACGGCCAGAAATCTTTCTCAATCTCTGCTCGTCCAGACTTTTTCTGTTGCTAGAAAGCAGGTGGCGACCAGCACCCCTGTCGGCGGGTCGCAACGCAGCCACGTACAGATAGTCACGCGGGTTCACGACTATCTGCGCCAGTGCCCAACTGAGCCTGTTTACGTGTTAGATTTGTGCCGTGTCGTGGGCGTCAGTCAGCCAACGCTGTTCAGGGCGTTTAGGCAAACACTTGGGATCGGACCCAAGGAGTATCTGCAAATACGGCGCCTGCATCTGTCGCGGCAGAGGCTGCTTCAACCTGATCACACAGTTAGTGTTCACGATGTCGCGTACGATTTGGGTTTCTGGCATCTCGGCCGGTTCAGCAGGGCCTATCGAGCCATGTTCGGTGAAACGCCGTCCAATACCCTCCGCCGTCGCCTTCGCAGCCAGCGCTGCCTTTAGGCCGAAGTGGCGATCTCATCGCGTCGCTGTTGCTTGAATGAAATTGACCTAGTCGCAAGGAACTGCCGCCTGCTAGATTTCGTGCGAATACTGCAAGGCCGCGAGGGGATGAATGGATAAGTATTTTTCAAGGGGTTCGGTAAGGGTGGCGCTCAGTGCTGTTTGGCACATCTTTGTCGGCGCGGCCTGTATCGTTCTAACACCGCTCGTCGGTGGTACCGTGCATGCAGCCGAGCCGTCAAAGCCAAACATCATTTACATTCTCGCCGACGATCTCGGTTGGAAAGACGTTGGATTTCACGGCTCCGACATCCAAACGCCAAATCTGGACAAGCTGGCGGCGGAAGGCGTACGACTGGAGCGACACTACACTTCTCCCATGTGCACTCCGACGCGCGCCGCGCTTATGACCGGCCGGTATCCCATGCGGTACGGACTTCAGGTCGGCGTCATCCCAGGTGCGGGAACGTACTCCCTGTCGCAAGATGAATTTCTGTTGCCGCAGATGCTCAAGGACGCCGGGTATAAAACGTACATGAGCGGGAAGTGGCATCTCGGTCATGCAAAGAAGGAATTCTGGCCCAATCATCGCGGTTTCGATTCATTCTACGGAGCGACGGTTGGCGAGATCGATCACTTCAAGCATTCATCGCACGGCGTTGACGATTGGTATCGTAATGACACGGCGATCAAGGAAGTGGGGTTCGATAACACGCTGTTCGGGGCGGAAGCTGTTCGGCTGGTGAATGCGCATGACGGCAAAGATCCCTTTTTCCTGTATCTTGCGTTCACCGCCCCCCACACTCCGTTCCAAGCGCCCCAAGACTATCTTGACCGCTATCCGTCGATCACCGATCCGAATCGGAAAGCTTACGCCGCAATGATCTCTGTCATTGATGACGAAGTAGGTAGACTCGTCGCGGCACTCGAACAGAAGGGTCTGCGCGACAAGACCCTGATCGTGTTTTCCAGCGACAATGGCGGCGTTCGGTCGTCGCTGTTTTCCGGCGACACGAAAGTTACAGGTGATTTGCCTGCGAGCAACGGTCCCTATCGCGACGGAAAAGGAACACTGTACGAAGGCGGGACCCGTGTCGTCGCACTCGCAAACTGGCCGGGACGCATCAAATCCGGCATCGTCGACCAGCCCGTGCATATCACCGACTGGTTGCCAACATTCGCTAAGTTGGCTGGTGGTTCCACGGAAAAGTGCAAGCCACTAGACGGCATGGACGTGTGGGATACTGTAAGTGCGGGAGCGCCGTCGCCTCGCAAAGAAATACTTTACAATGTCGATCCTCTCGGCGGTGCGCTGAGCGTAGGCGACTGGAAGCTGGTGTGGAAAGCCTCTCTGCCTCAGAATGTCGAGGTGTTCGACCTGAAGCGCGACCCTTCAGAATCGAACAATGTCGCGAAGGAACAACCGGAGATCGTGTCAACCTTTCAGGAACGGCTGACAGAGTTCTCGACTCAGATGGCCCCTCCCTTGCTGCTAATGGAAGCCGTCAAGCTGACGTTCTATGCTCCGCCAGTGACCGCCGATCCTTCGGCTATTCTTTCGGGCGGAGACTAACGGCTCTCATCGAGCGCTATGCCTCACCTCAGCCAAGGTGCCTACTGCCGTGCCGATGAAATTCAAAGCAAACTTTTGAGAGGGATCATGAAACGAAACCTTGTAGTACTTTCAGCGCTTTCGATCCTACTGTCGTCCAACGCTTTCGGTCAGCAGGCCAATTTAGCGGCCGATTGTGCCACTGAAATCAAGACATACTGCTCGAACGTGACCCCAGGCTCCGATCGGATCGTGGCATGCCTGATAGCCTATGAAGACAAGATCTCTCCACGTTGCCGACTTACGGCCTATTTGGGCTCGGATGAGCTCGGCGTGCGGATGACCGCACTCAAGGGGCTGGCTAAGACCTGCTCCAGTGACATTCTGCAATACTGCTCAAAAGTACCGGCTGGCGGCGGCCGGATTTTCGACTGTCTCATGCAGAAGAAGGCCACCTTGACCGATGATTGTCGTGCACAGATACCCGCTGCTCAGCAATACATGAAGGATTAAATGCGTGAATCTGCGCGACGCGGTCGCGTACGCCCATCGCTACGGAATTGATCTGCGCCCCAGGGTGAGGGCGAATGTAATTCCGGTGGTCTTGAGTGACTGATCATTGGACTTGCCAAGCATTCAGCTACCGCGAAATTTCGAAAAGTTATGTGCGGATGCTACCGGGCCAAACTCTGCGTACCGCACTACGTGGCCAAGGGCGTCATTCGAAAGACGATGATCAAATTCCGATAGCTGCTGCGCCAGGTGATCCGACAGTGCGCAGACGTCGTGGCGCGGTTCACAGCCGAGAAGCGTCATAGCGCATGCTTGGAGCGCCGGACAGCCCTTATTCTGGTAGGCCGCGATCAGCGCCATCGCGACGCATTCATCGCACCCGAATGTAGGGGAGGTTGGATCAGAAACGAGGAGTTCACGGCGAGAGCGCTCACTCAGGAGACGTACCCACTGCGAGAAATCGCGACATACGTCTTTTGCGGCGCGTAGTCCGAAGGACTGAGCCGACATGGCAAACGCGCGCTCCCAATACAGGAGGTCGCCTGTTCGGAAGCCTGTCAACCAATACCGAAAGCTCATGCCGACGTAGATGTCTGCTTTGCTGTGCCGGACGTGGTGTTCAACCTTTCGAGAACGCCGAGGCGTACGCGGAACGCGCGAATGCGAATTCATCCTGTCCTCCAATTGGTGAGGTTCAAAGCCCCAAAATCGGATGCGGTTCAACTGCTACCGTCAACAAGGGACAGTTTGAGCAAGTCGACTGTCAATAGCCAGATGGACAAACCATCGAATAACAACTCGTTTTGAACCGTTCTAGCTTTGCGGACGATGATCCGCAGCGCGTTAATCGTGACCATCGGCAACAAGTGCATCCAGCCGACGTCATTTCATGTACGGTCGCAGATCTGTGATTTGTTCATCTTGCAACTGGGTCAGTGGCCAAGCGTCAGAGCTGAAGTCGAGGCCAACCACCCACCGCGGCCGCATCTCATAGAAACTGGTCGTGTGGAACGTCTTGAACTTGAACTCAAACAAGCCAGCGACGCCTCGAACCTGATCGGCGGACTTGCTCGCCATACGCGCTGTCGCGGAATGGCCATAATTGCCCTCCACCAGCCTAAATTCCGTGAGCCATTTTTCAGCGGGTCTATATTGCACGCGGCAGGCACGACGAGGGGGATTTCAGCGTGAGTAAGAAACTCGTGTATCGCATCGTTGCTGCGGTCATTGCGATGGCTCTGCCAAGCATGGCGTTGGCACAGCAAGTTAATCCACTTCTTGCTGTCGATACGACAAGTCCGCGTGCGACCATCAAAACCTTTCAGCAGATCACGGATGTCATCGAGAAGGCAGCCATCGAGTTGCAAGCTGCGCCGAGTGCTGCCAACCAGGCTGAAGTTGAGCGCCTTATGCAAAAAGCGCTCAGCATTCTCGACTTGAGCCAAGTGCCGCCAACAGCTCGACGTGATGCGGGCGGTGACGCAATCGTCTTTCTCGTTGACGTATTGCGGCGCATAGAAGTGCCTACGCTCGAGGCAATCCCTGATTCCAGTGCCTTTCCTGACGTGGAGAAGCCGGCAAGTTGGACAATCCCTGGCAGTGAAATCACGATCAGCCGCCAAATCCAAGGTGTGAAGAAAGGGAGTTTCCTATTCGACGCGGAGACAGTCGCGAGGGCCGGCGAATTTCACAGCCTCACGAAGCATCTTCCGCTCAGGGTTCCCTCCCGTGTGGAAAGCTGGCGAGCAGCGCAACTCCAGTTGCACGGCTGGATGATACCCTCGACGTTCGTCCCCTCCCTTCCCGAAGGGCTCAAGCGGACTGTCCTCGATACGCCCATCTGGAAGGTGATTGCAACGATCAGCACTATTCTCCTCCTGGTATCGGCCGTGCTCGTTCTGCGGCGACTAACCGAACCAAGGCCTGAAGAATATAGTCCCGCAAGTTACGTGCGCCGCCTGCTGATGCCAGCCGCAATGATCATGGCGGTCTATGGTGCAAAATTTCTGGTGAGCGAACAGATCAATGTGATCGGTACCTTCGCCGAAATGGTGGAGTTCACATTTGCGATTGCCTTTTTCTTCGCTGCAGCGTGGGCCGTGTGGTTCGCCATCTTCGTCGCGATCGAATGGATTATTGAGTCCCCGAGGATCCCTGATCAGAGCCTAGATGCCAATTTGCTTCGTCTGCTGGCCCGCATCGTCGGTATCCTTGCGGTGGCCAGCATCGCTGCCTACGGCGCGCAACAATTGGGTCTGCCAGTTCTTGGGGTGCTTGCCGGATTGGGTGTCGGTGGTCTTGCGGTGGCGCTGGCGGCCCAGAGTAGCATCGAGAACCTAATCGGCGGGCTCAATCTCTATGCAGACCGACCGATCCGTGTCGGAGATTTTTGTGAATATGCAGGTATCAAGGGGCACGTGGAACACATTGGACTACGATCGACCCGAATCCGCGGCCTTGATCGCACTGTCACTTCGGTGCCGAACTCCGTACTGGCCAAAAATTTTGTTACGAACTACGCGCTGCGCGACCAGATGCTTTTCCACCACGTACTTGACCTGCGCTACGAGACGACCACAGGGCAGTTGCGCGCGCTTTGCACTGGCATTCGCACTTTTCTGTCGTCTCACCCCAAGGTGAGGCAGGACATTTCCTCACCGCGTGTGCACGTCATCGGTTTTGGCGACTGGTCGATCAAAGTAGAGATCTACGTCTACGTCGATGCGACAGAGCTGCCAAAGTTTCTCGCCATTCAGGAAGAGTTAGCCGTCGCGATTATCGACCTTGTGCGAAAGTCAGGAGCGGAGTTCGCGTTCCCATCGCAGACAACCTATCTCGCGCAGGACACGTCCGGACTCAGCACAGACCGCGTGCAAAGTTTAGGAGCAAGAGAACGCCTAACTTCAACATGAGAAGCCATGGCGAGCAGATTTATGTTTGCAAGCGAGGGAACAAATCCGATGTGAGCAGGCCGCTTTGAGGCAAGGAAAAGAACCTCAAGGGCATAGCAGAGCGGGATGACAAGAGCGACGACTGCCTTATATTGAACTGGTAGATTGCCCGCCCTCGAATTGATCTACAAGGATGACAGCAACGCCTGTGAACCGTAGTGCGAGTCCTAGAAGTACTGGATCAGATCTTCTTTTGACGACACTCCGTAGATCTCGTGGGAGAGCTGCAGCCTGCTGAGCGCAGCAGGTGCTTAATTCTGAGAGCTCGTCTCAATGTGCGTTCGTTCGAGGATATCGAGCTTGGAATTGTAGGCGACCGTCGTCACCTCAAAAAAGCCGAGCAGTGTCGAGAATACGTTGTCATGTGACCAGCGGTGCAGGCTGCGGTCCGCAACAGAGGCCATTACGATGTCTTTTTTGATCCCCTGACCGAGCCACATCACAGCCGGGACATGCTTCTGCGTGTCTGGCGCGAAGGCGTAGGGCGCGCCGTGCAGGTAAAGGCCATGTTCCCCAAGCGACTCGCCGTGATCGCTGACATAGAACATTGCCGTCTCGTAGTTATGATCATTTGCTTTCAGAAGATCGATCACTTTGGATAAGAAGTAGTCCGTGTAGAGGACGGCATTATCGTAGGTGTTGTTCAGTTCCTCGCCGGTGCACGAACCCAGATCACTCGTGGAACAGACCGGAGTAAATTTTTCAAACGACTTGGGATATCGCTTATAGTAAGCGGGACCATGATTGCCCATCTGATGCAGGACGATGAGCATGTCGCCCTGCTGTGCATTGATCCAATCCTGAAGACCTGCCAACATTCCTTCATCGCGGCATTCGCCATCCTCGCACATGGGGTTGAGAGGCGGCTTTTTAAAATCCTGATACGTCACGCGATCTGCGACACCCTTTGAACTCGAGTTGTTGTCGCGCCACAAAACGTTGACCCCGGCACGGGCGAGAATATCCAGCGCGTTGTCGAAGGTCGCAGCTGTTGTCGTGTTGAATTTTGCCTGACCCAAGTTGGAAAACATGCAGGGCACAGAGATCGCCGTTGCGGTTCCACATGACCAAAAGTCGGGAAAATTCACGACCTTTCTGCTTCGCAACTGGGGTGTCGTATCGCGCGCATAGCCGTTAAGACCGAAGTGATCTGCGCGGAGTGTCTCGCCAACAACCATGATGACGAGCTCGTGGTTTCGATCACCGGGCGGGATTGCGGCGTCGGTTCCTAATTCAATATGTTGATGCTTTGTTTTGGGTGCTGATCTTGCTGCGAACCGGATGGCGGAGAGAAGTGCGTAGGTCGGAACCGCCTGATTCGTGACCTCTCCATGAAAGCGCAAAAGGCCAGCATAATGGCCGCTGAATGCAACCACTGAACCTACCAGGACAGTCCCTGCAGCGCCGGCCAATTTCAGTCGCGCTACCGTCTCGGTCCGCCAATCTGGAAATATCAACTTAGCACGCCAAACAGTAAAGGTGGGCAAAACACCCACGAGACCGATCCAGGTCAACATCGCGGGCGACACCAGATCTCCGGCCTCGGCGCCGTCAGTCTGGAGCGCGTTTGCAATCATCTCTTCGTCGACGACCGTGCCGTACGCTATAGCGAAATAGGAAACGAGGGCACTGATCAGGAGAAATGCGATCAGAACGGGTTTGACGAGGGCGCGGTGACAGACCGCCGAAAGGATGAGAACGAGAAGGGCCACAAACGAGCCGAATAGAGAAATGTAAAATGGCCAAAGCCACGGCGAGCTGCCTAAAGCTGTCAATGCGGCCGAATAAAATCTCCCGTTGGCCACAATGCCAATGAAGACAGCGACCGCAAGTATGAGACCACCGCTCGAGATCTCGCGGTCGCGCAGACGTGGCCAATTAGATGGCATCGTTGTTCTCACTCCCCATGAGTTACACCGAACAGACCACGAATTGTGGCTCTGGTGAGGCGATCCATCTCGTCAAACTGCTGACCATGCGATTCGGTCAAATAAAAAAGGCAGGTCCGACACCTGCCGTAGAATATAAAACGCCAACCGTGATCTACTGTCTGCCGGGACCCTGGCCCATACCTTTGCCGGGTCCTGTAGTGTCCAGCGCCGTCTTGCATTGAGCGGATACCTTGTCCTTGCTCGCCTCCAAACAAGCGCGAACCTCGCCGCCCCCGTGTTCCTTACCGGCACAGTATTTTGGGATGTCGTCCTTGCAGGCGGCAGCGACAGGTCCTTGCTGAGCCCATCCCGCGGAGGTTGCAAGCACTGCAGCCAGCAGCACAAGAATCGTGCCTCTCACTTTCATCATTTTTGACCTCCTGATGTTTTGTAGAACAGTCGAACAACGTCCTCGGCGGTTCTCAGTTTCGGCGCTTGACGTGCTGTTGCGTTGATCTCGGTCATTGCAAGTCCTTCGATTTTACGGCAGGAAGTGTCAGCACGACGCGCAGTCCTCCGAGAGGGCTATTTTCCAAAATCACATCTCCACCGTAGAGGCGAGCTAGATCGCGCGCGATTGCAAGGCCCAGTCCTGATCCTGGAACTTGGCTGTCCCAGCGTTCGCCGATGTTAAACACGATATCTCGGGCTTCCGGTGGAAGCCCCGGCCCATTGTCGTCGATCATGAGCGAGAGCTTTTCGCTCGCTTTGTCGAGTCGGGCAGAAACTTCAATCTGGCTTACGGCGTGCTTGAAGGCGTTGTCGAGAAGGTTCGCAAGGATCTCATTGAGGTCCTGACGGTCGCATGCTGCCAGCAGGTCCGGAGAGATATGCCTTCCCAGCGTGATGGAGCGATCCCGATAAAGGCGTTGCAGGGCGTTCGTCACTTCGGTCACAGCCGTATCGACCGCGGCAGAATTGCCAAGAGTAATGTGGGCCGCGCTCGCGCGGGCGCGCGTGATCTGATAATCGATGTGCGCCTGCATCTTCTTAAGCTGCCCGGCTATGTTCGTTGCAGACCTTTCGGCCCCCTCCCGCTCCAGGCGGTCCGCCTCGTCCAGCAGAATGGCCATCGGTGTCTTCAACCCGTGAGCGATGTTGCCGGCTTGCGTTCGCGCCCTTTGCACCAGCTCTCCTGTGGAAGCGAGAAGGCTGTTCAGGTCATCAACCAGCGGCTGAACCTCGGTGGGAAACGAACGCTCGATCTCTCTTATCTCTCCGCTCCGGACTCGGGAGAGGGCGTTTCGGAGGTGCGTGAACGGTCGCATTGCAAAGGCGATCAAAAGCGCCGCCGCCAGAATGAGCGTTGCTGCGAATCCAGCAAGTGAGGCCGCGACTGTCCGGTCGAAATCGTGGATCACCTTGTCGATGTGGCGCTGGTCCGTGCCAATCAGGTAGCGGATCACGGGGCCGGACGGTGTCTTCCAATCGGCCTGCTCGGCCACCAAGATTTCGCCGGTGGGACCCATACCTTGGTGAAGGTGCACACCGACGTCTTCCGGTGTATCGAGAGGCACACGTAGTAGGGGCCCACGCATGGACGCCGACCGGGCGAGGACCTCACTGCCCTTCTGTATCTCCCAGTAGAAACCGGAGAGATCTTCTTCGTAGCGCGGATCACTGAGCGGGCGGCTCAAGACCGCGTTCCCGTCTTCGACTCTGGCCAGGCGTTGAAGCTCGGCAAGGTGGACGTACAGTTCTTCTTTGAACTGCTCCGTAACGTGTTGCCGGAAAATTCCAGAAAGGACCAGACCAGCGAGTCCCACACCGATCACGATCCACAGGGCCGCTGCTGCAATAAGACGTGCCTTCAATGTGTTCAGCAAACGCATGCCTCAGTCCATTCGATATCCGAGGCCGCGGATCGTCTTGATGATGTCTGGAGAAATCTTGCGGCGTAGGCGGCTGACGTAGACTTCGATAGTATTCGACTCTCTATTTTCATCGGTGGAGTAAAGGTGTTCAGCCAAGTCGTTCTGCGACACGATCCGTCCCGTGCGGTGCATGAAGTAATTGAGCATGTTGAACTCGCGAGCCGTGAGGTCGACTTGCTCGCCTTTGTACGTCGCCTTTCCAGTGGCCGTGTCCAAGACGAGATCACCGTGCCGGAGGACCGAAGAGGCCAAGCCTGCTGAACGCCGGATCAACGCATTGATGCGCGCGACAACCTCTGGCACGTGGAACGGCTTGGTTACGTAGTCATCGGCTCCCGCATTCAATCCGTCGACCTTTTCGGACCAAGTGCCACGAGCCGTGAGAATGAGGACGGGGAAGTCACGCTTCTCTTTGCGCCAGCTCTTCAGGACGTCGACGCCTTGAATGTGCGGTAGCCCAAGGTCGAGGATGACCGCGTCGAAGGCATCGTGCATGCCGAATGCAAGTCCGTCGGGGCCAGTATAGGCGTACTCCACGGAAAACCCCGCGTCCGCAAGGCCTTCGCCCAGTCGGCGCGCGATTTCACGATCATCTTCGACGAGCAGGACGCGCATCTTCGCTTCCCCTGAGCACAGATATTCGCCGTTTAGCACACCGAACCTGAAACAGACCTGAAAACGCGTGGCTGAAGGCGTCGCAGCCGGCGTTCAGGCTCGTTTCAGGTAGGTGGCTGATGACAGTGTGCTGACAGCCTCTGTCAGCGATCCATCCTCGGCCGATGTTGGATGATCTTCAACGTCGCATCGCGGGTGGATACTGACACGTCCTGGGGAAAAGCAATGAAAGTGCAATCGCTGGCAATGAACAAAGCCCATGTAGCGGCCCGTTTCTCCGTCGCGGTGATTCTTTTGAGCTTCCTAAACGCGCCCGCTGTTGCAGATATCGCTCCATCGGCAAACTTCCAGCTGGCAGACGCTCGACCTATCCGGCACTGCCACAACACGGCACGCCGCGTCTACTGCCACACCCGCGAAGATCTACCTCTGACGATACGCTCTACAGGCACAGTGAAAACATGAACCGTAGTTGCCGGAGAATTGACATGTCTCGCAGTCCAATCACAATTCGGTCAGCGCTCTGCCCGGCACTGTTCGCTCTTTCACTTTTGCCTGCGCAAGCTGACGACGTTAAGATTTCTCTCGATCAACTTTCTCAACTGGAAATTGGTTTGTCGCGCGTGAGGCCGGCAAGTGCGACGCCTTCGGCAGTCCTTCCTGCAACCGTCGTCCCCGCTTCCAATGCGCGCATCATCGCCGCAGCGCCGTTTGCTGGTACCGTTCTACAAGTCTCCGCATTGCCGGGGCAGGCCGTGCGCAAAGGCGACCCTCTTGTGACCGTATTGAGCCGCGACCTCGTCGAAGCGCACGGTAACTTGGCGCAACAGGAGGCCGACCTGCAGAAGGCAGCCGCCACAGCAAAGTGGAAGAGGGATCTGGTTGACAAGAAGATTCTGAGTGTCGCGCTCGCCGAGGAAGCTGAAGCCCACGTCAAGAAGCTAGAAGTGGCAATCGCCGCTCAAAAGCGGGCGTTCAGCATCGGCGGCATTCGTATTGAAGATCAGGGCCGCTATACGATCACTGCGCCGGAAGACGGTTCAGTCGTCATCGCATCCGTACAGCCCGGCTCGCAAGTGGAAGCGATGACTGCGGCGGTCGCCATTTCAACAAGTGACGAACTCTGGATTGAGGCTCAGCTCCCGGCGGACCTCGTGCAGCGCGTGAAGCCCGGCGACCCGATTGATATTGGCGGGCTGGTGACAGGAACCGTTCTCTCGGTCGGTGGCACACTTGATCCAATAACCCGCTCGGCCACGCTGCTGGCTAACGTACCATCGGGTTCGCCCTTGATCGCGGGTCAGCTTGTGAGCGTCACATTGCAGCGGCCGCCAGAAACAGGGAGTTTCGAAGTTCCGGCCGCCGCAGTGGCGTGGATCGGCAATGCACACGCCGTGTTCCGCAGAAGCGACAAGGGCTTCTCACTCGTCCCCGTCGAAGTCAAAGGTAAGTCTCGCAAAGCGGCGACAGTAGTCGGGTCGCTTCAGGCCGATCAAGAGATCGCCAGCAGTGGATTGCCGCAGCTCGAAGCCCTGCTAAGCGCGGAGTAAGTCATGTTGCGCCGCTTGATCGAATTCTCCCTTACGCAGCGCGTCTTCATGCTGATCCTGGCGGGACTGGTCGCGGCGGTCGGGGGCTATGCCTTTCGTACGCTCCCGATTGATGCGTTTCCGAATGTGTCCCCAGTGCAGGTGAAGCTGATCCTGAAAGCGTCGGGGATGACGCCCGAGGAGGTCGAAACGCGGGTCATTATTCCTTTGGAACTGGAACTGCTGGGCATCCCGCGTCAGACGATTCTGCGCTCCGCAGCCAAGTATGCGATCGCAGACATCACCCTGGACTTCGAGGACGGCACCGATATCTACTGGGCCCGGCAGCAGGTATCCGAGCGCCTTGCAGCGGTCCAGGCTGATTTGCCGGCGAACGTGAGCGGCGGACTGGCTCCGGTATCGACTCCCCTATCGGACGTCTTCATGTTCACAATCGAAGGCGGAAATTTGAGCCTCGAAGAGCGCCGCAGCCTGCTGGATTGGACGATACGCCCGGCCCTGCGCACAATACCCGGCGTGGCGGACGTGAATGCTCTCGGCGGCCTTGTGCGGACCTTCGAAGTGCTCCCCGATGGAGCCAAGCTTGCAGCGGCGGGGCTTGGCGTCACAGATCTCATTCGGTTGATCGAAGCGAACAACCGCAACGACGGCGCAGGGCGCGTTTCGGAGGGTGAAAAGGCGCTCGTGGTGCGCGCAGAGGGGGCAATCCAGACACCGGCCGACCTCGCCGAGATCGTACTCAAGACTGTCAACGGCCGCGTGTTGCGGCTCGGAGATGTCGCGACGGTTCAGATCGGAAGCCTGACGCGGTATGGCGCGGTGACACAGAACGGAACAGGTGAGGCGGTCCAGGGGCTTGTTCTCTCTCTGCGAGGCGCAGATGCCAGCCAACTGATTACTGCCATTCAGGCTCGGTTGGACGATCTCAAATCTGCACTTCCGGATGGTGTTCGCCTGGATGTCTTCTACGATCGCTCGCATCTCATACAAGAGGCTGTCGGCACCGTAACGAAGGCACTTCTGGAGGCGACGGTTCTCGTCGTCGTACTTCTGCTCGCCTTTCTCGGCAGTCTGCGCGCCGCCGTCGTCGTGGCCGTGACCCTCCCGTTTGCGGCCCTGATCACGTTTGCAATGATGCATGCGTTCGGCATGTCGGCCAACCTCATGAGTCTCGGCGGCCTTGCCATTGCCATCGGCCTTATCGTGGATGCGGCTGTCGTCGTTGTCGAGAACACGGTCGAGCGGCTGCACGAAGGCAAACCGAAAGTTCCGACGCTGCACATCGTTTATCGAGCAGCGAGTGAGGTCGCCACGCCAGTTGCATCCGGCATCGCCATCATCTGCCTTGTATTTCTTCCGTTGCTGTCGCTTCAGGGACTGGAAGGTAAGCTCTTCGGTCCAGTCGCGCTGACAATCATCTTTGCGCTCAGCGGTTCGCTCATTCTCTCGCTCACACTGATACCGGTGCTCTCTTCATTCACACTGAAAGAAGGTGCTCACAAAGAGCCCATACTCATGCGGCTCCTGACGTCCGCATATAAGCCCCTGCTCCTGGCGTGCCTTAAACGACCACTCCCGGTTTATCTGCTGGCAATGGGTGGCTTGGCTTCGATGGTCGCCGCATATAGCGCAATCGGCAAATCTTTCATGCCGACGATGGACGAAGGGTCCGTGATCATGCAGATCACGAAGCTGCCATCGATCAACCTCGACGCGAGTATTGCGGGAGACCTACTGATTCAGATGAGACTGAAGGAGAAGGTGCCGGAAATCGAACGTATCGTTGCGCGTGTCGGCTCAGATGAACTGGGCCTCGATCCAATGGGTCTCAACGAGACCGATGCCTTCCTCGTTCTCAAACCGAAGTCAGAATGGCGGGTTCCAGACAAGGAGTGGCTCGTCGAAGAACTTCGGAAAGCAATGAGTAGTCTTCCGGGCTACGAATTCGCATTCACCCAGCCGATCGAAATGCGTACGTCGGAGATGCTGACGGGAGCGCGCGGCGATCTAGCTATCAAGGTTTTCGGCCCCGACCTCAAGGTGCTGGCTGATCTCTCGGGGCAGATCCAAGCAGTACTTTCCGCAGTGAGAGGCGCGACCGAGGTCTCCACGGTCGCTAACGATACGGTCGATTATCTCCAGGTGGCCGTTGACCGGTTGGCGGTGGGACGGACCGGGCTCGATGCGGCTCGTGTACAGGACGAACTACGCGCGATGGTCGAAGGCGCGGATGCCGGGATCGTCCAGGAGCCGGGCCGGCGGACACAGGTCGTCATTCGCGGAAGCGATGCCGTGCGCTCATCTCCGGAAGAATTTGAACGGATGCAGCTGGCCGCCGGCGATGGTGGACTGGTGCGCGTGACTGACGTGGCCAAGGTTGAGCGCACGGCAGGACCGGTGAAAATCGACCGGGAAAACGCCTCTCGCTTTGCCATGGTGCAGGCGTATGTGTCCGGCCGTGATCTGGTCGGTTACGTAGACGACGCGCAGAAGGCTGTGTTTGAGAAAGTAACTTTGCCAATCGGCTATCGGCTCGTTTGGGGCGGTGAATTCGAGAACCAGCGCCGGGCCGCTTCCCGGCTCGCGATTGTAGTTCCCATTGCTATCGTTTCGATATTCGGCGTTCTTTTTGCAACGCTTCGCTCGGTACGCCAATCTCTTCTCATCCTCGCGAATGTTCCATTTGCACTCGTCGGCGGAATCCTGACGCTTCTCGTATCTGGAGAGTACCTCTCCGTCCCAGCATCCGTTGGATTCATAGCGCTACTTGGAATAGCCGTATTAAACGGGCTGGTTCTGGTCACCTACTTCAACCAACTCATCGCCGAAGGCGCATCCATCGGTGACGCTGTCTTCGAAGGTTCTGTCCGGCGGCTGCGTCCGGTACTGATGACGGCCAGCATTGCCGCTCTCGGTCTCGTCCCGCTGCTCTTTGCGACCGGGCCCGGTTCCGAAATCCAGCGCCCACTGGCCATCGTCGTGATAGGGGGGCTCGTGACCTCAACAGCATTGACACTCATCCTATTGCCAATCCTCTATCGTCGGTTCGGCCTTAATGCAGAGGTCAGCTCGCCGCAAGAACAAGGGAGTTCGTCTTGGAATCCACTCTCTGCAAAATCACTCTCGTCCTCCCATCATCTGGAGCGGAGCGCGTCGCCGAACTGATGCTCGCGTCCGAGCCGCAGATCACTGGCTTCACCACGTGGCAAGCCGAGGGACATGGAGAGAGCTTTGAGACTGCGAATAACTCAGAACGTGTCCGCGGCCGCGTCGTGCGGACTGTATTTGTGACAATTCTTGAGAAGCCGCGTGCCGAGAAGTTAATTGCGGAGCTCCGTGAACAGGCGCCGATTGCTCACATGATCTACTGGGTCGAGCCCGTTTCCCAGTTCGGGCGCATGACTAGCGTACAGTCTATACCCTCAGAATAAGGCCCTAGCGGATGATGTTCACTATTCTCGTTGCAGTCGGGTTCGTTGTGGGCGTCCTTGCTGTCGCCGCGTGGGCAGCGCGTCTTCCAAACGAGGAGAGGTCATTTCTATCGAATTCTGAGCGGACAAAATCAAACGCCCGGGATGCAGACGCCCGATAGAAGTCAATTACGTCCAGTTTTCAAAGAACGGGTCAGGGCCGGTTCTATCTGCAATCGTCTCACCTCCTCCAGCTCAGTAAGGACGCCCGCATGACATTGCCGTCAGCCCACGACAACGAACCCCACTTCATCACGCGGAGCGGTTGGCTACGGGCCGCAGTCCTGGGGGCGAACGATGGCATCGTATCCATCTCGTCTTTGCTCGTAGGAGTAGCATCGGCTGATCCGTCTCCACGTGCAGTGTTGATCGCGGGAGTGGCGGGTCTGACCGCAGGCGCAATGTCGATGGCCGCCGGGGAGTACGTGTCCGTCTCCTCGCAATCCGACATCGAACGTGCCGATATCGCAAGAGAAAGGCAGGCCTTGTCGGACGAGCCCGAGATGGAGCACGCGGAGTTAGTCGCGATCTACCGGCACAGGGGACTATCAGCTGAGACGGCCAAGATCGTCGCGGATGAACTCACTCGCCACGATGCACTAGGATCCCATGTTCGTGACGAGCTGGGCTTGTCTGAAGTTCACGCTGCAAATCCGCTTCAGGCAGCTTTAGCGTCGGGCGCGACATTTTCCATTGCCGGTGCCGTGCCTCTCATCGCCGCGGCGGCATCACCAGCCAGCTACATAGTCCACATCGTTCTTATAGTCACAATTTTAGCTCTCGGTGGTCTGGGCGTCTTTGGAGCGAAGACCGGCGGCGCTCCGGTCGGTCACTCGCTGGCTCGAGTTGTAGGCTGGGGTGTCGTGGCGATGCTTGTCACCGCCGGAATAGGCAAGATTTTCGGTGTGAGCGTTTAACTTAGAGGACTACCTCCGCAGCCCTTCTATGGGTTCGCCACTTCGCCCCGCCAGCCGCTTATAGCGCCAGTGGTCGAAATTGGCTTATGCCATGCATTGATATGAGTTCTGCTTCGCCATGATCAGCCAAAACCACGCCCGTTTTTCGCTAAGGGGCGCACGTGGGTCGAAAAGGGCGCAGAACTCCTCAAGAGTCGGCCGTTGCTGAAACTTGTTTTTTTTCTGCGATACGGAACTTCCGTCCCATTCTCCGACTCCTGTCAGCACTTCTTCTTGGTTCGGTCGGGAGCACGGCGTGATTGGCGTCCAGCGTCAGTGGGTGGGGCGTCGATAGCGTCAAGCTCAGTCCGGCATGCGGCTCAAAAGACGACACCAAAAATCAGCGACACTAAGGTGAGCATCGCGGACCGATCTCAGCAAGTCCGGAATCCTCTCGACAGCGTGCATGATGTCGCGACAGACCGCTCTTCGCTCTGTTACCGATGTCGGTAACCAAGTGACGAGCGCTCCCGAGTGCTGATCAATCGCTGGTGAAGGAAAGCCGGACTTGTCGAGCGCGGCTGACAAAGCTCACTTTTACCCGGAGCGGACTCTGTGCAGGTGCGCAACAAGCATGTTGCCTCTAATGCCGGTGGACCTCCGAGACACTTTTGATTCCACCTCGTCGACAAAAGACAAACCTCAGAATTTAAATGTCGAGATTAGCCAGGGAACGTGATCGTCGGTATTACCCGAAGCACGCCATGTGTAGACGTTCATATACCCGGCCTCGAATGTGAAGTTCTTGGTGATCTCGAAATTCAGCCCGGCAAAGTTGCGCCATTGTTCAATGCCACCATCCAGAGAACGTCCGTTGGCTTGCACGACATCATTCAACCGCCAGAACGCCTCCGTCCAGATAACCCCCTGCACGCCGTCGACGATGGGATACATCAGACGAAGTTGTTCGCGCAGACGCCAGACCGTGTCGCCGCCAGCCTCAAACATGCGCTGTTCAAGCCGCGTGCGCCAGTTCAGGATGGGCTGGTCCTCGCCGCCGAAAAGACGGATGTTCACCTGCTCCCAAATGCGGTCCTCATCGGCAAAGTCGCCCTCGCCATCATAGACGCGGAAATGAGCATAGCCTCCTGTGAAGGAGAGCCAGTCGTTCCACTTGTAAGTGACAGAAGGACGAACGATGAAAAAGGCAAAATACGAGACATCCCCGTACCAGCGTTCCTGGATTTCCAGGTTCGTCGACCATTTGTCGTTGATCTTGTAATTGAAGTTCTGGGTATTCCAGAGTTGCGTATCGCCGTCGGCCTGCGCCGGCGTGGCCATCACGTGCGCGAGTGCGAGCGCGGCAACAATCAACGGCAAAGTACCGCCCGTCTGCGCCGGCTTTTCCCATAGCGTAAGTTCGCGGGGCGATCTGCGCATGGTGAGGATGTCCCTCCAAGGGACGGGTTTCCGCCAAGTCATGGCTTCAGAATTGATGATTCGCGGAAGTTTCCCACGCTCGTCCGAGCGGTTGAACATCAACGCGGCAGACAGTTGTCTACTTTCCTCACTCATCAGTTTCCCCCCAAAAGCCCCGGCTGTGCTCAGTGCTACTGATCACGCCGCACAAGGGGAACGAAGAAGAACTGCTATGCTTTTCGATCTTTGGGCAGAGTGCGGGCCGGCCGATTGTCCAAGACATCTGAAGTCGAGGCGCGCGCCACTTCGGCTCGAATTGGCGACGCCTAAAAGCGCGTTGTTCGCGCACAAAGCGCAGCGTATCCACTCGGCGGGTGCGAGCGTTCCAGAAGGCTGTCTGGCCGCGGTTTGGACATGAACACGACGCGAGGAAAGCGCTGCTTTAGGCGCTGTCCTCCGGGCGAGCCGCGCTCGCTTCGTCTCTCACGACGCTCTCCGTGAGACCGCCCGAGCACAACTCAATGAAGCGGTAAGAATAGGTTCGCAGGTAAGATCCGCGCCGCACCGCAATGCGGGACGTATTGGATGAAAAAAGCGAAGCGGCGTCGAGAAGTCTCAGTTGCGGATCGCGGTCGGCGCTGAATGCCATCGAAGCGATGATGCCGATACCAAGTTCCAACTCCACATAAGCTTTGATGACGTCGGCATCGAGTGCCGTCATCACGATGTCGGGAATGATCTCGGCTTTTTGAAACGCTTCGTCGATCCGGCCGCGTCCGGTAAATCCCATCTGATAGGTCACGATCGGCCATTCCGCGATCGCCTCGAGCGTCAGCTTTTTCTGCGTTGCCAGAGGATGACTCTTCGGAACGATCACGCCATGGTGCCACGAGTACCATGGGAAAGTTGCCAGATCCGGTGCATCCTGCAACGCTTCCGTGGCAATTCCGATATCGGCGCGTCCGTCTCGCAGCATGGCGACAATCTCGGACGGCGACGCTTCATGAAGCACCAGGCTGACCTTGGGGAACTCCCTCTTGAAGTCCGTCACGATCCGCGGCAGGGCATAGCGAGCCTGCGTGTGGGTCGTCGCTACGGTAAGCTGACCACGGTCCTTGTTCGAGAACTGCTCGCCAAGTTTCTTGATGTTGTGCGAATCAAGCAAGATGCGTTCGACGATGCCAATAAGTTCCTGGCCCGGCGCCGTCAGCCCAAGGAGGCGCTTGCCCTTGCGGATGAAGAGCTCGACGCCGAGCTCATCCTCCAGGTCCTTGATGTGCTTCGACACACCCGATTGGCTGGTGTGCAGCGCATTCGCGACCTCGGTAAGATTAAACTTTCGGCGGACCGTCTCGCGGATGATGCGCAATTGCTGGAAGTTCACGTTCTTTGTCCTCAGGCTTGGTCGCGAAACAGGCTGAGACGCCGGCTTTTCAGTCGCACCCGCTGGCCGTTTGCAAGAGCAAGTCGCGAAAGATCTTCCGAACCTATCTCGACCTCAAAGTAATCCTTCGCGCCCCCGCGCTCGGGCCCGTTGGCAACAAGCTCCACCCGAGAGGTGCCGCCGCTTGTGAGAACGCGATTGATGCGCGCGGCGACGCCGGCCGTCTCTTGCGTATCGGCGACAATTTCCGTGTCATGGGGGCGCGCGTAGCCCACGACAGGCTCGCCTTCCGCGAAGTTACATTGGAAGTGAGGCAGAAGATCATCGCCGACGCGCAAGAAGGCGCCCTCGATCTTGCCTCGAAACGTATTCACGTTCCCGATGAAAGAGTACGCGAAGGACGTCGCCGGTTCCTGGTAAATCTGGTGTGGCGTCCCGACCTGTTCGATCCGGCCTTTGTTCATGAGAACGATGCGGTCGGCCACCTCAAGAGCCTCTTCCTGATCGTGAGTAACAAAGACAGACGAAATATGCAGCTCGTCATGTAGGCGACGCAGCCAGCGCCGCAGTTCCTTCCTCACCTTGGCATCGAGCGCTCCGAACGGTTCGTCCAGAAGAAGAACTTGGGGTTCCACAGCTAGTGCCCGTGCCAGCGCGATGCGTTGGCGTTGGCCACCCGAAAGTTGCGCGGGAGACCGGTCTTTCAGCCAGCCGAGTTGCACCAGATCCAGGAGTTTATGGACACGTCGGTGGATCTCGGCCTCAGTAGGACGCTCCCTGCGCGGCTTCACACGCAGACCGAAGGCGATGTTCTCAAACACCGACATGTGCCGGAAGAGGGCATAGTGCTGGAACACGAATCCGACCTGTCGCTCGCGGACATGCTTGCCCGTCGCGTCCTGACCATCGATCAGAATGCGGCCCGCATCGGCCGACTCTAGGCCTGCAACGATGCGCAGAAGTGTAGTCTTGCCGCAACCCGACGGGCCGAGGAGCGCCACGAGTTCGCCGCGCGGGAGAGCGAGAGATACATCATCGAGGGCGCGGAACGTCCCAAACGATTTGACGACGTGCTCTATTGCAATGCTCATCCTTCGCTATCCTTCGCGACATTCCGCGCCGCCTGCCACTCAACGTACGCCTTCAAAGCCAAAGTGACGAGTGCCAGCAGCGCCAACAGCGATGCGACGGCGAAGGCGGCCGCGAACTGGTACTCGTTGTAAAGAATCTCGACGTGCAGTGGCATCGTGTTGGTCTCGCCGCGAATATGGCCGGAGACGACCGACACGGCTCCGAATTCACCCATCGCCCGGGCGTTACACAGAATGACGCCGTAGAGCAGGGCCCACTTCACATTCGGCAAGGTGACGCGCCAGAACGTCTGCCAACCCGATGCCCCGAGGATGATGGCGGCCTCCTCTTCTTCGCGACCTTGGGATTGCATAAGGGGGATAAGTTCGCGCGCAACAAACGGAAACGTGACGAAGATCGTCGCCAGAACAATGCCGGGAACAGCAAAAATAATGTCTATGTCGTAGGCCTGCAGCCAGCTTCCGAACCACCCATGAGCCCCGAAGATCAGAACATAGACAAGGCCGGCGACGACAGGTGACACTGAGAACGGCAGATCGATGAGGGTGATCAGGAATTGCCTGCCTCGGAATTCGAAGCGCGCGATCGCCCAGGCCGCCGAAATGCCGAATACCAGGTTAAGCGGAACGGCAATGGCCGCGGCGAGTAGTGTCAACCTGATCGCCGATACCGCGTCCGGATCGGCGAGTGCCGCGATGTAAGTGTCCCAGCCCTTTCGAAAGGCCTCTGCGAAAACCAGGACCAGCGGAAGGAAGATGAAGACGGCAAAAAAGGCGAGGCTGACCGCCAGAACAGCCGTCTTCACGAGTCCGCTGTCCCGTGTTGCCAGTCGGCCTTCGAAGCGAGTCAGCGAAGACGACAGATGTGCCGCTAGCTGCGAAGTGGCGCCCGACATCAGATCGCCCTGGGCGTACTGCGGGCGACCCAGCCTTGCAGAAGATTAATGACGAGGAGAAGAACGAAGGAGATGACCAGCATGACCGATGCGATGGCGGTCGCTCCCTGATAGTCGAATTCCTCCAGCCGGGTAATGATCATGAGAGGCGTGATCTCCGACACGAATGGAATGTTGCCGGCGATGAAGATCACCGAACCGTATTCGCCGACCCCGCGGGCAAAGGCGAGGGCAAAGCCGGTCAGCAGAGCTGGCAAGAGTGCAGGAAAGACCACCCTGCGTACCGTTTGCCACCGCGTCGCGCCAAGCGAGGCAGCTGCTTCCTCAAACCCCGCATCGAAGTCCTCGAGGATAGGCTGAACCGTTCGTACGACGAACGGCACGCCTATGAAGATGAGGGCCACGAGCACGCCATACGGTCCGAACGCGATTTTGATGCCGAGTGGCTCCAGGATCTGCCCAATCCACCCGTTCGGGGCGTAGAGCGCTGTCAGGGCGATTCCGGCCACGGCTGTCGGAAGCGCAAATGGTAGATCGATAAGCGCATCGACGATCTTCTTTCCTGGAAACGAATAGCGCACGATGGCCCAGGTCAGGAGCAGGCCGAATACGACATTGATCGAAGCAGCCAGCAGCGACATGCCGAAAGACAATTTGTAAGTGGCGACGACGCGCTCACTGGCGACGACCGACCAGAACCGCTCGAAATCCATCGCGGCTGCCTTGACGAAGACAGCCGATAGCGGAATGAGAACGATCAGCGAGAGGTAGGCCAGAGTGTAGCCAAGTGAAAGCCCAAAGCCGGGCAGCACCCTGTTGGCGCCGGACATCAGATGCTCCCATCACCGCAGCGTAACGAAGACAATCAGTGTCAATGCTGCCGACAGAGCGCACCAGGCGGACAGCTTTTCAAGTACTTCCACATTTTTGAGCATGATCGAGGTGCCAGGATATGAGACTACAGCGGCATCTATGACGGAGCCGATTGTGCATCCGAACGAAGAAGAACTGATTTCCATTGCCGGATTTCAGATAAGGCGAAGACGGTCACCCCCGCTTCAAGAGTGGAGTTGATCGTCGATTTTGCGATGTTCGGACCGTAAGGGCCGAAACGTCGCCGCTGAACGAAGAATTTCTGATGAGCTTATGAAGGGGCATGCGCATTCCTTGATGGCCAGGATCAGAGATCCGTCCGCCCGTCGGCGAACGGACCTCTGCGCACCACCCCGTCTAGCCGGCCCCCAACCGGCTTGCCGTCCACGAAGAACGGCGGAGTTTGAGCCCTACCGTCCGATACGTATCTCCTTTCCAAGACGGCGGCCGCCTGACTTCACCGGTCCATCCTGACCGCTGACCCGAAACGTGTTGCGATCGCCTGCGTAAGCGTTCGAGCAGATTGAGACCTTCAGGCCACGGTCCGAAGCCAGACTCGGCATTGATATGTCCCGCCTCGCCCAGATTGACGAAATCAGCTCCCCAACGGTCGGCCCACTCGGCCGCCTTCCAGAGCGTCATCCAGGGATCATTGCTGCTCGCGACCACGACTGCCGGAAACGGCAAAGGATTGCGCGGCAGGTCGCGAATGGATTCGAATTTTTCAGGATCCGCAGGCGCAACGAGCAGTGCCGCAGAAATCCGGTCCGGTTCCCGCGCCGCGGCGTGAACCGCTGCAAGAACTCCAAAGCTATGGGCGACGACGATGTGGCGGCCGGGATTGCGATGGATGTCACGGCGAACCCGCGCAGACCAGATCGTAAGGTCGGCTTTATCCCAATCACCTTGAATGACCCGGACGGTTCCAGGAATTTGCTCCTCGAACCAGGCCTGCCAATGGCCAGGGCCGCTCGAGCGGAGGCCTGGAATAATGAGGGTAGTGGTCATGGTGTCTCTCATGAATTCGGTTTGCAAAGCGCTTTGCGCGACACATTTGACTGAAGGGTTCGGAGCTTCAACACCGCTCTGCGGATGAGAATGAGACACTGAGGCGCGTGGATCGGTCGGTCCTGCGGACCCGTTCACCGGCCCAGGCGATGAAATTCGTCGTGGTGCGAGCGTCGGACGGCATGAGGCCCATCAAGGTTGCTAAAATTGAATGCGCCGATCCGCAGGCCGTCAATGCATGCGGATCGGCGGAGGGTATGGTTCGTCAGCTCTTCTTGTCGTAGATCTGGTCGAAGATACCGCCGTTCCTGAAGTGAACCTCGGTTGCGGCCGACCAGCCTCCGAATACTTCATCGATAGTGAAGAGCTTTACCGGTGAGAACTGCGCCTTATACTTCTCCTGCGCCTTCTGATCCTGCGGGCGATAGTAGTGCTTGCCGGCGAGGTCCTGGCCTTCCGGCGTGTAGAGGTAATTGAGGTAAGCCTCGGCCAACTTGCGCGTGCCCTTCTTGTCGACATTCCTGTCGACGACGGTGACCGGCGGCTCGGCGAGGATCGAGATCGTCGGCGTGACGATTTCGAACTTGTCGGGGCCGAGTTCGTTGGCAGCGAGATAGGCCTCGTTTTCCCAGGAAATAAGCACATCGCCGATGCCGCGTTCCGAGAACGTCGTCAGCGAGCCGCGGGCGCCCGAGTCGAGCACTCTCGTGTTCTTGTAGAGACGGGTAACGAGATCCTTGGCCGTCTCCTCGTTACCGCCGTCCTGCTTCAGGGCCCAGCCCCAGGCGGCAAGATAGTTCCAGCGCGCGCCGCCGGACGTCTTGGGGTTCGGCGTCACGACTTCAACGCCCTCTTTGCCCAGATCACCCCAATCCTTGATGCCCTTGGGATTGCCCTTGCGAACGAGCAGCACGATCGTGGATGTGTAGGGTGAAGAGTTGTTCGGCAGTCGCTTCTGCCAATCGGCGGGGATGAGGCCGCCGTTCTTGTAGAGTTGGTCCACGTCGCCGGCGAGTGCAAGCGTCACGACATCGGCTTCGAGCCCGTCGATAATCGCGCGGGCCTGTTTGCCCGAACCACCATGCGATTGCTTGATGGTTACGTCCTCGCCGGTCTTCTCTTTCCAATGCTTGGCAAATGCTGCGTTGTATTCCGAGTAGAGTTCACGCGTCGGATCGTACGAAACATTCAGAAGTTCCGCTGCTGCGGCGGCGCCTGCGAACCCGGCCAAGCTCAGCGACGTACCGAGCACCAGGACTGTGCGGCGAGTCATTAACGAAAACGGCATGGCATCCTCTATGGCCAGTGTTGAACCTGATGAGGACGCTATCGGCGCGGCGCTCCCGACCGAACCAAGAAGAACTGCTGAGCTTATGCCTCAGAACGAAAATGACCATCGGCCGCTCTTCCCTATCGGGTGCGGGGCAAATCTTGCCACCAAGCCTTGGCGCCAGTCATGATAACTTCTGCTGCTCTTTCGTTGGCACAGCTGCTGACCCCGCGAGTATACCGCCATCGATATGGAACTCAGATCCGGTGATATAAGTCGCCTCGTCGCTTGCCAGCATCACCGCGACAGCGGCGACCTCGTCTGGCGTGCCGAACCGCCGGAGCGGGGTCTCGGCGACAATTGCGGCTATGTTAGCCTCGCGCTCCGGTCCCTGACCTAGCATCGGCTCCCACATGGGCGTGAGAATAGCTGCGGGATGGATGGAGTTGCAGCGAACGTTCAAGCCCTGCTCCGCGCAATACAAGGCCACCGTCTTGGTGTGATTGCGAACCGCGGCTTTCGAAGAGGCATAGGCGGCCGCTGCCGGAATGCCGATTATTCCCGAGCGCGACGAAATGTTGATAATCGATCCGATACCCGTCCGGCGCATGGCTTGGATGGCGTATTTGCATCCCAAGAAAACGCCATCGAGATTGGTGGCATGCACGGCGCGCCAGCCACCAAGAGTGGCGTGCTCGGGGTCATGTGGAGCAGTGGTGTCCTCGAGGCCCGTGATGCCGGCATTGTTCACCAGGACGTCGAGCCGGCCGAAGCGATCAAGCAGTTCCGCCTGCGCTGCCTGCCATTGGACTTCGTCCCGTACGTCGAGCATGAGCGCAAGCGCGGCATCGCCAATTTCGCGCGCCACGGATTCAGCGCCTGCCAGATTAAGATCGCTGACAACGACATAGGCACCTTCGCGCGCGAACGCCCGAGCAAGCGCTGCACCGATGCCGCGCGACGCACCTGTAACGTGTGCAACCTTCCCACGAAGCCGCATGTAACGCCGTCAACTCTTTAAAACACGATTGCACCAACGTCCGCCGAACGAGCGCATGTGAGAAGCGTCATACCAAGATGCGCCCGGACCTCGGATGACCGTGCAACGGTCGGATGCGATCTTTCTCAGCCATGATCGGCTTCTCTCCTTGTAGTAAGCACGTTTCCCCGCAGCAGAGACAACTACCACTGCTCCGGGGCAGTGTGGTCGAGGTTTTCCCATGCAATTATCCACAAAGAAAAAGCGCGGATATACCCTCGCAACTTTGCGACCGGCATACGGATTGTCTGATGACTCATTCAAGTAGCCAGAACCGGATATCCAGTTTGAGAGACGACTTTATCTCGATAGGCCAACTGATACAGAGTGACATACCAAAAGCCCGCGCTGGCCGAGTGCTGTAGCTGACCGACAACACACGCTGTCCGCGCTGCGCGACTTGCGACTTGCCTGCGTTGACCTACTGCTGCCCCAGATGTTGATTCGATCCAGAGTAATTGCGTCCAGTTGCTTTCAGTGGAGTCAGAAAAATGAAGTTGAACGTTTCGTCGTCGGCCATCGCACTGGCCTTAGCCCTTGTCGCCGCGCCCGCCCTTGCGGCCGACCTTGGCAGCATCAAGGACACCTATGAAGAGCCCCCTCCGCCGGTGGTTAGCTGGACAGGTTTCTATCTCAGCGCGGGCCTAGGCGGCAGTTACATGTTTACTGACCTTGATGGAGGAGTGGGCGCTTACGACGACGTTGCCCCTTTCACTGAATTCGCCTTTGTTGGAGCCGCTGGAAATGCGGGGGCGGCAAATTTCTTCGGCACCGTCGGTCTCGGCTACGATTTCCAGGTTGCGCCAAAATGGCTGTTCGGCGTGCTTGCGGACTACGACTTCGCTTCGTCTCAAGACGCATCGGTTAGCGGAGGCGGCGCTCTTCTGAACGGATTGGGGGCCGCAGCGGTTACAGTGTCCAGTGAAATGGGTGACACCTGGTCGGTTGGTGCGCGCCTCGGTTATTTGATCAACCAGCGGACGCTAGTCTACGCGATGGGCGGTTACTCGGAGGCGGAATTCTCCCTCGTCGGGTCGGTGGAAGGTAGTCTCGGCACCGATTTCGGACCGTATTCCGTCAGTTCCGGCAAGTCGTGGCGGCAAGGCTACTTCGTTGGTGGTGGTCTCGAGACCATGCTGGCTGAGAATCTCAGCGCGAAGCTGGAATACCGCTATGCGCAATATGACGGCGAGTCGTTTGATGTCGAAGACACTTTCAGCGTCAATGGTAACGGCGGTGACGTTATAGGCGGGGCGTCCATGTCCGATCCGGATGTGCACAGTATCCGTGCGGCGCTGTCCTGGCGTTTTGGCAATTGGGGGCGTTGAGCGTCGAGCCGATTGATTGGCCTTTAGAGGGAGCAATGGCGTCCGAGACAATCTCTTGGGCGCCATTTTAAACTTCCACAGAACCGATCTTCTGGATAGGCGAATGGTTCATGCGGTTGGCGACGGAACTTTCATTGGCGATGGCCGCCACATCGACTACCGCAAAATGATGGCCTCAAAGATCTGGCTGGCGTGCGAACCCTCAGCGCGAGGAGACTTCACTCCTGATCGGTCTAGCGTCGACCGTGAAGGTAATCTCCGCCGCCTTTGCTTCCTTACCCGTCCGGCTGATAGGCGATTTGCAGTTATAGTCGGAAGCAAAGCCCTCGATCCGGCAGCGACGAGTGTCGATCGTGAATTCTAGAACGCGTCTGTTGGGTAGCCTGTTGATGTCGATCACATCATCCTGCGACAGATCCTTATCGATCAATTCCACTTTGACCGGATGCACGCCCGGTCCAACATTCTGGATGATCTGCCAATCAGGTTTAAGAACTTGGCCGACTGCTGCGGTTTGCTTGAGGATCGGTGTGGACTGCGTTGTTCCGGCAATCGTGATTCTGGCGTAGATGTCACCGAGTGAGAGTTCGTCATATTTGTCGAGGGCCTTAACCTCTTGCACATTGAGTACAATCTGATGTGTCGGGGAACCCGCCCAGGCCGGTGTGCCAAGCGCTAGCCCGACAGCTAGGGGCGCGCATCCGATCGCAAGCAGCTTGCTCGCATTGGCCTTTAACAAATTGCTGGTCCAGCCATTATTCATAGCGAGCTCCGTTGGTCGGTTGCGAACTCTCGATTCGTAGATCAAGGGTACTGCTTCTGAAAAAGGGTAGACAGTGGTGAGGCTCAATCAGGTGTGGATTTGCTGACGATAGGTAGCGAGGCGTGGCAGTGGCGACGGCACATCGGACCGATCAAGAAGGACGGTCTCTCGGTCGAGCTCGACGACTATTCGTTCATGACCACCACGCCTAATGCGCTAGTCAGCACGATCAACCACGAGCGCATGCCGGTCCTGCTGTCGACCGACGAAGAGTACGAGAGGTGGATGACCGGCACTCCCGACTAGGCGTTCTCGCTGCTTAAGGAGTATCCGCCAGACAAGATGCGGATGGTACAATCGGGGTTTGAAAAGAGGGATATGCTCTCAGTTTCAGCGCAACCTTGATCAAGAGCTCTAGCTTCACCGGAACCTCTCGCACTTCATTCATCGCCATTGTTCTGCGGCAATTTCTCGTATCAACTGACCTCGAATGGCTCGGGCCTTCCCTCCGGGCGCCGGCTCACGGCAACCTTCGATGCGCGAGATCAGCTTTGGCGCGTGTGGTTTTCACTCCGAATATTCAACGCCATGTCCCGTGCCCTGAGACTCGAGCAGACGGGGACACGGTGCGAAAGGTGTTGGAGCGCGTCTTCGCGGACAATCCCCGCGCTCGAAGCTACGTCCTGGACGATCAAGGCGCGTTGCGCCGGCACATGAATATCTTCGTCGATGGTCGGGCTGTCATCGACAGGCGCGGCCTCTCGGATGCCGTCGCGCCGGATGGATCCATTTACGTGTTTCAAGCGCTTTCAGGCGGTTGAGCGTTAAGACAAGGAGCTGATCGGTGGCGAGTAGATTGTTTGTATCGACCCGCAAGGGACTGTTCACGGTAGAGCGTGGCACGGATCAATGGGCTATTCGGGATGTAACGTTCCTCGGCGACAACGTCACGCTGACCTTCACCGATCCTCGTGACGGCACCACCTATGCTGCGCTCGACCACGGCCATTTCGGCGCAAAATTACACCGGTCCTGCGCCACGGGTTGGGAAGAGATCGCGACGCCCGCTTACCCGCCTAAGCCTGAGGATAACGACGAGCAGGATATGTGGGGACGACCCCTCCCATGGAGCACGGTTCGCATATGGGCGCTGGCCGCTGGAGGCCCGCATGAGCCGGGTGCTATCTGGTGCGGGACGATACCCGGTGGTCTTTTTCGCTCAACGGACCGTGGCGCGAGTTGGGAGATCGTCCAGTCGCTTTGGAACCATCCAAAGCGACGGCAATGGATGGGGGGCGGAGCTGACCTGCCCGGAATACATTCCATTCTCGTCGACCCGCGTGATCACCGGTGGGTGACTATTGGTGTATCGACCGGCGGACTGTGGTTCACGTCCGACGGCGGTGAAAGCTGGTCGCAGCGCGGCGAGGGCATGCGGGCGGACCACGTGCCACCTGAGCTGACGCATGATCCGATCGCGCAGGACGTCCATTGCCTAGCGCAATGCCCGGCCGCGCCGGAGCGCATGTGGGTTCAGCATCACAACGGCATCTTCATTTCTGACGATGCGGGCCGTACCTTCCGAGAGATTGCAAACGCCGAACCGTCAGCCTTCGGGTTCCCGGTGGCCGTTCACCCCGATGATCCTGACACGGCTTGGTTTGCGCCTGAGATCAAAGACGAAAAACGTATCCCGGTCGGGGGCAAGCTTGTGCTCTCGCGCACACGCGACGGCGGCAAGAGCTTTGAAACGCTGTCCAAGGGCTTGCCGCAGAAACATGCCTACGACGTTGTCTACCGTCATGGGCTCGACGTGGACTCGAGCGGGCGGAAATTGGCATTTGGTTCGACAACGGGTGGGCTTTGGATCAGCGAAGACGAGGGCGACAGCTTTGCAATGTTGAGCCACACCTTGCCGCCGATCTATGCCGTCAGGTTTGCGTGACCGGCTCAATTCGGTGCCGTCTCATCGCGGCGGTGAGCGCGGAACTGACAAAGCGTTCCAGTCTAAGTTCATTGGGCACAATGCGCGAGCAGGCGGGTCCGAAGGTATCGGCTAAAGTAGCTTTCGCGGCATGTTTGGCTCGTGTTTGCAGAACGATAATGCCCCGCATCCGCGCTCCATCGAAGAGTATGCTTTAGCGCAAAAAAGGCAGGCGGATCAGTCGATCGTCGCTGGCAAGACGCGTTCTGGGTAGCCGAAGGGTAGCTGCTGTAAGATAGCGATGCGAAGAGTCGTCCATAAACCCCGCCTATTAAGCGACAACGGGTCGAGCTACGTCTCGGCCGATCTCGCCGAATGGCTCGACGATAACGGCATGGAGCAGGTCCGCGGCGCGCCCCACCATCCGCAAACGCAGGGCAAGATCGAGCGCTGGCATCAGACACTCAAGAACCGCATCCTGCTCGAGAATTACTATCTGCCCGGTGATCTCGAAGCGCAGATCGGACGCTTCGTCGGGCACTACAATCACCGCCGCTACCACGAGAGCCGGGCCAACCTCACACCGGCTGATGTCTACTTCGGACGCGGCCAAACCATCCTGTTGCAAAGAGAAAGGATCAAACGCGACACCATCCGGAAACGACGATTGCAGCACCAATCGAAAGCCGCTTAACATCCAACCGAGATGACCCCGAGCCTCCGCTCGCTCACGCCGCAAGCTGTCTCAAAGCATTCGACGACGGACACCTCCTTTGCGAAGCGACAACCACGGATAAACCGGACTTTTCAGATGCATGGGCGACCTGGCAGGACGCCCTAGAATGAGCTAGGAAGCCCCTACGAAGCCGTCAAGGGAGCGCTCAGGAATTTCTTGCAGTTCATTGTTGCGGGCTGCAGCAGTTGGGTCAAGGCAGGCAAAGGGTCGGCATGCCATGCCCCTGAGCATGAAGGCGACTTCATTTCCATTGCGTCTGCTTCCAAACTTTCTGGCGTGACTCGGGGGGGCCCTCTTACTATCTCGAGTCCGAGTGTTGCAGGCATCATGAGGCTTGGCTTGGATGACTGGTGAGGCTTTTTGGAAGCGTTTGGCGGTGATAACGCTGGCGGTGCTGACGCTCTTCCTCAGCGAGCGCGTGCTTCGCGATTATCTTTTCTCTGCGACGGTGCCGCGCGCCGTCGTTCCCCGTGAAGATCTAGGCCCCGACGAAAAGCGGAACGCCCGGATCTTCCAGTCGGTAGCACCATCGGTCGTCTCGATCTCAACCCAGCAAGGCCAACGCCGGTTCGACTCGCAGGTCGGCGGGTCCGGCTCCGGGTTCGTCTGGGACGCAGCGGGGCATGTGGTCACCAACGATCACGTTGTCGCGAATGCGAGCGAGATCGCAGTTGTGTTCGAAGATGGACGGGCCATCCCAGCATCACTCGTGGGTACAGCGCCCTGGGCCGATCTGGCCGTCTTGAAGCTCTCGGTCGTTCCCCCGGACCTCAAACCCATCAAGGTCGGCAGTTCACATGACCTGGTGGTTGGACAAGCCGTCCTTGCGATTGGAAACCCGTTTGGTTTGTCGCATACGCTGACGACCGGGATCATCAGTGCGCTTGACCGCCAGCTGCCTACCCAGAGCGGTCGGATTGTTACCGGAGTCGTGCAGACGGATGCGGCCATCAACCCGGGGAACTCAGGCGGGCCGCTAGTGGATACCGCCGAACGGTTGATCGGTGTCAACACCGCAATCATCGCTCCGTCCGGCACATTCGCGGGCGTGGGTTTTGCCATTCCTGTCGACACGGTCAATCGCATCGTGCCGGCCCTCATCAAGGACGGTCGCGCCCCGTTGCCCGGCATCGGCATTGGCGTCGTGGCCGAGGAAATCGCCAAGCAGGCTGGCATCCAAGGAATTGTCGTCGCGAGTGTCCAGCGCGGGAGCGCAGCGGAAGCGGCGGGTCTGCAAGGCCTCTCGGCTCGTGGCGAATTGGGAGACGTCATTGTTGAGGCTGAAGGCGAGCCGGTGTCCAACGTCGCTGAACTGTCCCTGATTCTGGAACGTGTCGGCATTGGAAACAAGGCTCGGCTCACTGCTGCCCGAGAGGGGCGAGAGCGCGAAGTCACTGTAACCGTTCAGGACATTAATGACCGATGAGATCGTGTGGGCGTGTACTGCCGTCGGCTTTTCAAGCGCTACACCGGCTGACGCCAGGCGCCTACCGCCGAATGTTCCAACCGATCTTGAGGTCGAGTGAAATGGACGATGCACTGCCCTAAACATGTCGGCGGTCTTTTAGTCTGTGCGGCTTCTGTTGCTTTAGCAGAAAGCCCTGGCGCGGGAGTGCGTTATCCGGATTTTGCTCGCCGAAGCCGTAGTCTTGGGTTCTGGCGCATCGTTCGCGCAAGTCGCGCGTAAGTGGCATGCGACGCTGGGGCGGGGCAGTGCCTGCGGCTATCTATGCCGTCGGCAATATCTCGAAGCTCTCGGACGCTCCTTCTGGTTCATCGATAATCTCGAGACGAGAAACCTCCGCCAAGCGGGGGCCCTGCTCGCAGAGGCGCAACATTTGTGAAACCGCGGCTGCGGATCCCTGAAGTACGGCCTCGACAGAACCATCGCGTCGGTTGCGAACCCAACCTGTCAGGCCCAGCTGGCGGCAATTGTAGTCGACCCAGGCGCGATAGCCCACGCCCTGTACAAGACCTTCAATGCGAATGCGAACGGCTTTTGTGTCGGGCATTGCACGCCCCTCTGCGTCAGTCGTCGGACCGAACCCGATATTTCGATTGAACCAAACCCGACGGGAACGCTGTGGTTTCGACATGATCGAGCTGGACATCATTCGGCAGCGGCCCGAACAGGGGGCGCCCAGACCCGAGGAGAACAGGGATGCGGGTAATGATCAGGTCCTCAATCAGCCCTGCCGTCAAGAACGATTGGATCACTTGGCCGCCATCAACGTAGACGCGTTTCCAACCGCGCCGAGACAAGCTCTCCATGAGTACTTCGGGCGTATCGGCATTGACGTGGACACTTTCGGAAAGTCTTGCTGGCATCTGTCTTGACGGAGTGATTTGCTCAGGACCACGACGGTTTTCTGATACGGCCAGTTGTCGAAAGCCAGAACCTTCTCGTACGTGTGTCGGCCCATAACGAGCCCGTCCACGGTATCCATGAAAGGCTCGAAGCCGTGGTTCTCGCCGACGGTCGGCACGTTCTCCAACCATGCGATATCGCCGTCTTGCCTTGCGATGAACCCGTCGAGACTGGTGGCTATAAAGGCGTGGCCCGTGATCATTGATGCAATTTCTCGTGGCTCATCGCAGACGATGTAGGCAAGCTATGTAGCACCCTGGCGCCAAAAAAGACGCAGTCATAATCTGACTCCATACCTCGAGTCGTCATGCGCCGCGCGGCCATCCCTTCCACGGAAAGGGCTTCTCGTCTGTCGCGCAGGCGAGGAAGCTCGCAGCCTCTGAAAGCCACATTGCGAGCGATCTGCCGAACTCGGCGAGAGGACGGTTGGGCTCTTGCTTGAACAAAAGCCACATGAACTGGATGAGTGTCATCAAGAACAAGAGGCTTTGCGCGATACCAAACGCAACCATGAACAAAAACATGACCAATCCGCGCTTCCAGGTTTCCGGGTTGGTAAACGGAGATCCGGATGGCCTTTCATTGCCGTCGACATTTTCCATTGTGGGCCTCCGCATCTCTTATCGATCTGCTATGCACCTTTGCTCGAAGCTTCCCATAGCTGGCGCGCGTCCGCTAGAGCGGCAACCTGCTTCGAGGCCGGGGCGGCAAATTCGATCGTGGTTTCCCGGTGGTGGTGGTACGCTCGAGCTGTTTCCCACCTGTGGAAACAGAGACGGTGGGCCACAGGGCGCGCTGGACAGTCGGCATGCGTCCTGAGAGATCGGGTTTGCTCATCGGGCCGGAGCCTTACATTTATTGACGCATGACGAACGCCAGGATGCCGGCCACGGCTTCGATGCAGGCAGCGGCCAGGACTTCGAGCAGCACAACATCGGCCAGGGTGCCGTCGCCCCACCAAGCGGTGTTCCCTACAGTATAGACTATGCCAATCGCTGCGCCGAGGGTGCCGTCAAACATGGCGTCCCTATTGGTGAGGTTCATGGTGGTCCGTATGGGTTCCGCTGTGTTGCCGCTGGCGCCCTCGTGACGGGTGCGCCGTGCGGGATCAAGCGTGTTGGAGCAGTGGCGTGAACAAAGCGCGGCAGGCGGGCTCGATCGTAACCTAAAAGGGTAAGGCCAGATCGAATGTCAGCCATGTTCGGCTAGTTTTAGCTAGGCAGCCGCGGACGCCGAGTGCCCTGCTGGAGGAAAAAAAGAGGTGTCGTCATGTGGGTGATCGATCGTTTGTTGGATGTGCGCCGGCGTTTTCTTTGTCGGTTGCTTGTTGCTGCCGGCTGGACCGTGGCGGTGGCCTTACCGGCGCTGCCGGCTGTGGCGGAGGACGTGCAGTTGGCGATTGAGAAGGCCAATCTCTACATTGAGGTAGCGAAGAGTACGGAGCGGGCGGTGGACTCGTGGGAGCGGTATGCGAGCTGGGTCAATATGAAGACCGGGCCGACGGGCAAGGAGCGGTATCTGTCATACGGAATGTATGAGCTCTATGACGTGGAGCCCTTGTTAAAGGAGGCGCGCGAGGCGGCCGGGCGGGAGCTGCGGGCTGAGGCCGTGGATGCCGCGATGGTGCAGTATATTTCCGCTTATGAAGCGCTTGCTCCCGTTATGGGAGAGGCGGCGGCTTATTACGAGCGGCAGGGGTATGAGGCTGATAAGATGAAGTCGGGCAAAGCGCTGCATTCCAAGATGATGCCGCTCGCGATGGCATTCATGGCCGAGCGCAAGGCGATGATGCCGGTGTTGCGCGCTCATCTGCGCGAGGTAGAAGTGCAAGAGGTGGCGACGCTCGAAGCGGCGGAAGGACGGACGGCGGCCTTTCATACGGCGAACGTGATGGCGGCTTTGCACCGCGTGATGGATACGTTTCCGCGCGAGAGACCCGATCAGATGAATGCCGACGAAATGGATCAGGTGATGGCGGAGATTGGACCTGATAATTTCGCCAAGAAATTCGATCAATTGATGGGTGGCGTGAAGCCGTCGAATGCGACGATCGATGTAGCGCGATTTGGCGCGGCGCTCGATGCGTATGCGAAGGCAGTCGAGGGGTTCGAGGGGTTTACGGGTGAGACGCCCAAGGACTTCGATAAGTTCAAGCCGATGCCGGGTGAGATGCGGATCGTGTTGCAAGAGTTCCAAGAGCCGCTCGTGAAAAGCGGGGGGCGGGAATTCGATGGCGCCGGACAGATGGTGATGCGCCTTACCCAGCGGTACTACGACATGATGAACGAGAGCCAGTCCGTGTGGGGTAGCCGGCTCAGGCATTTGCCTTGACGGCTAATCCGTCACTGCTGTCCGGTTCAGCATAGAGCGAGTTCCTGTTGGCAGGGATATTGAAGGCCATCATGGCGCTACTCCGAAGGGCGGCGCGATCGTCCGATCAATCAGGGCGAGCAGGAAATTGACGACAATCATGGCCGCTTTGCGCCAGCTCCTTTATGTATTGGTGCCCGTCACACCGAGAAAAAAGGCGAAGTCGACGACATTGTCATCGACAAGGAGCGTGTTCTGTTCGTGGTGCTGGAGGTCGGCGGTTTTCTTGGCATCGGCGGCCGACTCGTCGCGGACACCTCCCAGAGCTTAGTTGTGGAGGAGGACGGTTCAACGTTAAGGATCAAGCTGCTTGGCGGGTCGCGCGAGGCGCTTGAGAAGACGACGGAGTTCAGATACCCGACCCAATCCCAGAACCAACAACATAACCAACCACAGACCCAACATAACCAACCACAGACCCAACAGAACCAACCACAGGGTCAATCGCAACAGCCCAAGCAGTAGCTGTCCAATTATATGGCGGAGATAGTCCCTATGGAGGTAGCATCAAAGGGTGTACAACTTGACAAAGATGAGTGGGGCCTCGCGATCAACCGCCTGTCGAAGGCCCTGACCGGTAAGCCGGCTGCAGTCGAGATCGCAGCCACCGCCGCGGACTCACTAACTCTCTTAGGCGTTACGTTCGATCGCTGCGACGATATCGTCGAAGTCGCCACGGAGGACTTCGACCATATGATACGTAGACCGCGCGAGGTGTATCTCAATCAAAATGACGGAAAGTGAGTCCCAAAACGGTCGCAAATCGCGGATGCCGCGTCGAATGGCATGCGGTGCAGCATTTCTCATGGAGGCCGATGTTGATTTTTGATGTGTGGAGAGCGCAGTCGGTCTGATGATCCGCCTCTGGCCAATGGCGCTTATGGCCCGTAGCGGACTTGGGGTGCACACCACGCGAGGTCCTTTATCGGGAGACCAGCGGCCATTAAGCCTCAGCCGGCAACTGCGCGCCGTAGACGAGACTTCCCGAAAAACTTGGCGGCTGATCTTCAACTAGAGGACACTGGCCGTGGCGAACTCACGACGAGTGGTCAAGAGGACGGAACGATCGGCGATCGCCGCGATTGTTGTGAATTGCCCGTCGACCAGCCAGCGCACGGATGGTCGAAATCAATGTTCGTGTAGAAGATGTGCAATGTCCGCCCTGATTTGAACCTACTGCGCTAAACTCCAGCTAAATCAATCGCCGCCAGATATGAGCCGAGAAGACGCTTCGCTTAAGCAACTGTAATTATTCGAGTTGGAATTCTCGTGGTGGTTGCGGGGGCGCGCAACCTTCACATATTGCTTTTTGTGGCGCAGGACATTTGCGCGGACAGAGTTCAAGCATTTCAGCTGCATAGACGCCGATGATGTCGGCCCTATGAGACTTTGGAATTGCGGCTTCCGTCCGCAAGGAGGGGGTGAGCAGACGTGGTAACATGCGACTTAAGTGTCGAGTCTGACCCGAAGCGGACGACATCAAGCGTCATCAGGATCGGCCGGAGACGGGTTCGCGCGGCTTCGATGGCGAACTCCTGGCTTTTGGGTCCTGGGAAGTTCGCGCGCGACCTCGACGATGAGAACGTTAGCGCGATGAGGAGAAAGAGGCCAATCTGCAAATAAAGATTGATGGGCACACGCAGTGAAAGAGAGAGCGAAACCGACCACACCGGCGATAAAGGCACAGCGAGCAGACGGTGATGGCCGCAAACTAGCCGTTGCTTTCCGGCGAAACAGGATAAATGAGCAGCAAACCCGGGCAAAAGACATAGATCGTCGGACTTCCGGCGCGCTTCTACTGGAGCGAAGGGGCCGTCCACGAGCGGTCAACCTTGTGGGTGCAGGGTCTTTGCCGCTATCTCCTTCTAACAGCTCGTTGACCTCGCCCGACGAGAAGCCGATCCTTAAACATAGATTTGCAACAGACGCCCGAACACTGGCTTACCTTGGTTAGTCCTTTGCCTGCATTCCGCGAGCGTCATCGGCGGGTGATGACCCAAATCAACTCGCAGCGAAAGGACATGAAGCAGACTTTGATATCTGACCGATTAGGAGTTCATCTATGCAGCAAACTTCATTCAAACTCGCCGTCATTTTGTCTGGCATCATGATTTCGGCTCTTCCGCTCACCGCGCCGTCTGTCAGGGCCGAAACACAGGTGGCCAAAGATGCCATCGCCAAGGCCGAGGCAGCGGTCGGGAAGGTCAAGGCGGCGTGTGCGCCCGATGTCAAGTCGTTCTGCAGCACTGTCACGCCCGGAGAAGGACGGCTGCTGCTGTGCATGATGGCGCACGAGGACAAGATCAGCGACGCCTGTTTTGACGCCATACTGACTGCAGCAGAGGGTGTTGAACTTGCGGTCAGCAACGTCCGGCGCGCCGCGCAGGCCTGCGACCAGGACATCGAGAAACACTGCGCTTCCGTCGAAGCGGGCGGAGGGCGCATCGCGCAATGTCTGATCGATAAGCAGGCGGAACTTTCGACGCAGTGCCGCGGAGAAGTTGCGGGACTTCAAGCGCGATTAAAGAAGTGAAGCAGAGAAGCATCTCGGGAACCTCCTGGGATGCTTTTGACCGCGCTCATCTTGCCGTACCTCTTCGTGGACGTGTGGATGCGGAGAGACGATGGACCCCAGAACTTCGAACAAGAATTCAAGTTTGCGGCAGTGGATTCCTGCGCTCGGATGGCTGCGGGGCTATGACAGGTCATGGCTCCGCGGCGACCTTATTGCAGGCCTGACACTTGCGGCATACCTCCTGCCTGCCAGTCTGGGTGACGCCTCGCTCGCCAATCTTCCACCTCAGGCGGGACTGTATGCATGCCTCTTTTCGGGGCTTGTGTTCTGGATTTTTTGTAGCTCGCGCCACACCGCGATCTCGGTAACGTCGGCCATTTCCTTGCTCGTCGGCGCGTCGCTGGCAGAGATCGCCGGAGGAGATGCGACCCGGTTCGGAGCGCTTGCTGCCGGTACAGCACTTCTGGTGGCTCTGATCGCGTTCGCGGCTTGGGCTGTTCGTGCCGGCGCGATCGTCAACTTCATTTCCGAAAGTGTGATGGTCGGATTCAAATGCGGCGTGGCACTTTACTTGGCAAGCACGCAGCTTCCCAAGCTCTTCGGGATCCATGGTGCATATGGGGATTTCTGGGAGAACAGCGGCCACTTCATCAAGCATCTCGGAGACACGAACACGGCCGCTCTCGGCATCGGTCTTGCAGCGTTGGGAGCGCTCGTGATCGGCAAAGTCGTCCTGCCCAACAAGCCCATCGCACTCTTCGTGGTCATCGGTGGGATCATCGCTTCATCCGTGCTCGGCCTCGATGCCAAGGGCGTCAAGCTGCTGGGTGAGGTGCCGCAAGGCTTGCCCGAGATCGGCTTGCCTCAAGTCTACTGGTCCGACTTCAATGCCCTTCTTCCGCTGGCGTTTGCATGCTTCCTGCTTGCAGCGGTTGAGACAGCTGCCATCGGTCGTACGTTCGCCGCAAAACATGGCGGCCGGCTTGACGCGAACCAAGAATTCCTGGCGCTCGCGGCCTCTAATCTGACCGCCGGACTCGGGCGGGGCTTTCCCGTCAGTGGCGGCATGTCCCAATCACTCGTGAACGAGGGCAGTGGCGCTCGCACGCCTTTGTCGGGGGCCTTTTCCGCGATCTTCATGCTCATCGTCATCCTATTTCTCTCAGAACAACTGAGTGCCTTACCCCAGCCCGTCCTGGCAGCTGTTGTGCTGATGGCCGTTGTCGGTCTTTTCCAAGCTGATGCTCTGCGTCATCTGTGGCAGGCCAGTCGCCCTGACTTTGTCGTGGCGATGGCATCGCTGATCGGCGTGCTGGGCTCCGGCCTGCTGCGCGGAGTGATGATCGGCGCCATCATCTCGCTCGTGCAGTTGATGCACCGTACTTCGCATCCGCATGTGGCTGTGCTCGGCCGTATTCCGGGGACGCGCCGCTTTTCGGATATCGACCGGCATCCAGATAATGAGCCGATCCCAGGCGCGCTGATCGTCCGACCTGAATCCAGCCTCATCTACTTCAACTGCGACAACATCTGTGACACGATCCTCGCGCGTGTGCATGCGGAGGAAATCAAACCTGCGCTCGTTGTCCTTGATCTGTCTGCTGCACCTTACGTGGACCTGCAGAGCGCCCACACTCTCGCCGGCATGGCCGACGAGCTGCGGTCTCTAGGCGTTCGGCTGCACGTCGTCGAAGCGCGCTCTGGTGTTCGTGACCGGCTGAACAGCAAAGGCCTTGAAGAGCGAATAGGAAGGGTGAATCGATTTGTCACCGTGGCTGACGCGCTGGAGACATTCGAGAGCCCGGTCAAGCCGGTTTGAAGCGCGCTCGCACTCTCCTGCAAGCGGGCTTTGGGGCTGATGGTTACATCTCGGGGATGAAGCGGAAGTTCAACTCATCGCCATTCTTGGACTTCGACACTGAGCGCTTAGGCAGCTTCACTTTCTCGCGAGGTACCTCTTCATAAGGGATTTTGCTCAGCAGGTGCCGGATGATATTCAGCCGCGCTTTCTTTTTGTCGTCCGATCGAGCGACGTACCAGGGTGCCCAAGCCGTATCGCTGGCTTGGAACATCGCGTTTCGCGCTTCCGTATAATCATCCCAACGAGTGTAAGATTTGATATCCATTTTTGACAATTTCCAGATCTTACGACCGTCGTCTACGCGCGCCTCCAAACGGCGCTGTTGCTCTTCTGGGCTGACCTCCAGCCAATACTTGAGAAGAATGATCCCTGAGTCGACCATCGTCTTCTCGACGGCCGGAACGCCGTCGAGGAACTTCTTCACCTGCTCGTCGGTACAGAAACCCATCACGCGCTCCACACCTGCGCGATTGTAATAACTGCGGTCGAAGATCGTAATTTCACCGGCCGCGGGAAAATGTTGAATGTAACGCTGGACGTAGAGCTGAGACTTTTCCCGTTCGGTCGGAGCCGGGAGGGCCACGACGCGGAAGATCCGCGGGCTCACCCGTTCTGTAATGGCCTTGATCGTGCCACCCTTACCGGCGCCGTCACGGCCCTCGAACACGATGCAGATCTTCTTACCCTCGTGGCGTACCCACTCCTGTAGCTTGACCAGCTCGACGTGAAGCTTCTTGAGTTCCTTCTCATAGGCCTTTCGCTTCAATGGACCGCCTTCGGTCTGGTCGCCGTCAACAACCTCCTGAGCCTTGTCGCCAACGTCATTCACGTTCTTCTTTTTCATGTTTCTCTCGCTGCAGGTGTCGCCAAATCAAATATCAATGGCCGCCAAAAACCAGAATTTGCAAGGGCATGAAGAGCGCTTGGGCACGAAGGATTATGGCATGCACAAGTGCGACGGTATCGACGATATGTAGATAAGTTCGCCGAAAGAAATTCTTCTCGGACTGGATTTCTTCGTGATGGTTTGAATAGGCATTCACGATGCAACTCGATCCCGGCGTTACACCATCGAGGCCGCCCTCATACATGGGCTCAAGAAACGTCAGGAGCGTGCCGGGTTGGCGAATTTGCGCGATATCGATGAGCTGCTCCCCCGCCTTGAATTGGCCTGTGGCGACGAAGTCTTGTAAATCGGTGACGACAAGCGGAATGATCGATAGCGGTTTGGAGAAGCAGACGGCCTCGGCCGACATGCCAACCTTCAAAACCTGCGCTTCGATCTGGCCAAAGCCAGCGTGGAGTTGCCGCTTCCTGTCCTTGGTCGATGGAATAAGGATTCCACCCGGCCGCATGAATGGGTTTATGAAGTCTCCTACCTTCAAGACAAACTGCTCGATGTTGCCGTCCACGCCCGCGTAAACGGTGGTTTTATCGAGGGCGACCTGAGCCTCGTCGAGAGCGGCTGCGGCACTTGCCTTTTCGGCCGGTAGAAGGGTGGATATTTTCGTTTCGGCCGCCTGAAGGGCAGCTTCTGCAGCAGCGACTTGCCCCTTGCGAGCATCGACGCCAACCTGAAGTTTTTCGATCTCGCGCGCCGCAACAACCCCGGCGTTGCGCTGCACGAGCTCCTGCTTGGTGTTCAACTCGTCGATGGCCTGCTGCAAGGCGCCTTGCGCCTGCTGTATCTGCCCCTTCGCGGCTGCAACTTCCGACTTGGCCATTTCCATTGCGGCATCGACTTCTTCCACGCGGCGTTTGGCCGTTTCCAGCGCGGCTTCCTGCTTTGAGCTATCCAGCTTGAACAGCTTCTGGCCTCGCGTCACTTGATCTGTGAGTTTGACATAGACTTCGGACACGCGCCCGGCCGTGTCGGGAAGAATCGGTATCGTCCGGAAGAACGATACGGCGTTGGAGGACGCCGGGTGATTATAGAAAACAATAGTGATCAAGAGCACCGTCAGCATGATGCAGGTGGTGATCCCCCAGCGTAGCTCATACCAGACGGAATACAGCGTAATCTCGCGGCCCCACTCCTTGCCTTGGTAAAAGCGGCGGTAGAGATAGTCCGGCAAGATTGTCAGCAGCGAACAGAGCGTGAGTTCGAGCATGGGTCAGGTCCCGAACGGCTGAATGGTGGCGGGGCGCGGTAATGGACGGACATCGCCGTGGGGCTTCTCGGTTTCCGAACTTGTCACCGCCGGCGGCTCAATGCCTGATAGTTTCTCCAGTGACGTGGCCATGCGCTTCCAGGGCGTAACAAAGTCCGGCAGGTCGATCATGGCCAGCAACAGGCCCGCGACCCAAAATGCATGAATGTGCGTGAAGAGAGATAGCAGTCCGAGCACGGCTACGACTTCGAACTGCATTTTCTTATGACCAAGCCGCTCCGGGAGTGAGTGGAGCGTAAAGAAGAGAACACCCAGTCCAACGACAGCGGCGATCACGAACAGAGTGGTGATGACGTAGAGCGGGTCACCCTCATGCGGTCCGGAAATGAACCAGGGCATGTGATGGGACGCGGCAGGATGCAGATTGTCGGCCATTTCGATCCCCTCGAGTGACGGCTGAATGGACGGCGGCTCATGTCGCAGAATCCGTCCTGTTGGTAGGTCTCCAGCGTCAGGTGAACTTTGATCTGGATCATTTTGCGTAAAAAGTGCTCGGTCGTTAAAGCGCCGCTCAAGTCGCTGCTCGCTGTGGTTTGTCGTCCGCGTGGACGTTCATCATTCGTAGGCCCCTCCCCGCATCAGCAGATCAAGAGAGCCCCATCTCATGCAGATCGTCGGCGACGGTCAGATCTGCCTCGGTGGCTGACCGGACCTGCTCGACCGACACTCCCGGGGCTGTTTCCGCGAGCACCGCTTTGCCGCCGGTGAAGCGGATCACCGCGAGTTCGGTCACCACGCAATCGACCGGCCGAGCAGATGTGATCGGTAGCGTGCACGTTGCAACGATCTTTGATTGACCCTTGGCGGTGTGCTGCATGGCGACGATGACCCGCTTGGCGCCGGTTGCGAGATCCATCGCTCCGCCCATACCGGGGACCATCTTTCCAGGGATCATCCAGTTTGCCAGGTGACCCGTCTGGTCCACTTGAAGTCCGCCAAGTACGGTGATGTAGACATGGCCACCACGCATGAAGCCGAACGAAATCGCGCTGTCGAAAGTGGATGCGCCCGGCAGTGCAGTGACGGGCCGGCCGCCGGCGTCCGTCAGCGTCGGGTGAGCCATACCTTCCGCCGGAATGGCCCCCGTTCCGATGAGGCCGTTTTCCGAGTGGAAGAAGACCTGAACGTCCGGCGCTGCGTAGCCAGCGACGAGGGTGGGGATGCCGATACCGAGATTCACGAGCATGCCGGACTTCAGCTCGCGGGCAATGCGCTTTGCAATGACGGTCTGCGGATCCATGGGCGTTATCCGTTGGCGACGATGTAATCGACGAGCGGGGCGGGCGTAATGACATGATCCGGTGCGATGACGCCGACGGGAACGATGTGCTCTGCCGTGGCAATAACGGTCTCGCCGGCCATCGCCACGATCGGGTTGTAGTTCCGAGCCGTCAGCGCGTAGGCCAAATTACCGAGGTAGTCGGCGAGGAAGGCATGCACGAGCGCAAAATCAGCCTTCAGCGCTGTTTCGAGCAGATACGGAGTGCCATCGACTTCGATCTTCTGCTTGCCGTCTTCCACAAGCGTTCCGACGCCCGTCGGCGTCAATATTCCACCAAGGCCATAGCCGCCGGCACGAATGCGCTCTATCAGCGTCCCTTGAGGAACGAGCTCGACCGTGATCTCGCCAGCCATCATCTGGCGCTGCGTCTCAGGGTTCGTCCCGATATGGCTGACGATCGCATGACGCACGCATTTCGCATCGATCAGCTTGCCAACACCGATGCCTGGCCGTGCCGTGTCATTGGCAATGACAGTGAGGTCGCGTTTCTCCTGCCGGACGATTTCGTCCATCAACCGATCCGGCGTCCCGACCGACAGGAACCCTCCGACAACGATGCGAGCCCCATCGGGTATCATCGCAGCGGCGTCGGCAATCGGGACCGTTTTAATTTGTCACAAATTCGCCAGCTTAACGGCCGGAAAATCGCGGTGCGCGCTTCTGCTTGAATGCGCGCAGGCCTTCCTCGTAGTCCTCGCTCTCCCACACGAGGCGACGAAGCCCCTGCACGCGTTCAAATCTTCGCGGGCTCATGGGATGCGCACCGGCAAGCATCCGCAGCTGCTCCTTCATGACCGAAATCGAAAGCGGCGCATTTAGCGCAATGCTTTCTGAGAGTGCCTGGGTGAAAGAATCCAGTTCCTTGGATGGAACCATATGATTGATGATGCCAAGGCTTTCGGCCCGCTCCGCCGACAGCGGCTTAGCGGTAAAGACCATCTCCTTCACGATCCGCATGGGGCATGCGTTCATGAACGTCAGCATGCCCGATACGTTGTACGGGACGCCGAGTTTGGCCGGGGTGACGGCGAAGGTCGCATCAGGTGCTGCAATAATCAGGTCGCATGCGAAGACCACCTCACAGGCGCCGCCCCATACGCCACCCTCGACAATGGCAATCACCGGAGCTGGACATTCCTCAATGGCTCTGACGAGTTCGCGCAAGGGATCGTCCCAGCCCAGCGGATCACGGCCACCAGAGGGAAGTTCGTAGACGTCATGGCCCGAGGACCAAACCTTCACACCTGGCTGCGCCCGCAACACGACGACGCGAACGTCTGCTTCCTCGAAAGCTTGCAGTCCGGTGATCACCGCTTCGATCAGCGCATGCGAGAGGGCGTTTCGCTTCTCGGGATTGTTGAGGATGATCGTACCAACCCGATTGTCAATCTGCGTCGAAACCAGCGGCTTGCCTGCCGTAACATCGTCCATGGGACATCCTCGGCCTGTGTCAGTCGATAATATGATAGCCGCCGTCGATGTAGATTGTGTCGCCGGTGATCAGCTTGGCCCCATCGAGAGCCAGGAACGCGACCGCCATACCGACATCATCAATAGAAACAAGATGGCGAGCCGGCGCTTTCGCTTCAGCCTTCTTCAACAGTTTGTCGAACTCTCCGATGCCAGAAGCCGCGCGCGTCTTGAGGGGACCGGGCGAGATCGCATGCGCGCGAATGCCTTTTGGTCCGAGTTCTGCTGCAATGTATCGCGTTGCGCACTCGAGCGCGGCCTTCACCGGCCCCATCATGTTGTAGTTTTCGACGACCATTTGTGACCCGTAGTAGGTCATGGTGAAGAGCGTTCCTCCGTCTTTCATCAGCGGCTCGGCCAGCTTTGCCATCCGGATGAAAGACCAGCAGGACAGCTCCATCGCCATCAAGAACCCGTCTCTGGAACAGTCGACCACGCGCCCCTGCAGGTCTTGCTTCGGTGCGAATGCGATGGAATGCAGAAGAATGTCGAGCTTGCCCCACTTCTTCTCGATCGCCTCGAACACGGCTTCGAGTTCCCCGGGGTGTTCCACATCCATCGGCATGTAAATAGATGGCTTCACCTCTCCGATGATCGGATCGACAAATCGCTTCGTCTTTTCGCTGCGATATGTCACCGCGAGATCCGCGCCCAGCGCGCTGAATGCCTTTGCACAACCCCATGCAATCGATTGATCATTGGCAATCCCGGTAACGAGCGCCTTCTTGCCTTTCAGCAGCTTGAATTTGGCAGGATCCATCATCGGGTAAGCTCCGCTTGGCGACCGTGAGCCGGACGCAGGCATTCGAGAGTATGTTCCGCGATCATGAGCTCCTCGTCAGTTGGGATGACGAGGCATTCAATCCGGGAGGCTTTTGTCGAAATGACCTGCGCCCCCTGCTCATTGGCTCGCTCGTCGAGTTTCGCGCCGAGCCAGGCGAGCCGCTTGACGACCGCAGCTCGGACAGCCGGCGCATTCTCGCCGATACCGGCGGTGAAGACGAAGCCATCAATTCCTTCCAGCGCCGCGCTGAGCGATCCCGCCATCAGCGCAATGCGGTGAACAAAGTAATCAAGAGCAAGGCGGGCGCGCGCATCTTCGCTGAGCAGGAGAACGCGGACGTCGTTGCTGATGCCCGAAAGACCCTTCAACCCGCAGTCATTGTAGAGAAAGCGCTCGATCTCAGGCGCGCTCATACCTTTTTGCTGCAAGAGGTAGAGCACGATCCCAGCGTCCAGTTGGCCCGGGCGAGTACCCATCGGCAGTCCGTCGAGTGCGGTGAACCCCATGGTGCTGTCGAGACTGCGACCATTGTCGATCGCGCACATGGAGGCGCCGCTCCCCAGGTGCGCAACAATGATCTTGCCTCTCGCAAGGTGCGGCGCGATGCTCGTCAAGCGCTTGGCGATGTACTCATATGACAGACCGTGAAAACCATACCGGCGCACACCCTCCCGGTACAGCGGCTCGGGGATCGCATACCGATCGGCGAGTTCGGGATGACCTCGATGGAAGGCGGTGTCGAAGCAGGCCACTTGCGGGAGATGCGGGAGACGTTGAACAATCGTCTTGATCGGCGCGAGGTTGTTGGGCTGGTGCAAAGGCGCGAGCGGCACAAAATTTTCCAGCACCGATATCACGTGCGGCGTGATGACCGTGGGCGAGCTAAACTCAATACCGCCATGCACGACCCGGTGCCCGACAGCAATCGGCAGCTTTCCTCCGCGATGTTCTGCAAGGAATTCGACGACTTTGGCGAGAGCTTCTGGAGCCGCCGGGACATCCGGCCCCGGCCACGACGCCTCCTTCAGGATGGCGCCCTCGGAGTCCTTCGCGATCAGGTGCGGATTGACGCCAATGCCCTCGATCTGGCCCTTCAGAACTCGATCGAGTGTGTTGTCATCGGCTACCGCGAACAGCTGAAACTTGATGCTCGAACTGCCGGCGTTAATGACGAGGATCGTATCGCTCATGACTATGACCGAATTGGTGTCTTCGAGCGCTGGCTATGCGCAAAGGCAACGGCGATGGCGCATGAAGCCGTGCGGGTGCGAACACTGTCGGCGCGAGAGGTGAGGATGATCGGCACGCGTGCACCCAGCACGATTCCGGCGGCATCCGCATGGGAAAGAAACGAGAGGTTCTTCGCCAGCATGTTGCCGGCTTCCAGATCGGGCACGACAAGGATGTTCGCGCGACCGGCGACTTCCGATTTGATGCCTTTGATCTTGGCGGCTTCCGGACTGATGGCATTGTCAAAGGCGAGGGGGCCGTCGAGAATGCCCCCGGTGATCTGTCCGCGATCGGCCATCTTGCACAGAGCCGCTGCTTCCAGGGTCGACGGAATGCTGATTGTCACGGTTTCGACTGCTGAGAGGATTGCGACCTTGGGTGTCCCAAGCCCCAGCCCGCGATAGAGATCGATGGCGTTCTGGACGATGTCACGCTTCGCCATCAAATCGGGAAAGATGTTCACCGCCGCGTCTGTGATGAAAAGCGTCTCCGGATGACCGGGCACGTCCATGATGAAGACATGGCTGATACGGCGCCCGGTTCTGAGGCCCGTGTCCTTCTTGGTGACCGCGGAGAGCAGCTCGTCGCTATGCAGGCTTCCCTTCATCAAGACTTCGGCTCGGCCAGAGCGGACGATCTCGACGGCCTTCATTGCAGCGTCGTGACTGTGCTCGACGTCGATAACTTCAATACCCTTGAGATCGATCCCGTGCTGCGACGCAACCTCCTCTATTTTCGACTTGGGTCCGACGAGGATCGGTACGATCAAACCGGCCTGAGCGGCCTCCATTGCTCCGGCTAAAGAGGCTTCGTCGCAGGGGTGGGCCACGGCCGTAGAAACCGCAGGCATCGTTTTCGCCAGTGCGATCAGCCGTTCGTATTTCTCATGCGTGCGTTCCGACGCAGCAGGCGTTTTACGCGAAGACATCGCAGCCACCGTTGAATTGGACGTGTGCTTTAATATGCGCGCGATACGGCTCGAGCACGAGTCAGGCTATCAGCCCCACTTGAGGAACATGCCGACGTCTCCCGGCATCCCGCCGGGGAAACTGATGATTTCGCAGTGCAGCTTGTAGCCGAGCGGCCTCATCTCTCGATCGTAGAACTCGTACGCGCGCTTTGCGAAGCCCTCCAGGGATTCTGGCCACGCCGGATCGAGAGTATTGATACGCCGGCCGTGATCGTTACAGTAGGACGCCGGGAACGTCATGACCTGCAGCTGGGTGTGACCTTGTTCCGCGGCTCGGCGGACAGCCTGATTAACGCGATCCCGCACTTCAGGATGAAGCTCCTGAGACATGAATGCCTCCTGAAGCTCCTTCATCTGTTTTGCCTTTTTCTCGCGCTCCTTGCGCTCTTCCGCCATCAGCGCGTCATCCGCGGCACTGCTGATGAGGCTCAACTCTTTCGGGCTGAGAATGCCAGACATGATACTGCTCCGCTTATTGATGAGACGATTGTGTGAGACGGACTAATTGTGCCTGCGCGGTCCATGTCCCTTTCGCCCAGGCAACGCATGTACTGTAGGCGTATCCGCTGTCGGCATTTCGGCATGCCCGTGCATGCTCTGAACATGCTCGAACATGGAGCGCATTTTCTTATAGCGTTGCTGCGCATCGGAGGTCTTCAGTCCGAGGACTTCGATCATTCGACCGAGCTTGTGCTGCATATCCGCAGCACCTGCCGGATCGTGGGCGAGCATCTCAGGTATTGCGTCGATGGCGCCGCGTTGGTCGATGACGAGCATAAAGAATTGCTCCCGCAACAGCTTCTTAAACGCTCTGATGGGCAGGTCTTTTCCAGCTTCCTGGCGCATACGACGGATCAGCGCGAAAGAGCGCTCGTCGACTGCCCCCTCGGGCATTCTGATGTAGAGGAGCGCACGCACTGCGGCTTCCAGAGCACCGCCGCTGTGGATATTGGCTTTGAGTTCCTCGATCCGGCGGTTAACGATCATCTGGTAAGTTATGTCCGTCCCGGGCTTCGGACGCACGTCCGTATCCGAGCCACTCAGGCCCAGCATCGCTTGCAGAACGGGTGAACCGTAGAATGCGTGAAACCACTCTTCCTGCATCTTGTCGCGCACGTCGCGGTAGCCGTCGAGCGTCGCGATGACAAAATCGGAGTAGGCCTGCTGCGCCTGCCAGAAAGGATTGTTTGCCGGCACCGGCTGGCGCGCAGACTTTGCGCTTTCGATCAGCGGATCAAGTGTGCGCCAGATGGGATTATCAGCCTTGAACATTTCATACGGTAGACGCGCCTGATGCAGCCGCTGCATCATGTCCGCGCTCCCGGCATTGGCAAACATCCGCACCCAGGGCTGCCATAGCGTCTTGTAAAGTCCGAGATTGATCTCTGAGACCCGGGCAGCTGCAGCAAACTTGCGTTCGTCTTCCTGCGTATTGCCGCCATAAGCGCGAATGTCATCCAGGGTCCGGTTTTCGAAACGTACGAGGTAGCCACCCTCGACGTATTCGGCGGTCGGATCAGACGCGTCCCGAGGCGTCAGCACGGCTTCATAGAGGCCGGGCGGAAGGACATCGATGAGATCGATATTGCTGGCGAATTCGTCATGCTCCTTCTTCGCAACTGAGCCCGAGACGAAGATCCCCAAGTGGCCGATGTTCTCGTGAACCGAATAGACAATCGTCTGGCCGTGCGCACGAATGTCGTCGACGCTGCCATACAGGTCCAGAATCCAGCCGAGCGCCTGCGCCGGCGGCGTGATGTTGTCGCCCTTAGAGCAGAAAACGAGTATCGGAGTGCGAATGTTGCGCAGATCGATCCGCGTACCATCCTGGAGACTGAGATCACCTGTTGCGAGCTTGTTGCCGACGAACAACTTGTCAGCAATGAACTGCATCTCTTCTGCATTGAGCAGAACGTGCCCACCCCACCACTGTTCGAATTCAAGATAGCGGGGCGCTTCGGTGTCGACCTTGGAGTAGAGATTGTAGCTCTTGGTCCAGTAGGTGTTCGCGGGGTTAAGATTCTCAAAGTTCGTGACGAGCCAGGCTCCGTCGAACTTCCCTGCACCGATGTCGCCCGTAAGCGCCGTGATCCACGTGCCGCCCACGAGGCCGCCCGTATAGCGCATAGGATTCTCGCCACGTACGCCATTCCAGTACGACAGTGGTGCGCCGGCAAGTATCACGGGCCCGACAAGATCGGGGCGCATTGCGGCGACAATCATCACCGCCCAGCCAGCCTGGCAATTGCCGATCACGGCGGGCCGGCCATCGGCCTCCGGATGCAGCGCAATCACTCGCTCGAGAAACTGTACTTCCGCGTGAGCGACGTCCTCTATTGTTTGACCCGGAACGGGGTCAGGTAAAAAGCCAATGAAATAGCAAGGGTGTCCCGCCTTGAGCGCAACGCCAATCTCACTGTCGGCTTTGAAACCGCCGATGCCGGGGCCGTGACCTGCACGGGGATCGACAACCACGAATGGCCGCTTCTTCGGATCGATCTTAACGCCTTCAAGTGCATGGATGCGCACCAGCGCGTAGTTCACTGGCCTCTGCAGCCTGCGTCCGTCGACCACGAGGTCACATCCAAATTTCAAAACATGGGGGGCCTGCTTCGCAGCGTGTTCTTCATAGCGTTCGCTGCGCTGGCGCATCACGTCCAGAAACAGCAGCCCCCGCTGCCAGGCATCGACCCAATAATTCCAAGCGTCAAAGGCTGGTGTGACAGCGGCGGTGATTGCCTCCGGCACTGTTTCGAGCATGGCGCCCGTCGAAGCGAGGGGATTTCTGTCGGTGGGCTTCATTGGCGGCGCTCCGGCTGAATTGAGCGCGATCGCATAGAGAAAAGGAGCGTTCGCGATAATGACCGTCCTGTATCAACCGACCCGAAAATCAGTATTGACGTGGATCAACAAACGAAAGCAAAGAAATAAATCGTCAGGGTATTCTGTATAGAGATTTTCATTCTACAGTTGTAACGTCACTTTCACGACGCCATCCACGTTGGAGGTGGATATAGGTTTGCCACTGCTGCGGAAGACCTTGAGCATTGCAATGTTTTGAGGGAGGACGTCGGCGACAATTTTCGTCACGCCCGCTTCTTTCGCAATTGCAATCAGCTCCCGCAACATCAAGGTAGCGATCCCAAGACCCTGATAGTCCTCCTCAACCGTAAAGGCGACCTCGGCTTCGCAGGACCGATCTGCTTCCAAACGAACATAGCGTGCGCCTGCAATTATCGTTTCTGGGTCGTCGTCTCGCACAGCGACGAGTGCCACAACCTTATTGCCATCGACTTTCGTTGCTGCCGTGAGTTCCGCGTCGCTCAGCCCACGCTTGGCGCCAAAAAAGCGCGTGTAAATCGAGCGGGGCTCTAGCTTTGCAAAAGCTTGCCGCAGCCGCTCGCGATCGTCGGGGCGGATCGCCCGCACCAAAATGGCGTCACCATTCTTCAGCGTGAGCGATCGGGAGTAGGAATGCAGATCCATGTGGCGGCCTTTGATCCGATCAGTGCCAGATCAGCGAGTTCGCGTCGTCGTTAACTTGGCCGTTGCAGAAGGTGCGAAGCTTGGGACCGAATTCGAAAATCCTCGATTGGGTTCGGGAGAGCCGATCGTGTGTTCGAGTTGACGTCCACCGCAGCGGGCCCTTGATCACACTTCGAAACACATCCACGCAAGTTGCTGGCTATGCAATAAAAATCAACGCATGACGTCTGCAAATGGCCCGTAGCGGACTTGGGGTGCACACCACGCGAGGTCCTTTATCGGGAGACCAGCGGCCATTAAGCCTCAGCCGGCAACTGCGCGCCGTAGACGAGACTTCCCGAAAAACTTGGCGGCTGATCTTCAACTAGAGGACACTGGCCGTGGCGAACTCACGACGAGTGGTCAAGAGGACGGAACGATCGGCGATCGCCGCGATTGTTGTGAATTGCCCGTCGACCAGCCAGCGCACGGATGGTCGAAATCAATGTTCGTGTAGAAGATGTGGAATGTCCGCGATGCTCGATCCGTCCCGCAGGACTAACTCGTTCAAAACCACAGCTAGCAATTACAGAATACTAAGTTAGACCTGATTTGAACCTACTGCGCTAAACTCCAGCTAAATCAATAGCCGTCAGATATGAGCCGCGAAGACGCTTCGCTTAAGCAATTGTAATTATTCGAGTTGGAATTCTCGTGGTGGTTGCGGGGGCAGGATTTGAACCTACGACCTTCAGGTTATGAGCCTGACGAGCTACCGGGCTGCTCCACCCCGCGTCACCGACGGAGCCGAAACGAAACATGACCTTTGACAGATCGTTCGTCCGGAGGAAACGGCATGGCCCCCGATTGTGCCACTGCCGATACAAAAGCCGCCCGGTCGGGCGGCTCGTGGGGGCTCGTATAGCATGTTTTTCACGTCTGTGAAGACCGATATGCGGGGGCCGCCGTTGTCGAGGTGCGACAGTCAGCGAGGCGCTTATACATCGTACTAGGAGCTTGCGGGCTGCGATCGCCGGAACGCGACTTTCCGGCGCTCCCCGCCTGCGCTAGAACGGCCCCAGGGCCGAACCACCGGATTGATTTTCCGTATGCATAGAGGGCCGCTCAGCTCTCCGCGGCCGCAGCATCACGGGACGAAAGCACGCAATGAACAAAGACGAACCGGCCGTGCGCGATCAGGTCCGGCCTCCATCTGCCCCTGCGCGGCTAGAAGAGGCATTCGTTCTCCTGGACAACAGTTCGGGGCGCGGCGCGCCATCACAGTTGTTCACTGCGCCGAGAGAGATCATTGTCGCAGAAAATCCTGAAGACGTTCCAGCCGCTTTCGCTCGGCTGGAATCGGGTCGTGCGGCGGGACTTCATGCGGCAGGGTTCTTCTCATTCGAGCTTGGATATGTGCTGGAGCCTAAGCTCGCTCCTTTGATGCCTCCTGAACGCAAAGTGCCGCTGCTGTGGTTTGGGCTCTACGAGGCACCCAAGCTCTTGTCGGAGGCCGATGTCGACCGGTGGCTGTCGACACATACAAAAAGCGGCAGCTATCAGTTCAGCAACGTCACGCGAGCGTGGACGAAGGAGGAGTATGTAACACGCTTCGAACGCGTGCAGGAGATGATCCGCGCCGGCGACATTTATCAGCTCAACCTGACTTTCAAGGCGCGGTTCCGACTCTCGGGTTCACCCCTCACGTTCTATCGCGATTTGCGGCAGCGGCAACGCGTGGCATACGGGGGCATAGTGGATACGGGCGAAGTTACCGTGCTCACGGCCAGTCCGGAACTCTTCGTCGAAATGAAGGGTCGTACGATCGAAACGCGGCCGATGAAGGGGACCTCCCCGCGTGGAGGGACGCCCGAGGCCGATGCGGCGGTGCGGCGGGTGCTCTCTTCCGATGTGAAGCAGCGCGCGGAAAATTTGATGATCGTCGATCTGATGCGCAACGATATCGGCCGGATTTCAGAAATTGGCAGCGTCCAAGTCACCGACCTGTTTACAGTCGAGACCTATCGGACGCTACACCAGATGACGTCAGGTGTGCGCGCGACCCTGCTCGAGGGAATTACGCTGCTCGATCTGTGGCGTGCGATTTTCCCGCCCGGTTCGGTCATTGGCGCGCCGAAAATCCGGGCCCAAGAATTGATCGCGGAATACGAGACAGAGCCGCGAGGCGTCTATTGTGGCGCCATCGGTTCGTTCTCGCCGGACGGGCAGGCGCTGTTCAATGTTGCTATCCGCTCGCCCATCATCTTCCGCGACGGCACGGGCGAAATGGGCATTGGCTCGGGCGTCGTATACGACAGCGTAGGTGCTAAAGAGTACGATGAGTGCCTGCTCAAGATGAAATTTCTCACTGATCCGCCAAAGACGTTCGAGTTGATCGAGACCCTGCTTTGGGAGCGGGAAAATGGCTTCTGGCTAGCCGAACGTCATTTCGAGCGGCTTCAAGGGTCGGCCCGATATTTTTCATTCAAGTTTGATGAGGCAGCGGCACGCACCGCGCTCGATCGTGAGGTGGCCACGGCGGGACGGGAACATCCGCGGTTGCGCGTCCGCATGCTGCTGGCGGAGGATGGCCGCATGACGGTGACGTCTGCACCAGTGCCTGCTCCTGGCCCGGACGCGGTGATGCGTTATGTCGTTTCGCCAACGCGGCTCGATAGCTCGGATGCCTTTCTCTTTCATAAGACGACCCGCCGGGAACTGTATGATCAAGAGTGGAAGCACTTCTCCGAAACGGAAGGGGCGGATGAGGTCGTCTATCTAAATGAGCGAGGTGAATTGGCCGAGGGCAGCCGGACGAACATCTTTATCGATCTAGGCGATGGCATCTTGGTGACGCCGCCATTGCCAGCCGGTCTGTTGCCGGGAGTTCTGCGCGCGGAGTTGATCGCAACAGGACGTGCGGTTGAGCGTGTCCTCATGCTCAACGATCTAACGTCGGCAAAGAAAGTCTATCTGGGCAACTCGGTACGTGGCCTCATCAAGGCGCGCGCGTTGCGTTAAGCGACTGCGGTACATGTGACTTTATTGCGGCGAAGCGGACGTTGCCCCGTCGTCTAACGGTGCGGACGCCATTTCCGTCTGCTCGTGCGACATTACCAATACGGAAATTGCCGCGAGGGTAATGGCAGTGGCCAACAAGATCTCTGCCGAGAACTTGCGCACGCGTTGGGTTGGCCGGGATAACGTAGTGCGTATCTTCATGCGAAGGATACTGGCGCGGTCTTTTCCGCGCGACCATCCACCTGTCTGTCGCGCGACAGTTGCGCACACATGTACTTGATTGCACGCAAGGAAGTCTCCCTGGACGGTGGAGTCCAGATCATCATTCGCAGATTAAGCCGCGACCGTGGCGTTAGAGCCCCCGCATGGTGCAGCCGAGGATGAGGATGAATTGGGCCAAGAGCAGGCCTACGATCATTCCCGGTCCCTGCAACAGGGAAATCTGCGCGTCGAAAAACCAAACAAAAATGACCGCAACGGTCAGGATCACTGAGATCATGAACGTCAGGATGCCAGGTGCCTTCAATCCCATGGTGGTCTCCCCTTGCGGCCGGAACTTCAGCGCTTTCGCCATGTGTTGCCCCCCTCGGCCTCGAACATGCTGCGCTGCTTATAGCAGGACAGTCCCGAGCGTCCCACAGGCGCGGGAACAACACTGTGGAGGAAATGTAGAGGCCGGGGGGGCGCTGGCAGCAGCGTCAGCTTTCAATCGGATTGGGGGAAGGGGCTGCACTGCCGTTCCCTGTATCGGAGTTAGACCCGGAACCGCCGGTCTTGGACCTTGGACCCCGGAAAACCCGCCGCAGAAGCAATAGGAGGATTATCGATGCGAGCCCCGTCAAGACAACCAGGATCGGGTGCCGATGCCAAAGGATTTCAGGATGAACCTGGCCTTCCCAAGCGAGGCGAACATCGTTTTGTAGAGCCGCCGGTGTGTCTGCACCGTCAGAGCGGAGAATGATGTCGAGAGCTGCACCCTGATTCTTGCTCGCGAGGACAGCGTCCCGGACCCGTGGGCGAGCCAAAGACTTCAGAGCCGAAGGGTCTGACGCGACGTGATCGAGCAGACGCTGTCTTGTCGAGGCGGGAAGGCCCGTAAGGTAGCCCGCGAATGTGGTGAGTTCGCTCTCTTCGAGCGCCCGGCTGGCCGTCGCCAAGACCTTGGGATCGAGATCGAACAAAACGTCCCTGGTCGCCGGTGTCATTGCGACCAAGCGTTTGATCGCGACGGCATCATCGAGAGAGACCACCCGTTCGAGCGATTGGGTCGTGAAATCACCCGGTTTGGCGCGCTGGAAAACCTCAAACTCGAGCACCTTGTCGATGCGAACGCCGGCGACCGCACTCCATGCCAACGCCGTTTCCAGCGACCGGGTCTGACGAGCGATCTCCATTGCCGGCTCGGGCAATTTGTTAACGGCGAGATCAAGAGTGCCGTCGGACAGGCGGCGCATCACGCCAGCCTCGCCCTCGACCGGCAGGAGCAGCGCGGTGACCTCGTCGACGCGGGGCAAGGCCTCGGGCCGCACGCGGTCCAGGAATCGGCGGAAATCCGCCTCTCGTTCTGCGAGATCCAGAACCATGGCGTGCGCAGCGCGGTATTCCTTCCAGATTTCGACGATGCGATCGGCGGCGTGAGCGGCAATCTCGGTGACATGGTCGCGGATTTGGTCGGAAATGGAAGCGGCCAGTTCCTCCTGGACCTTTGCCTTGCTTTCTGTCGATTTCAGTTCGTTGGCGATGATCGGGAGAACACCGTAGCGCAGGTCCCAAACATCTTTTGCGATCAGCACGAGGCCTACGCCGCCTGCGACGACAGAAACGAGGCGGGACAGAACGCTCCCCACGAGGCGCTGACCGAGACGACCGGCCATATTGCCGATCTGGCGGCGCATGACGAGTATGGCGGCGCCCGTGATCCCGCCTGCCGTTTGATTGAGAACGCCACCTGCAGTCACATCGCCGCCCGCGGTTTTTGTGCCGACTTCGAACTCTTTGCCGGCGGTGCCGGTGACGACGCCTGCAACTGTCGACCCGTAGCGAGGACCCAAGAATGCTTTCATACATTCAATCGCCGGTCCGGCTGCATCAGACGTCGCGAGTTCAATGCGACTGCCGATGCCGCGACCGACACCGTTGGCAAGGTTCTCTATCGCCATCTGGACCGCTGGCGACCGGTAGACCCGCTCGGTCAAAGCGATCGTCAATTCCCGGGCCTTGTTCTCACTGCCCAGAGATTCAAGCAGACTGCCCCAGCTCTGCTCGTCTTTGACGGCTTCGAAAGCTTTATCAACCTCGGCGTCTATCGTGCGGCCCACGTCGAGACGACGCCATTCGTCGGCGACAGCCGCGCGATAGTCGATCGTCGAGGTGCCGCGGTTGAGAGTAGCAGCGGTGATATCAAGAACGGCTTTTCGAAAGTCTGCCTCGTTTGTCGTCTGGCAGGCAGCATAGTCGCCTGTAGGAGCTGGCGGGGCGGCAAAGGCCGGGGCTAGCGATCCGAAGAGAAGCGAGAAAACCGCCGTGACAGCGGTTGCATGCCTAGCCCTGTTCAACTCGCGCTCACTCCTACCTAATTCTGTGATTGGAACAATGATTCTAATTATAGCGGCTGTCGGCGCCGGCCGCTGATATCTTTCCCCCGCGAGAAACACACCGGCCGTGTGCAGGTTGCGCCGCACGTCAGGTGTTCACACAACTAGCTGACTGGTTAGCCCAACAGGAAATGGTGGTCATTAACCGATACATGGTGTTTGCGGCCAACTTGGGCAAAGGCGCGATATCGTTCATGCAATATGGCGTGTACGGGACAACAAATATGCAGCATACTGCTGAAACTGGCGGGGGGAGTTGAAGTTCGAGTGGGCAGGCACCCGACGCATACTCGATAAGGGCTTTCGTCATGATTTCGCCGTACTGCAATACAGCTGACCGCCCGCTACTAATTGACAGGAAGTATAAACGACAATGTAACTCTCTGATACGCCACGACGTTAGCGGCGCTTCTGCGAGTGTCGCCGCCTCGTTATCCCATTGCGGCACACTGACCTATCGTCATAAGTCGCTAGCCAAGCGACAACCTTGTGGTCAGATTGCTGCGTCGCAGCAAACAAAGGTCCGAAACGGCGCCTGCCGGGGCGGATGCAATAGAAACAAGCCGATCGGCCCCTTAATTTCGAGTGGCCGCGGTGAGCGTCGAGCAGAAGCAGTATCTCACGATGTGCTTGGCTTTGGCGTAGCGATCGGTTTAATTCGGTTTGTGCGGAGTGCGAGCATTCGTGTCTAACCAAATGAAAATAAAAGAAAAGTTTACCGGTTTCCGGGGAAGCTTGGTGATTCCGGGTGGTCGGGTAGGGGTGTTGCTTGTCCATTCTCTCGGAGGCAACCCTATCGAATTGCGCTTCGTCGCGCAGGGCCTCGCACGTCAAGGTTACACGGTTTACTGCCCGCTTTTGCCAGGTCTAGGCGGTGGAACTGACGTCTCGGGGCTGTCCACCTGGAAAGACTGGTATCGCGCTATGGAGACGGCGCATGACGATCTCAAGGCGCGCTGTGATACGGTGCTCGTTGGCGGACTATCCGCTGGAGCCATGCTGGCTCTCCGGCTCGCCCGCGAGCGTGCCGACGAGGTCCAGGGCGTCATGCTGTTTGCCCCTACGATGTGGCCGAACGGCTGGGCGATTCCTAAGAGCTTCTACTTCTTCAAACTCGTGCACCAGAAGTGGTTCGCGCGGCTGTTCCACTTCCGCCAGCGGGCGCCCTTCGGAATCAAAGACGAGCGCATTCGCAACTTCGTTATCGAGAGCTTCAAGAGCGACGAACGTCCGATCGAGGACCTGTTCGGCCGCGGCGGGGGGCTCGTGTTCGAGTTCAAGCAATTGGCGAAAGACGTTCGCCGTGGCTTGAACCGTATCAAACAGGACGTGGCTATTTTCCATCCGCGAGAAGATGACCAGAGCGGCTTGTGGAACGCGCTGACTTTGCAACAGAACCTCGGCGGAATGGTGGAATGCACTGTTCTCGACGATTGCTATCACATGGTAACGCTCGATCGACAAAGGTCGGTGGTCGTGGACCGGTCCGTCGAATTCGCCGTCCGCCTCACGCAAAAGCTGCAGGAAAAGGCGGCGGTCAAGGAACTGCTCAAGGGGAAAGGGTTCGGCGAGTAATTGCTCAACCACTTGGATGAAATTAAGAACGCCGCAGTGAACTTCGCTGCGGCGTTCTTAATTTCAGCGATTGCAACTTAGCGAGCGGCCCAGGGCAGGGACTCACCACCGCCGGGGGCTACCTTGGCAGAGCCGGATGCTGCTGCGTCACAGCGCGGAAGATCGACGGGAGCTCTGTTCCAGATGAAGCTCTTGGAAAGAAGCTTGATACCCTTGTAGCCCGTGACCTTCAGCTGATCGGGGCTTTGAAGCGTAAGGGTCACGTTATACGAAGATCCCGTCTTCGGATCGTAGATCCAGCCTTGATCCCACGTTCCTTCCGACAGCTTCTGCACATCGCCGATGACTTGCAATCCACAGATTGGAGTCGTGCGTCGCGCGGGGTTGGGATTGTAGCGATCGACCAGGGGTTGACCCTCGGCGTTCACCGTGTCTTTGAGCCAGGCAATACGGCCGCACAGTTTGTTGCCGCAGGGCACGAGTTCGACCGCGCCCTTTCCTGTGTCGTCGTACCAGAGGCCGGCTTCGAGAGGCTGTGCTCGTGCGACAATGGTCCCGTAGAGACCGATGGCGAGGGTCACGCCTGCGAGCCGGAAAGCTCCGACGAGCGAGCGGTGCGATTGCGTCTTGGTGCCGCGTAACAAAGCATTCACCCTGGTTAGTTGAAACATTATGTACGATTAACGCCAGACCTTGGCGCGGGAAAGCGGCAAAAACAGGAACTTAACCGCTGCTGGTGAGGCGCCGGGCCGTCGAGAGCCGATCGGTCGCAACACGTGAACACTTTTTCGCCAAAGCGCTTTGCACTTAACCTCGTGCGCCATTGGTAGTACAAAACGAACGCTCCGGTCGTGTGTGGGTTGCTGGAACGCGCGACCTGCAGAGCGCAGTTCGTAACCCGCAAGAATTGGTAAGTGAGCCTGATTATCCAGGCCACTTGCAACGGCCTAGCCTGCATTCCGCCATCGGGGCGGACCCGAACCTGGAACCGCCTCTGCGATGATCCTGACACTCGCGTTCCGCAACCTCTTTCACGACCGCATCCGTCTGGCTGTGACGCTGGTGGGAATCCTCTTCTCGATCGTGCTGGTCGCGGTGCAGCTCGGGCTCTATCTCGGCTCGAGCCGCATGATCACGAACATGATCGAAAAGACCAACAGCGATCTTTGGATCACCACGTTCGGTGCCAAGAGCTTCGAGGAGGGTGGAATTCTGCTCACTCCAGGCCAACGGCATCAGGCCTTGGCGACACCGGGAGTGAAGGCAGTCATTCCGATGGTTTCCGCGTTCGCGGAGTGGCGCAAGCCCGGCGGAGGGTCGACCCGTGTCGCGGTCGTGGGCATTGACGCAGAGGACGGTGGGCTGGAACCCTGGAACCTCGTTGAAGGTACGTGGGACGATATCCGCGCGCCTGACGCCATCGCCGTCGACAAGTCCTACTTGAAGGATCTCGGCATCGATGGGATCGGCAGCACGGCCCAGATCGCTCTGGGGCGCGTTCGAGTCCGTGCGCTCACCGAAGGCATCAGGTCATTCACTCAGTCACCCTACGTGTTCACGCCGCTGCAGCGAGCCCGCAATCTTCTCAATCTCGATGGCGAGAAAGGGGACAAGAGCACGTTCTTCCTCGTGCAGCTTCAGCCAGGAGCCGATCTCGAAACAGTGCGCGCGGCTTTACAGGACCGGCTCGAAGGAACGGACGTTCTGACAAAGGCCGAGTTCCGCGATCGAAGCTTGGGGCAGTGGCTGTTCAAAACCGGGGCCGGTATCGCGCTCATAGGTGGGGCGCTGCTCGGCATCCTTGTTGGTACCGTGATCGTCGCGCAGACGCTGTATTCCAGCACCAAAGATCATATCAATGAGTTCGCCACGCTACGTGCGCTGGGCTCATCGGGTTCCTATATCCACAAAGTGATACTGGCCCAGGCGGGTCTCAGCGCGGTCATAGGCTACAGCCTTGGCATGATCATCGCGCTGGTGATCCTCTATCTCAGCCGGAATTCGCCGCTTCCGCTGGTGATGACGCCGGGCCTGGCGTTTTCACTCTTCGCACTGACGTTGTTCATGTGCGCAATTTCAGCGGTGTCGGCCATTGTCAAAGTTACAAAGATTGATCCAGCTACGGTGTTCAGCAGATGACGAACGAAACTCCCGTTCTCGAAGCCAGGGACATCGTCAAAGAGCTCGGCAAAGGTGCCGGCAAGGTGATGGCCCTGAAGGGCGTGAGCCTCAAGCTCGTACCAGGCGAACTCACCCTGCTCATGGGGCCGTCTGGCTCGGGCAAGACGACGCTGTTGTCGATCCTCGGGTGCATTCTTTCGCCGACCTCTGGCGAAGTCCGTATCGCAGGCCACACGACGACTGGCCTCGGACCTGAAGAACTCGCGGAACTGAGGCGGAAGCACATCGGCTTCATTTTCCAAAGCTATAACCTGTTCCCAACGCTGAACGCGGTCGAGAATGTCCGTATCGCCCTGGATGTTCTCGGACAGAAGGGTTATCCGGCCGCGGCCCGCGCCGAAGAGGTGTTGCGCGAGGTTGGACTAGGCCATCGCCTCCAAAACTATCCCAGCAATCTTTCAGGCGGTGAGCAGCAGCGCGTGGCCGTGGCCCGCGCCATCGCGGCCTCGCCATCCATCGTGCTCGCCGACGAACCGACCGCAGCTCTCGACAGCGAGAACGGCCATGCGGTGATGGCACTGCTGGCGCGGATCGCCAAAGAACAGAACCGAAGCGTGCTGGCTGTCACGCACGACCCGCGCACGCTCGGATATGCCGATCGCGTGGTGCGGATCGAAGACGGCAAGATCGTCGGCGAAGAGCGCCGGCCTGAGGGCGTCAACTCGCCCGAAATCACCGATTTGACGAAGAAGAGGCGTAAGGCAAATGCTTAAAGTCGATCCGACCGTTCAGACGCTGACGGTTGCAGGCATCATTGCGATTGCACTCAGTGTGTTGATCAACGGCACGCTGTCGTCGCACAGCCAGGATAAGCCCACCGCGCAGATGGCGGCCGCCGAGACAGGCGTTTCCGCGAAGGGGTCATGGGCGGCCTCGGCGACCGGCCGCGTGGAGCCGAAAGATGGTGAGATCCGGCTCGTTTCGCAGGCGCCGGGTGAAATCCTCGAGGTCATCGCCAAGACCGGCGACAAGGTTCAGTCGGGCGACCTTCTCGTGAGGCTTGATGACAGCGACGCGCAAGCGAAGCTGACGGCCGCGCTTGCGGAAGAGGCTGTGCGCGTTCTGGAGCGCGATGAGGAAGTGGCCAAAGGACCGGCTTTGGACCGGCGCAATGCGGAGGATGCTGTTTCGACTGCCGAACGCGCGGTTTACGCGGCACAGACTTCCCTCGACGACATTGCACGGAAGGTTCGGGGTGGGACGTCGACTGCGGATGAACTCAATTCTGCGCGCAAGACGCTTGCCGACGCGCAGACCAAGTTGAGCGAAGAGCGGGCCGCACTTGCGGAGGTTGCCGCACGCGCCGACATGCCGTTGCCGTCGCGTTTGGAATCGTCTCTGACTTTGGCGCGCTCGGACGTTACGCAGATCCTCAATGCGATCGAGCGGACGCGCGTCCGTGCGCCGGCTGACGGAACGGTCTTGAACGTCTGGGCAAAGCAGGGCGAAGTCGCGGTCACATCGCCAGAAGCGCCGCTGGCGCTGTTCGGTGATTTGGGATCGCTGCGCGTTCGCACCGAGGTGGAAGAGCGGGACGTGACCAAGATCCGGGTGGGTCAGAAGGCTGTCGTAAAGGCCGACGCCTTTGGTGCGCAGGAGTTCACGGGTGTGGTGACGTCGATCGCTCCGGCGCTCGGCGCGCAGCGGATCACGTCACGCGGACCGCGGCGCCCGAACGATGTCGAGGTTCTTGAAGTGATGGTGGCGCTCGATGGCCAGCCGCCGCTGCTCACGGGGATGCGTGTCGACGTCTTCTTCAAAGCGGACGAGGCGTCCTGACGAACGAGCCTGGATCAGAGAGCCAAAAGCGCGGGACTACTCCCGCGCTTTTTTATATGCAGGTTTGTGCGCGATCACGCAGCGGTGCTCTTCGCGGTGGCGTCGACCTGACGGGCGAGATCCGGGTCGATGCCGAGAGATGCGGCCAGCTCGGCAAGGAAACCGGTCTCGGACGCATTGTCACTATCGATGGCAACACGGGCGGCGGTGTAGACCTGAAGCGCTTCTTCGGCGGAATTCACGCTGGCGGCCAGAGAGGCTGCGGTTGCTGGACTGCGCAGTTCCTGTTCCAGGAAGGCTTTGGCTTCGGGACTTGCTGCGGCTCCACCTGCGGACTCGACGATGCGCACGTACTCGCGATCGTCGATGCGGCCGTCGGCTGCTGCTGCGGCGATCATGGCGCGAATGATGTGCATCGCAGCGTCATTGGAAATGGCAGCAGGTTCGAAGCCCGAGCCGGCCGGCGCTTCCGTTGCAGCGTTCTGCGGTCCGGTGATCAGCGGCTTCCCGGCCTGATGGTTCTGGTAGGCCTTGTATGCAAGGCCACCGATGAGGGCCAGAGCACCGAGCTTGACGGCGCCGGTTGTCACGCCGCGGCCGGTGCGTGTCCCAAGGAGAATAGCTCCGAGCCCGCCAAGTACGGCACCCGCACCAAGCTGGTTCTTGGCCATGAGCTCCTTGACCTGCGCGAGCAGTTCTTCGGGCGACCTGCCGCCGGTCGCATTGGTGATCGCGTCGCGAGCACCTGTGGCGTCGCCGACCTTTGCCGCGCCTTCCTTCACGCCTTGCGTCGCCTGGCCGAAAGCCTTGGTGAGTGTATCCACGAGCTCGGCACCCGACGGGCCGCCGAACTTGGCCGCCTGCTCCTTCACCTGGGCCATGATCTGATCCAGATTGGCGCCACCCGCTCCGCCGGCGATATTGCGGACGATGTCCGCCAGGCCGCCTTGCCCTGAACCCGCGCCTTGGCCGCTTGGAGATTGCACGGCGGCTGCGATCTGCCCGAAGAGGTCGGCGAGGCCGCCGCCTTGCGCGCCTGCACTAGTCGCAGACGTGGCCGGACGCTGGGGAGTACCAGAAAGCTGCTCAAGAAGGGCTTTAGCGTCGAACATGGCAATTCCTTTCAAAAAGCGATGGGGGGGCGACCTCGTCCGATATAGGGTCCGGGTGCCGGGTCAGCAACGGAGGGAGGTCTCAGCTTTATTCTGCTGCGATGCGTCCGCCGGCATGCGGGAGTGGCTGAACCGATTGAGCAGAATGCGGAGGAACGCGAGGTGTTTCTTCGCTCTCTTCGTCGCCTTCGTCGGTGGCATTCGGCCGGAAGATAAAGGACATCAGCCATGTTACGCCACGGGAGAGGTCGTCCATCACGGAGAAGAACGACGGTACGAATACGAGCGACAGGATTGTCGAAACGAGAAGTCCGCCGATGACGGCGATGGCCATTGGCGCACGGAACTCGCCGCCGTCGCCAAGTGCGAACGCGCTGGGCAGCATGCCCGCAGCCATGGCGATCGTCGTCATCACGATCGGGCGTGCGCGCTTGCGTCCGGCTTCAAGAAGAGCCGTCGTGCGATCTGTACCGCGTGCAATCTCTTCGACCGCGAAATCGACGAGCATGATCGCATTCTTTGTGACGATGCCCATGAGCATGAGCAGGCCGATGTAGACCGGCATGCTGATCGGGTTGTTGGTGGCGATGAGCGCGATGACGACGCCGCCGAACGAGAGCGGCAGCGACAGCAGAATGGTAATCGGCTGAAAGACGCTGCCAAAGAGCAGGATCAGCAGGCCGAGCACGATCATCAGGCCGGTCCCCATGGCGGTGATGAAGCCATTGGCGACTTCGTCCTGAATCTCGGCATCGCCGGTCGCGAGCAGGCGCACGCCTTCTGGCAGGCCGATCTTTTCGACCTCAGCGACGAATGCCTCTCGGGCACTGCCGAGTGCAAAGCCCTTTACGAGATCCGCACCGATTTCGGCGCGGCGCTCGCGATCATAGCGATCGATGGCGCTCGGTCCGCGGCCGAAGGAAATGTCAGCAACGGCGGAGAGGGGAATCGATTTGCCGGCGGCGTTGGTGAGGCGAAGATTTGAGATGCGCTGCAGGTTTTCGCGCGCGTTCTCTTCAACCTGGACGCGGATGGGGATGAGGCGGTCGCCCGAGGTGAACTTGGCGAGATTGGCGTCGACGTCACCGATGGTGGCGACGCGAACGGTCTCGGCGATCTGATCGGGCGTGATGCCGAGCGCGGAGGCCTTGTCGAGTTGCGGGACAATGCGGATCTCTGGCCGGTCGAGGGCCGATTTCGAGGCGACGTTGAAGAAGCCCGGCAACTGTCGGATCGCGGTCTCCACCTTCGACACGCCTTGTGCCAGCGCATCGCCATCGCGTGAGAGCAGCGAAAACGAGAGTTCCCGCTCGCCGCGTTCGTTGACGAACCAAGCGCGCACGTCGGGAACACCGGCAATTGTGGCAGACAGGATCGCCTTCAGTTCCTTCTGCGGTTTGTCACGCTCGGTCTTGGGCACGAGGCGAACATTGACAGCGGCGCGTCTGACTTCGAGCGTGCCGGTGGGTGAGACGCCGCCGAGAACAAAAACGCTCGCGACTTCAGGAATGTTCTTGAGACGGCGCGTGACTTCATCGGTCATGACGCGCGTGTCTTCGAGCCGGGCGCCGGGTGGAAGTTCGGCGGAGATCACGACGCGGGATGTATCTTCGTCCGGGATGAAGCCCGTGGGTAGCATCGCGGTCGCATAAATCGAACCTGCGAATACGGCCATGCCGACGAACAGGGTGAGGAAGCGCCAGCGAAGCGTTGCTGCGAGGAAGTGGACGTAGCCGCGCATGATCAGCCCGCCCTCCATGTCGTGGGGAGGGACTGGGCGCATCAGATAGGCCGCCATCATAGGCGTTATGAGGCGCGCGACGAGCAACGAGAATAGGACGGCCACGGCGACGGTCAGACCGAACTGACGGAAGTATTGACCGGCCACGCCGCCCATGAACGAAACGGGAGCAAAAATGGCGACGATCGTCAGCGTAATTGCGATGACGGCGAGGCCGATCTCGTCGGCAGCTTCCATGGCGGCACGATAGGGCGATTTGCCCATCCGCATGTGGCGAACAATGTTCTCGATCTCGACGATAGCATCGTCGACGAGGATGCCCGTCACGAGAGTGATGGCGAGCAGAGAGACGAGGTTCAGCGAGAAGCCCATAAGGCTCATCGCCCAGAACGTGGGAATTGCGGATAAGGGAAGCGCAATGGCCGTGATCAGGGTAGCCCGCGAGTTGCGCAGAAAGAGAAATACAGTGAGCACGGCTAGGATGGCGCCTTCGATCAGCGTGGTCATCGCCGCTTCGTAATTGCCGCGCGTGTACGCGACGGCATCGTCGATTTTGCTGAGCGTGACGTCGGGGTAGCGCTTTTCGAGTTCTGCGAGCCGGTTTTGGACGGCGTCCGCAACTGAGAGTTCGCTGGCGCCTTTGGAGCGGAATACGGAGAACGACACAACGGGTTGGCCATCCAGGCGGGCAAACGAGCGGGCCTCTTCCGCGTCATCGAGCACGCGGCCCAGATCGGAAAGGCGAACGTAGCGGCCGCCGGCGATGGCGATTTTCGTATCTGCCAATTCGGCGACAGTCTTGGCGCCGGCAAGGATGCGGATCGCCTGCTCCTGCTGGCCGACTTCGCCCCGGCCGGAACCGATATCGACATTCGTCGCGCGGATCTGGCGGTTGATGTCGGCCGCAGTCACACCGTAGGCGAGGAGCCGGTCTGGATCGAGGAGAACGCGGATCTCGCGTTTGACACCGCCGTATCGTTCAACCCGGCCGACGCCTTTGACGACGAGCAGTTCGCGCTTGATGACGTCATCAACGTGCCACGAGAGCTGTTCGAGCGTCATGCCGGGGGAGACGGCGGCATAGGCGAGAATGGCCTGGCCTTCGACGTCGATGCGCTGGATGATGGGCTCGTCGATCGTGCGCGGCAATTCCGGCCGGATCTTTTCAATCGCGTCCTTGACGTCGTTCAATGCGCGATCGGTATCGATCTCAAGACGAAACTCGATGGCCGTGGTGGAGACGCCGTCGCTCAAGGACGTGATCAGATGCTTCACACCGGTGATGTTGGCGACCGAGTCCTCGACGATCTTCGCAACTTGAGTTTCCAGTTCGGCTGGCGTCGCGCCGGACTGGTTGATCGTCACCTGCACAAGGGGAATATCGATATTGGGAAAGCGCGTGACGGGAAGCGCCTTGAAACTCATGATGCCGAGAAAAAGCAGCACCACGAACAGCAAGATCGCCGGAAGGGGCTTGCGGATCGAGTAGGCAGAGAAATTGATGCGCGATCCTTGCGAACTCATCGGGCCTCACTCACAGCACGCGTGTCGGTTTCGACAGGGCGCACGATATCGCCATCCTTGAGGAAGGTGCCGGCACGGGCGATGACGCGGTCTCCTTCCGACAGGCCTTTACGCACCTCGACGAGGCCGCCGGTGGACAGTCCGATTTCGACAGGTCGCTCGCGGACGGAGTTGCCCTCGAGCACGAGGACGGTGGACTCGCCACCGGATGTGTTGACTGAGGAGACCGGGACCGCAAGCCCGCGTTCGCGCGAGGTTTCGATCTGGCCGCTCGCGAAGGTGCCGATCCGTAAGCGGCGATCGTTGCCGATGAAGATGCGGACGCGGCCAAGGCGGGTGGTGTTGTCGATCTCGGGGGAGACAAGCCTCACGGTTCCGGTGGCGGTGGTGCCATCCGCGATGGTGATGGTGACTCTTTGCCCCGGCTTGAGTTTGCGGACCTGAGCCTCGCCGACCTCAGCATCGAGTTCAATTTCGCCCTTTTCGATGATGCGGAACATGGGTTCGCCTGCTGCGAGGCCAAGCGCTGTTGCGATCGAACCGATATGAGCTGTGCGGCGGCTGATAACGCCGTCCACGGGCGCGCGAACTTTTGTTCGGGAGAGGCGCCATTCGAGTTCGCGGCGGGCCGCTTCCAGCTGCACCTTTTCGGCTTCCGCCGATTTCAGGCCACTGTTGGCGGCGACGAGCAGAGCTTCGAGCGACTGTTTGGAGG
>ERZ1066138.3-NODE-3-length-79554-cov-10.118303_pt1 | contig 79554 bp, 78 predicted proteins | sample MGYA00382785_ERZ1066138 | MGnify/ENA primary metagenome ERZ1066138 (study PRJEB33369, sample SAMEA5778368) | biofilm metagenome | biome: Industrial cooling water; feature: Water cooling tower basin; material: Biofilm | place: United Arab Emirates | collected... | reverse complement strand
ACGTCGATCGCAATCAGCAGCCGAAGATCGCGCGAGGGTGTCGCAAAATCCTCCCACGCCCCGGTCGTCTCGAAAATCGAAGGCCCGCTCGGCATTGCGACCTCGCCGCCACCCTTTGCGTGATACTTGCGCCCGTTCTCGACCGACGTCACCCGCGCCCTCACCTGCTCGTCCAGCGCCGTGATCACCTCCGTCATTGCGCGCACCGGATCGAGCGGCGCCGGCGACATCACATCATCCATCCGGTCGTAGAAATCCTCGACGCCAAGCTTCGTCTGCTCGAGCGAGAAGTCTCCGTAATCGGCCGACTTCGCGATTTCCGCATTGGTCAGGCGCCGCAATCCCGATTTCCCCCGAACGATGGGGCGGAACCGCTTGAACCCGGGACTGCCCAGGGCCGGATTTTGTGCGAACAGAAAATTGCCACGCCAAAAGCGCTTGCGCGCAACCGTTCCATCCGGCTGCCCATCGACCGCTAGGATCAAGCCAGCCGCGTCGGGTGTCTGCGGCACCCGCCTCACCACGACGAGGATGTGCCCATATGGATCGTGAAAGACAGTGCCGGGCCTCAACGCCGCTTCCGTCAACGGCACGGAATAGTAGTCTGTGTTATCTGATGACGCTGGCGGACGACCTGATCCCGAATGCACCGCATTCGCCACCGTCTCGGAGAGATAGGTGCCAAACCCGGTGACCAAACCTGCCGGCTTTGCTTTTGGCTTCTCTGGAGGGCTGCCGAAAAATCCATCGAACAACCCTGACTGAGCGGGCGCGACTTCGGATTTGGGTGGTGGCTCCAGGTTCTCGACCGTCCACCAGCTCATACACGCCGGCGGTTTTCCCTTACTCCCACGCGTACATTTCGAATAACCGAACGGCAGGCCAAGCTTGAAGGCGAAGTACCCGCGTAGAAAATATGGCAGGTCTGCACAATCGGGTTTGATCACGAGCCCTCGTTCGTCTTCGCCCAGCCCCAGATGATTGAACAGCACGTTGCGCGCTGGATCGCGTAACACTTCGTGCAACGCCGTCCAGGAGGGTGACGCATCAATCGGCGCATCAAACAAAGCTTCAATCCATGCGGAGTAGAGGTTCTCCGTCTCCCGATTCCATGCCGCGCGGATTGGCCAGATGCTTTTTGCCGTTGCACCCGGACCACCGGCAGCCGAGCGCCGAACGCTGACAGCGTGCACGAGGGCCTTGCATCCAGATTTCTCCACCGCAAGCCTGAGTTTCGCTTGCCATGCTCCAGCCGTCGGCTGCGCGATTTCAGCCATCCAAAAGTATGGCGGCCCACCTCGCCGGCCCGGAGCCTTCGCCGCCACCAAGCCATTTGGCCCACGCAGTTCAAGCTCTCCCTCGATAGACTCTTCCGCCACGACGATCACACGAAGGGGCGCGCCCTTCCAAGGTGCCGACGGTGTGGCGAGAACGGCTAAGCCCTCAATGGCAGCGCACTCGCCCGCTGCGAGCGCCGGCTGTTCCTTCGCCGCCTGAGCAGGATGGCCAGCGACCCCGCCGCTCAGGATGGCGAGCGCAATTATGCAACATGCGAACCTAACCGAGACACATTGCTGAAAGAACATGGTGGCTCCCCAAACAGACACCGTCAGTCAACCGCAACTGGCCCAAAACTGCCAGCCTCTCGCGCACAGCCACCCATGCCTCCCCCACCTAATCAGACAGTGACTGCGCCGCCATACTGAAAGACCACGTTTAAAGACGAAGTGATCCACTGCCGGCAATATACGCGTCTTACCTTGCTCGCGATCCTCTATGTGAGCCCGGAGAATACCTTATTGTCTACAATGGATTATGTGGTTGGCGGGGTTTGTTTATCTCCCACGAGCATGCACACCCCGCCGTACTTTACTCCATTCACGGAACGCAGCAGGTTAAATGGATTGGCCGCACGAGAATATCTGCGCCGACGATTGTTTGATTTGAAGGCGCAAAGCAGATGCAGGACGCAGAACTGTCAGCCAAGCCCCATGTCACATTCGGAACCACTCTGCCCGTCGCCTTGCCTTTCCTTTTCATGACGGACGTGGGGCTTGCCTTGCGCACGTCGAACGCCACAGCTGTGGTCCTGCTTTTTGTAGCGCGGACCGGACTTGCCAAGCACATACTGGGTGATCGGACCGAGCGACGCCCTGTTAGGTGCTCTTTTCGTGGCGATCACCATCGCTCTTGGAGGATAGGCTCCGTGTCGGCTCGCCGGCAAGAACGGCCTGCCGGAGATCGAGTCGGGCCAAAAGCAGGATCCGGCACTTGATCCTCCTGCCTCCCGGATCGAACTGGGCAACAGGAACCAACCAATTCATAGCGCATTGAATACGGTTGTGCTGGGCGAACGAGCCCCCACCATCAAAGCAACCGAGAATTGAGTGCCATGCTCCCGCAGTCGGAACTCAAGACGCGTCCTGCGTCGTCCCCGACGCACATCGTAGATCGCAACATCGAAGCTTTGCTTGCCCGTCGTGCCGAAGAGGACAAGCAGCTCGGGTGGCAGGACCGTCTGGCTGCAGCCATCACCGCATTCGCCGGAACGATGGCGTTCGCATGGATTCACGCCCTCGTCTTCGGCATTTGGATCATAAGCAACCTCGTGCCCGGCTTACCTCATTTCGACCGCAGCCTCGTCTTTTTGGCAATGGCTGCTTCCGTCGAGGCGATTTTCCTATCGACATTCATCCTCATCACCCAAAATCGGATGCAGGCACAGGCCGACAGGCGAGCCGATCTTGCGCTTCAGATCAATCTGCTATCAGAACATGAAATCACGCGGCTCGTGCAAATGGTCAGCGAAATAGGAGATCGGCTTGGATCTGAAACAGCAAAACGCAGCGATCTCAAAGATCTCAAAAAGGACGTAAAACCCGAGGATGTTCTCGACGCCCTCGATCGCTCCTAGCCAGCACGTACAGACTTACCTGATAGTGGTTCAACGCTATTCTTGAGTTTGTCTGTGAGACTGAGACTAAGCCGCGATCGCAAGAGCGTCAGTACTGCCACCTCTTCTGGTCGTAGCGTAGTGATGTCCTCACGCAATTCTTTTTCGACCTGCTTTTTCACCTCGAGCGCCAGGGCCCCCTCGACATAAGTCGTCAAGATCTCAGGATGCACATAGCATTGGCGACAAATCGTCGGCGTATTTCCGAGACGAGACGCAACTTTCTGGATTGCATTCCGCACGTTCTTCTTTGCACCCGCCTGACTGTCGAACTTTTCGAACTCTGCCAGGGCCAGAGCCGCCAACACGGTTCCATGCCATGTCCGAAAGTCTTTTGCGGTCACTTCTTCGCCCGTCAACTCCCGCAAGTAGGCATTGACGTCAGATGAGGTGACATCGCGGACCTCGCCACTGTCATCCACGTATTGGAAGAGTTCCTGTCCCGGCAGTTCCTGGCATGCACGGATCACCTTTGCAATCCGGCGGTCTCGAACATCCAGCCGCCATACCTTGCCACTCTTTCCTTTGAAATTGAATTTAAGGGCATGTCCTTCGACTGCCACATGCCGGTTCTTCAGCGTCGTCAAACCATAGCTCTTGTTGTTGCGCGCGTACTCATCGCTACCCACCCGGATCAACGTCGTGTCGAGGAGGTGAACAACTGTGGCCAACACCTTCTCTCGTGGCAGCCCCCGCTTCGCAAGGTGCTCCTCGACCGCGGCGCGGATGCTTGGCAAACTCTCTGCGAAGGCCAGCATCCGGTGAAATTTCGTGCTGTCGCGCACCTCTCTAAAACGTTCGTGATATCGATATTGCTTACGCCCGCGCGCATCGCGACCAGTGGCTTGAAGATGACCGTTTGCCTTGTTGCAAATCCAGACATCAGTCCAAGCTGGCGGAATGGCCAAGGTGCGAATCCGATCAAGGATGCCCTTGTCCCGCACCAAAGTCCGACGCGCCTCATCTTCGTAGCGGAAGCCTTTTCCGGCACGTTTCCGCCGGATTCCGGGAGCCTCATCCGTTACATACACGAGTCCGGCATACTCAGCCGCCTCCTTCGGATCGACCACCGCCTCGCTGGCTGCGATGTTGAGCATGGTTGAACTTTTTATGAAAGCGGCATGGGCGCAACGCTGCAGCAAAAGCCTTACAACACCCGCGGAGTTCCCGCCGCACAACTCAACTTCTCTCCAAGCTTAAGCTGCGCAGCAGATCAGCGTTCGGCCTCGAAGGCGGAGCATATCGGCGGATCATGTCGGAGCAGAAGACCGCAAATTCATCCGGGTCGATCGGCGGACTTGAGTGGTGGGGCGCAAGCCCCCTGTGCTCGGGCGTAAAACAAAACGTGACGGTGACGTCAAAGTCTTCAAGTGCCGCCATTTGACGGTCAAACCAATCCAAAGCATTCGGACGAAAGCTGTCCGCCCAGGAAAGACCGGTGCGCACATGGCGCACACCAAGCCATTTCATCCACGCGACCGAGTCTTCCAGACGATGATCCTCGAAGTGAAACCACTGGCACAGCCCCAATCCGCGCCCGTAACGTGCGAAGGCGTTCAAGCCGGCTTTAGGCGTCCCGTCTTCGCGCAGCAAACCCATGTGAAAGTGCCTATAGTACGAAGAGCCTTCAGCTTCCTTGTGTCGCGTCGTTGCTTCCCAGCTTCGCGGCAGATCATAAAGGGAGTACCAATGAATGCGCTCCGCGCGGCCCGTTAGGAGTTCAGCTGTGCGCTGTAAACCCCAAGCCTGCACCTCTTCCGCGCCGAATGACGATACGCCCACCTCAGAAATCCAGATGGGAAGTGAGGTCACGGCTCTAATGTCTGCGAGCTTGGCGGGCCAGTCGTGGATCGACCATAAATTCCAGTCGAGAGGAAATCCGTGCACGCTGACAGCGTCGATTGAATCCAGCACACCTCGCTCTGCCAAATTCGTGATGAAGGACGGATCGATCGGAGAAATCCCGCCTAGGACCCGGATGACACCGGGATTGGCGGCATGAATCGCTTGACCCGCCTTTACAGCCATTACAGCGAAGCGCCGCCAATCAGGGTCAAGTTCAGGATCCCAATGCGATTTATTGTTGGGCTCGTTCCAGATCATCGCGGCTTCGATCATGGGTGGCTCCTGGCTGGGTATACTGCCCCTTCGCCGTGCGGGCAGCGAACACGGCGACAAACGAAGACCTCCTCTTCCACCTGTTCCTCGATCGCAAAACCTGAACTGCGCAGCATGGCCTCGCAACACGTTCGATTGGGTACCCACCAGTTCGTCGGATCCCCCGCATACCTGTGCTCCACGAAATGCAGCCGCGGATATCCAGGACGATCGAAGTGTGTGCGCGCTTTGATTGGATAATCGTCTGCCACGGATTCGACATCTGCACTTCCGCGCAACATCGACTGGAAAATCAGGCGATCGGCTGCCACATGCTCACTGATGAGATCGAGTGCGAGCAGCGGATGCCGCAAATGATAAAGAACGCCCATGAAGAGAACGATGTCAAAGCGCTCCCCCATACTCGCAACGTCATAGACTGACAATTGCAGAAACTCGATATCCGCACCCGTCATCCGGGCGGCAAACCGCGCCTGATCGAGATAGACCGGGTCTGAATCAATGCCGACGACACGTGATGCCCCGAGGCGCTTCATCTCAATAGAATAGAAACCACCGTTACACCCGATATCGAGAACGCTGCGCCTTGCCACCAACCCCGCCACCTTCGGCGCAAACCGTTGCCACTTCAACGCTGGATAGTCGCCAAGCGGATGATGCGGCGCCGTCCACACGCCACCAATGTTGATGTTGTGGAACCACGGCCCCAAGGCTTCGATCTTCTTTTGCAGGAGAGGCTCTGGCCCACTTGGAGCGCCTTGAACTCGCGTCATGTCACATCAGCATCCTCGTAAAGTTCAGAGAGGCGGCCATCTTGCGCGTGAACACAAATCCGCCTGATGCTTGCCGGCGGAACATCAACGGCGCGCCACGCGCCCTGCGGGAGACCTGCTCGACTTAGGACCAGAGCCCTAATCACCTCAGCGTGAGTCACCATGACCACCCGCGCATCGGGATAAAACTCTGACACCATCGAGAGATGATCCGTTACCCGCGAGAGAACCTCCAAAATGCACTCCCCATCCGGTGCGCGAACACCACTGCGATCGCTGTTCCATCTCACCCACAAGGGGTCAGCTTTGAGATCTGTGAAGGCGCGGCCGGCCCAATGGCCAAAATCGACTTCATCCAGCGCTGGAACAATCTCTATCGACAGCCCGAGCCGCCGACCTACAGCACATGCCGTCTGCCGCGCTCTTCGTCTTGGACTTGAATGAATGTGCGTGATCGACTGCGGTACTAGCGTCTGCGAAAGAGCCTCCGCTTCTCGCCATCCCTTCTCATCCAACCCGATATCGATGTGCCGCCCGGTCAGCACGCGGTCCAAGAGAGCGTGCGACGCGTGGCGGACCATGAAAATCGTCGCCATACATCCTCACGCTTCATCATCGACAAACTGCAATGTCATTTTCCGCGCCTGCTGATCGTCGAACTGGCGCGGCGGTGACTTCATGAAATAGCTGGACGGCCCTTCGAGTGCTCCGCCGATCCCACGGTCGAGTGCCAACCGCGCGCACCGTATGGCGTCAATCACAACGCCGGCTGAATTTGGCGAATCCCAAACGTCAAGTCTCAGCTCCATACCGATTGGTGTACCGCCATAGCCGGTTCCCTCCAACCGGATGTAGGCCACTTTGCGATCGGTGAGCCAGGGCACATGATCGCTCGGACCGATGTGCACTTGCTCAGGAGGAAGTGGAACTCCGAATTGTGAAGTCACTGCACGCGTCTTGGATATCTTCTTCGTCTCGAGCCGCTCTCGCTCAAGCATGTTAAAGAAGTCGGAATTGCCGCCAAAATTCAGCTGGTACGTTCGGTCCAATTGAACGCCCCGGTCCCGAAAGAGATTGGCAAGCACGCGATGTACGATTGTCGCGCCCACCTGGCTTTTCACATCGTCACCGATCAGCGGTAGTCCTCGCTCCTCAAAGCGCCGTCTCCACCGAGGGTCAGATGCAATAAAAACAGGAATGCAATTAATGAAAGCACACCCGGCCGCCAACGCCTCTCCGGCGTAGTATTCCGTCGCTCGTTCGGATCCGACCGGCAAGTACGAAACGACCACTTCCGTGCGGCTTTCGCGCAAGACCTGCTGCACGTTGGCATCCGGCAGATCGGATTCCGTCACCTCGCTGCGCACGTAGCGCCCCAGCCCGTCGAGCGTCGGCCCACGTCGCACAACTGTTCCCGTCGCAGCCACATCGGCAAATCGAAACGTATTGTTTGGCGCCGCCCAAATGGCATCCGCAACGTCCCGGCCCACTTTGTCGGACGTGACATCGAACGCCGATGAAATCTCGACATCGTCAATATGGTAAGATCCCAGCCTGGGACTCATGACTCCCGGAACCAGCGTATTACTTCGCAAACCCTTGTAATACGTCAGTCCTTGAATGAGTGACGATGCGCAGTTTCCCACGCCCACAACGCCAACCCGAATTTTTCGTCCCGCGTGAGCCTCTGCAAACATCGGTGAACCTGTTGAAGCGCCGACCCTGAATTAGGATCAACTGTCGCAATGCGCGAGACAACGCGGACCTGCGGCTACGGTTCCGCCTGGATCTGGTCCAGCGAAATGGCGGAACCTCGCATGGATGATCCGCGTCACCTGATTGCAACTGAACTGCCAGGAGATGTGTCATGTCATCGGCTGAAAAGACAACGGATCACGAAGCAATAAAAAGCTGGGTGGAAAAGCGTGGCGGGCGCCCTGCGCGAGTCGCGCAAGAAGACAAGAGCGGCGGGATTTTACGGATTGATTTTCAGGAGCCTGACGAGTCCTTGGAGGAAATTTCATGGGAAGAGTTCTTCGAGATATTTGAGGAAAACAAACTCGCCTTTCTGCATCAGGACCGGACATCGAGCGGAAAAACGAGCCGTTTCGTCAAGTTTGTTAACCGTGATTAGCGCGCTTCGAAATGCCGTCCGTTCAGGATCAAGGAACTTAGAAGCAGCTTGACAGTTGCAAGTACCCAACCCGCAAGGGGTTACTTGCAAAAGCTGTGGCGGTGCCGATTGACCAAGATCCTGATAACCGGTGGTGCTGGCTTTATTGGGCGCCGTGTCTCTTACGCATTGACGGCCGAAGGCTACGATGTCGTCGCACTGGATGCGTTGATCGACCAAGTCCACCGGCGAAGTGATCCGCCCGTTCTGCCCCGAGGTGTCCGCTTGATCACAGGCGATGTCCGCGACGCCTCGCTGGTACGCAAAGCGCTGGACGGCGTAGAAGCTGTCGTTCACCTGGCTGCCGAGGTTGGCGTCGGCCAGAGCATGTACGCCATTAATCGCTACGTCAGCGCCAACGACAGCGGCACTGCTATTCTTTTTGAAGAACTCGCTCGTAGCAGCGTGCGCAGAATCGTCGTTGCATCATCAATGAGCGTGTACGGCGAGGGTCTCTACCGTGACGCCTCCGGCCGGCAGCGCACACATGTGCAGCGAACGTTTGCGCCGGGCCACGCATGGGAGCCGCTCGACGAAACCGGCCGCCCCCTTGTTCCCCTGGCGACCCCCGAAACGAAGCCGGTCGATCTTGCCTCCGTTTATGCGCTGACGAAGTATGTTCAGGAGCGGCTGACACTCATGCTCGCCGCCGCCTACGGAATGGAAGGCTGCGCACTCCGGCTGTTCAACACATTCGGGCCCGGGCAGTCCCTTTCGAACCCCTATACCGGCGTTCTGGCGATCTTCGCCTCACGTCTCTTGAATAATCGCCCGCCTATGGTGTTCGAGGATGGGCTGCAGCGGCGAGACTTCGTACACGTCGACGACGTCGCCGAGGCGTTCGCTGCCGCTTTGAAGGCACCAGAAGCTTCGGGCCACGTTTTCAACATTGGCAGCGGACAAAGCCGCTCGATTCTGGAGGTGGCCCAACTGCTCGCGACCGCAATGGGCAAATCAGACCTCGATCCTGAGATCATTGGCAAGGCCCGCATAGGCGACATTCGCCACTGCTTTGCCGATATCACGCAAGCATGCACCCTTCTCGACTTCAAACCGAAGCGGTCGCTGGAAACGAGTTTGGATGAATTCACATCCTGGTTGGCGACACAGTCCGCTATCGACAGCGTCGGCAGAGCTAGGACCGAACTCGAAGAAAGGGGCCTCGTATCATGAGTGCCGCTGATCTTGAATTGAAAACTCCCGCTATTGCTCGCACAAGGCCGATCGTCGTAACCGGCGGTGCTGGATTCATCGGCAGCAATCTCGCTGACCGTCTGGCATCCGAAGGCGAGAATATTCTCGTTGTCGATAGTCTGGAACGGCCTGGCGTTGAGGCCAATTTAACATGGCTCAAGCGGAATCATCCTCGCCAAATTTCAAGCATACGGGCTGACGTTCGCGATCCGGAGACAGCTCAGGTCGTCAATGAAGCAAGCGCAATTTTTCACTTCGCGGCACAGGTTGCCGTCACGACCAGCTTGAAAGCGCCTCTCCAAGATCTTGATACCAACATCCGCGGAACGACCATGCTTCTTGAAGCTGTGCGAAAGCTGCGCGCGCGCATTCCCTTCATCTTCGCGAGTACGAATAAAGTTTACGGCAATCTCGCCGACGTTCCGCTGGAAACTTTCCCGACGAGAGTTTCACCCGCTGATCCACATATTCGAGACTTCGGCATTAATGAAAGCCAGAGCCTCGACTTTCACACGCCCTACGGTTGTTCCAAAGGTGCGGCAGATCAATACGTCCTCGATTATGCGAGAACGTTTGATATACCCGCAACCGTCATGCGCATGAGCTGCATTTACGGGCCGCGACAATGCGGCACCGAAGATCAAGGCTGGGTTGCGCATTTTCTGATCCGCAGCCTCTCAGGGAGACCGATCGTCATATTTGGCGACGGTCGTCAGGTCCGCGACATTCTCCACGTGGCCGACGCCGTCGAAGCTTATATGCGCTCGTATCGCAACATCGAGAGTTGCCGCGGACAAGCCTTCAACCTCGGTGGCGGTCCGAGTAACGCCGTCAGCCTGCTCGATGTCATTGACGAGATTGCGCGAATAGCCGGCACAAGGCCGAGCGTACGCCACGCGCCGGGCCGCCCAAGCGATCAGCGCTTCTATGTCAGTGACACACGCAAGATCACAGCAGCCTTCGGCCTGCCGGCCCCACGCCAATGGAGGAACGGCCTCGCTCATCTCGCCCACTGGATAGACAGCGACGCGCGCGACTTTCTTCCCAGCATCCGTAATGAGCCAGCCGGACTAAACGCATGAGAGTTGCTCTGGTCAACCCACGCTGGGATTACACAGGCAGCATCTATTTCGGATGCCGCGCGCCGCATCTTCCGCTCGAATTTGGCTACGCGCGCGCCCTCCTACAGGATCAGAAGCACGATGTGCTCCTAATCGATGCGCACGCCTCAGACTTGAGCCATTCCGATACCGCAGATGCAGTCGCCGCTTTCGGCGCAGAGATGACGGTGATCGCCACGGCGCCGACTTACCTCTTTTGGCGCTGTGCTCCACCGGAACTGCGCGTGCCAATTCAATTGATCACCGAACTTGATCACCGAGGCGGTCGCACGATCGTAGTCGGACCGCATGGCTCGGTCACCCCAGCGGCAACGCTGCGGAAACTGCAAGCCGATATCGTGGTTCTCGGCGAATGCGAAGATGCCCTGGTTGAACTCGCATCGGATCCGGCGCGGCAAGTTGCAGGCACGGCTTCGCTCAATGACGGGCACATCGTCCTGAACGGCCGATCACGCGCAACCGACATGACAACACTCCCGGCTCTGGTTTGGGAGGATGAGATCATCCACCGCCACGACCATCACCACCATCGCTTTGATCGGGAACCGACCGGCCCTGGCGCGGAAGTCGAGGCCTCGCGCGGCTGCCCCTATCACTGCTCATTTTGCGCAAAAATGGATTATCGGGATGCCTACCGTCGCCGCAACATCGACGTCATATTGAAAGAAATTGATGGCCTAGTCGCTCAGGGCGTTCAGTACCTCTACTTCATCGATGAAATATTTTTGCCAAACCGGCCCCTGCTCGACGCGCTGATCCAGCGCCCCATCGAATTTGGTGTGCAAACCCGCATTGATCTCTGGTCGTCGGAACTCCTCGAATTGCTCGGACGTGCCGGCTGCGTCTCGATCGAGGCCGGCGTTGAAAGCCTTACGGAAGCGGGTCGCCACTCGCTCGACAAAAAGTGCCGCTTGTCCACCGAGGAACTTGCCGATCGCCTGATCGCGGCACGGCGCCAGGTTCCCTTCGTTCAAGCCAACTTGATTGCAATGGCGGATGACGAAGCGGATCTAGTCATGAAATGGCGTGAGCGGCTTCAGCGCCACGGTGTGTGGGCCAACGACCCCGTACCGCTTTATCCCTATCCCAGTTCCCCGGAATATAGACGGCTTTTCGGGGCGCCCGACGACTTTGCCTGGGAACGTGCTCACGCCCATTATCTTGCGCAGTTCCCGCATTTCAGTGACATCCAGGAGATTCAACCCAGCCCACTGCAAGATCTGGAGGAGGCGTGTCTCCACGGTTGATGAAATCATTCCGCCATGTCTTCATGAGTACGGACGCCGCTGGTGGCGTATGGACGTACGCTCTCGATCTTGTTCGAGCTTTGGCGGCACACGGCATCAACGTTACGCTGGGTGTTCTCGGGCCGTCACCTTCGCTTGCCCAGCAACGTGAAGCCGCCGCCGTGGCATCTCTTGATTTGCAAATTATCGGCCTGCCTCTCGATTGGACGGCAACTGACCTGAACCAACTCGACGAAGTCTCTAGCGGTCTGCAGCAAATCGCTTCAGCCTGTGGTGCCGATCTTGTCCACCTCAACGCACCCGCTCACTCGGGACGGCGAAGCTGGAAGCTTCCACTCGTGGTCACGTGCCATTCGTGTGTCGCCACGTGGTGGCGAGCGCAGTCAAAACACGATTTACCTCCAGACCTCCAATGGCGACGAAACTGCACGGAAGCCGGACTGAGATTAGCCGACAAGGTCATCGTCCCGAGTTACGGCTTTGCACACATGCTTCAGCAGGAGTACGGTCTCCAGCCCCATCTGACAGTTGTCCTGAACGGCCGCATTGAACCCGAGAGCAGCCGACGCCAACCCAGCCACATCCTGATAGCCGGACGCCTTTGGGACCGCGCGAAGAACGTCACGATCATTGACGAGGCGGCAGACCGAGCGCACTTGCTGGTTCGGGCTGCGGGGCCTGTCGCCAGCCCAAACGGCGAACACGCACAGCTCCATCATCTGACAACCCTCGGCGTACTCAGCCCTGCGCAACTATCCGAAGAGTATGCCGACGCCAAGATCTTTGTTTCTGTCCCGTTGTACGAGCCGTTCGGCTTAAGCGTCTTGGAAGCGGCGCAACACGGCTGCGCGCTCGTCCTCTCCAACATCTCAACGCTTCGAGAACTGTGGTCCGATGCGGCTGTTTTCGTCGATCCCCATGATGCGGAGCAGCTGACAAACTGTCTGCAGCGCCTGAACCGCGACGCAGATTTATGCCGCAGCCTTGGCAGACGCGCCGCCGAAATAGCCAGACGTTACACACCCGAGCGCATGCTGGTCGGAACACTCAGGGCCTACAATGATGCGGTAGCATCGCATTTCAGTTCTATGTCTGAACATTGCGGTGACGTGAGATGAAGATCGTCTATTTCAGCCACGCACTCACGTCCTGCTGGAACCACGGCAATGCGCACTTTCAGCGCGGTTTATTGCGTGAGCTGCAGGCCATGGGTCACAGCATTGCCGCATTTGAGCCAGCCGACAGTTGGAGCCGGAAAAACCTTATCGGCGATCAGGGGCAAACCGCGGTCTCCAATTTCCACTCCCAGTTTCCCGAATTGCGGGTGCACACCTACAACGGCACGGCGGATGTTTCGTCTGCTCTCTACGGTGCCCAGTTGGCGATCGTTCACGAATGGACCGATCCCGCCGTCGTAGCCGCCATCGGCCGGCATGGGTCGAGCACACCCGGGCTGACCATTTTGTTCCACGACACGCACCACCGGGCGGTCAGTGATCCAGCAGCAATGCGCGCCTACGATTTGTCCGCATATGACGGAATTCTCGCATTTGGACAATCACTAGCCGACGTATACGAACGGCATGGTTGGGGCTCACGTGCGTTCGTGTTCCATGAAGCAGCTGATACCGCGCTCTTCCATCCGGCATCCATCCCGCTTTCAGATCGGCAGGGCGCAATCTGGATTGGCAACTGGGGCGATGGGGAGCGGACCCGCGAAATCCAAGCCTATCTCCTGCGCCCAGCGCGCGATGCCGGCCTCAGTCTCGAGATTCATGGCGTACGCTACCCCGATGATGCGGAGATCATGCTGCAATCCTTTGGCGCCCGCTACAGGGGCTGGATTGCAAATGCGTGCGTACCGCAAGCCTTCGCTGCCCACCGCCTCACGGTGCACGTGCCGCGCCGGTTCTACAGGACGGTGCTCCCCGGCATCCCGACCATTCGCGTTTTCGAAGCGCTTGCATGCGGCATCCCCCTCATCAGTGCTCCATGGTTCGACTGCGAAGGCCTCTTCAGGCCAGGCAAAGATTTTCTCACGGCTGCCAGCACGGAAGAGATGTCCCGGGCCATGCGAGACATCGTTGCCGACGATAGCTTGGCAAGTGATCTCATCGACCGCGGCTGGCAACGCATTCGCGATTTTCACACCTGCCGACACCGCGCCGAACAATTGCTTGCGATCGCCACATCCATCACGCCATCACTCGAGGAGGCACTTGTATGAGCCTCAAGATTTCCGTCCTCGGCTCAAGTCTGCTGTCGAGCTATTGGAACGGCGCGGCCACCTACTACCGCGGGATCATTCGCGCCCTGGATCGCCTCGGCTGCAGAACCACCTTTTACGAACCGGACGCATTCGATCGCCAGTCGCATCGCGACATGGATCCACCGTCCTGGGCTGAGGTCGTCGTCTATCCCGCGACTGCCGAAGCCGTACAGAACGTCTGTCGCGAGGCCGCGGGCGCCGACATTGTGATCAAAGCCAGCGGCGTAGGCGTATTCGACGATGAACTGATGCGGGGCACGCTTATCGAAGGACACCCAAGGCTTATCCGCATTTTCTGGGATGTCGACGCGCCAGCAACCCTGAGCGCGATGGCAGCCGATCTCCGCCACCCCCTGCGCGCCGCAGTACCGCAACTCGATGCAGTCTTAACGTATGGAGGCGGCCCCCCAGTCATTGCGGCCTACAAGCGTTTTGGCGCGCGCCAATGCATACCAATCTACAACGCGCTGGACCCCAAGACACATCATCCTGTCGCTCACGATCCCAAATACGCCTGCGATCTTGCCTTCCTGGGCAATCGCCTGCCCGACCGTGAAAATCGCGTCAACCGTTTCTTCTTCCAAGCCGCCCGGCGCCTTCCCCACCATAGTTTTCTTCTTGGTGGCGCCGGATGGGAGAGCTGGCAGTTGCCACCGAACGTCCGCCACATCGGACACGTCCCGACGCAGGATCACAACGCCTTCAACGTCTCCCCCCGCGCCGTTATCAACATCGCCCGCGACAGCATGGCCGATATCGGCTTCTCTCCGGCCACGCGCGTTTTTGAAGCCGCCGGCGCCGGCGCTTGCCTGATCACGGATGCTTGGGAGGGCATAGACATGTTCCTCCGTCCGGGCACAGAAATCCTCGTTGCTCGTGATGACGCAGACGTCGCACGCTTCCTCTCGCAACTGACGAGCAAGCAAGCCCGCGATATAGGACAGGCCGCTCTACAGCGGGTTCTCCGCGATCACACCTACGACAAGCGCGCACGGATCGTGCTTGCAATTCTAGAGCAGGCTTTGGCGAAGAAGGTCAGCAGCACAACTGCTGAACAGGTGCGCGCATGAAGATGGTTGTCCTGGGATTAAGCTTATCTTCCTCATGGGGCAACGGCCACGCAACGACTTATCGCGCGCTTCTCAAAGCTCTCGCACACCGCGGCCATGAGATCCTATTTCTCGAGCGCGACGTATCCTGGTACGCCGTCCACCGCGATCTCCTCAAACCGGACTATTGCTGTCTGCGGTTCTATCAAGAACCTGCCGACCTTCGCCGCTATACCAGAGAAATCGAAACGGCCGAAATTGTCATCATCGGCTCATTCGTCCCCGACGGAATAGAGATTGCGGACTGGGCGCTTCCTCTCGCCCGCGGGATGACGGCCTTCTACGACATCGATACACCCGCAACCTTCTCCGCCATCCGTGACGGCACATGCGCCTATCTCGCCGCCCGCCAAATCCCCAAGTTTGACCTCTATCTCTCTTTCACCGGTGGCCCACTCCTGCGCCAGATAGAACAGACTTTCGCCGCCCGCGCCGCCCGCGCCCTCTACTGCGCCGTGGACACGGAGATTTGCCGACCTCTCGAACTCAATCCGCTGTGGGATATCGGATACCTTGGCACCTACAGCGCCGACCGCCAGCCCGCGCTCGAAAAGCTTTTGATCGAACCTGCCCTTCGCTCACCCGATAAAAGCTTCGTGGTCGCCGGTGCGCAATATCCGGAAACGGTTCTCTGGCCTTCAAACGTGCATCGCATCGACCATATCGCGCCAGACGGCTTGCCTGAATTCTTTGCCAAGATCCGCTGGGCTCTCAACATCACCCGATCCGAGATGATCGACGCAGGCTTTAGTCCAAGCGTCCGCCTGTTCGAGGCCGCCGCATGTGGCGCGCCCATAATCTCTGACCGCTGGCGCGGGTTGGAAAAGCTATTCTCCGTCGGCGAGGAAATAATTCTGGCAGATGACACCACTGATGTTCTCGCAGCCCTATCTCTACCTGAGACCAGGAGGCTCGCGATCGCAGCCGCTGCCCGCACACAAATTCTCTCCGCTCATTCTGCCGAACACCGCGCTGCGGAACTTGAAACGATTATTGCTGAAATACGCACGGTAAAACTCCACTCTGCGAATATCGATCGAGAATTGGCAGCCTGGAACCGAAGCGCAGCAATTCGGTTATGACGGCGGCGGCTATTACCGTCTCAATAAAATGGAGTGCATGAGATGGCAAAAGGCGGAACCTCGCAGAGAGTGTTAGTCGCCGGTGCAGCCGGCTTTATCGGATCGCACCTATGCGACGCCCTTATCCACCGTGGGGATACTGTCATCGGCCTCGACAATTTTTATACAGGCCTGCCACGAAACATTGCTCACCTGAAAGAGCACCCTCAGTTCACGTTTGTGCGCGCCGATGTCATCGACCCGCTCCCATTGTCCTTGCGTGCCGATCTGATTTTCAATCTCGCATGCGCCGCCTCGCCGCCCCACTACCAGGCCGACCCGATCCACACGATGCTGACCAGCGTGATGGGGACGCGCAATCTGCTCGCATTGGCCGCCGACTGTGGCGCGCGGTTCGTGCTCGCATCCACCAGCGAAGTATACGGCGATCCGCTGGTTCACCCGCAAGTCGAAAGCTACTTCGGTAATGTCAACCAAACCGGTCCCCGTGCCTGCTATGACGAAGGCAAGCGCGCAGCCGAAACGCTCTGCTTCGACTACATGCGCGCCGGCCGCGCGGACGTACGCGTGGCAAGAATTTTCAACACCTATGGTCCGCGGATGCGTCCCGACGATGGGCGTGTGATCTCAAACATCATCACGCAAGCTCTGGAGAACCGGGATATCACGATCTACGGCGATGGCGCCCAGACGCGCTCCTTCTGTTTCGTCAGCGACCTCGTTGCCGGTCTCTTGCTCCTGGCGAGCCATAGGTCCGCAATTTCCAAGGCTATCAACTTAGGCAATCCGACTGAACTAACCGTATGCGAGCTGGCGGCTCGAGTTCTCGCGATGACCGGCTCCCGCTCGAGCATCGCCTTGATGGACCTACCCGTCGACGATCCGAAGCGCCGCAAACCGGATATAACGGCAGCACAGCGCCTGCTCGGGTGGACGCCGAAGGTTCCACTTGAAGAAGGCTTGCACGACACGATCCGCTGGTTCGCCGCAGCTCACCTGAAGCCCACTGTGCAGGACCTTCGGCAGCGCGTGCGCGCCTCCCACCAGATCAACTCGCCCCGATCAGCCTGAGTTTAGGTTCAAGATCGACAACGACCTGCGTGAGCGAGGGCAGCCCCTGGCGCGATGATCGCGTCAACGACTGCATGCTCTGGCTCGAGCACCAGGAGCGCTCACTACTCCGCGGCGTTGCTAACGGGCGCATGCAGCGGAGTTCCGTATGTGCCCCGATCGACCTGCTCGAGTTGGCCCTTGTCGTCCGTCATGGGCCGCAGCGGCTGATGATCGAATTGACCTTTGGCATCAGCGGACGCACCATGTGCCCAGCGGCCGCCACACGATCACGTGCTGCAGGTTCATTCCGGCTAAAATGGCGTCCTCAATCCGAGCGCCGCCCAACGTCGCTCCGACAAGTGTATTCCTCTCCATTTCATCCTGCGCTTCGCCGGGTGACGTCTCCAGCAGCCGGGCAATCATCGTTGCCAGCATCTCCACGTGCCCGATTTCCTCGGTTGCACTGTCTAGGATCATATCTTTTCACTTCTGCTACGTCATGAAGAAGCTGATCTCTCCCCACTGATTTCGCCTCAGTCATCCATCTTTCGTGGCGCAACTGCTGGTTAGTCCCGCTCTATACATCCGCATCCTTCGACGAATCCTGCTGTTCGTTGGTTCGATTGGGACGACTGATGAACGAAGCTATGACGATTGCTAGGATGACAACGGCGAGCAGCGTGATAAAGCCAAGCATCATCACCAGTTTCCTGTTTCCTATGAGACCGCAGCAGAAGACCTAAACCAGCACTTGTTGCGCAAGTTCCGACGCGGCCATGAAATGCTCACGTCGATCCGCCGACAAAGAAGGCTGCTTTTTGATATTGTGAAGGAGGACGGTGGGGCTTTAATGGGGGAACGGACGTGGGTGATACCGGTCTATTGCTTGGCGGTTTCGTGCTACTGGTTATCGGTGGCGAAATGCTCGTGCGGGGAGCAGTTGCCGTCGCCGAAAAAATGGGGATGTCACCTCTTCTCATCGGCTTGACACTTGTCGGCCTGGGAACGTCGGCACCGGAACTCGTCACCAGCGTTCAGGCGGCGCTTGCCGGCTCTCCAGGCATTGCAATCGGCAACATCGTTGGCTCAAGCATCTCCAACATCCTGTTCATCCTCGGCCTCTCGGCACTCATTACACCGATGGCCATCCAATCGAAGGCGCTGCACCGCGATGGTGCGGTTGTCGTCTTTAGCGCACTCCTCTTCTCTCTCATCTCCTATTTCGCCAGCCTCGACCGCATCATGGGCTCGATATTCGTAACTGTGCTCGCAACCTATATTGTCTACGCCTACTACCAGGAGAAACTGCCATCGGTTGCAGTGGGTGGCCATACATCGGCCTTCGAAAAGGCCGAGGCCTTCGGAGAGTTACACGAGGATATGGTCGGCTACGGGCCCGGTGCCGACGCGCGGGCTGAGCAGACCGGCATTGTGTTTGCGCTCCTTATCACCATTGGCGGACTCGCAGTTGTCATACTCGGCGGCAAGCTCCTCGTCGACGGCGCCATTGGAATAGCCCGCATCTACGGCATGACCGAAAGGGTCATCGGCCTCACAATCGTTGCTATTGGCACCTCAATGCCCGAGTTCGTCACGTCTGTCGTGGCTGCAATACGCAAGCACGGCGATGTCGCGCTCGGGAATATCATGGGCTCTAACATCTATAACATCCTCGGCATTGGCGGCATGACCGGACTGATCCAGCCAACTCACGTTCCGGCTGAGATCGCAAACTTCGATAACCTGATAATGGTCGCTGCCAGCGTCGCGATGTTCGCATTTGCCTCGCGCGGTCATCGGATCACCCGCATCGAAGGCGCCGCCCTGCTGTTGGGCTATGTCACCTACATCTTCATGCTGCTAGCCAAACCTTAGCCCGGGACTCTAGCGTTCACGCGGCCGTCTAGCATTGCCACCAGGCGAAAGCGGCAAATCCAACGTTTGAAAGCCGCACCAGACATACCCTTTCTTGATCCTAACGCTTGCATACTACTAAGATCATTGTAGTATGCGGGCATGGAGGATCAGGTTGCCATCGAGATGCTGGGGGCTTTAGCCCAAGAGCATCGTATTCGCATCTTTCGTCTCCTCGTCAGAGCGGGTCCGGCCGGGATGGCTTCGTCGGATATTGCGGAGCGCGTGCGGATCAGTCCGACCGGCGCCTCTTTCCATCTCAAGGAGTTGGAACGATCAGGGCTAGTTGAAGCTCGACGTCAGGGGCGGTTCATTCGCTACGCCATCCAGGTCGACAGCATGCGCAAGTTGCTCACGTATTTGACTGAAGATTGCTGTCAGGGACAGCCGGAGCTGTGCGGCCCGTCAATGAAGATCGCCCGTTCCGCTTTTACCGATAAGGGAGGATGCCGATGATGGTCCAGCGACCTTTTAATGTTCTGTTTCTTTGCACACATAATTCAGCGCGCTCCATCCTTGCCGAAAGCATCATGAACCGGCTCGGACAAGGTCGCTTCAAGGGATACAGCGCCGGGAGTCAACCGAGCGGCAAAGTCCACCCATACGCCCTACATCTTTTGCAAAAGCTCAATTACGACACGAGTTCCTTGCGCTCCAAATCATGGAGCGAGTTTACGAGGCCCGACGCACCGCAGCTCGATTTTGTCTTCACGGTCTGTGACAACGCCGCCAACGAGACGTGTCCTAATTGGCCGGGGCAGCCTATGACGGCGCACTGGGGGTTGCCTGACCCATCTGCCGTTGACGGCACAGAAGCGGAGCGCCACTTGGCCTTTGCCGATACCTACCGGATGCTCAACCAGCGGATCAGTATTTTCACAAATCTGCCAATGGCCACGCTCGATAGTCTGTCTTTACAAAGGCAACTCGACGCAATCGGACGTGTGGACTCCGATGCGGCAACTGAAAAGGCTTAGACCGCTCACAGGAGTAATCCGGCAGAAATTCGAGCCCGGCGCCCGCCGGCTCACGAGAGGTCTTCATGTCCACTTTTGAAAGGTATCTCACGGTCTGGGTCGCGGTATGCATCGCGCTCGGCATCGCACTCGGGCACGTTTTCCCCGGCGTCTTTCAAGCTATCGGCTCGGCCGAGATTGCCAAGGTCAACCTGCCAGTCGCGCTGCTGATTTGGCTTATGATCATCCCCATGCTTGTGAAGATCGACTTCGCGGCTCTTTCCAAGGTGAAAGAGCATTGGCGCGGCATCGGCGTGACGCTGTTCATCAACTGGGCCGTGAAGCCGTTCTCCATGGCTCTGCTGGGCTGGATCTTCATCGGCTGGCTGTTCCGCCCCTATCTCCCAGAGGACCAGATCAACAGCTACATTGCTGGACTGATCTTGCTGGCCGCTGCGCCATGTACCGCCATGGTCTTCGTATGGAGCAACCTTTGCAGAGGCGAGCCGCACTTCACCCTGAGCCAAGTCGCGCTCAACGACGTGATCATGGTCTTCGCATTCGCCCCGCTCGTCGGTCTGCTACTGGGATTGTCGGCCATCACAGTGCCGTGGGAGACCTTGCTGCTATCCGTCGTCCTCTACATCGTGATCCCGGTGATCCTTGCGCAGTTCCTGCGCCGGGCCGTCCTGGCGCGCGGAGGAGAGGCTGTGCTCAATCGCTTGCTGAGCCAATTACAGCCGCTGTCGCTTATGGCTCTGCTGTCCACGCTCGTTCTGCTGTTCGGGTTTCAAGGAGAGCAAATCCTTTCACAGCCGCTCATCATCGCGATGCTGGCTGTACCGATCCTCATCCAGGTCTATTTCAACTCTGGTTTGGCCTACCTGCTTAATCGGTCGACTGGCGAGACACACAATGTTGCTGGTCCCTCAGCTCTGATAGGCGCCAGCAATTTCTTCGAATTGGCTGTGGCGGCGGCTATCAGCTTGTTCGGGTTCGACTCCGGTGCTGCGCTGGCCACCGTGGTCGGCGTCTTGATCGAAGTTCCGGTAATGCTGTCCGTGGTAAAAATCGTGAACGCCTCCCGCAACTGGTACGACGCGGGAATTCCACCCGGTAAGCGTATAGCGCTTGAACAAACCAAGGCTTAGGCAATAACAACTCAAGCGGACACTGGCGACACACCGCGCCCACTTACAAACACCGCGGCGGATCTTGGGAACCTTGGCTTGCTCGCGCTCCAAACGGGTCGAGTGACACTCCCAGGGATCACTTCAAGCCATGCGGAAAGGCTGAATTCCAAGCACTGACTGAGGCAAGCATGAATTACCTGGCCAAGATGTCTGCCTTGTTTCGCGAGGCAGTTATAAACTAGATACTGCCAGAGCGCGAAAATCGGGGGCTGCCGCGCGCATCAGAAAGCTGCGGCGCCCTGACCGCGTCGAAACTTGAAGGTGAGGTTTGAGGCATGCTCGAGGCTTGGATGTCGTTCGGATATATCGTCCTGCTCGCGATAGTCGTCCTCGCCTATATGCTATGGCGCAGGGGCGGGACCATTCTGGCCGTCGCGTCGGTCGCGGTGGGAATCCCACTCTGGTTCGCATGGGAATATGCGCGTCCCACATGGACGACCGGAGTCGTGACCGGAACAGAAGTCCGCCGCAGCGATCCCGACGTCCGCGGCAACACGAGCGACATCCAATATATTTATATGCGCAATCGCTCAGACCGCGGGCTCGAACTGATCAACGAGGATTCTTGGTGGTGGTTAAAGCGCAATAGTGATCGCATTTTCAACGACGCCAAAACCGCCGAAGCTCGCAAGACCGAAGTGACCCTCCTCTGGAACAGGTGGCGCTCAACCCTCCTCTCCTTCTACCCCAACGTGATTGCCATTGGCCCCGCCGGTTCCTGGCCGCTGTGGTCGTTACGGACCATCATGTTCTACGGACTCTCTGTTCTCCTCTGGGTCGGCTATTTCTACGGCTTCATCAGGCTGCGCCGGTGGAGTGCCCCGGCGGATGTTCCCAACCCCGAATGAGAATAACAGCGCGTTGCCCTCGGCTGCTCAAGCAAGTTCGTGGGCTCGTTCTCACGCAATGGCTCCTCGCGCAGCTTGGCGATAAACGCACCCTCCCAGGCCAGCCACGATTTCATCGACCGCCTTGGGATTATCCTCTTCCGCTTCGATAATGACACCGACGGTTCCAGGGTGCATCGCCTTCTTGATCGAAGTGACGGTGGCAGAGGTGAGGATGGCCGTACCGGCGGCGCCGATCGCCCCCATGGTAGATCCGAGGAGCGCACCGACCGCTGCAATCGGTGCGCCGCCGATTAATCCGATGAGCCCACCTACGACAGCGCCCACCTTCATCCCTCGAAAAGGATGGGAGTCCGACTCAAGAACAGAGATATCCCCTTCCGCGTTCTTGCTTACAATGATGCCCGACTTCAATCTGAACCCTGAACCACGGGCATCTTTGAGGTCCATTATTGCTTTGGCTGTTTCGTAAGCAGGAGAGGCGTTGCTGAATATCGCCACGATGATAGTATCTGCCATGTCATTCTCCTCGGCGGTAAGTATTTTGCCGTTTGCATGTCCATAGTAGGTGATGCCGGTATTTTCGCGCGTCTACCTTTGGACACCAGCCAAATAATTTTGAACTGCCGCAATCTCTTCGGCAGTGAACTGGATCTGAGGCATGGCTGGATGTCGTGATCCCATGCCTTCCGCAAACTCAACGTCTAGCCGCTCCGAGGGATAAGAGCGAAGCTTCTCCCAAAGGTTGGGGGCAGCCGCAATTGGGCTTTTGGAGTCGGCACTCACGGCGTGGCAACGACCGCAGCGCTTCTTAAGCAGCGACTGCCCTTCGCTTTCCTGGGAGTGGGCCGGGCACGCGAACGCCGTGATCAATACCTGCAGAGCCAGTGCACATCCAACAGTCTTCATTCCTCTGCCTCATGAGTTGCTGGGTGACCTCTGATTTTGATCAAGCTGCTGATCTGCACCCATCGGGCGCGGTCAACAAGCCGGCTGGTGAGGGCTAAGCACGTGCCGCCTTTTAGCTCTACAGCAGAAAATATAGACGCGCCTTGCTATTGAAGGATTTCTAAAGACTAGAGGGCCCTGTATGGACCCTGGCAACAGCAGCGCATACTACTTAGAGCACTTCGCGCAGCGGCAGTTTCCAGCCAGCTGAAGATCAAAATACTCCTCTCCATAATCGTAGGAAAGCTCCTCGCCAGGCTGGATGGTGCGGAGGGCGAAGATATAGATCCGACGATTACGGATCCGGGACTCGCAATTCGGAGCGCAGGAGTGGTTGATGAAGCGAGCGATATTCGCTGGGACGTTTCCGTCAATCATGCTTACGTCACTCGTCCAGAACAGGTACTTCCCCCGGTTCTCCCTGATCTGTTTGGCTGTTGCGGGGCGCCCGACGTATTCGACGATGAGGGAACCTTTGGGTATGCGCTCTTGGGCGAAAAGACCTCTGCCACTGTGTGAGCGCAGAACTCTTAATTGGAAATTTGACGGCATAGTTCATCGCTTTATTGGATGTCGGATCGTCAGACGCCAAACTTTCTTAGCAGCACACTAACCCACAGCAACAGCGAACAACCGGCTGACGAATCTACTGGAATCGTGCAGTGATAGCTGCGTCTTCAGCGGCAGCGCGTTCTTGCATGACGATCATCAAAGCAAATGCCAGATAATAAAGAAAACGCAACGTATTCTGAGGAACATTAATGACTACGATTACAGACGAGCTTGAACGATTTAGACAGCAGATGATCGAGGACGCCAGAGAGAACGAAGTCGAACTCGTACGATTGGCTGCCGAACTGGAGAAAGCCGAGCTGGGCTTAATCGCACAACTGCGCAGCATCATCCAGGCGCACGAGCAAAGACGAGAAATGTTCATGGCGGAGCTACGAGGCTTTGCGGGCCGGATGGCGCTGCCAAATCCTGCCCAGGTCTCTCCAGCGCTGAGCCATCGTCCCGACGGGCGGGACTGGGACACGCGAGCAGTGAGTTGGCAGAACCCAAGTCAGAGCGGCGAAAGATTCGCGAACTAACTCGGCAGCCGGAGCCCCGCCCGCAGTCCGCCCAGTTTGTTAGCCGGGCCTCGCATGACGGGCACCACTATTTTTCCGAAGGGCTTGGCTCAGCCCTTCGCGCTGAACTCGTCTCCTCGCTGCTCTTCCCTTTCGATTGAGCGGCCTGCCGCGCCGCGACTGCATCGTGCACCTCAACATCAAGAAGCTGCGCCGTCAGTGAAACCATCCGCCACTCGTCGCTATCGATACGCCCATCCGCGTCGGCGATCTCCCAAAGCAATTGCACCATGTGAATTCGCGCGTCCCGGTCGAGGCTTCGGTGCAGTACCCGAGTGAACTGGTGTAAGTCAATTGCGTCGCGCTCGCGCGCCTCGGCCACCTCGATAACGGAGTCGACTTCGGCTGGAGTAAGGTCGAACCGCTTTCCGAGCACCGATTTCAGATATGCCGTTTCTTCCGCACTTTGCTCACCGTCTGCCTTTGCGCAGTGCGCAAGCAACGCTGCACTCGCAATCTCGACCTCGTGTGCATTAAGCTTCTTATTCTCGCCTTCGTTCAGAATGCGATTGAAGAAGAGTTCGATCTTACGCAGCATGGATGCATCCAGTCCTCTGTGGAAACTCTGCGGAATGTACTTCGCTCATGAAGCAGAACGGTCATGGGCCATATCGGAGATTGGGCAGCAGGTCGGCGTCTAACGGTACCGTTTAGCACGACCGTAAAAATCGGTCCCGCGGAAACCTTGGTCCGACCGTACACTAGGCGTGCCTGTTCTACCTCGGTCGCAGACGGAGATACCTGCCATGAGCAACACCGAATACACACTTGTCTTCGGATTAGGCCCCAAGGCTGATGGCACCCCGAATACCGACGTCGATATCGCGATTGCAATTGCTGCTCTCGAGGACGCGTCGCTGAAGTGCTGTGGTGGCTTCACCATTCATCGCGGCAAAGGGGGCTGGAAGGATCCAGCCAATAGAATCGTGAAGGAAGAGGTGGCCATCCTGATGGTATCCGGCAGTTACGAAAGCATTCAACAGATCGCTGCCATCGGCAAACGCCTCTTGGGTCCCACAGCCGTCTACGTCAAGAAGCCCGACGGGAGCACAATTCTCCTGTAGTCACGCATATCCGGCGAAAATTAGCGGTCGAACGAGAACGACCTCGTCAGGTGTGCCGTCGATCCACATATCTTGCGGCCGTTGCCACGCCCTTGATATCCCCGACGTTGGTTTGTGTAAGCGCCGCGGTACCGGGTCTCACGCCCTAGTTACAATGAGGGCTTTTGCGTACCGGGTTGAGATCGAAATGAAAATGATTTCGATGGGCGTCATTTGCCTCGGGACCAAGTGCGGTAGCAAACGTGGTGCAGGCGCCGTGATGGACGCGTCGTAGAAAAAGAGCGGTTGGCGATGGCCTTGCAGCCTCAGGTGTCGGTTCCTCAGCGCGGGGCTTAGTGCCGGCCTTTGCCTCGTTTGCTTTCAAGGATGACCTGCTGGCAAGGCTCATGTTTGCAAGACGCTGATTGCCTACGAGATCAGTGCCCTTCGCGCTCGCTCCTGCCTGGCTCCTTTTTCTGGCTTCTGCAAGATCGCGACGTGTTGGTCCCCATCCATGGAGAACGGTCAGCATCCGGCCGTCAGTCAGTTCAAATGCTCCAACATCGATGGCATTGGCAAAGGCGTGCTGGCTGAGATTGCCAGTGGGTAAAGAATAAACGTTTCGGCAGGCAAAGGCCGATGCGCCAACAATTCGCGAAACGTGAGCTCGCAGCGTACTGCGGGCCTCAGGCTGGAGCGTGGTCTTGACCCACTGATGAAGCGCCGCCATCAGCCGACAGTTGGCTTCAATCGGCGGATCGAAGACGAGCTTTGGGTTGGACCCCAGACTACGCAATCGAACAGCTGCTGGAACAGCGCATTTCTCGGTCTTCGTTGGGGGCAAAATTTCAACATCGGCGGAAATCGATTTGAGAACGTGCATGCAGTCTTCCCGCGCACGCCAAACGTCGGTGATGCCGAATGCAATGTTTGGGGCAGCCCAATTGCTGACACCAGGAGCCGGTCGAGGCGAAGCAGAATGAATGCCACCGTTGAGGACTGGCGCTTTCACGATATCCTGAAATTGCAGGAGCAAAATCCCCACAACCGCCGCTCCTGAGAGGACGGTCGAAAAACGCAAAAGAGGATCTTCTCGGGGTATCATGGCGCGGTTCGTTAATGCTGACGACGCTCCCAACCTCTTCCAGAGCACCAAGCACCAGCATATTGACAGATGACTAAGGAATTATTGGGTCCCGCATCGGACTAAGAAGAATTGAAATATGTGCGGATATCAAACAGTTGAGTATTTGCCGGACGGTGCCCCTTGGCCGCGTCCCACGTCACTGGCCAGTTCACCCCAAACCTTCGCTTTGCGAACGGTCACGGTGCGTGGCACGAGTTGGAGTGCGGTTCAGGCATTAAAGAAGTGGTCGCTTATTGCATCGGGCGATCCCATCTGGACGCGGAACAGCCGATCGTTGGCTTCGCGTAGCCGGCGACTGACCTCTCGTCCCATATTCATCTGCATCAGTGCAAATTGCTTCACATCCTGACCGTAAACTCGGTAGAGATCGCCAGAGGAGATGCGGATCGCAGTGCAATCGTGCACGGCCTGGACGGATGCACTGCGATGGCAGTGATCCATCACCGCCATCTCCCCAAAGCAATCGCCCACCGATAGGGTTTGGACGAGATGATCCTGGCCGCCCCAGGACTTCAGAACGGCCGCTTCGCCGCTCTCTAGAACGAACAGGGCATCGCCCTCTTCGCCTTGCTGGAAAAAGAACTCGTTCCTGGGAACTGCCACGACCGGGCAAAACGCGAGCAGAAATTGGAGTATGTCCGCGCGTATCCCACCAAAGAGGGCCATACGCTGCAGCAATTCAGTCCGCGCATCTTGCATGGCGCGCTCCACAATTGACGAAAGTGGGGCAGCAATAATAGCACGTCTCGCGTATAGCTACACCTCTGCGCGTGCGAATCCTCGCCGTGGCGAAACTTCCATGGCTAATTCCGTCCGACATGCAATGACTCCCGAGGCCAGCGGCTGCCGCAACATCATATCTTGGAGGACAAAAAAATATGATTTCGCGTCCTGCCAATCAGCCGCCGGAATAAGCATGTTCAGCAACTCCAATGACGAGTGGCGGGAGAGACTAGTACATGCCGCCCTCCGGGCTGCTCCAGGCCAAGGGACGACGGTGACGGACACCAGATGGTCACAAACGTGCGTCACTATCTCGATCCATGCGGCTCATCATTTCAGGTTGGCATGGCCAAATCGCGCGGGCTTTGGCAGATGTGGCGCTGTCGTCACCGGATGTCGAGGCATTTGCCCTCGGTAGGCCCGCACTCGATGTCCGCGACCCTCGATCCGTCGAGCGGGCCTTCTCTGACATCAATCCGGATTTCGTAATCAATACCGCGGCGTATACCGCAGTCGACAAAGCCGAGGCTGAACCGGACCTCGCTTTCCTTTTGAACCGCGATGGCGCCCGAAGATTTGCTGAAGCTGCAGCGCGTCGAAACGTGCCGATCATCCATTTGTCGACCCACTATGTCTTCGACGGCATGAAATCAGCGCCCTATGTAGAAACTGACGAACCACGGCCGACGACCATCTATGGGCAGTCGAAATTGGAGGGCGAGGAGGCCGTGAGGCAAGCGACCCCCCAGCATGTCATCGTTCGCACTGGATGGATTTACAGCGCAACGGGCCGTAACTTTTTTACCCGCATCTTGGACCTGGCTACAACAACCGAAGGTCCACTGGACGTCGTCGACGATCAACGCGGCAACCCGACCTATGCGCCACATTTCGCGACACTGTTGCTCGAGCTCGCCCGGCGCCTTCTCTCTGAATCACATGGCACCAAGGGCTGGGGTATCTATCACGTCGCCGCACCTGGCGACACGACGTGGTACGAGTTTGCCAAAGAGATCGGCGAAAACCTGGAAAGCGCAAAAAAGCTAAGCATTAGATTAAACCCAATCTCGACAGCACAATACACGACATTGGCAAGGCGCCCGCCAAACTGCACTTTCGATTGCACGAAGTTCGATGACACGTTCTCACTCCGACTGCCTCATTGGCAAGAGGGCGTCCGGGAGTGTGTAAATAGCTGGAACAAAGCTACGGAACGATAGCGGGGCGGGTGTGGATTAGGTGAGCTCGTCAGTCTTGTCTCGGAAAATCACGTCGCAGCGGACCGACATAAAGCTGCCGTGGACGACCGATCTTCTGCTGGGGATCCTCAATCATTTCTGCCCAATGTGCAATCCATCCGACCGTCCGGGCAACCGCGAACAATACGACAAACATGGCAGGTGGAAATCCCATCGCGCGCAGAGCCAAGGTGGAATAGAAGTCCTTATTCGGATATAGCCGGTTATCGATAAAGAAGCGATCCTCCAGCGCGATCCGCTCAAGCTCCAACCCGACCCTGATAATGGGGTCATCGCGTTTGCCGAGTGCATCCAGGACCTCGTGACAAGTCCGTTGTAGCACCTTGGCCCGCGGATCGAAGTCCCTATAGATGCGGTGACCAAAGCCAACAAGCGGCACGTCGGTACCTCGATCCTTTGCCCTTGCAATGAATGCGGGGATGCGATCAATCGCACCAATTTCATTGAGCATGTTGTGAACGGCCACTTTGGCTCCGCCTTGTGCAGGACCCCACAGGCAGGCCATGCCCGCGGCAACACAAGCAAAGGGATTGGCGCCCGACGATCCGGCCAGTCGCACTGTCGACGTCGAGGCATTTTGCCCGTGATCGGCATGTAGTATAGTGATGCGGTCTAACGCACGTGCAACGATGGGGTTGACGAGGTACGGTTCGCACGGAACTGCGAAGCACATCTGCAAGAAGTTGGAAGCGTAGTCGAGATCATTACGCGGGTAGATGAACGGCTGTCCTAAGGAGTACTTGTACGCCATTGCCGCGATTGTCGGCATCTTGGCGATCATACGATGACTCGCGATCATGCGATGTTTCGGGTTATTGATCTCCGTTGAGTCGTGGAAAAAGGCAGACAACGCGCCAACGACCCCTATCATGATCGCCATAGGCGGAGCATCGCGGCGGAAGCCGGTATAAAACCGCGTCAGTTGCTCGTGCAGCATTGTATGACGCGAGATGGTCGTCCTGAAGTCTCGGAACTCCTCGTTTGAAGGCAGTTCACCATGAAGCAATAGATAACAGACAGCTAGAAAGTTCGACTTTACTGCGAGCTGCTCGACCGGATAGCCGCGGTAAAGAAGCTCGCCGGCCGGTCCATCAACATACGTGATCCGGGACGCACAGCTCGCAGTCGATGTGAAGCCTGGATCGAACGTGAAGGAGCCTGTGTCTCGGTACACCGTGCCGATGTCGATCACCGCAGGACCCCGAGCCCCTTTGATGACCGGCAACTCAATCTCGTTGGCGTTGTATGCGAGCTTCGCCGTATTGGAGGACGCTGATCTGTTCATCGCGCAAAGTCCTGACCGCTCGAGTGGTCGTCGACAATACTCGACGAACCACACGATCGTCACCTCTGGTTCACAACGTAAGGGCGTGCATAATGCTTTGGCGGCCCAACCACGCGTACGCAGTTGATTCCAATTTTTTGTTTGATACTGGCCCAAAAACTGAAATTCTCGATCGTGTTCCTGCTGAAACCGCGTAAGCGGCGCCGTCTCGCCGCCCTCAAATTCAATGACCTGCCATGAACCGCGTCACCTCATTACTTGAAGAGCTTTATGAGGGTGAGACGCACCGCTCAAGAACGTTCAACTACGGCATTCTGTTTTTTGATATCGCCACTATTCTCTTCATCGTCGTTACATCCTTCGTCCCCAGATCCGCAGCGATCGAATCCATCGATATAATAATCGGCCTCGTCCTCCTGGCCGAACTGATCGCTCGCATTTGGATCTCAAAGTCCAAATTGAAAGAACTGACACATCCAGCTTCAATCGTAGACTACATTGCCATAGCCTCGTTTCTTGCCCCGGTTGCAGGTGAAGCTGGAGGCTTCATGCGCATTTTGCGGACCTTGCGTCTGCTGCACACATACAAGTTCTTGGCACGACTGCGGACAGACTTCCCCTACTTCAGGCGGAATGAAGACATCATACTGGCTATGTCGCATCTGTTCGTATTCATCTTCATCATGACGAGCCTTGTTTATGAGACGCAGCACTGGACTAACCCGAACATAAAAAACTATGTCGACGCCTTCTACTTCACTGTGACCGCGCTGACCACGACAGGCTTCGGCGATATCACGCTGCCAGGAAGCACAGGTCGGCTCATCTCCGTCGTCATTATGCTGTTCGGCGTGACTTTGTTTCTACGCCTTGCCCAGGTACTTTTTCGACCCCATAAGGTCCGATTCCCCTGCCCTGTCTGCGGGCTTCAGAGACACGATCCCGATGCGGTGCATTGCAAAGCCTGTGGCACCGTCCTGAATATTCCTGACGAAGGCGACTGAGGAATTCAGGTTCAGCACCAACATAAGAAAAGCCGCGACACAAATTTGCCTGTCTGACAAAGCGCTAGCCGACAGTGCCTTGCCAGCGATGCCTCAGGTAGAGATGACGCAACTCGCAATCGCGGTCGAGTGGCACAAGAATGGCGTCGTTTTGTGCGCTGATCCCTCTAAAGCTTATGTCCCGCAAAGAGCATCGACTGCACCTGCCGCAATCTTGTAGCGCCTTGCGAGCCGTCCATCCGAACTCCATACGTAGATCGGCGGTCCGTCGAGGGATGTGGTAGCGTCCGTGCAGATGACGCTTTGACTCAACCTTCATTTGTCATCCCCTGGTACTGACCTGACACTTCAGGCAACGGGGCGAACACCAAAGCTCACGGTTGGTTCCATTGGCCCGATCATTTGGAAGCGATCCAAGAAATAACGGCGATCGCAGTAGCTACCTCTTCGTTTCTGTTGCAGAACAGAAATCGACACAGGTTGATACTCGTCAATTCCACGGCGTGACCGTTCGCTAATATACGCGTAGCAAATTACCTGAGGGGTGGCCATGATCGCCTCTAGAGAACATAGCGAAAATACCCGTAGCGATCTCACACTGTGCATAGAACAGCTGCACAGCCTTCTTATATCCGTGAGAAGGCAAGAGGCGCTTCTGTTCGATCGCCGCAGTCCATATTTTGATGAGACGATCGCGCTCGCCCACTGTCATCTTGACGGCGCGATGAGAGCACTTCGTGGTATAGTCGCCCGTCTCGATAATCTTCCCCCCTGAAGCGGGCATGCACCGTGGGCATTAGAGCGGCAGCACCCAACGGTCCTTGCGATCTGAGGTAAAGCGTCTGATCCGGGTGGATGCGCTTTGAACAATCTAGCTCTAAGGAGCCTCAAATGGTCGATCGAGCGTCTCGAGAAAAGCAGCTAAGAGATCGTCTGACGGTCCTCGAAGGGCGGCTACATCGGATCGAAACCCATCTTGAGCAACCTGCTGACAAGGATTGGGAAGAGAATGCCACCGCGTCAGAGATGAACGAGGTACTTGACGAGTTGGGACATGCGGGTAACGCCGAGGTGCAAGCAATCTACGCCGCCCTCGAACGTTTGAAGTCCGGTACATACGGAATTTGCGCCCGATGTGGAGAGCCGATTTCCAAGGAGCGGCTCGACGTGCTGCCACATACGCCGTTGTGCAAGACGTGCGCGCGCGAGCTCTCCCAGAAGAAACAAGCTTAGCCGGACAACGGCCGCTCAGCACCACACGATGCCCATCGAAGCCGATGACGAAGCACAAAGGGTCAGTGAATTGGTGTAGGCGCCTACCGGCGCCAAATTGACAGATATCAATGTATCAAAAGCGAATGGACCTTAGAGAATGTGATTAACGCTGCGCGACAAGAGCCAGCTGACAAAGAAGCTGCGTGCGATTTTGGAGCCCTCTGAGTGAGCAAGCATGAGATAAGCGCGAAGGCCAAGGCTCCGGCTGCGGACAGCACCGTGCAAACCAACGATCGGGTAGCCAAACCTCAGCAATCGTCTGCGAGCGAAGTCGACGTCGCACCTATTCTAACGGCTGAAGGAGCGCAGCAGTATTCGGTATACGATGCTACGCAGAGTAGGCAGGAGGCAGAGGTCGCAGCCATCGAAGCAATTCTGCGCAGTCAACCTGAGCTCTCGATAAATAGCGAACCCATACAGGCCATCCTGGCTGGCTCGTCTCCGGATGATGCAGAACGTTTGCAAACTGCTTTGAACGCGACGGATCGAACCGCAGAGACTACACCGCCGAACATACCGCAGCAGCGGGCGCCTCAGCGGGATTTCAATCTGCTAAAAACTAGTGACGAATTGAGCGACGATTGGCGCCGCGGTGCCTATCCCTACAAGTTCAAAATGTTGCGACGCGACTATGAAGAGCAAAAATTCGTCCTGCAGGCCGAACTGCTGAAGTTGCAAGCCTGGGTGAAGTCAACCCGTCAGCGGCTGATCATTGTATTTGAAGGCCGAGATGCCGCCGGAAAAGGCGGTGCGATCAAGCGCTTCATGGAACATCTCAATCCACGCGGCGCGCGAGTGGTGGCGCTAGAAAAGCCAAGCGAGGTCGAGCGCGGCCAATGGTATTTCCAGCGCTATGTGCAGCATCTGCCCACTGCTGGAGAAATCGTGCTGTTCGATCGGAGTTGGTACAATCGCCCCGGTGTCGAGCACGTTATGGGCTTCTGCACAGATGCCGAGTATGACGAGTTTCTCCGGCAGACGCCAGAGTTCGAGCGCAACCTCGTACGTAGTGGGATACATCTCATCAAGTTCTGGTTCTCCGTGAGCCAGGAGGAGCAGCGGCGGCGCTTCAAGGAGCGGAAAGTCCATCCTCTCAAACAATGGAAACTTTCACCCGTTGATCTCGCCTCTCTCGACAAGTGGGACGAATATACGCGTGCAAAAGAGGGAATGTTCTTTCATACCGATACGGCCGACTCACCTTGGACGGTGGTGAAATCTGACGATAAAAAGCGCGCTAGGCTCAACGCAATGCGATATGTTCTCCACTCGATGCCCTACAAGGACAAAGACGTAAAACGCATCGGCCCCGTCGACCCCCTTCTCGTCGGTCGCGCCAACATCATTCACGAGCGTGATGAGCATGACATCACGACCGGACGTTATACGAGGCAGCCTTAGGCGAAGATGACGTAGGGGCACACCACTTCCGCTCGGAGGCTCAGGACAACAACCACGCTGATCAGACGCCGTTCAAATGGCTGGCAGCTCCGCCAACAGCATGGCGAACGGAGGATGCAGCAGTCCTATAAGTGATCATCAAGGGGTGCAAACACCGGTCTGCCGGCTGTTCTCACGCCGACCTGAATGCGAGAGCCGCCTGAGAAGACAGGATCGTGCACGCAAGCAACAGCGTCGAAAATAGCCTAGTGACAGCGGCCTTCGCACTCCGGTACCTTCTGGCAGATCTAGCGCAATGGCTCACCGGACAATGACGGCCCCAACGACCCCACGTCGCTTAAGTGGCGGCGCTGAAGTGCTTGCCAGCCGGCGACGCCAGTCCACCCTCGGACTGAGTCTCGCGGCGCTGATCCTCGGATCGTGGCTCAGCCTCCACATCACGTCGGTATTCTTTGTCGATCTATCGCAGACCCCGCTGTGGATGACCGCTGCCATCATGGCCCTGTTGTGCTGGCTCTATGTCGGCATTTTCATCGTCGCGCATGATTGCATGCACGGCACGCTGGCACCCGGACACCCACGCCTCAATCGTATCATCGGACAAGTTTGCGTCGGATTATATGCAGGGTTCTCGTTCCGGGATCTGCACCGCATGCACATCGAGCATCATCGGCACTCGGGCACGATGAGCGATCCTGATTTCGCCGAACCCCAGCCGATGGGGTTCTGGCGATGGTATGTCTCGTTCATGTGCAAGTATCTGACGCTGCGTCAGATGGCGTTGATGGCTGCGCAGAGCGTACTCTATGTGCTTGTTCTGGGCGCAACGATTGAGAACACTCTCATTTTCTGGATCATCCCTGCGCTGCTCTCATCTCTACAGTTGTTCTACTTCGGGACCTATTTGCCTCACCGGCCCGGGTCCGAAGCCTTCGCGGACCACCACCGTGCGCGCAGCAACAGCTATCCCGTCTGGCTTTCGTTACTGACTTGCTTTCACTTCGGTTACCACCATGAGCATCACAGCAAGCCCGGCGAACCATGGTGGCGGCTACCGGCAGTCAGGCGCCAAGGTCAATCTTGAGATACGCAATCAGGTCCGCATATCGAACCGTTCACGAACTACGCCCATCGCGCGGAAAAAGTTGATCGGCGGCTTGCCGACAAGCAGCCGGGTCTTGTCCGCATAGTTCACCTCACTCGCATAAAAACGCCGGATAAGGCTCTCGGGCATTTTGTAGAAGCGGCTCATGACCGCCAGACGCTCTTCGGGTTCGGCAGCAATAAACAGTAAGCGATTAAGCAGTCTGTAGAACGCACGCTGGTGCCAAAGTGCGATGGAGTGCTGTCGAAGGAGAGTGGCAACGGGAGCCGAACGCAATTCGCGCACTCCTGCAAGCTTTAACGCAACGCGCGCCGCGTCCGGCAACGAATAGCCGGTTGTGGGATTGAACATGACCGCGCGCAGACCGGCGCACGGCACATCCAAATTGGGATTGCTGCGCCAAAACGCGTCAATATCGCCGGCTAGAACGATGGGCAGGATACCCGTTTCCCGTCTCAAGATGCGTGCAATCTTCCACCCGCGATCAGCCGCGTAATCCGCCACCTCCTTCTCGAGAACGCCATGCTGAACTTCTTTGCCGTTGGAATAATACGTGTCTTCGATCAGAAGGACGCGTTCCGACAGCGGGAGCGTGTACATGAAGCGATATCCATCGACCTGCGGAATGGTGCCGTCCATGATAATTGGCCGTTCCTGCTCGCACGGTTCCTCCAACTCGACCTCGAGACCTAGAAATTTCTGGAACCCAAGTTCCCACGCAGTGCTGTTCGAGATCCCACGTGAATCAATAACGCACGCCGCCTCGAAGTGCGTACCGTCAGCGAGTTCAACACCATCGCTCGCCACCGACGTGACCTCGGCGTTGAACCTCAGGCTGGAACCGAGTCGAGCGGTCATCACGTCGTGCAACCGCGCCGAGCTAACGGAATGATAGCCGGTCTGCAGAATGCGATGATTGCCCGGAAAGAAGACCTCTTGGCTCGACCACGACTTGATTATCAGAGGCTGCAAGAGCCGTTGGGTCGCCACGTTAGTATCGGGCGTATGAAACGACCACGTGTGATTCCCGCCGATGCGGTCACCACGTTCTAAGATCAATAGCTTGAGCTCAGGCCGAGCATCGTGGAGAGCGAGCGCGATCAGCGAATTCGCGAGACCTCCGCCAACCAGGATGCAGTCCACTTTGTCGCTGTGCGGCATCCAGAACTCTTAAGAGACCGAGTCAGTCATCACGATTGCACGTTGGAACATTCGACCTCTTGGCCAATAGCTATAGGATGTGAAGTCCACCCACCAGACCTAAAAGCTTCTGGATGTGTTCTGCAACGATCAAGCTGGCAATGGTCACTCGTAATATCAACGCGACGGGCGTGTGTGGAGGAGCACCGTGCTTGCAGTGAATGTGACAACGGCAAGTGCAAGCATAAGACCGATCAATGGCCAAAGCGCGGCATCCGGAGTGTTGCGCCAAAGGAGCCCATGATAGGCTTCCACGACCCACGCATTGGGCGCAATCCAACCGATCTCCTGTAACCACGGCGGCATCAGATAACGTGGCACCATGCTGCCACCGATCGCTGACGCAATGAGAATCAAGAAGGTGGATAGCGTTTGGGCTTGCTCCCGCGTCGAGCAGGCCGCGCTCAGAAGAAGGCCTACACCGGCGGCAGCAGCGGATGCCGCCATCGAAATCGCCACCCACATCGGCCAACGCCCACCTAAATTGACATCGTAGAGCAACGCAGCAGCCGCGAAGATCAGGCTCACCTGCAGGAAGCCCTGGACGATGAGAAACGCGAACTTGCCTGCTAGCAATGCGCTGCGACGCGCCGAACCGGCAAGCAGCCGGTCCATGACACCGGAGCGGCGTTCATCAATGATCTGCATAGCGCCCTGGAGCGAAGCGAACATCAGGAACATGATCGCCACTGCACCCGCATAATAAACCACCGCCGCGCTCGCCTTCATCGGCTTTTCCAGATTCTGGCGCTCGACGATCGGAGCCGAACGCCTGGAATTCGCGCTCTGAGCTGCATCGTCTAGGTGCGTCTGGTCTGACACTTCGCGCTTCATCGTGTCGAGAACGGCATCCACCCGGCCCTTCTGATTGCGGGTGAGCGAGACAAACGTGCTTTCAATATCTACGAAAGCGCGGCGCCACGCCATGTCAGGCATGCGTTCATTGATGATACGTTGGATTTGTCCGCTGGCGATTGGACCGGCCATGGCTTTGGCTGCATCGCCGATGATCAGAAGCGGCGATTTGGGGTCCTCGGGCTGCACGATACCCGGATCCGCACGAATGAGCAGCCCCGCATCCGCAAGATCCTGTTGCACGAATTCTGAAAGCTCCGCCTCTGACATGGGCTCGCGCTCAGTGCTCCGGAACGTGCCGTCGTTCCGGATTTCCTTCACGAGGCGACGCGTCGTCTCCGTATTTGCGGCATCGTAGATCGCCACGCGCAGCCGCAGTTCATCACCGCTCGTCCCGGCAAAGATACTGGCAAATACGACATAGACCAGCGGCGGCAGTATGAACGCGAGAATCAAAGCACCGGGGTCGCGAAGAAGAGCAAGCAGCATTACTCGAAATACAGGCAGCCTCATACAGACAGCCCTTCGCCAACCGTCTTGCTGAAGAGGCTGGAGAGATCGGGCTGACGTACGCGGATCTCCTTTACGAAGACGCCCGCGCTGGAGAGATTGTCCGTCAGCCGGCGCACGTCGAGGTGTTGGGCGGGTTGGAAGCCGAACCAGGTCGTCGCAGCTTGGGTGGTGCGAAGGTTCATGGCTCTCAAAGCGTCGAGCCCCCGCGCTTCTGGCGCCTCTGCCAAGACGACAACAACTTCCTTTTCGTTCGGGAACGCGCCTTTCAGAAGTTCCGCCGGGGCGCCCTCCAGCACGATACGGCCCTGGCTTAAGATCATGACTCGGTCGGAGAGGACCTCGGCCTGTTCAAGGTCGTGCGTCGTGAGCACGACCGCTCCGCCTGCATCTCGGAACGACCGCAGCAGAGCATGGATTGCTTCGCGAGCATCCACATCAATTCCGACGGTTGGTTCGTCGAGAAGAAGGAGCGCGGGCTTATGAAGCACGGCGGCTGCGATATTTAAGCGACGCTGATAACCACCCGACAGAGTGCCCGTAATCTGACGCGCGCGGTCGGCAAGCGACGCCTGCTCGATCACTTTGAGCACGGCGTCCTTTAGCTGACGCCGCGGCACGCCGGCCATGCACCCGAAGAAGCTTAAATTCTCCTCGACCGTCAGGTGCGGATAAAGCGCGATGTTCTGTGGGACGAAACCCAGTTGACAGCGCGCACCACGACTCTTTGGAGGCCGACCATTGATCAAAATCTGGCCGCTCCTTAGCGCCAGTCGGCCGCAGATCGCGCGCATCAGGGTCGACTTGCCGGCGCCATTTGGCCCGAGAAGACTGATCGTCGTTCCCTGGCCGACCCTGAAATCGACCCCACAAAGAACCTCGCGTGGGCCGTACGCATAGGTAGCGCCACTCACGACAAGAACGGAATTCTCAGCCGGCTCACGTCCGACCTTACTCAATGCGTCGCGCAACCATTGCATCTTGTCTGTTGTCGGCTACGCTCCGAGCACGGGCAAGAACTTTTTTGTGCGAACGTGGGCATCAGCAGGTCTGCAGCCTTGAGCCCAACCAAGAAGCCGCCGTTGCTCTTATGATGATCGCATTTATCAATCACTGCGTTCCTTCCGGGCAGACGGTCGTCTCATCTGCGCCATGAGCCCCTTGAGCAGACAAGCTAACGAGGCATCTCGAGCCGGCATCATGCTTGTCAACGTAGATTTCTTCCAAGACGACTTTCGACTGAGCTTCAACGGTAGCAACATCGAAATTCTGATCGAGCGTAATCGCCTCTAGCAACTCAATAACGTCCGGCAAATAACTAAAAGGCGCCGAAGACTTCCATCGCCGGCTTTTTGGCGCCGCACATCCTTTCGTCGAAGAAGCGACTGGCCAAGAGATAGCCTGGACAAAACAAACCACCTCCAGGAAAAAGATCGGTGCTGCGCCTCGATTTAGATTATATTTTAGTGGGGCCTAGTGACAAAACGCCGATGTGAAAATCAGCAGGTGAACTGTGCGTACTCATACAATAGCGCGAGTTGTACTCGTCTTTACGATGATGGTCTTCGGCTGGTGGTCGGCGGCGGTCGCACAGGGCACTGCGCCGGCACCGGCCTTCAAGACGGAAGAACTGGATCAGATGCTGGCTCCGATCGCCTTATATCCGGACGATGTGTTGGCCAACGTTCTCATGGCCTCAACATACCCCCTCGAGGTGGTGCAGGCTGCTAGGTGGCGCGAAGAATCTAGCAACGCAAAACTTAAAGGGGATGCGCTCACCAAGGCGCTGGAGTCCAAAACATGGGATCCGAGCGTTAAGTCACTGACCCAGTTTTCCGACATTCTGAAGCTGATGAGTAGTGAGCTTGAATGGACCCAGAAGTTGGGAGACGCGTTCCTTGCACAGGAAGATGATGTTTTCGGACGAATTCAGTATCTGAGACAGAAGGCGGACGAGAGCGGACACCTGAAATCGACGAAGAAGCAGAAGGTCACCAAGAAAGAACGACCGTCTGGCTCCTCTGGCGGAGGCTCCGGCTCTTCGCAGTCCAGCTACTACTATACGATCGAGCCTGTTGATCCGGAGTATATTTATGTTCCCGTCTATGAGCCGTCGGTTGTTTACGGCTCATGGTGGTATCCGTCCTACCCACCCTATTATTGGGACTGGTATCCCGGATCGACGCTCGTCTCCGGCATCTTTTGGGGCGCAGGATTTGCAATTGCAAACAACCTTTGGAACTGGGGGAGTGTCGATTGGGGTCGCGGCGACATCAATATCGATGTCGATCGGTTCAATAATATCAACATCAAGGGCGACCGCCTCACGGATGGTCGCTGGCAGCACAATCCAAAGCATCGTGGTCCAGTACCCTACAAAGACAAATTAAGTCGCGACAAGTTCGGCAAGGGCAACAAGTTCAAGGATACTGCGAAGGAGTTCCGCGGGTTCGACAAAGACAAATTGGGACAAGCAAACGTCGATCGCGTCAAAGATAAGCTTGGTAGCGACAGGGCGTCGAATATCAAAGACAAAGTGGGTGACGGCGGAGCTTCGAAGATCAAGGACAAAATGGGAGACGGCGGCGCCGATCGGATCAAGAACAAACTTGGTGAGGGTGGCGGCTCGAAACTGAAAGATAAGGCCGGCGACCGCGGCGGATCGAAGATCAAGGACAAAGCGGCGAGCCGGGATAGGCCAGCTACGCGAGACGCGAAAAAGAGCAGCAAGCGGCCGTCGTCCAAAGGCGCTTCGAAGTCATTTGATGTCAAGCCAAAGGCAGAGGTGAGGAGGAACGTCAATCGCGGCAGCGCCAGCCGCAAATCCGCAGCGTCCCATCGAGGCGGAGGACCTCGGATGAGCCGAGGGGGCGGCGGGCGGTCGTTTGGCGGTGGCGGTGGAAGACGCGGGGGCGGAGGGGGCCGCGGCGGCCGTCGCTCTGACATTCGCCTCAAAACCGACATCGTGCCGCTGGCGCGACTCGCCAACGGCTATCAATTGTATCGCTTCCGCTACAAAGGCAACGATCACACCGCCTACGTCGGTGTGATGGCCCAGGAGGTGCAGGAGGTCGAACCCGATGCCGTCATATCTGATCGCGAGGGATTCCTGTCGGTTGATTATGGGCGCATCGGCGTCAAATTCATGACCTGGAAGGAGTGGCTCGCGAACCATAAAACGTCGCTCTGGTCATCGGGGCAACTGAAGCCTGTCTCGGTCGGCAGATAGTGGGAGCAAAAGGATGGTCCGTAGTGCACTTCTGAGAATCGTCTCTCCCACCATCACGCTCGCCATAGGATTGGTTACGGCAGCGATGAGCAATTCCATTGCTCAGGCACAGGACGGGCAGCTCTCATTTCAGTCTGCCGACGAGGCCGTAGCTAAATTGGTCGAAGCTGTCCGATCTAAGGATGTAGAGGAGATCGTCAACGTATTGGGCCCCGGCGGCCGGGACATCGCCTCTTCAGGTGATCCCGTCGCAGATCAGGCAAGGTTGACGAAATTTCTGGAGGCCTTTGATCAACGCCACCAAGTCCAGAAAGAAGATGCCTCCGAAGCGGTTCTGCTGGTCGGTGAAGATGAGTTTCCGTTTCCGATCCCAATCGTCTTAGAAGATGGCGAGTGGTACTGGGACACAGATCAAGGTCTGGATGAGATCCTGACTCGCAGGATTGGCGAAAACGAACTCGCATCGATTGAAGTCATGCTCGGCTATGTGGCCGCCCAATACGAATACGCGGAGCAGGACCGAGATGGGAAGGGTGGTCAGTACGCTCGAAGGCTGATGAGCCGGGAAGGACAACGTGATGGTCTCTACTGGCCGGTATCTGACGGTGAAGAGCAGAGCCCTATCGGACCACTGATCGCAGAAGCGCAGAGTAAGGGGTATAGCGGCACGGGCTCGGGGCCAGCCTACAATGGATATGTCTTTCGCGTGCTGTATGGTCAGGGCAAGTCTGCCGAGGACGGCGCCCGAGATTACATCATCAATGGACGAATGATCGGCGGGTTCGCGCTGATCGCCACCCCGGCCGAATACGCGAACTCCGGCGTGATGACATTCATCGTCAATCAGGACGGTGTCATCTACGAAAAAGATCTTGGCCCTAACACGCTTGAACGTGCTGCCAGGATTCGCGTGTTTGATCCGGATCCAACATGGAAAAAGGTCGATGAAGATTGACGCGGATCGCCCGCCGTCGGCTGTGCAGAGGCCCTTGCGCGCGAGCTGAAGAGAGCTCTGATACAAAAGGGGCCCACGTTACTGAAGCTTTTGTTGCTGCAATTGGGAGAGTCAGGCTGAAGCGGCCGCGAAACGAACGGCGCTGGACATTCATGCCATCAGCGGGTGCACCTGCTGGGGCGCCCGTGCCGTCAACCACACGTGGTAGCTAAAGATTTCCAGTGCAGACCACTGCGACGTCTATCCTCGTCCCTTTTAAAATTTCAACCGTTACCTGCTCAGCCAATTGCCCGGCGGAACGGAAGTGATACTACTGGCATGCCCGTTCGAGGCCTAAGGCCATCGTGATCGGCTATTAGCAGCGATTGCCTTAGAGATACGAAGTGACCAGGAAGCTCATCTTCACGGCCAAGATTCTGGGTGCATCTCTTGCGCTAATACTCGTCACCCTGCTTGGGGTGCGTATCTACGATTCCCAGCGCGGGCTACCGCTCGAGCCGTGGCATAAATTCATTCCAACGGAGCTGAATGCGACAGAGCTGGACGCCGCCGACTGGAAGCAATATCTCGCGCACGAAGCCGCAATCTTCGAGGAGTTGCGCCGCGAGGTCACTCAAAAGCTCCCGCCGGATGACCGCGTTCCGGTCAACCGCTATTTCGACGGTAGCCCGGTCTATCCGGGACGCTTTGCGCAAGACTTCAACCGCTCCTTTGTGCTGGAGCCGGATGGCAAGCCGGTCGGCGCAGCGGTACTGCTGCATGGACTGACAGACTCGCCCTACAGCCAGCGCCACATTGCGGATTTCTATCGCGATCATGGCTTTGTTGCGATCGTGCCACGACTGCCAGCACACGGCACGGTGCCGGCGGCTCTCACCGACGTAGATTGGGATCAGTGGGTTGCGGCAACGCGGCTTGCAGTGCGCGAGGCGCGGCGGCGGACCGATCCCTCCTCCCCTCTACATATCGTCGGCTTCTCAAATGGCGGCGCGCTCGCGCTGATCCACGCGCTCGATTCTCTCGGAGACCCGAAGATCGCGCGGCCGGATCGACTGATCCTGATTTCACCCATGGTCGGGATCACGAGCTTCGCGCGCTTCGCAGGGCTTGCAGCCTTGCCGGCCCATTTGCCGGCCTTTGCGAAGGCCGCATGGCTCTCTGTGGTGCCCGAATTCAATCCCTTCAAATACAATTCCTTCCCAGTCAATGGCGCGACGCAGACCCATCGATTGACCCGTGTCTTACAGGATCGTATCGCCCGCTATGGCCGCGAGGGCAAGTTGAAGGATTTGCCGCCAATCCTCACCTTCCAGTCGGCACCCGATTTTACGGTATCGACAGAAGCCATCCTGTCGGCATTATATGCGCATCTGCCGGCCAACGGCAGCGAGCTGGTCCTGTTCGACGTCAATCGCAGCGTGAAGTTCGGACCGCTTCTGCGCCCGAATGCCGACGTTGCAATCTCACGCATTCTGCCGTCGGGGCCGCAGACCTATCGCACCGTCATCATCACCAATCGCGACGACATGCATGGCGACATGATCGAGCGCGTGATCGAAGCGGGCGGTACGACCGGGCAAACGCGAGCGCTCGGGCTTTCCTATCCGGACGGGCTTTTTTCGCTTTCCCATGTCGCCATTCCGTTCCCCATGAGCGACGCACTGTACGGCATGACGCCGGACAAGTCGGAAGACTTCGGCCTCAGCCTCGGCACGCTGGCACCGCGCGGCGAGCGCAATGTGCTTGTCGCCAGTCTCGACGCACTGCTGCGCGCCTCCTCAAATCCCTTCTTCCCCTATTTGCTGCAACGCATCGCGGACGGAATCCCGAGGAGAGCGGAAAATTCCTCCGGCAGATAATTCTACCATCCACACGTGATGCGTGCAGAATCAGAGACCGAGCCGCAATCTCCGGCCTGAGATAATTGCAAACATTTCACTCATCGGACATGTCGGCGTAATGAGCGCCGATCTAATTCCCAGTCTCCGGTCAAAGAACCAAGAAAAATGGAGACGAGGAAATGAGTAGATCAAAAAAACTGTGCTCAGGCACCGCGGCGCTATTCTTAGCAGCTGGACTCGCAATCAGCATGTCCGCCAGCCAATTTTCGGCGGCCCATGCGGAAGCCATTGCACCGCCGAATGAAATCACAGCGGGCCAAGGAGACGCTGTCGTAAAGAGGCCCCTTCTAGGCGTGAAAGTTCAAAGCATTGACAAGGATACATCTGATGCATTGGGTCTTTCTGAGCCCAAAGGTGCTCTCATAATTGACGTTATGCCCGGTGGACCGGCTGACGCCGCCGGCCTCAAAACCCATGATGCGATCCTGGCCATCAATGGCAACGAGATTTCCAACGCCGATGATCTCGCGAAACGAATTGCAGACCTCTCGCCAAAGTCATCCGCCCAAGTAAAAATCCGCCGCGGAGACGGCGACCAGACAGTCAAGGTCGAATTTGCAAATTCCGCAGATGATCAAGATCATGCTGACAAGACCGGAACAGCACCTGAGGCTGCCAAGTCGAAGCGCCTCGGTTTGAAGCTGAGCAATGTCGCAACCGACGGCGGGGTACTCATTGCAGACGTTGATCCCAAGTCAGACGCAGCAATGAAAGGGCTGCAATCAGGCGACCTCATCATGCAGGTCGACGGAGCGCCCGCAGCGTCTGCAGCGGAGCTTGCTAAGAATTTGAACGTTATAAAAGAAAAAGGCCGTGAGGCAGTTCTTCTCCTCATCAAATCGGGCGACCGAACTCGAACAGTCGCGGTGCGGTTTGGTATTCTGGGCTGATGCACCTTGCGGCAAACTCGGAAAAAAAACCCATTCGAACACATGATGGTGCGGCGGGAACGTCTGGTTGCCACCACGTCTCGCCGCTCGATCATGCTCAACTGGCACTCGGCTAATTCGCTGAGTGCCCTTTTTCCTTTCCCAGGACAAGTAGCGAGGTTCAACTCCCGGGAGCCGTACCGGGCGGGCTGTGAACCCAACCTGGGATAGTGTTGGTCTGCCACGCCGCCCCGGCGAGCGCCAGCGCCGCCAAGAGCATCACAGGCAACGGCTCGCGTGAGGCGATATCATGAGAGATCGTCCGGTTAGAACGCCAACGTCAAAGCCGACGATGCGGTAGAGCAACGGATGCCAGGCGCAAATAAGAACAGAATGGACTGTTAGCCCGATTAGCGATCCAACCGGCGGAATTCGACGCGGCGGTTGATGGCCCGCCCAGCTAGTGTGGAATTGTCCGCCTTGGGCTTAGTCATGCCATGACCAACCGACTGCAACCGGTTGGGAGAAACACCATTGCTGATCAAGGCCTGCTTAACCGAGGCCGCTCGCTGTTCTGAGAGCCGCATGTTGTATTCAGCTCCGCCAATGTTGTCCGTATGGCCGGCAATAAGAATGGTCCAGTTCGGATTTTGCTGCAGCATGACAGCGATTTCGCGCACCAACTGCGCCGTCTCTGGCCGAAGTGTAGCGCTGTCGAAGTCGAATAGTAGCCCATAAACATCGTAGGTCCCGAGCGTATCGAGCGCCTGTCTCATCTCCGCCTGCAGACCAAGACCGGCCACGACCCGTGTCACCCGATTTGTCCTAGGCCTCTGCTCCCAGCTGAAGTTGAGCGTTGATTCAATGAGAACTGGATTATTGACATCGTTAGCCACAACAAAATGACCGGTTCCCGTCCGATTACCCGATCCACAGTTCACACGCGCCTGAACGGTCGGCACATCGAGTATCCGGTCCTCGATGATCACGGGCACCCTCACATCAACCGCAGTGGCTACCAAATTGCACTCGATCCGGTCGAGGTTTTCGGAATGTATGAGTGTGAGGGCCGCCCTTCCGTTCGATCGCAGCTCCTGAAGTACGGCTGATGAAAGTCCAAACGACGTTGATCCCGGAATGACCGTCGGCATACGCGCAGAGTAACCTAGGACATAAGTGCGTGCCGATTGCCGGTCGCGGACAAGGACGTCGCGTCGGGCAAACAGGCCGCGGGTACTACTGTATTGAAGGCTGATAACCTCAGGAGTGACGGAGGTGATCTCTATTCTCGCATCGGCGTCTCTGCCGAACTCATTCGCAAAATTTGTCGTAATCACTTTGCCCGGATGCGTCACGAATGGCCCCGCGCTCTGCTGCGCATTGGCCTGACCGGAAAGAGCTGCACCGACAATGGAAATCATGCAAAGAACGCGGCGACCTGACGTGAACATGAATTAGCCCTTCTTTAAACCGCACTTTGCAAATCTTACAGCCTCAGAAACAACTTCAGGCCAGCAATTCTGCTAAAATGGGCTAGTTGGGATCTGTACCGGAGACGCATACTCTTTGTCTAGAAACCAACACCGCCCAGAGGGCAATTCAAAATCTTTTCTTTGCGTTGCAAAATTTGAATTCAGTTCGCGGCGCCTTTAGCGCTTAATCGAGATCAAGTTGATGCTGACACGGCCTCACAGTAGCGTCGTCTGAAATCCCGCCGACCGATTTCTCAGCGGCCCGCCAACACATGTTCTTCCTACCGTTAGTTGGCCTTTTGGACCTAGATCCTCAAGCAGAGGCCCTGAGTATGCATGCTCCAATTAGGTAACACTCGTCCTGCCCGGCACGTCGGATGCACCTCTCCTCTGAATCCTGTTGTTTAAGACAGGCATTGGGCTACCATGCTTCAGCAATCAGGGGCTGGAGTGGGTTCCAAAGCGTTCCGTCTTGAGTATGAACTTTTGGTTGAGCTGTTGTTTGATGCTCCAACACCGGAATGAAGAGTGAGGGGACAAATGTCTAAGCATGATGATGGCTTACCGGCGAGCACCTTTCGGTCTGCGTGTCTTTCCCTCGTTCTTGCGCTCATGCCAAGCATGGCTTTGGCCGAACCGGCTAGCGACCTCAAGCCGGAAGATATGTCGTCGACCAAAACCTATTCGCCATATGCGCATCAAAATTTCCCGAATCACGTTTTCTTCGGTGATATGCACATTCACAGCAACCTGTCGCCGGATGCTGGGCTACTTGGAACCTCCCTTTCGCCCAGCGACGTGTATCGCGCTGCACGCGGGGAGACAGTCCTCTCGAACACTGGACAACCGTTTCGGCTCGTTCGCCCCCTCGATTTCTTAGTCCTGACCGATCATGCCGAGGGAATGGGACTCGCTTCGATGATCCGCGAGTCCAATCCAATCCTCCTTGCGTCCAAACGCGGGCGCGAGATCTGGGAGGGCTTTAATGCCGGTCCTGAAAGGGCCATGCAGGCGTTCGGCACGCTGCTGCAGTATTCCGAAATCGGAAAGGATCCGTTCAGCGACATCGACATGGCTGGATCGATTTGGCCCGACTTCGTGAAGCTCGCCGATACCTACAATCAACCGGGCGTCTTCACGGCCATGACCGGCTTCGAGTGGACGTCGCAGCCCAACGGCAACAACTTGCACCGGATTGTGGTCTTCGCCGATGGCGCTGACAAGACGAGCCGCGTCCGGCCTTTCTCATTGTTCGATAGCCAGGATCCCGCGGATTTGTGGGACTACATGGAAAACTACGAAGCGCTCACCGGTGGGCGAGTTTTCGCGCACGTTCACAACGGCAACCTGTCGAACGGTCTAGCTTTTACCGCCGCCACTATTGACGGTACCCCGATGGATGCTGCCTACGCGGCCCGCCGGTCTCGGTGGGAACCGATCATGGAAATCACTCAAATGAAGGGCGACGGCGAAACGCATCCCACTTTGTCGCCCGAAGACGAGTTTGCCGATTTTGAACGCTGGGACGTGAGTAACCTGACCGGATCCGCTCCGAAAAAGCCGGACATGCTGCGCTACGAGTACGCGCGTTCCGCGCTCCTCACCGGACTTGAGGTGGAAGCAAAGGTTGGTGCAAACCCTTACGATTTCGGCTTCAACGGAACGAGCGACTCCCACACGGGGCTTCCTTCAACCGGCGAAGAGAATTTCTTTGGCAAGTTCGCCGGTACTGAACCGAGCCCGGACCGCCACAATCGTGACGTCATTCCAGCAGCCGATCCCAAGCTCCGGATCATTACCGCTCAGGAATCGGCGTCCGGCCTGACGGGCGTCTGGGCACGCGAAAACAATCGCGGCGAAATCTTTGACGCTCTGATGCGGAAGGAGATCTTCGCCACCACCGGCACACGGTTGCGCGTTCGTCTCTTTGCGGGTTGGGACTTCAAGCCTGGCGACGAGTTAGTCCCCGATTTTGCAAAGCTAGGTTACACACGTGGCGTTCCGATGGGCGGACGGCTCCAGTCCGGATCAACCGGCGCCGCCCCCACTTTCATTGTCCGCGCGCAACGCGATCCGGACTGGGCCAACCTCGACCGAATCCAGATCATCAAAGGCTGGATCGGCGCCGACGGAAAAGCCAAAGAGCGCATCTACGATGTCGCGCTGTCGGGCGACCGGAAGATCGGCGAGGATGGACGGGCCCGCACGCCCGTCGGCAGCACAGTCAACGTTCAGACAGCAACCTTCACCAACACGATCGGTGCCCCCTTGTTGTCTGCTTATTGGCGCGACCCGGATTTCGATCCTGCTCAACGAGCCTTCTACTATGTTCGTGTTTTGGAAATTCCGACGCCACGGTGGACAACGTACGACTCGGTATTCTTCAACGTGCCTTTGCCAGAGCGCGTGCCGCCTACGGTGCAGGATAGAGCGTACTCGTCGCCGGTCTGGTACTCGCCGTGAAGAGGCAAGCACGGAGAGCCATCGCGTCGCTACTTGCTGTTGCTTGCATCGGCACCGCCCCACCGGTGCATTCATGCGGCTTCGAGGATCCGAGCGGCGTGACCTCCGCACGTGCCATGATCGATTGGGCCTATCCGAAATCCCTGCATGTCATCTCGGCGGTTTGGAGGGCGCAACTCGACGGCTTGATCGCGGGTTCTGCCCACATCAAGCCCGCGCCCAGCATCATGGGAAACTATGCAACCGCCGCGCACGTATTGCGCCGCTTAGGTGAGAAGATCTCGTCACAGCGAGCGAACCCCGCAAGTCCCTCTGTTTCACTCGTCTTGATTGGCCCCGTATTGTGGACTCGCTTCTCTGCTGGCGGCGACCGGAGCGAGCCTCAGATTCACACAGGCGGACCGGCGCCCGGAGATGTTGTGGTCGTCACCGACGAACCTGTCATTGAGGCGCTGCTAGACGGCCGCTTAACTGCCGATACGGCAGAGAACAAGGGTCTGATCAGATATTATGGTTCGCCGACCGGCATAACAGCCATCCGGACGCTCCTCGGCAAAGCGAGAGCGGCAGGTAGAAGTACGTCATCGCTCTAGAGATCGACTTCGCATGACAGACCAAATCCGTTGGACCCAATATTTTTGCCTTGCTTGCGCGACTAGTGCGGCTCTCGGCATAATTATCGAACCTGCATGGGCTCACTCCAGTGAAGAGACCTTGGGTGGATTCTGGAGCGGCTTCTTGCATCCTGTCACGGGTTTCGACCATCTCATCGCCATGGTAGGCGTCGGCATCTGGGGGGCGTTCCTCGGTGTTCCGGCAATCTGGCTTCTTCCGGTAATTTTTCCTCTCGTGATGGCAATGGGCGGCGTGATTGGTATCACGGGCGTTCCCATGCCCAGCGTGGAGACATGGATTGCAGCCTCGGCCGTCGCCATTGGTCTTGGCATCTCGCTCGCACTGCGACCTCCGCTGTCAGTGGCTATTCTGATAGTCGCAGTCTTCGCGATCTTCCACGGGTACGCTCACGGCGCCGAAATGCCTCACACCGCGAATCCGCTGGCTTATGCGGTAGGCTTCGTTCTGGCGACGGGAGCGCTTCATCTTTGCGGAATTGCCTTCGGGCTACTGGAGCGCAACAGCGCGGGACGGATTGCTGTTCGTGCAGCAGGCGGGGTTATCGCCATGCTGGGCGTCGGTTTCCTGGCAGGCGCGTTGTGAGGTCGCTGCGGTTTTCTTGCCTGGTTATCGCCGCTCTGTTTCCCGATGCGGCGTCTGCACATGAAGCGTTCGGCAACCTCGGCCCCTTCTACGCCCACATGTTACACCCCGTCGTCGATCCGACACAAGGCGTGCTTCTCGTCGGCATGGGTGCGCTTTTAGCGCGCCAGTCGGTAGAAACGGTGCGGTCTGCCTACACGGTGTTCGCGATGGCCTCTGCCTTGACGGTAGTAATCCTTACCGTCCTTCCGCTTACCGCGCCGGCTGTACAGGTGACGGCCGCCACCGCCGTTTTGCTCGGCATTATCACCGCGATCGGCCTGCAGTTACCGCGCTTGTTCGTGGCAGTGCTTTGCGTGCTCGTGGCGATCATTGCCGCCTTGTCTTCTGACGGAGCTCCGTCAACAAGTTCGATCCAGACAGCAGCAGGCGGCGCGCTCGGTTTGGCGTTGACGGTGCTCTTCGTATGGGGCGCGCTGGACTGGGTTGGGGAGCGGCTGCACCCTGTGGCTGCGGCTGTAGCCGGGTCATGGATCGCGGCTGTGGGGCTAATGGTGATGGCGCTGCCAGCATGATCCGCTAGAAGGCAGCGATACGGCCCAGAAACCAAACTGAAGCGACCGACCCCATTGCGTAGGCCATCACGCGCAGGCCACCAGGTGTCTGAAGCGATGCGATAAGCTGAGGATAGAGCCGTGCGAGAAGGTTTCTGGTCAGTAACACGAAGGCCACGAACATAAGCTGGCCGATCTCGACTCCGAGGTTGAACGCGAAAAGCGCCAGCGGAACTTCACCTTGCGGAAGCCCAATGTCGATAAGGGCCCGCGCAAATCCCAGGCCGTGCAGCAGACCGAAGCCGAACGGTACGGTCCAGGGATGTCGTTCCGAAAGGCGCAGCTGTGAACCCGGCGGGCGGGCCAGTTCGCTCGCAAGGAACATGATCGACAGGGCGATCACCGCCTCGACGGGTGGCGCGGGCACGACGATCCATCCGAGCGTCGCTGCTACCAGCGACAGGGAGTGCGCCACAGTGAAGGCGGTGATCGCACCGATCAGGCGCCTTGTGTCCGGTACGAGGAGGAGCAGCGCGAATACGAACAGCAGATGATCGCCGCCGAGAAGAATATGATGCACCCCGAGGCCGATGTACGTGGCGAGGATATCGGTACGGGTGGGAATACCTGGCAGATTCGCCGTGGACGCATTGCCGGTCAGACGCAGAGTACCCGCTTTGCCCGGAGCGAGTTCGAACCGCACGAGCACGTCGGTGACTGTTTGTTCCAGCCCATCCACCGACACCGCACCCTCGGCAATACCACCTGGACAGACGGCGCGCCAAACAGTCACCCACACAGTCCCGTCGAAAACCGGTCGGCCCCCATCGCGCGGGCTGCAATTCTCCGGCAAGCGCACCCCGATAGGCATGGGCCGCCCGTTCACATCCGGCACCCGCCACGTCACGCGCCAAGCCTCGTCAGGCTGGGCTGATAGATCCAGAAAACCTGGCTGCAGTGCATGTGCGCGCGCACTAGAGCACCATCCGGCGACGCTGCCGGCGGCCACGATCACGATGACAAACAAAGCCATCGCGCGGCGAATGATGGTGGTTATATCGCGACTCATTTGGGCGATGAGGGCCTGTCAATCTGGCTGACGTCGATCCGGTATCGCGCTTTCATGGCTTGATAAGCAGCCTCTCTCGCCTTGTCCCCCTCTATCGAACGCCAATCCAACTCGACAAGCTCGCGCACGCTCTCGAAGGACAGTGCCTCGGACCGCGCTAGCTCGGTGACGCGGATCATGTGCTGACCGTAGGCGGATTTCACAGGCCCACTCCACTCACCCGCTGGGGCCGCAGAGATCAGAGCAAAGAAGCCTTTCCCGAATGTGCTGTCGACTCCGGCCTGACTTGACCGCGGCATCTTTCCGGGCAACAGGGTCGCCTTACCGAGTGCCGATGTGTCGGCGCCTGCCTCCAGGGCAATGCGCACGCGCGAAATATCTTCTTGCGATGGCTCCCCTAGGAAAACCTGCTCGAAGCTGATGGCCGATGGAGCGGCATATTTCGCTTGCGTGAGTTCATAATGCGCACGCAGTTGGGCTTCCGTCGGCGCGGGGAGCGCCGCCGGCTGGGAAAGAAGGTATTCGGCTTTCTGCCGCAGGCGGAGACGGATGACCTGGTCGTTCTGGTCGAGACCGAAGAGCTTTGCCTCCCGATAGAAGATTTCTTCGCGGATGAGATTTTCGAGAAGTCCATCGAATTCTGTTGCCGTCGGGTCGCGGTTCCACGTCGCACGAAATTGTGCTTTCAGCCGCCTGGCATCTGCGGCTGTCATGACGATCTCGCTGCCGGCGGGTGCTGCTGGCGGCGCGACGAAGCCGTAAAGCCCGAACACGGCAGCACCAATGAGCAGGAAATGGACAAGTGGTTCGCGCAAAAGCCGTGATAATGAACCAGCTAGCGCCTTACTGCCGGCGGCAGAGGCTGCAATCGGTAACGAATTTTGATTATCTAACATGCCGGTTTTCTTGCAGCGCGACAGTCTGAAGGTCAAGTTTTGCCCCCACGCATTGATCCACTCCGGGATCGAAGGCTTGTCAAGATGAGAGCCGCGCGTCGCTCCGGGACGATACGTTTGCGAAGCCCCGCACCCGACTCCTATGTTTGCCGCACGCGAGCAAAATGGCCAGCCACCGCCGCCCGGCGGTTGCCGAGCAACCCACCGGCTCCCGATGGGCGATAGATGGGGGCGGTTTTTTTGATCGATCAAAAAGGAAACGCGGATTGGTGCCGATTTGGTAGCATACGTAGACCGCTATGGGTCCACGAGCGCAAATGAGACTGGGCCTCAATTAGGTCCGCTACACATTCGGACAACGGTCGTTCCAACCGCGACCGTCTGCTCCTCATTGGCGAACAGAGGTGCCTCTAGCTAAAGGCAACTTCTTTGTTACCGCTGAACTGGTGGAGATGATCCCGGCCCATGGTAGGAGTGTAAATCATGCAACGAGCATCCACCGGTTGCCCCGCAACCGCCCCTCACCGGCTAAGCGACAAAGCAGCGCGCAAATGCGAGCAGCAGACGCGGAGACCCTTGGAGCTTAACTTTGCGGCGCATTAGAGCCCACGGCATACTCGACTCCTTTCGCAAAATACGGAGCCAGGTTTCTGAATCTGCCGCCACAACAAGATTTGGTTTGCCTTGTAGGCCTCTTCGAACGCTGAGAGACTTGTCGCGAATTTCCACGCTGACATCGATCGGCTCTCTACCCACGAAGCAGAAGTGGTAGAGTGCATTTAGGCCGTCTGAGCGGTGGCGCTCGAAGGAAAGGCTCATGCCGCGGATGAACTGGTCAATCGTGGTCAACCGAAACTTGTTCCGTACAAACTTGACTCGCTTGTGCGGATACCGGCGCGCAACATGGCGCTCTGCATCAGAGTGCTCATGCACATAGATTGTCTCCACCTTTGCTTGCAGCGGTTTGACGACCTCGCGCACGAAAGCTTGACGATCATTTAGGTAAGGCCCGATCAGATCTTCACCGGCCGGGCAAGCCGCAATACAGTAAGCCGCCTTGTAGTTTGCGCCAAAAGATAAGCTTTGCCACATCGATACGCTTTCGTTGTCACTAACGTGCACGCGAAATGCCTTTGAATTCTTGGCATCTGCGATCGTTTCTGACCACTCTTCAAAGCCGCCCATAAATTCGCGGTAATTATGAGAATAGCAGGCCGAAAAGTTAAAATAGCCGTCTGGGTGAATGGCCCCCGTAGGACATGCCGCAACACACAACTTGCATTCAAGACACGGGTTGAAATCGATAGGTCCTGTTGAGGCGCCAATTTCGGCGTCGATGACGACAGTTCCTAGCAAAATGAAGCTGCCGAATTTGGGGTGGATCACGCTGCGGTGGATACCCATTCGCCCCATGCCGGCGGCGACGGCGACCGGCTTGTGCGACACGACCCAGATGCGATCCGGCCATTGATCGGCTTCCATCGGGAAGGCCATGTTAGCGTTGCCGGCGCGGACGCCACGCTCAGTCAAGGCCCGCACAATCTCGCGCGCGGTGTCGGTTACGTCGTCGCCGGTCGAATGAAATTCAAGATTGGCATACGATCGCATCGGCGATCGTACCGCCTCATGATGCATTCGCTTGACGAAGCTGATGAGGGTTCGTGCGAATGGATAGGCCGTCTGGATGAGGTGCCTTTGATCATCCAGCGCCGGGTCGTCGATTGTGACGAAACCGCAATCGTCCGCTCCAGCAGCCCGGCAAAGACGCTCCAAATCCTCGCGAGTCATCATCGGCGGCGAACTGATGCGTCCCGCTGCCTGGGCTTCGCGCGCTTGAATGACCGTCGGGTGAGACTCCAAGCTACTCATTGTTCGACTCCAGGCCAGTACCATCAAAGTGGCTAGCGACTATTCGCTTGATAGTCAATAGCGCTGCCGCTGGAAAGTTGATAAGGTTGTTTGATGGCAACTCAGTCGAAAAAATCACGATCGATCAGCGGCAGTTCTGGCGCGGCTTGCCCGGTCAGACGAACACTCGATGTCATCGGGGACGCGTGGACAGTTCTGATCCTGCGCGACCTGTTTGTTCAGGGTGCGCGGCGCTACCAGGACTTCCTGGAATCTCTTGAAAACATTTCGCCGAACACGTTGTCGAACCGCCTGAAGAAGCTCGAGGAGCACGGTATCGTCGAGCGTCGATTCTACAGCGACCATCCGCCCCGCGCTGAATATCACCTTACGCATTTGGGGCAGTCACTTGGACCCATCATGGTGGCGCTAAGGGATTGGGGCCGGAAAAATCCAGCCTAACGGTACGCCATTGAGCTTCATAGAGATGAAGAGTTCGAGCTTGGTGTCGGTTTCGGCCTTGAAGCTGTGGTGACGCGGCTTCATTGTGCACTCGCTTCTGCTGAAATCCTGTGGAGGTCGCAAGCGTAGGACTCTCAAGCTCTCCAGCAATCCGAAACTTGTACGATAAACTGCGAGTTACTGCTTTGTGGTGAGCCGTCACGCGTGCGGATGCCGGTCATGTTTCAGCCCTTTTTCGGTGTCGGGAGCAGACGGATAGCCGCGTCGGCAATCATCGCGTCGATGTCAATCCCGGGTGCAACATTTTCATAGTCTTCATCGATGAGAAGACAAGCTGCGCCATGGACGAACGTCCACAGGCTTAGCGCAATATGCAAGGGATCCCCATCGGCCTCGTTCTTTTCGCAATAAAGCGTGATTTGAGCGATGACGTTCTTGAAACACGAGCGGCCGGTGTCTTCGACGTGTTCATCACGCTTGATGGCCGTGTTGTGGCCAAACATCAAGCGGAATACGGCTGTCTCTTCCATCGCGAAGGCGATGTAAGCCTGCCCCATGGCGATAACGCCGTCGATCGTCCCTTCGCCTTTCGCGCGCACGGCAGCCAGTGAGCGCTGCGACATGCGATCGAAGCCCTGCTCAACGATGGCCTTTAAGATTTCGAGCTTGTCTCGAAAGTGCTTGTAGGGCGCAGCGGTCGACACGCCGGCGACGCGGCATGCGTCGGCGAGGGAAAAATTCTCGGCACCCTTTTCGACCAGCAATTGGTGTGACGCGTCGATCAGCGCCTGACGCAAGTCGCCGTGGTGGTAGCGCTGTTTGCCGGACGAGGTACGGGAAGTCGGGCTTTCGGACATGAGAGCATCATCAGCGATTTGGGCGGCTCCTCAAAGTTAGCGAAACTAACTCTTGCTAAGTTAGCCTTTCTAACATATGTTAGCTTCACTTACTTATCAAGCGGCTAGCTTGGTAGCTTGAAATTCATGAGGTGAAACAATGGCTTCTGCGCCGCCGATTTCCCCGGTCCTGCGGGCAAACTTGCTCGCCGTCCTAGCTGGCCTAGCGGTAGCCGGATGCAATGCAGAGGCGGATGTGCCGTCAGCAACGCGACCTCAGGCCGTTGAAACCGTCACGGTGAAGCTCGAACCTGCAGGACGCACGTGGAGCTATGTCGGCACCGTTAAGCCACGCTATCAATCGGATCTCGGCTTCCGCGTTGGCGGGAAGATTATCGATCGATCTGTCGAGGTTGGCAGCTGGACGAAGAAAGGCGACGTGATCGCCCGCCTCGATCCCAGCGATTTCGAATTGGCCCTCGCTGCTCAAGAAGCAGAACTCGCAGCGGCGCAAGTCGGCCGGGATGAAACCGTGGCGGCGCTTGAACGATTCCGAGTTCTGTTCCGGGACGGACACGTCGCGCAGGCCGCACTTGACCAGCGTCAGTCAGCAACTGCAGAGGCGCGCTCCCGCGTCGAGCGCGCACTGCGCAACGTCGAACTCGCGCGCAACCAGCTCGCCTATTCGACGCTCGTGGCGGACAGCGACGGCGTTGTAACGTCATTGCCTGTGGAAGTTGGACAAGTCGTTGCGCCCGGACAGCTCATCGCCCGTGTGGCGCGGGGAGATGCCATCGAGGTCGAAGTTGCGCTGCCTGAGCAGGACGTAGCTGCCGCGCGCGAAGCCATGGCGGAAGCCGATCTTTGGGGAAATAGGGGGTCCCGCGTAGCGGCGACGCTCAGGGAAGTCGCACCGGACGCCGATCCGGTGTCGCGCACGTACCGAGCGCGCTTCGCACTCACGAACTTTGCGAACTCCGCTCCAGATTTTGGGCGAACCGCGTCGCTCTATCTTAGAGCTCGATCAGCTGGTTTCGTTGCCAAGCTTCCCATCTCGGCCATCGCAAATGAGAACGGAAAACCGGTCGCGTGGGTCGTTTCAGATGATGGCCGGCACGCAGTCGCACGGCCGGTAACGATCCTCGCCTACGAACGAGACGGAGTGCTGGTGTCCGAAGGCCTTGCGAACGGCGACAGGGTGGTAGCTCTCGGCGTGCACATGCTTGATGCCGACAAGACCATCCGTCCGATCGAAGCCCGAGCGCTCGTCAGCCAGAAGTAGAGAAGGGCCAGACTATGGCGTTCAACCTTTCCGAAACGGCGGTTCGCAATCCGGCGGTCGTATTGTTCTTCATCATTGCCACCGGCCTGAGCGGCTTGTGGGCGTATGTGAACCTCGGACGTGCCGAAGATCCAAACTTCACGATCAAGACGATGATCGTACAGGCCGCATGGCCGGGTGCGACGGCGGATGATGTGCAGCGCTTGGTAGCCGAGCCGCTTGAAAAGCGGCTGCAGGAGATGCCGGAACTCGACTACGTGCGCACCTATTCCCGCCCGGGGCAGGCGGTGATGCAAGTGCAGTTGAAGGACAACGTGCAAGGGCGCGCGGCGTCTGATGCTTGGTATCAAGTGCGCAAGAAACTTGGCGACAGCCGCATCGATCTCCCAAGTGGCGTTTTTGGGCCTTTTTTCAACGATGAGTACGGCGACGTCTTCTCCGCCGTATATATGCTGACGGGTGATGGGACGTCGCGCGCCGACCTGAAGCGGCAGGCCGAAGTGCTGCAGCGTGCGCTATTGCGCGTCCCGAACGTGGCTAAGGTGGTACTCGTTGGCGACGTGCCCGAGCGCATCTACGTTGAAATCAGCTATCGCAAGCTCGCGACCCTCGGCATTCCGGCACAAACGATTTTCAGCGCCATCGGCGAACAGAACGTGATGTCGGCGGCCGGCGCAATCGACACAGACGCCGATCGGATCGCTATTCGCGTCAGCGGAGGGTTCACGGACGAGGAGGCGATCCGGGCCGTTCCGGTGGAAGCCGGCGGGCGAACGTTTCGTCTGGGCGATATCGCCGAAGTCCGGCGTGGATACGAGGATCCGCCGGCGTTTTTGGTGACCCATCTCGGCAAACCGGCAGTCGGCGTGGCTGTCTCTATGGCCGAAAATGCGAATGTGCTGCAGCTTGGACGTGCGCTTGAAGGCGCGGTGGCAGCCGTGCGGCCGGACATTCCGCTCGGCATCGATATCGAGCAAATCGCCGATCAACCGCGAGTCGTCGAAGAGTCAGTCGGTGAGTTCTTGACCTCGTTCGCCGAAGCCTTGGCCATCGTTCTCGTCGTCAGCTTTTTCTCGTTGGGAGCCCGCGCGGGAATCGTAGTGGCACTCTCCGTCCCTCTGGTTCTCGCCATTGTCTTCGTGGTTATGTTTGCGAGCGGCATGAACCTCGACCGGATCACACTCGGCGCTCTCATCATTGCTCTTGGCCTCTTGGTGGACGATGCGATCATCGCCGTTGAAATGATGGTGGTCAAAATTGAGGAGGGCTTCGATCGGCTTCGGGCGGCTGCCTTTGCATGGAATTCGACGGCGTTTCCAATGCTGACAGGCACGCTCGTGACGGCGGCGGGGTTCTTGCCCGTCGGATTCGCAAGATCGACGGCCGGTGAATATGCGGGCAACATCTTTTGGGTCGTTGGCCTAGCTCTCATTGTCTCGTGGATCGTGGCGGTTACTTTCGCGCCATACCTTGGGACGCGTATTCTTGCTGAGGGCGCTGCTGCTGGGCACGGCGCTCACGCTTACAACGGCCGTGTCTATCGAGCCCTGCGCTCCACGGTGAACTGGTCGATCCGGAGGCGATGGCTCGTTATCTCAGCAACGATCGCGAGTTTCGCGGCCGCAGTTGCCGGCATGGCATTTGTTCAACAACAGTTTTTTCCGACGTCCTCGCGCCCGGAACTCTTCATCGAAGTTCGCATGCCGGAGGGTTCATCTATAGAGGCGACCGCAAAGGCGGCGGCGCTAGCCGAGAAGCTTTTGGCTGGCGATGACGATGTGGTGACCTACACGACGTACGTCGGACAGGGATCGCCGAGGTTCTTTCTGGCCCTTAATCCGCTGCTGCCCAATCCGAGTTTCGCCCTCACAGTAATTGTCACGAGAAATGCCGAAGCGCGAGAGCGTCTCTTTGCGAAGCTTGAATCAGCGATTACCGATGGAGCCGTGCCGCAGGCCCGCGTCCGTATCGATCGACTGAACTTCGGCCCACCAGTTGGCTTCCCCGTTCAGTTCCGCGTTGTCGGCGAAGATCCAAAGAAGGTCCGTGAGATTGCACATGAGGTATTAGCCATTATGCGTTCCGAGCCGCGCGCAGTTGATCCTCAGTTGGAGTGGAATGAGCAGGCAAAGACGATCACGCTCGACATAGATCAGGATCGGGCGCGCGCATTTGGCCTCAACTCTGCTCAGGTTTCGCAGACGCTGCAGACACTCTTGTCGGGTGCCACTGTCGCGGAGTATCGCGAGGGGACCGAGAACATTGACGTGATGGTGCGGGCGGTGTCGAGCGAGCGCCTTGACCCCGGCCGAATTTCTGATCTGACGGTACTGGCGCGGAATGGACAAGCGATCCCGCTCTCCCAGGTTGCGACGATCCGATATGGATTCGAGGAGCCCATTCTGTGGCGGCGCAATCGCGAGCTCAATCTGACCGTTCGATCCGATGTGGCGCGCGGCGTGCAACCACCGACTGTCACGGCGGCTTTGGTGCCGAAGATTGCTGCATTGTCGGCTCGTCTTCCGCCAGGATACCGGATCGATACCGGCGGCGCAGTCGAAGAAAGTGAAAAGGCGAACGCCGCGCTTTTCAAGATCTTCCCAGCCATGTTTGCGGTCATGCTCACGATCCTCATGCTGCAGTTACGGAGCTTTTCCAAGCTGTTCCTCGTGTTCTCGACGGCGCCTCTCGGCCTGATCGGGGCGGTCGCGGCGCTTCTCGCATTTAACGCGCCGTTTGGCTTCGTGGCGTTGCTTGGCGTGATCGCGCTGGCAGGAATGATCATGCGCAACACAGTGATCCTCGTCGATCAGATCGATCACGATCGCGCGGCAGGTCTGCCGGCATGGGAGGCAGTCGTGGAGAGTACGGTACGACGCGCCCGCCCCGTTGTGCTGACCGCGCTCGCCGCGATCCTGGCGATGATCCCGCTAGCGCGAAGCGTCTTCTGGGGACCTATGGCAGTCAGCATGATGGGAGGTCTGCTGGTTGCGACGATTCTAACGCTCGTCTTTTTGCCGGCTCTCTACGCTGCCTGGTTCCGGATAAAGCCCACCGAGGAGGCGAGACCAGCCCTTACAGAGACGGCCGGCTTCCCGAAACTGCGAACATTGGAGGCTGCGGAGTGATTTGGCTCGAAAGAAACTGGAGCGCAGCAGCCAGCACAATCGACGAAGTGCCATGGATGCAACGCCTATCGGCAAAGTTGCGTCTCTGGGGACATGCCCTCGCGGGAATAGATGATCCTCTAGGCGAAAGCCTCGGCAATTTGGAGGAACGAGTCCATCGGCTGGAATGCCAAGTGGAGAAGTTACGCGGGCCGCCATCAGCGAATGCTGTTACCGCGGAGACCATGTCGAATTCTGTGCTGCTGCAAAAGCACGAAAACACTTCCTGTCTACGCGCGAAGGATCTCGGGTGAGGATCATCGCAAACACGAACACTGCCAAACCATACAAACACAACCGAGGGACATGGACATGCTTGCAATACCTGGCTGGGAGCCCAAGAAACTGCACCTTTCAGACAAGCTGACGCTCCGGTATGTAAAGCTCGGCGAAGGGCCGCCTCTCGTGCTCCTTCATACGCTTCGTACGCAACTCGAGTACTTCCGTGACTTGGCGCCTCTTCTTGCCAAGACATACACGGTCTACGCTGTCGACCTTCCGGGTTTCGGCTATTCGACAATCGATCCATCCGCGCCATTGGACGAGCCCTATTTCCGTAAGGCAGTCGTCGGGTTTCTTAAGTCGCTCGATCTTCGAGACGTGACCATAGCAGGAGAATCCATCGGCGCTGTACTTGCGTTGACGGCCGCTACTGAAGTGCCCGAGCGTATTCGTGCAGTTTATTCCTTGAACACCTACGACTATGACACGAAATTCGGTGATGGCGTCCGCCGGGGCAACTGGTTTGCCAACGTCATCTTTGCCGGTCTGCAAATACCCGTCTTCGGTCCGGTGGCCGGAGCCCTTGAGAATCGCTTCGTTCTCAAAAAAATCCTGAGTGGCGGCTTTGCGGATCCCAAAAAACTGCCCCCCGATCTCCTGACCGAGTTCTCCGCTGTCAGCCGCCAGCCGAATTACCGGCGTGGCGCCCGGAAAGTCTTTCTGCAATGGCGTTCTTGGCCCAAAGCCCGAGAGATCTACTCGTCAGTCAAAGCTCCGGTAACACTGATCTACGGCGACAAGGATTGGTCTCACATCCCTGATCGGGAGCGCACGAAGGCAGCTTGTAAGAATGCACGCATGTTCACGCTGCCCAATGCCGGTCACTTCTCAGCTCTCGAAAGTCCAAGATCGATAGCTGAAATTATCTTGTCGTGATCCTGAAGTCGCAACGCAGAACACTGCGTTGAAGAACCTCAGATGCGGCTGGCTCAGTAACAGGATTGCAGGATGGTTTCCACTTCCACTCGGGTGGTTGTCACTGGACTTGGCGTTGTTATACCCATCGGAACAAGCGTTGAGGAGTTTTGGGAAGCTTGCCGCGTGGGCAAAACTGGGATCGGTTCCCTCTCCGGATTTCCGCTAGATGACTTGAAGATCACTATAGGTGCACAAGTCCGGGACTTTGACCCTAAGAAGCGGCTCCATGGATCGCGACGGGACAAGATTATCACCTACGCCGATCGCTATTCGTGGTTTGCCGCAACCGCAGCGGCTGAGGCCGTGAAGCAGTCCGGGCTTCAAGTTCCATTCGCAGATGGGTACCGGGCCGCATGTATTATCGGATCTGGTGCGGGCGGGCTCGTTACTCTCGAGAATGGCTACAGAGACCTCTTTATTCACAAGAAGCGCGCAACACACCCTCTGACGCTCCTCCGATTTATAGGATCCTCAGCAGCAGCTCATGTCGGAATCGAATACGGGGTAAAGGGACCCACATTTGCAACATGCAGCGCCTGCTCGACTGCCGCTCATGCTATTGGGCTCGGGCGCGATCTCATACGGTCCGGGCTAGTGGACGTCGCCATTGTTGGCGCCTCCGAGAGCGTCATAAATTACGGCACCATGAAGGCTTGGCAGGCGTTGCACGTGCTCTCGCCGGAAGGGTGCTTTCCATTTAGCGCTAAGCGCAATGGCATGGTGATTGGAGAAGGCGCCGGTGTGCTGGTCCTCGAAAGTGAATCTCACGCAAGGCAGCGCGGCGCTAAAATGCTCGCAGAGCTAATGGGCTTCGGTATGACGTCCGACAGCAAGGATATGGTCAATCCTGACGCTGCGCTCGACGCATCGGACATCGACTATCTAAATGCCCACGGCACCGGCACTGTCATCAACGATCGCAATGAAACGAACGCCATAAAACGCGTCTTCAAAAATCAGGCTCAACACCTCGCGATTTCGTCGACCAAGTCGATGTACGGGCACCCGCTTGGTGCAGGTGGCGGCATAGAGGCTATTGTGTGCATCAAGTCTATCGGGGACCACTGGGTACCGCCAACGGTCAATCTGCATGAGGCTGATTGTGAATGCGATCTGGATTACGTCCCGAACAAGGGCCGTGATCAGCGCGTAACCTACGCCATGTCGAATTCATTTGCGTTTGGCGGCTTCAATACCGTTCTGGTGTTTGGTCCAGCGCCAATGTGATGCGAAGCATTTGCTAGCAGGGTTCCTCTGAAAGGGAGTGACATCGCTAAGCAATCTGGAATCGCTTGTCCGTAAGTCAACTGGGCGACCAACCTAGACGGCAGAGGCTCTGCTTGCGGCTGCCGTTCTCACGCGCCAAACGCGCCCGCGAATTTAAGCACCAGCGCCAGCAACACCGCTCCCACGAGTCCGCCGACGAAGATCATGCGCTGCGTCCGTGTGCGCAGGATAATCTGCCCCTGCCGGGCTTTCTCGGCGGGGTATTTTTTCGGGGGCGCGGGCTGCGGGGGCCCTTCACGGACAGGCACGGCGAACTCCTTTGACCATGCAACCGCTCGATGCGCAGTCCGGTTCCAACCGGCTCCCGGAACGAATAGCGGCCGCGCCTGTTTGCCTGAGTTGTTCTCTCCGATGGCTCAACCCACTCGAACTTACCTTCCGAGTGAAGCACGTACATTCCTTCAGCCTTCTCCAGGGCATACGCGACGATGTAATCCCCACAGTGCTGCTGCCCCCCTGTGTCCGCGACTTCATTTGCCATGTAGAGAAGCGAGCGGTGATATGCCTCGCCCTCCTCTTTGGCCATTTCGAGTTGCTTCTTGTCCGCTTCGTCGCTGGGTTGTCCTTTGCAGGCAACGCTTCGCGCCTCGCTTTCCACGTCACTTCGGGCCATAAGACTTCAACTAGATCATAGACTGCGCGGGTTCTGCCCACCCCGGAGAATAGTATTGCCTTCAAAGCACCGAGTCTGATCAGGAGACTGTAACGAGAGCCAATCAGCTTCTTCAAATTGGCCACTCTGTCCGTAGACCGAGAGAGCGTTTCTGTACGTCACGAGCTCAATTGCGTCATCTGCAATGCCATGCTGCGCCAAGAGAGCAGCGGTCTTAGCAACCGCCAACGGGTCGGAGATGCCCCAGTCGCAGGCGGAATCAACTATAAGCCGTTCAGCCCCGTATATTTGAACGATATCCACCATCCGCTCAGACGTCATTTTGGAGTGGGGATAAATGGAGAAGGCCGCCCAAAAGCCGCGATCCTTCACCTCTCTAACGGTTTCTTCATTGACGTGATCAATAACGACCATTTCTGGCGGCACGCCGTGCTCGCGTATGACATCCATCGATCGCGAGGCACCTCGCTTCTTGTCGCGGTGTGGCGTATGGATCATGACTGGCAAATTCAGTTCGAGGGCCAAATCGAGTTGCCGGCGAAAATAGAGATCTTCAGCCTCGGTCTGTTCGTCGTACCCGATCTCACCTATTGCAACAACGCCGTCCTTTACCGCATACACCGGAAGAATTTCCATCACTGCTTCAGCCAGGTCTCTATTGTTAGCCTCCTTAGAATTGAGACCTATTGTACAATAATGAAAAATTCCGAACTGGCTGGCGCGAAAGCGCTCAAAACCTAGGATATGCGACAGGTAATCCTGATAACTACCCGCGTTTGTCCGAGGCTGACCGATCCAGAAAGCCGGCTCTATCACAGCAACAATTCCAGCCTTTCGCATGTTTGCATAATCATCAGTAGTTCTTGAGATCATATGCGCGTGAGGATCGATGAAGGGCACGGGCGTATCTCCTTTTTGTCGTCAAGACAGCTGATCCCAAGCGACCCGTCCGGCGGTGATGGCATCAGCGATATTTGGTTTGGTGCGCAAGAGCGTTTGAGCTTGAGGAAGAGAGCTTGCAGTCAGGGCTAGCGCCGCGGCTCTACAGTCCTTTTGCTCCGGGCTGTTGAGCACCCGCCCAATATCCTCCAGATCCGCAATTCTTAGAAACGGCCCCACGCAGCGCCAGAGTTCAAAAGCGACTTCACGGTGAGCAGCCCATCGCTCGTGAGCGTAGTCAATGAGAGTGCGCGCGAGGTCAGGGTTTGCGCGAGCGTCGAGACCGACGATGGGGGCAAGCCGACTGCCGATGAACAGCGCCTTTAAAACCATTTGATTCCATTGCTGCTGATTGAATGTCTCGTATGGATACGGGTTCCTATGGGCAACCGCTTCAAAAATGGGTTGAACCGCCGAACGAATGCCTTCCGTCGCGTGCGGTAGAACGTCTGACGGGTATGGAAAGAGAGGCAATGCCTGCAAAAGCGCGACCTGTTCTCCGATTTCTCCGGTTCTGAAGACAGCATCAATGAGCGATTGAAAGCGGTCCGGCGCATGGCCGGCAGCATCAAGGACAATAAGAGTTCTTGCAGTCTGGTCAGTGGTCCAGGCACTCAAGTCAATGCCAGGGCGTACAGCCCGTGCCTCTTGCACCTCCGCGTTGCTTAGCACGAGTGGATGTCGACCAACGCGGCGCGGCGCAATTGCTATCATCGCTGCGCACGTTGAGAGGCTGAAATCGCTCCTGTTGTGTTGCAATCCCGAAGTTAGCCATTGCATGGCTTCGCCAGATAGTCGCCTATCGAGCAGTCTCCGCAAGTTCGAGCATCTCTTTTCGAGCATCAGCTCAAGGGACATATTTCCGTCCTCCAGAGTCACGATCCCGGCACATATCTCTGCGCAGCTAGAGTCAAAGCAAAGCAGCCAAAGCACAGAAACCCGACTTGCGGCGACCCGGAACTGCTTGCAAGCGCAGCGTCATTGAGCGCGATAACTGCAATCAAAGTTCCGACGGCCCTGGATAACGGCGCAAGCGCCTGATGAACTCTCCAGAGCGCTAGGAGAATGACCGAAGCGGCAGTGATAACGGACGAAAGCGTCATTGCTCCGATTGGAGCCCACGTCAGCGCAAGTCCTGCGGGTACAAAGAGAAGCGGAATGGACCATCGCGAGTCGATCCGATTGTCAGTCTCGTCTCTGGCCAGAATGGTGAGAGCCACGACGTAAATTAATAGGACCACGGCTCCAAGCACTACGGTATCAGAAGCACCACTGCTCAAAGCGAGTGCTGTGACGATGTAAACAAAGGCCCGGCAGGCTCCCATAAGAACCGGGGCCAGCGGATTGTCCCGATGCCATGCGTTGTATGACAACACCGCTCCAGCCAGCGCAATGCCTGCAAGCCCGCTCGCAGTCCCGAAATACGCGAGAACGCTACAGCCTGCGACGAGCAGGATACCGCCGCCGGTCCATGCAAGCGAAACCGGCACACGACCTGATGGCAGTGGCCGGCTCGGCCGCACGATTTTGTCGTGTTCCAGATCGCAGGCATCATTCAGAAACATTCCTCCCGTGTAGAGCAACGACACGGCGCCCATGATAAGTATAGTCTCGGAACCGAGAGGCGCAGCGCTGAGAGCTGTCGCAGCCAGTACATTACTCCATACGGTGGGCAGGTTTGAAAAGCGGCCGAGCCGTAAGATCTCGCCCAATTCAATCATGACGCTAACTTTGTATGCACCCATTTCAACTCGCGCGCGATTTGCGAAGCCAAATCTCCTTGAAGCAATTGGGGTAGAGAACTCCAGGTATACGTTTCAACTTCGAGGTGCGATGTGATGGCTCGCTTACTGACGATAGCGAGTGCTTTGCAAAGAAGATCCTGGGTTGTCTGCAAAGGTCCGAGTCGATCGGCATAAAGCGGTATGTGACAGTGAACCCGCCACTCGGCTTCTACCAAACTTTGGCAGTCGCAAGCGAGCGCATCCGGCAGATCTTTATAATGTCTTATGCCAGCGCTATCTAAAATCGCGGTTTGATGTAGGTATACTCCTTCATTGAACGCGGATAGCGCAGCGAGAGTTATCGGCGAGGGCTCAGTGACCTTGAGTGCAGAACTGAGCTGCATCTTGAGAATGCGAATGCCTGAATTAATGACTTCATCGATGCTGGAAGCGATGTCTTCAAACGCGACGGCCGCATGGCAAACATCGACGCATAGCCCGATGTGGCGCCGAATGGCGTCCTCCGCCTCACGTGAATTGAGCCCCGTTCCGTCAGCGAAAGTTGCCAGCGAGGCTTTAGTGAATAGCCAATCTTCCAGGAAGCGGATGGCTCCGCGTGTCGTCTCGATGAAGCATGCAGGCTCTGGCTCGATAGCAAGAGTAATGACTCGAGTAGTCCGTTGTGCGAGTAACTGAAGATGGATTGCACACGCGAGAAAGTGGTCCCTCATCCGCTGAACGTCGACCACTCGCTGGACGTGAGATTGGAAAGCGCCTGGTACCGTGCTTATGCTCGCTTCATGATGCTCTGGAATAAGTTTGGCAAGAATATCAGCAACCCTACACGTGTAGCGTAGCCGTTTCGGGTCTCGCCAATCTGGATCGTAGACCCTCTCCTTCACGCGCCGGCCGTGGAATGCACCGTACGGGAAGGCATTGACCGTGAAGACGTAGAGTGCATTTGCTGCCATGTATGCCCTGAACTCGGCAAGTTGCGCTGGTTCGGTCAACTCGCACGCAGCGGCCGCAGACAGCCTGAGGCCTAGGCCAAAAGGTGCATTCGGACTTACCTTTGACCTAACGGCTGGAACGTGACGCTGAAGCTGAGCGAAGCACTCCGACCACGACTCGCCGGGATGAACGTTGCTGCAGTATGAGAGATGTGGATGTCCGGGTGTGGTCAATTGCATCATTGCCCCGCCTGCATGCTTAGCCAGTCAAGCGACTGCACGATCCGGCGCGGTTCTATGGTGTTTACCTCTACGCCCGTCCCGATGCCTGAAAGGAGCGTTATTGTGAGGCGGCCACCCAGATGTTGTCGGAACTCCTCCAATCCTTGAAGGAGATGGTGGTAGCCCCCTTCGATTGATCCGAGGGCATCGTGCCATAGGGGAAATCCCAGCGTCCTGAGAAGGCGAAGAACACGCTGGTCGCTTTCCGGAGAAAGTAGTCCAGCTAGAACGGAATAGCGGGTGTCGATCAGAATGCCGATCGCCACCGCCTCGCCATGCCGAATATTATAATTGGCAAGTGCTTCTAGCCTGTGGGCGAGCCAATGACCGAAATCCAAGGGGCGGGCAGTTTCGCGCTCAAATGGGTCGCCGCCTTGCGCTATCTGGCGCAGATGGAGCAGCGCACACCGCCGAATGAGCATACGCAGCGGTTCGGCGGCAAAGCCGGCGAGCAGACAGGCATTTTCCTCCAGCCATTCGAAGAAATCAGCATCTCGGATCAGCGCAACCTTAACGGCTTCCGCCATTCCGGCGCGCTTTTCCCTGTCCGGGAGAACGTCAATAAAGGCAGAGTCGTTGATCACTGCGGCAGGCGGCTGAAACGTCCCGATCAGATTTTTGGTGCCGAATGCATTCACTCCGTTTTTGACACCGACACCTGAATCGTTTTGCGCCAAAACTGTGGTCGGAACACGCACATGCCGTATGCCGCGATGAACGGTGGAGGCCACGAATCCGGCCAGATCTAAAACAGCACCGCCGCCGATCCCCACAAGGTAAGAGTGCCGGTCCAATCCCTCTTCCACGAGCCAGCGCTGTAGCTGTCCCACAAGACCGGGATTGTTCTTTGCACGCTCGCCACCTTGAATAACTTTGAACGAGTTGGAACTTGCTATGACCACCTGTGGCCAGGCTTGCAGATAGTGGCGAAGCTGCTCCTCCAAATTTGGAATCTGTTGCACAACTCCCTGATCGACCAGCACGCACACGCGTACCCCCTTGTCAGTCTGAACGCTCAGGGCTTCGATCAGGGTCTCGTTACCAGGACAAAAAATATTCCGCGTGAAGGATATCGGATACTCGAAGGTCACGGAGAAACGCTGAGTATAGACACGATCAGTATCGCTATACTTGCCGAATCCAGCGTTCGAAAATTTTGAACGCACTACAAAATCCTGCTTCACTTAAGTGACCTTCCTTAGCTGTTCGGATTGTCTGCCTATATGACGAAAGGGGCCAAGCACACGCTCCAGCCTATCAATTCCGCCAACGTAAATTAGTTCAGCGCCATTCCGCACTCTGGAACCGTGAGCGGTCCGAGATAATTCAATACGAGTTCAATTGTGAACTTCTTCCGCTCGCCCACTGCAGAAATGAGACGAACGCGAAATCAAACGTGACGCCCGTACTTGTTCTCAACGTCGTGGGATTATCACCCGGATTAATCGGTCCGGCGACCCCGCACATCGCATCGCTGGTGCGTCGAGGTGGTCTTCGACCACTTGAAACAATTACGCCCGCAGTAACCTGTTCAGTGCAAGCAACTTTCCTGACGGGAACGCTGCCGCGGGAGCATGGGGTCATAGCAAACGGCTGGCTGTTCCGTGAACTTCAGGAAGTCTGGCTTTGGCGGCAGTCCAACAAACTGGTAAGAGGCGAAAAGGTGTGGGACGCCGCACGCCATCTCGATGAGAGTACCACATGTGCCAATCTCTTCTGGTGGTACGCCATGGGCTCGAGCGTTGACATCGTCGTCACGCCGCGGCCCATCTATAAAGCCGATGGGCGCAAAATCGAGGATTGCTACTCTGATCCGCCTGAACTGCGGGATGTGTTGACTGAACAGCTTGGACCATTTCCCTTGTTTCAGTTCTGGGGACCCGCCACGAGTATTGCCTCGACCCGCTGGATTGCGAAAGCAGCAATCCACGTCATGGCAGGCCGCAATCCGTCTCTCACACTGGTCTACCTGCCGCATATGGATTATGCCCTCCAGCGCCTGGGGCCAAACGATCCGCAGATCCAAAGTCATCTAAGCGAACTGGACTGTGTTGTCGGTGAACTTATCCAATTTGCGCAATCGACCGGCCGACGAATTATTCTTTTGTCCGAATACGGCGTCGTAAAAGTAGATCGGCCCGTGCATATCAATAGGTGCTTGCGCGAGGCCGGATTTCTCTCCGTGCGGTGCGAACAGCACAGCGAGCATCTCGACATATATCGTTCGCGCGCATTCGCGGTAAGCGATCATCAAATCGCACACATTTATGTCCGTGAGGCTCAAGATGTTCCGCGGGTGGCGGAATGTGTCCGCCGCCTGGACGGCGTCGAAGACGTGCTTGATTGCGAGGGAAAGGCTCGCCTTGGTCTTGATCACCCGAGATCGGGAGAACTGGTAGCGCTTGCTGCCAAGGATGCATGGTTCACATACTACTACTGGCTTGATGATTGTCGGGCGCCAGACTTCGCGCGCACCGTCGATATTCATCGTAAGCCAGGATACGACCCAACAGAACTCTTCATCGATCCAACTATCGCTCTGCCCCAGATCGCGATCGGATGGCGGTTGCTGAAGAAAAAGCTTGGATTTCGTTCTCTTATGGACATCATCCCGTTGGATGCGTCACTCATCCGAGGTTCACACGGCCGCGCTGATCTTGAACCGGAGCAAGGGCCCGTCATCATCTCGTCCGAAGCGAGCCTTCTGCCTGACCGTCAAGTACGCGCTGAGAACGTTAAAGCGATCATTCTCGATCATCTCTTTTCGCCAACTCCCTATCGCGAAGCGCCCAGCAATGTAATCAACCGGCCATTGGAAACCAAACTGCAGTCTCGCGGTTCAAGCCGACCAGCTTGACGCGGAGATTTGAAAATGGCCAATAAATTTCTTTCGTGCTCGATGTGCTGTATGTTCATTGCGGCACTGCCCGCAGTAGAAGCTGCCGCGCGTTCGGTGCCACAAAATCCAGACGAGGTTGCCCGGCCCAGCGGCCAATTACCCGGTGATCCGAAGATCGCCCTCGTGAAGATCGCTGACGGCTTAGCGGATCCGACCAATGTAACTAACGCAAAAGACGGATCAGGGCGCATTTTCGTTACTGAACGCGTAGGCCGCGTTAGAGTTGTTAAGGACGGAAAGCTGCTGAAAGAGCCGTTCCTTGATCTCACGAAAATTAATCCGCTTGGCAACGTCGTCCAGACAGGGTTCGTTGAGCAGGGTCTGTACGCAGTCGCATTTGATCCTAATTTCAAAGATAATGGACACTTCTACGTCCATTACGCTTCGCTTCCATTCAACGGCGACGGAATGATCGTTCGCTTCACAGTGGATCAGAATTCACCTGATTCGGTTTCGAAAGAGCAAGCGAACAAGACGGCAAAAGTTATCATGCGCATTCCGCAGCCCTACTATAATCACAATGGTGGGGAGATCGCCTTTGGTCCTGACGGATATCTGTATATCGGTTCCGGTGATGGAGGCTGGGAGGGTGATCCGCTTGAGGCAGGACAAGACCTCAATACTTGGCTTGGTAAACTTCTGCGCATTGACGTGACCGTGCCGGAAGACAGCGCCGAACCCTATCGCATACCGCCTGACAATCCGTTCGTCGCGGCGCAAAAAGAACAACTGATGAACCTCTTTGGCATTGAGGAGGAAAAGTTTGCGCAGATCCATACGAAGGCGAAGCCTGAGATCTGGGCCTATGGACTCCGAAACCCCTATCAGTTCGCGTTCGACGAGAAGACGGGTGATCTATTCATTGCAGATGTAGGACAGAACTATTGGGAGGAAATCAATTTCCAGCCGGCATCAAGCAAAGGAGGCGAGAACTACGGCTGGGATCACATGATGGGAACAATGTGCTTCCCGCTGAAAGGAAAGCCCGAAGACCAGAAGAACTGCTCCACGGTAGGCGTTTTGCCGGCCGCTGAATATCCCCACCAAAAGCCATACCCGGGCGCTCAAGATCTTACGAATGGCTGGGGCTGTTCTGCACAAGGTCTTGGCGTTGCGAACTATGGTGGCATGCAGGGCGCATTTCTCGTCGGTGACTGGTGCTCCGGTCGACTCTGGGGTCTCACCTGGATGGACGGAAAGTGGCAGTACGATGAGTTGCTTCAAACCGGTCTGCAGTTCACAGCTGGTGGCTACGATGAAGAGGGCAATGTTCTCGCTGTAAATGCGAGCAACGCATATCTCGCCGATCAAGGCCCTCTGGAAAACCCGCCCGGTTCACTCTGGCGGATCATGCCGGCGGATGAGGTGCCAGATGGAGCGGAAACAGCGCGCGTTCTGAAGCAGGATGCAAAGGTCGAGCAAAGACAATGACGTTTCTTCCAAGAACACTAGCCGCAGTTATTCTCGCTTGCGGGGCTGTGGCACCTGCTGTCCAGTCTCAGGATGTGAGCATCAAAAATGAAGAGCCTGTGGTGTTTCAAGACGTGCTTACTAAGCAGCCTCTCAAATTCAATCTGAAGCCTGAGCAGGAGATCACCGAAGCCGTTCGCAAGTTTCACAGCACTGCCAAAAACCCTTATGTAGGCGACTCAGCCGCGATTAGCGACGGGAAGGAGATATTTAACTCGATCTGTTCGTCCTGCCACGGAGAGCAAGGCAAAGGTGGGATGGGCCCGAGTCTCGTCGACGACACCTGGACACACGAAGGCTTAGAGACCGATAAAGGAATGTTCGAGATCATATATGGAGGTGGGGTCGGTGCGATGCAGGCCTTCGGGCGTCGATACGACCAGGACCAGATTCTTCGGGTCATGGCGTACATACGGCAGCTGCGTGGAAATTAGTTGCGGCTTATGCTGCGTCTGCAAACAACCTGTTCAGGGAGCGCCGTCGATTATCTTGTTTGTAATGACACCGCAGGCAACCTTTTCGCCAGCACCGCCAGCCGGCTGAGTTGCATAATCGTCAATTCCGCGATGGACAATGAGGGCCGACCCGTCATCGTCAAATACACTGCCCTTGCCTTTGTTCAGGCTGAATTCACGAGCGAAGATTTCAACGTTGTATTTCGCAGCAACGATGTGGAGGTTGGGCAAGTCACCCGCATGCGGACCACCTTCAGATAGCACACCGTGCTTTCGGGCCCGCGGTGCAAAATGTCCTCCAGCGCTGCTGAAGTCGCCGTCGCATTTTCCGGTTTCGTGAACATGGAAGGCGTAGTTTCCGATTGGCAGCCCATCAATGCTGACGTTCATCAAAACACCTGCATCAGGTGTCTGCCTCAGCGCGACGGTCCCGACAATTTTGCCTTCGCGATCCTTTAGAAGTGCACTCGCGGCATCGACACGTTGCGCTACTGCGTTTTCGGTGGAAAGAGCGGCAAAAGCAATAGCTAGTACAGATATCCATTTCATAGCTATCTCCCGAGATTGCCTCGCATAACGCCCATTACATCAGGCGGTTCCGCGTGAGTGCAGCGAGTAGCGGCGGGTAACCTGACATTTCCGGAGAGGCCTACTGAGGCGTTTTTATCTGTTCGTCACGGCGTCGAGCGCGAAGCACAATCGAATCGTAGGTCTTGATCGAAGCCGGCAGCAGAAACAGATTTGCGAGTAGTGAGATGAGAAGCACCGTCACAGCCATTGTCCCATAAAGGCGCACCATCGGCATGTTACTAAGCAAGGTCGTGGCCAGACCTCCTGCAAGAACGACTGCACCGATGATGACAACCCTGCCCTTTCAAACTCAACCGCTGATGCGTGAACTGTTTCCACCGCGCGGCGTCGCGCAAGCGAGTTATCATGCGGTGGAATTAGAAGGTCTGCAGGTGGCCCCAAGCGCACCTGCAGAATCCACCCTCGTCGCGCCTGCCCACGCACTGATTCGGCTGGAAAGGCGGTGTGAAAGCCGATCATGACGTCGCCGCTCGACGGCACACCATATCGGTCGACTAAAGTTATTTTAGATTTGGCGTGAAGTAGTTTCGCTCGGCAGATTTTGCAATACCGATAAATGCACGAACTGCTGGAGATACCTCACGCCCTCTTGGTAACATGATGCCCTGATGAATACAAAGCCAAGGAGCGCGAAGTGGCAGCTCCACAAGGGTGCCGCGTTCAATCTCTTCTCGGCAAAACTCGGGAAGAGACATTCCGATTGCATTCGAGCCCAGGATGATATCGAGGATGGCACGAAGTCCCGGAGCCTCAATCGTTGGCAGCATATATCGGCCATCGCTGGAGACCTGCCCATGTTTACCGATGGCGGGAAATTGCTTGACGATACGGGCGGGCAAGCGAGGTGCCACTAGCGCAAATCGCGCGATGTCGCCAAGCGAAACCCGCGACCGGCCTGCCAGCTCGTGGCTCTCACGAACGAAGAAGCAGGCGGGCCGGTCGGGAAAGTGATGTACGACAACTTCCGGATTTTGTTCTGCTTCACTGCACTCCCCTAGGATGATGTCGAATTCGTCGCCGGAGACCAGTTCCGCCAGCTTCCACCAGTCGACTTCACGCACGCTGATGGATACCAACGGATGTTTCTGCGCAACGCGCGCAATAGCGGTCGGCAACCAAGTCTGAGCGACGATTGCTCCGACAGCCAGTCTGATCTGCTTCTTCGTGACACTTCGGATGGATGCGACGCGCGCCTGAAACCGCTCCTCTGACTGAAGGAGAGCTGAAGCCTCTGCCAGAACGGCTGCTCCTTCGGCAGTAATTGCAGCACCATTCCTGTCGCGGTGAAAGAGGGTAAGCCCGAGATCCCGTTCGAGCGCCTGAATGATCCGCGTCAATTGTGACTGGCTCATGCCCAGAACTTGCGCCGCCTTACGGTAAGACTGATAGCGCGCCACTGCAGATGCATATTTGAGTTCTCGCAGCACCGCTCCTCCCATGTGATGCATTTTATGCATCATAAGGATTGGCGACACACATCACAACATCGAGTTATCATCCTTAGACTTGGTGAGCTTACGCGGAAAATAGGTCTCAGTGAGATCTGCTCCTCGCGTGCCAGTGCTTATTGGCTGCGATCGCTGTGACCGTCATGCGCGCTCAGAATCTGAGCCGAAGAACATGCCTTCAGGAAAGATTTTTATGCTGTCGCATCGCCAACTGCCTGCCCTGCTCTTTGCCGTGGCTGCGCTCCTTACAAATCCCCGACCCGTAATGGCAACCGAGCCCGCCGATGACGAAGCGCTGACGTCGCCTCATCCCGAAGCGAGATAAGTCCCCGGGCATCAGGCTGCGATGCCCATATCAATGAAAGACATCGTCAGGCTAGGAGTAGCAATATGACAACACGGCGAGACGTACTGATCGGTATCCCCGCAATGGGAACAGCGTTCGCGGTCGGCGGCTCGATGCTCGGCGACGGCGGTGCACAGGCGCAGGAAGCGCCTCCTCCGCTCGAGGGACACTTCCATCCAAAGGGCAAAGCGCCTTCCGTCCATACCGTGCGGGTCTTGAAAGAAGCCGCTGCCAGACTGCCGTTTTCCGATAAGAGCGACCTCGACGAATGGGAGCGCGGCCTGATCGCCCGCCGGCGCGACCTGCAGATCATGGCCGACGCTGGAAACGTCGCTCTCGACATGGCGCAATTCAAGTTCCTCGATCAGGAGGAGCCGTTCGACAGCGTACACCCCTCGCTGCACCGCATCGGACGGCTCAACAACAACTACGGCCTCTACCGGGTCGCGCCGGGCGTCTATCAGACCCGGGGCCTTGACCTCGCCAACCTCACCTTCGTGCGCGGCAAGTCCGGCTGGATCGTCGTCGATCCGGTTACCACGACGGAGTCCGCGCGGGCATCCTGGGAACTTCTGCAGGAGCATGTGGGCGAGGGTCTGCCGGTCTCGGCGGTGATCTATTCGCACACGCATATCGACCATTGGGGCGGCGTGCGCGGCGTGCCCCTCAAGCCTGAGGATATCGCCTCAGGCAAAATCCAGATCATCGCGCCCGAAGGTTTTCTCGACTTCGCCATCTCCGAAAACGTCTTCGCCGGCAACGCGATGAACCGGCGGCTGTTCTACCAATACGGCATCCTCCTGCCGCCCGCGCCGCACGGCAGCGTTGGCATCGGCCCGGCGGCCGCCGTTCCCGCCGGCGCAACCGCGCTCATCGCGCCCAACCGGCTGATCTCGGCCAAGTTCGAGGAATTGGAGGTCGACGGCGTGCGTGTCGTCTTCCAGACCGCGCCGAACACCGAAGCGCCGCGCACGATGAATGTCTTTTTCCCTGACCTGAAGACGCTGTTCGTCGCCGACATGATCTTCGCGACGCTGCACAACCTCTACACTCTACGGGGAGCCCAGGTGCGTGACGCCCTCGCCTGGTCGAAGTCGCTGAACGAGACGCTCCAGCGCTTCGGTCCCGACACTGAGGTCATGTGCGCGGGCCACAACTGGCCGCGCTTCGGCAAGGAGCGCGTGGCCGAGGTGATCCGGGCGCATCGCGACATCTACGCCAACTTGAATAATCAGGTTTTGCACCACGCCAATCAGGGCGTCACGATCAACCAGATCCACAACGTCTACAAGCTCCCGAAGTCGCTCGAGAACATGTGGTTCGTCCGCGGCTATCATGGGCATGTCACGCACAACGCCCGCGCCGTCGTTCAGCGCTTCCTCGGCTTCTGGGACTGCAATCCAGTGAACCTTGCACCGCTTTCGCCTGAGGATTCGGCACCGCTCTACGTCGAGATGATGGGTGGAGCGGAGCGGATCATCGCGCGTGGGCAAGAGCTCTTCAACGAGGGCAAGTATCTGCTGGCGATGGAGATCGTCAACAAGCTGGTGCAGGCCGAGCCGCAGAACGAACAAGGGAAGGAACTGCTCGCCGACATCTTCGAACAGCTCGGCTATCAGGCAGAAAACGGCGGGCACCGCAATTCCTACCTCGCGGCGGCCTACGAACTGCGCTCGGGCATTCCGCAGGGCGCGGTAGTGAGTTCAAGCCCCGACGTGGTTCGCGCCATGTCGACTGAACTGTTCCTGAATTTCCTGGGCGTCAAGATGGACAGCCGCAAAGCAGAAGGCCTGCGCTTCACCATGAATCTCATCACTCCGGATAATGGCGAGAAGTTCCTGGTCGAGCTGTCGAACGCGACGCTGAACAACATCGCGGGCTACCTCGCTGAGAATCCCGACCTGACGTTGACGCTAAACCGCTCCGATCTCGAGAAGGTCATGGCCGGCGAGGCCACACTAGAGGCACTGCTCGGAGAGGGCCGGGCGACGGCGGAGGGCGATCTCGCCATCCTCGGGCAGCTGGCCGCGCTGATGGTCGAGTTCGACCCGCGTTTCGAGATCATGCCGGGCACCAAGGGTCGGACCGAGATGCCCGAAGCGGAACCGTTTGAAGGCGACATCGGCGCGGCGATCCCGGAGTAAGGCAGGCGGCAGCGCAGCTTAGTACTCGTCTGCTTGTGGCTATACAAAAGCGGACATCGGTGCATGCTCAGAGCAGCGCGCACTGGTCATGTCGGCATTTTGAAGGTCTGGTAGACGTCTGGGAAATAGCTAGACCGAAAGGCCCCGCAATACGGGCCTTTTGCGCCTCGCTCACGATCAACCGGCAAATACCTGCAGAGACGACGAATGACTGGCTGGGGCGGGAAGATTCGAACCCATAATCAGAAACCTCCTAAATTGTTGAATAATTGGAGATATTCTCATGGCACTCCAGATGTGTAGTGCTGCATGTGGTGCTAAATGTTGTGCCAAATACCGAAAGATGCAGGGCCCTCAATCGACTCAAAACTATACCAGTTGTTGAACCATAGGTACGGACTTGGGATAACCGAAACGATGCAAGGCCAGCTTCGCGAGCCACGCCCTGCTCGGATCTGATTGTCACTGGCGAAGATACCCGGATTACAGGCATCACCCGTCGCGCGATGATGTGCCTGGTCGAACAGTATCGGCTGCTGCAGGATCAGATCCTCGATCTGGATCGCCAAGTGATGGCTTGCCACCGGTCGAGCGAAGCGAGCAAGCGTCTGGCCACGATCCCGGCGTAGGGCCGCTCGCAGCGAGCGCGCTCGTTGCATCAATCGGCGATGCATCAAGCTTCAAGAACGGGCGAAGCTTCGCCGCGTTCATCGGCTTGGTTCCAAGGCAGTCATCGAGCGGCGGGAAAGAACGTCTCGGTAAGATATCGAAGCGTGGCGACCACTACTTGAGATGGCTTCTTGTCGTCGGGAGCTTGGCACTCATCCGATATGCTCAGCGTCACGGTACCAAGCGCCCTTGGCTGATCAAACTCTTGCAGCGGCCTACGACCAAGATTGCGGCTGTCGCGGTGGCAAACAAGATTGCGCGAATTGCCTGGGTATTGATGACGCGAGGCGATGTGTATCGCGAACCAGCGGCACAAGCGGCATAGAAACGGCACCCCTATAAAGGGAGTGCTGCACGAGGTTGGAAGGGGCTCAAGACAAGTCATGCAGTAACGGTCGATCATCGTAGATCAGCAAACCCAACAATCCCAGGGCGCCTCGAGCGCGTGGTTATGATCGGGAGCTGATCTCGCAGATAGCATGAAGGCCATCGGTGTTCGCGCCGAGCAAACAGGCCGGACACATGGGCGCTACCGACCAGCTCTTCATGACGATGTAAAAGTCCTTGCCAACAGGGTGCCGTCCACACATGGGATGGACCGGCTGCTCCCCTTGAGCTGCAGGTTAGGCTGGAAGCCTCACCTGCGAACCAAAGGAGCAGCACTCATGCCTCGCACATCCCAATCAGCTTCCGCAGCCTTGTCTGCCATTCCCATCATGGCCACGGCCCGCGAGCCGATAAAACAGGCCGGATACATATTAGCGACTTCCGATCTCCACGCCTAAATCTCTCTTGCGGACCGCACTCGGTGTCGCGCGACAATCAGAATGAGAATGCGCGACAATCAAGATGAGAATCCGGTGTGGGGGGAGCGGCGCAGGGCGTAGCCCGTAGCCGTTCCCCCCACACCGGAGCACCCTTTTGGGGGCTGCCGGAGATGATCGCGGTGTTGGGTATGGTGGGGTTTTTCCTTTGAGGAGGACCCCGTGTGTGCCTGGCCGTCACATAACCGATCATCAGATGAGGCTGTTTATGACATTGAGGAAAGACCACCCGGTGGCCGTGGCTGCGGCGAAGGCGGGGATGAGCCCGGCTGCGGGCTACCGGCTGCTGAAGGATCCGCAGCTACCTTCGCAGAAGAAGGCGCCCCGTGGGCGGCGGCGTCCCGATCCGCTTGCCGGGTTCTTCGACGAGGAGGTTGTGCCGCTGTTGGAAGCAGCGCCCGGGCTGCGTCCGATTGCGGTCTTTGAGGAGCTGCGCCGTCGGCACGGCGATCTGCCGTTTGCGCGCCGGACGCTGGAGCGGCGGATCAGGGGCTGGCGTGCGCTGCATGGGCCCGAGCGCGAGGTCATCTTCCGGCAGTTGCATGAGCCGGGCAGGCTTGGCCTGTCGGACTTCACCCATATGGGCGATCTCAATGTCACGGTCGCAGGCGTGCCGCTGGAGCATATGCTCTATCACTTCCGACTGACCTATGGCGGGTTCGAGCACTGCCATGTGATCCTGGGCGGCGAGAGCTTTGTTGCTTTGGCTGAGGGGCTGCAGAACGCCTTGTGGTCCGCAGGCGGTGCTCCGCGGCGTCACCGGACGGACAGCCTCTCGGCTGCGTTCCGTAATCTTGATGCCGATGCCCGCGCTGATCTGACCACGCGATATGATGCGCTGTGCCGACATTACGGGATGGAGCCGACCCGCAACAATACAGGCGTTGCCCACGAGAACGGCTCGATCGAGAGCTCTCACGGCCACATCAAGGCTGTGGTGAGGGATGCCTTGCTGCTGAGGGGAAGCAGCGACTTTGCTGATCTGGCGGCGTATCGCGGCTTTATCGATGAGGTCGTGACCGCGCGCAATCGGCGCCATGCTCCCTCGATCGATGTCGAGCGTCGGACCTTGCAGCCGCTGCCAGATACGCGCACGAGTGATTATGAGGCCGTGCTGGTCAGGGTCACCTCATCGGGCGGCTTTACCTTGCGCAAGGTGTTCTACACCGTGCCTTCAAGGCTAATCGGACACCGCCTGCGCGCGCGGCTCTATGATGACCGGATCGATCTGTTCCTGGGCAGCACGCTGCTCATGACCCTGGTGCGCGGCCGCGCTGGCGACAATGGCAAGCATGGTCATATCGTCGATTACCGGCATGTGATCCACTCGCTGCGGCGCAAGCCGATGGCGCTTATGGGGTTGGTCTATCGCGATAGCCTGTTCCCCCGCGAAGCCTACCGACGGATGTTCGAGCATCTGCTGGAGCATGAAGGCGAGCACGCCGCCTGCAGGATGACCGTCGATCTGCTGGCCATGGCGCACGAGCGCGCCTGTGAGGCTGAGCTTGCCGGACTGCTCGAAGCCGATCTTGCCGCGCGGCGATGCCCTGACATCGCTGCTCTGCGCAGCCGGTTCTCGCCTGATCCTGAGCAATTACCTCAGGTGGATGTAAAGCTCGGGCGTCTGGCCTCCTACGACAGCCTGATCGGATGGGGAGAGGCGGCATGAGCACATCCCCGATGATCGACGCCCAGCGGCTCAGTCTGATGCTGAACGAACTGCGCTTGCCGGCAATCAAGCATATGTGGGGCGACTTCGCCGCGCGCGCCGACAAGGAAGGCTGGCCTGCCGCCCGCCTCCTGACCGCGCTCGCCGAGCATGAGATCGCCGAACGGGATCGGCGGCGGACCGAGCGGCATCTGGCCGAGGCCAAACTGCCCGCCGGAAAGACCCTCGACACCTTCGCGTTCGAGGCTGTGCCGATGGTATCGAAGGCCCAGGTCATGGCCATGTGCGCGGGTGATGGATGGCTCGAGCAGGGGGCCAACCTCATCCTCTTCGGCCCGCCCGGTGGCGGCAAGACCCATCTGGCCGCTGCCATCGGCCTTGCGCTGGTCGAGAATGGTTGGCGTGTCCTGTTCGCGCGCACTTCCGACCTCGTGCAGCGCCTCCAGGTCGCCCGGCGTGAACTGGCGCTCGAATCCGCGTTGGCAAAGCTCGACAAGTACCACCTGCTGGTCCTCGACGACTTCGCCTATGTCAGCCGCGATCAGGCCGAGACATCGGTCCTGTTCGAGCTGATCAGTGCCCGCTACGAACGCCGCTCGATGCTGATCACCGCCAACCAGCCCTTCGGCGAGTGGAACAGCATCTTCCCCGATCCGGCCATGACGCTCGCCGCAGTGGACCGACTGGTCCACCACGCAACGATCTTCGAGATGAACGTCGAAAGCTATCGGCGGCGAACCGCCGAAGCACGCCGGTCAGGCCCCGGCCGACCCGCCAACTTCACCACGCCCAAGGTCCTTGAAGCCGTCCGCGACAATCAGGACGACAAATAGACCTTGCCAGCGACAATCAACATGCCCACACAATGTCGCGCCGCGACAATCAACTTCTCATCCTGATCGTCGCGCAACTCTCACCTTGAATGTCGCGCTACA
>ERZ1066138.1-NODE-1-length-162016-cov-10.659974_pt1 | contig 162016 bp, 140 predicted proteins | sample MGYA00382785_ERZ1066138 | MGnify/ENA primary metagenome ERZ1066138 (study PRJEB33369, sample SAMEA5778368) | biofilm metagenome | biome: Industrial cooling water; feature: Water cooling tower basin; material: Biofilm | place: United Arab Emirates | collected... | reverse complement strand
ACGACGACAATGAACTCCGCGCCAGCCGAGAGACGCAGTTCGCGTACAGGCACCACATGCCCTGTCGGCGCACCGCGCTTGTTGGGATCGGTCGAAAACGAATACTGCGTCTTAGCCATGCAGACCGGCAGGTGCCCGAAGCCCATTGCCTCAAGTTCCTTGAAGCGGGTCTCCACAGACGAGTCGCACGAAATGTCGGCCGCACGGTAGATCTCGGTCGCGATCGTCTTGACCTTGTCGCGCAATGGCATCTCTTCAGGATAAAGCGTCTTGAAGCTCGACTGGCCGGCTTCGCAAACGCCGACGACATGCTGCGCCAGTGCTTCCGTACCTTTGCCGCCGTCCGCCCAATGCGTGCACAGGAACGCCTTGGTCCCCATGCTCTCGGCCGCCTTCATCACCTCCTGGATTTCGGCTTCTGTGTCGGTAATAAACCGGTTCACCGCAACCACCGCCGGAACGCCGAACTTGGCGATGTTCTCGATATGACGCTTCAGGTTTTCGCAGCCCTTGGCGACGGCCGCGACGTTCTCACCCTTCAGGTCCTCCTTCTTGACGCCGCCGTGCATCTTGAGAGCGCGCACCGTCGCGACGATCACGGCTGCGGACGGCGCGAGACCAGCCTTACGGCACTTGATGTCGAAGAACTTTTCGGCCCCAAGGTCTGCGCCGAAACCGGCTTCGGTCACCACATAGTCCGCAAGCTTGAGTGCCGTCTTGGTTGCGAGCACCGAGTTGCAGCCATGCGCAATGTTGGCGAACGGACCGCCGTGGATGAAGACCGGATTGTTCTCCAGCGTCTGCACGAGGTTCGGCATCAGCGCGTCTTTGAGCAGAACTGTCATCGCGCCGTCTGCCTTCACATCGCGCGCGCGAATCGGCTTCTTGTCGCGCGTGTAGGCGACGATGATGTTGCCGAGCCGCTTCTCCAGATCCTTGAGATCGCTCGCAAGGCAGAGGATCGCCATCACTTCGGATGCAACCGTGATATCGAAACCGTCTTCACGCGGGAAGCCGTTAGAGACGCCTCCCAGCGAATTGACAATCGAGCGCAGCGCACGGTCGTTCATGTCCAGCACGCGGCGCCATTCTACGCGGCGGCTGTCGATCCCGAGGCTGTTGCCCCAATAGATGTGATTGTCGATCAGCGCGGAAAGGAGATTGTGTGCCGAGGTAATCGCGTGGAAGTCGCCCGTGAAATGAAGGTTGATGTCCTCCATGGGCACGACCTGCGCATATCCGCCGCCCGCAGCGCCGCCCTTCACGCCGAAGCACGGGCCGAGCGAGGGTTCGCGCAACGCCATCATCGCCTTTTTGCCAATCCGGTTGAGACCATCGCCCAAACCCACCGTCGTGGTCGTCTTGCCTTCGCCCGCGGGCGTCGGGTTAATGGCCGTCACGAGGATCAGCTTGCCGTCCGGGCGCTCCTTCAGGCTGTCGATAAAGTCCGCCGTCACCTTGGCTTTGGTGGGTCCGTACTGGAGGAGCGCGTCAGCCGGAATGCCCACCTTGTGGGCCACTTCCGTGATCGGCTTCATGCTGGCTTCGCGGGCGATCTCGATATCGGTCTTCACGGTCACGGCGTGTCCCTCGGATGGAGTTTCTTATGCGTGGTGATTAGTTAACCGCGCGCGGCGGGCGGACGCCAGCTGCAGGACCTAGGGTCGACGGTTGGCGCCGAATATGTCGACTAAAGTCGCAATCGCCAAGCTTGATGTTGATCTCGCCGCAGGTGTTTCGGTGCGGCTTTGGTTCGCACGTGCGAAGGGCCGCCGCAGGGCTGCGACGGGCTCGACGAGACCAGACTTGGCCTTGGTCTCAGCGCTCTCGAAATGCGCGGTTGATCTGATCTGCCATCGGTTTCACGAGATAGGACAGCGCCGTCCGCTCCTCCGTGGTGATGTGCACTTCCACCGGAAGGCCGGGTTGCAGCTTATCAGCCCCCAGCTTGGCTCTCTCCTCGTCCGAAATGGAAATGCGGGCTGAGAAGAAAATCTCTCCCGAAATTGGATCGCGGTTCAGGTCCGGAGACAAGCTTACAACCTCACCCGTGATCTGGGGTGTCGTTTGCTGGCTGAAGGCACTGAACCTCAGCCTTGCCTGCATGCCTTTGCGCACCTGATCAATATCACTCGGCGAAATTTTCGCCTCCACGAGGAGCCGATCATTTTGTGGCACGATGAGCATGATCTGTTCCCCGGGGTTGATCACACCTCCGACGGTAAATACCGCTAGCTGATGCACGAAGCCATCCTGAGGAGCGCGAATATCGACACGCCGCAGCTGATCAGCGGCAGCGGTTTGCCGCTCCACAAGTTCAGCGATTTTCGTCTGAGCTTCGCGCAAATCGTTGACAACCTGCGTGCGCATTTCCTGGTCGAGACGGGCCATCTGCAAAGAAACTTCCGTTCGGCGCCCCTTCGTCTGTGCAAGCGCGGCTTCATACTGGCCAAGCTCCCCCTCGAGCCGAGCCTTCTCGCGCTTCAGCGCAGCGAGCTTCGCCGTCGTAACCAGCTGCTTGGCTTGGAGATCAGCAAGGCCCGTGAGCTCATCGGCAATCAGCTTTATCTCACGTGTCTTTGCCTGGATTTGTGCAGCGATGCCGTCAGCCTCCTGTGCCAACTGTGCAGTTCTTTCCTTGAGCTGCGATAGCTGCCCGGCTTTAGATTCGCGCCGCGATGCGAACAGACTTCGTTCGCCGCTGATAATCTCGGCCACGTCGGGCTCCAGCGACCGGCGTGCGAGAACAGCCGGAACAGAGATCGCCTCGATGCCGTCGCGCTCGGCCTTCAGACGGGCTTCACGCATCATGAGCTGGTCGAGCTGCTTGGAAATCATCTGCTCGTTGGTACGTGTCAGTGTTTCATCGAGCCGGATCAGCAAATCTCCGGCGCTCACCCGATCGCCGTTCTTGACGTTGATCTCGCCGACGATCCCACCGGTCGGATGCTGGACCTTCTTCACATTGCTTTCCACCACCACGACGCCTGAGCCGATGACGGCACCGACAATACTCGTGGTCGTCGCCCAAACTCCAAGACCGCCGACAAGAATGAAAACGACTGCCAAACCGGAAACAAGGTAGGCTTTCACACTCGCATCAACTTCCGTCTTCTTGCGCGGGGCGCTAGTCATTGCATGCCTCCTGCGTCGCGATCCGCCATCACTTTAGCTGGAGAGCCCACATACGGCGCATTGCCCGGATCGACCGATGCGCTGACTGAACCTGCTGGCTTTTCAACTGGCCTCAGCGACGCTGTCGGCCGTGCCGAACCTACAATTCGGGTTTTCCGGACTTTCGTGTCGGAGGCCAACTGCGGCGTGCCGCCCGCAACCCCAACCGGAACAATATCCACGACGGACAGCGCGCGGTGAGATCCACCGGCCGCCACAGGGTCGGGTGCAACGGGCTGAGCGGGAACGTGCTGCGGGTGACTGAGCACGTCTTTCAGAACCTCTGCCTTCGGTCCAAAGGCCGCTATTTGGCCACGCGTCATTGCCAACACCTTGTCGACGGCTGCAAGGGCCGACGGCCGATGAGCAATCACGATGGCGATGCCGCCCCGGGCCCGCACCGAGCGTATGGCAGCTGTGAGCGCATTGTCCCCGGCTGTGTCGAGGTTCGAGTTCGGCTCGTCGAGAACGACCAGGAAGGGATCACCATAGAGGGCCCGCGCCAACGCAATGCGCTGCCGCTGGCCGGCCGACAGTCCCACGCCGCCCTCGCCAATCTTCGTCTGATAGCCATCTGGCAGGTTTACGATCATGTCGTGCACACCCGCTGCCTCCGCCGCTTTCACGATCAGATCGCTCGTAGCGTCGGGATCGAACCGTGAGATGTTTTCGGAGACCGTCCCGGCGAATAAAGCAATTTCCTGAGGAAGGTACCCGATGTGCCGCCCGAGCGCTTCTGGCGACCATTGATCGAGCGCTGCTCCGTCAAGGCGAACACTGCCGCTCGGTGACGTTGGCTGCCAGATGCCTGTCAGCGCGCGCGCCAGAGTCGACTTGCCCGAAGCGCTGGGACCAATGATGCCCAATCCCTCACCGGCCGCGAGCGAGAAATTAATCCCATGGATCACCGGATGACGCTCGCCCGGCGCTGCGACGGCAAGGTTTCTGACGCTGAGCGCTGCAGACGGCTTTGGCAGTGCGACGATTTCAGGCTCATCCCCGCCGATGTTCATCACTGCAAACATCTTCGTGAGGCGCTCATAGCTCTGACGCGCCGCGACGAAACCGCGCCAATGCGCGATCGCCGTCTCGATCGGGGCGAGCGCGCGCGCCATGATGATCGAGGCCGCGACGATCGTTCCGGCTGAAACTTCCCCTTGAATGACGAGCCAGGCGCCAAGCCCTAGAATACCGGATTGCAGAAAAAGTCGCATGACCTTCGAGATGCTTCCGATGCCGGCGGCTGCGTCGTTTGCGATCATCTGATCGGTCACATGACGAGCAGTCAAACTTTCCCAGCGAGCCAGCATGCGATCGCCAAGGCCAAGCGCTTGAATGACTTCCGCGTTGCGGCGGGTTTCTTCGCCAAAAGCAAATCGTTCGGATGCGCTGCTGACGGCCGAAAGGGTAGGCGCGCGCGTCTGCTGTTCGGTCAGAAGAGTCAGCGTGATGAGGATAATGGCGCCAATCAGAGCAAAGACCCCGAGCGCCGGATGCAGCAGAAAAACGATGAAGAGATAGATCGGCACCCACGGCAGATCGAACAAGGCGGTCGGACCCATGCCGCTACAGAAGCCGCGAATCGTATCGAGATCGCGGATCGGCTGCAGACCATCGCCGGCCTTACGGAACTTGAGGGGCATGAGCCGAATGGCCCGAAACACACTTGCGCGAACATCGTTGTCCACCCGGACACCGACACGGGCCATCACGCGAACGCGTATGAAATCGAGGAAGCCATTGGCGATATAGAGCAGCGCCATGAGGACGGTGAGACCGATCAACGTGGCCACGCTATTGGAAGGCAGAACCCGATCGTACACCTGCAACATGTAGAAGGAGCCAGTCAGCGCCAGCAGATTGATCACGCCGGAGAACAGCCCAACTGCAACGAAAAGGTCTTTGGACCTGGCAAGCGTGCGCCGGATCGGATTTGCTGCTGGGGCGGACGAGAGCGAACTCATGACGGCACAAACGCTCCGATTGCGCTGAGCAGGTGAGCAGCAGGCTAGAGCCTGCATTCCTGTTCAGCGCTTGGTTACTGGAGCATTGGTGACACAGATATCTTCATAGATAGCTAACTGTGAACAAGAAATGCCTATACAAATGAGTTACTTGTCGAGACGGGTGTTTACGTTTCATCAAGCCGCTGGTGTCCCCGGCTTGAACTCCAGGCGGCCCACGAACGGGTTGCCGTCCTTATCGCGAGCCCTCAACTTCGCCGGCTGTTTCGTAAACACATTCTTGGAGAGTTGTTCGAACAACTGCCCCACAACCTTATTGTCCCCGAACGCAGCCACTATCCAAGGGATGTCTCCGGATCGCCACTCACCGGGTGCAAGCGTCATCGGCTGACCGGCTTCGGCAGTAAGGCGCTTGTCCACCTCGGTGGAGACCATGGCCCAGAGAACGACGCCCAAAGGGGCAACGACACCGGTCTCCTGCGATTGAGCCTCGGCCACCGCGAATTGGCCCGTCTGCATTGCCGGCACCACCATCCACTCCAGATCCGCCAGAGTACGGTTACGCTCTGTCTCTGAACGCATGAGCAAGGTGACGATGTCGGCGAATGAGCTTGAGACCTGCTTGGCCACGGCCGCCCGCCGCCGCAATTCGTCTCTTGACAGCACAGCCGCCGGCTCGACCTTCTGCTTCTCGTCGTCACCTTTCGCCATGGACTTCGATCCTCATGGAGTTGCTACACATCTCAGAGCCGCTATAGCGACGCCGCTTGCTGTGGCAAGACTCGACAGTTCGCGCATCGCGATTAGCCACCAAAAAATGGATTTTCACCATTGCTTGCAGATTTGTATGCTGAAATACCGCCTTGAGCGTCACTTTAGCGGAAATAGGCTCTCCCGTTAATTTTTTGCTGCCGCGCCAAGCGAGCGCCTGAAGGATCCACGCATCGGCATGTCGGACGTCATTACATTGGCGGACTACCTCGCGCGCTGGGTCGATCGCTCCCCGGATCGAGAACCCGTGGCCAAAACCGTCGATGCCATCGCCGGAGCTACCATCGAAATCGATGCCTTGATCCGCAAAGGTCCTCTCGCAGGCGCAATCGGAGCGACCACCGGCAAGCAGAGTGGGGTCGATCAGCAAAAGAAGATCGATGTCCTCGCTAACGACCTGATCCTTGATGGGCTACGCACGTGCCCCGTCTCGTGCTTTGCATCAGAGGAGATGGACAATCCGCTGCGTATCCACGCGGACGGCAAGCTTGCGGTCGCGGTGGACCCGATCGACGGCTCATCGAACGTCGAAGCCAACATCACGCTTGGAACGATTTTTTCGGTTCTCCCGGCCTTGGCGAGCGGCGGAGATGGGTCGAGCTTCATGCAGCCGGGTCGCAACCAGCTTGCAGCTGGTTTCGCGGTCTATGGTCCCTACACGAGCCTCGTCGTCAGCGTCGGCGCCGGTACGCAGATTTTCACGCTCGATCCTGCAACACGCACATTCATCCGCAGCTTCTACAGTGTCGCGGTTCCCGCGCTCACAACCGAGTTCGCTATCAACAGCTCGAACTATCGTCACTGGGAAGACTGCGTACGCATCTACGTCGATGATCTGCTGCGCGGCCGCGACGGTCCTCGCGGCAAAGACTTCAATATGCGCTGGACCGCAACGCCCGTATCCGACATTTACAGGATCCTCATACGCGGCGGGATTTTTCTTTATCCCGCCGATCTTCGCGACGGCTACACCTCTGGTCGACTGCGCCTTCTGTATGAGGCAAATCCCCTCGCCTTCATCATCGAGCAGGCAGGCGGCGGCGCCTCGACGGGCCGCCACCGCATCCTCGATGTTGAGCCACGCACCCTGCACCAGCACACGCCAATCGTTGCTGGCTCGAAGGCCGAAGTCGATTACGTCGTGCGCCTTCACCACGAACCGCATGGACCGGGTGAGCGCTCTCCGCTTTTCGGCCGCCGCGGCCTGTTCAGAACATGAGTTCGCAAGGAACGACGCAAGATGTCCGCCAAGCATCCGATCATATCCGTAACAGGCTCGTCTGGAGCAGGCACGACGTCAGTCAAGCGTACGTTCGAGCAGATCTTTCGCCGCGAGGGCTTGAATGCCGCATTCGTTCAAGGCGACGCGTTCCACCGCTATAATCGTGATGAGATGCAAGCCGCGATGAAAGCCGCCGAAGAGGCTGGCAACCAGCACTTCAGCCATTTCGGTGTGGAAGCAAATCTTTTGAAGGAACTCGAGCAGGCGTTCCGTTCCTATGGCGAGATCGGTAGCGCCAAGACCCGCCATTATGTCCATAACCAGGAAGAGGCACAGTGCTTCGGCGTTGAGCCCGGCACGTTCACGCCCTGGGAAGAGATCCCCTATGGCACGGACCTGCTATTCTACGAAGGCCTTCATGGAGCCACCGTCACCGACAAAGTGAACATCGCACGATATGCCGATCTGAAAATCGGTGTCGTGCCGGTCATTAACCTGGAGTGGATTCAGAAAATCCATCGCGATCGCGAAGACCGCGGCTACTCGACCGAAGACGTGACGACGACCATCCTGCGCCGTATGCCGGACTACGTGAAGTACATCTGCCCGCAGTTCACCGAAACGGACATCAACTTTCAGCGTATCCCGACCGTCGATACGTCGAACCCGTTCGTCGCTCGTTGGATTCCCACGCCGGATGAGTCGATGGTCGTCATTCGGTTCAAATCCCCACGCGGCATAGATTTCTCCTACCTGTGCTCCATGATCAAAGACAGCTTCATGTCCCGTGCGAATTCAATTGTCATTCCGGGGTCGAAGCTTGATCTGGCGATGCAGCTCATCCTTACGCCCATGATCCTGCAGCTCATGGAGCGCAAGCGGCGCACCTTCTTTTGAACCAGCCCCCTTGTTGCCGGGCATATCTGTCCAACCCGCTTGCCGGGAGAACCGGGCCCGTGTACGCGTGAGCCGTACCGGATAACTCTTTGTCCGGGCGCCACCGCTTCCACCGGAGGTCTGTCATGTCCCGGCCCTTGATCATCGCTCCGTCGATCCTATCCGCCGACTTTTCCAAGCTCGGCGCTGAGGTCCGCGACGTGGATGCCGCCGGTGCGGACTGGATTCATCTCGACGTGATGGACGGTCACTTTGTGCCCAACATCACATTCGGTCCGCCGGTCATCAAAGCGATCCGCTCTGCCTCACCGAAGGTCTTCGACTGCCACTTGATGATTGCACCCTGCGATGCATATCTCGCCGCTTTCGCCGATGCAGGTGCCGACATCATCACGGTCCACGCCGAAGCAGGCCCCCACCTCGATCGGTCTCTGCAGGCCATCAGGGCGCTGGGCAAAAAAGCCGGTGTGTCGCTCAACCCGTCCACACCGGCAAACGTGATCGAATATGTGCTGGACCGTCTCGACCTTGTTTTGCTCATGACTGTAAACCCCGGGTTCGGCGGCCAGGCCTTCATCTCCTCTGTGATCGAAAAGGTTCGGCAGGTGAAAGCACTCGTCGGCGGTCGGCCGATCGACATCGAGATCGATGGCGGCATTACACCTGAAACGGCGCCCGCGGTTGTCGGTGCCGGAGCCAATGTGCTGGTTGCCGGCTCGGCGGTATTTAAGGGCGGCACGCAGATGGCCTATGCACAGAACATCCGCGCGATCCGCGATGCCGCCGCAAAGGCCGAGGCGCGCGCCGCGTGAGCCCATGGGCGCAACCGTGATGCGTTTCGACACGCCGCTCCCGATCGACGACGTCCTGTCGGAACTCAACGCCGCACTCGAGTCCAGCCGATCGGCCGTTCTTGTCGCTCCGCCCGGCGCTGGCAAGACAACCCGCGTGCCACTTGCATTGCTCGACAGGGCGTGGCTTGGCCGTCAGAAGATCCTCGTGCTCGAGCCTCGCCGCATCGCCGCACGCGGCGCAGCCGACCGCATGGCCAGGACACTAGATGAGCGCGTGGGCGATACCATCGGCCTGCGGGCCCGCTTGGTCTCCAAGAGTGGACCCCGCACACGCGTCGAGGTCATCACCGAAGGCGTCTTCACCCGCATGATCCTGGATGATCCGTCTCTGGACGGCGTCGGCGCGGTTCTCTTCGACGAGTTCCACGAACGCGCGCTCGACGCTGATCTCGGTCTCGCGCTCGCCCTGGACGCACAAAAAGCATTGCGCGACGACCTTCGCATCCTCGTCATGTCGGCCACGCTCGACGGCGCCCGCGTCGCGTCTCTACTGGATAGCGCACCCGTTATCAAAAGCGAAGGCCGCGCATTCCACGTCGAGACACGGTATCTCGGCCGCGACGCAAACCGCCGCATAGAGGATCAGGTGACGGACGCTATCGGTCGTGCGGTTCGTGCTGAGCGTGGCTCGTTGCTCGTGTTCTTGCCCGGCCAAGGTGAGATCAAGCGCGTCGAAGAACGCCTCGCGGGCACCGTCGCAGATCCGGACATCATCATCGCCCCGCTCTATGGCGCGATGGATATCTCGGCCCAGGACCGCGCTGTGGAGCCTGCGCCGCCGGGCAAGCGGAAGATCGTGCTTGCCACAGCCATCGCCGAGACATCCCTCACCATCGAAGGTATTCGCGTTGTCATCGATAGCGGTCTGCAGCGCGTGCCACGCTTTGAACCCGATGCCGGCGTAACGCGGCTCGAAACGATACGCGTCTCGCGCGCTTCAGCGGATCAACGCCGCGGCCGCGCTGGCCGGACGGAGCCAGGCGTCTGCTATCGCCTCTGGGACGAACCGCAGACCGTGAGTTTGCAACCATTTACCGAGCCCGAAATTTTATCTGCCGACTTGAGCGGCGTGCTCCTGGACCTTGCCGAATGGGGCGTCAGGGAACCGTCAACGCTCTCGTGGCTCGACCCACCGCCGGCATATGCCGTCATGGCGGCACGACAAGAACTGCAGACGATCGGCGCCCTCGAGCCTGATGGCCGCATCACGGCGGAAGGCCGCCGTATCCGCGCACTCCCGCTGCCCCCACGTCTGGCCCGTATGGTTCTCGCTTCTCGCTCACTGCAAGCTGCCGAACTGGCGGCCATTCTCGTGGAGCGCGGTCTCGGCGGCAACGATACTGATCTTGAACATCGTCTGTCGAGTTTTCGCCGGGACCGATCACGCCGAGCCGAAGATATGCGCCGACTTGCAATTGGCTGGGCGAAAGCGGCCGGTGCGCCGCCATCCTCCAGCGACGGCAGCATCGCCGCTTTGCTTGCGCTCGCCTATCCCGACCGGATTGCGAAAGCGCGGGGCGCTCCGGGTCAATTCCTGCTTGCCAATGGGCGCGGGGCCTATGTCGATCCGGGCGATGGGCTGGCCAAATCGCCCTTTCTCGTAGTTGCTGAATTGCAGGGAACGGCAGCACACACTCGCATTCTCTCTGCAGCCCGCATGAGTGAGGTCGAAGTGCTGGCCTTGGCTCGCGATCGAATCGTGGAAAGTGATGAACTCACATTCGATGCCGATGCCGGCGCGGTCCGCGCCCGTCGCGTCCGCCGGCTCAGTTCGATCACTCTGGCCAGCGAATACCGGCCGGTCACGCCGTCGTCCGAAACGGCAGCTCTGCTCGCTCGTGGCACCAGAGTCGCGGGTCTTGACCGCTTGCCATGGTCCAAAGCTCACCAGCAGTTGCGCCACCGGATACTGTTCTTGCGAACCACGGAGGGCCCAGACTCCATGTTGCCCGACTTGAGCGACGAAGCGCTGTCACACAGCGTGGGCGAATGGCTCGCGCCATTGCTGACGCACGCAACCAAGCTCACCGATATCGATGCTGAAGTGCTCGACCAGGCGCTGGACGTCCTGATTCCCTGGGACGCGAAGCGAAAGCTGGACGCCGAAGCTCCGACGCACTTTGTGGCGCCTACGGGCAATCGGCACCCCATCGAGTATGATGGACCCGGCGCGCCGGCGCTGTCGATCCGGGTGCAGGAACTCTACGGACTGAAGGTGCACCCATCAATCGCAGGCGGTCGGCTGCCACTCACCCTCAATCTGCTCTCGCCCGCGCATCGGCCCATCCAGATCACGCGCGACTTGCCCGGCTTTTGGTCCGGCTCATGGAGCGCGTTGAAATCCGAGATGAAAGGGCGCTACCCACGCCATCTCTGGCCCGACGATCCAGCCGAAGCACTTCCGACCTCGCGTGCAAAGCCGCGCGGCACCTGATGCATGGATGCCCTCTTGGATTACCGGTAGCAGGGCCGTGCTTCGACGCTCGCGCTCCAGCCCGTCGACTCCTTGGAGTAAGAGACTTTTTTGCTGGCTGCGTTGGCAAAGCTCGCCCACCGGCCGCCATACTCCAGATCCGTGAAGTCGATCCACGACCGGATGGCTGCTTTCTGCGCGGCCTGCTTGCTCGCCCCGGTTCCGCTGCCCGAGTGCCAGTGGTCACTCATGCATAGCTTACCCTTCTCGCGCCTCATGTCATGCATTGCCGCCAGTCCTGTCACTTCCTGAGCTGATACTGCCAGAGGCATGGTTAGCGCGAACAATGTCAGAGCAGGCATTCCCAAGCGCATGTGGCTTCTCCCGATAGGTATGCGTTCCGAATCGACAGTAGACTACTGGCGCCCAGCTTATGCATCAATCAGATCAGCCGCAGCGATCGCATACTGATGTGGCCGCTTCGTCCAACGATAATATGATCATGAACGACGACGCCTAGGGGCCGGCCAGCCTCGATTACGAGTTTTGTCATGTCGATATCGGCTCGGGACGGCGTTGGATCACCAGACGGGTGGTTGTGGATCATCCTACGACTTGCTTTATCATATTGAAATGCAAGCATTTTTTCTAAGTGATTCCAGAGGTGGTGCCGGGATTGGGGATCGGCATTTGGTGCGCTATTGTGATAGTCACGAGCGATCATCGGCGCGCGCAGTGAATTCCTTTGATGCACGGCGCTCAATCCAATCCCTTCCGGCTCAGGCTTCTATCTCGCCGATTCGGTGGAGCATCTGGAGCCGTCCGCGAGCCGGTTCCGGCTAGATGATCAACCGGGCAACGTCTGCCTCCGAGTTGCGCCACCCTCAGTGCCTCCGTCAAGGGCAGCGGTAGTCTTGCAGGAAGGATAACCCGAGCAAGCCAGGAACGGTTGATATGCTCCGCCGGAACGAACGACCATCGATCCATCACCACAGGTGGGACAATAATCTCCAACTGACATCGGGCGTGCGATCCTCACCCGATTGGACGGTGCCCCCGCACGGGAACTTTCCACCGAGATGTTGCGCTTGAAATCACAACGAGGGTGGGTGCTGCATGCCTCGAACGGGCCATATTGGCCGTCGTACCGCTTCATGGTGCCGCAGCCGCACTTCGGGCACGGGCTCAGAACGCCTTCCTCCGCTTCGATCTCCACTGCGCCGGTTCTCGCTAGCTCGATCAGAAAGCGCGACGGCGCATCGGCCAGGGTGCAAATGCGAACCTGACGGCGAGCCCGCGTGAGCGCGACGTAGAAAAGGCGGCGCTCCTCAGCCAGGGGATATGGGTCGGGTTCGGGCATCGCTATCTGGAGGATCGGATCGTCGGTAATCCGGCTTGGAAAGCCCGGTCTGGATTGACGGCAAGAAATACTGGGAATTGCCGAAAGCTTGGTTCAACGATTTCGTCGAACGGGCGTTGGCGAAGTACAGCAAGGTCTACGTTATTCAGCCTTACCGCGAGCAGGAGAAATGCTCCCCAACGTGTCAGAACGCTATCGGGCATGAGTGCCAATGTTCTTGCATGGGCCTCTATCACGGCGCCGGGAATGACGGCAGTTGGTTGGAGGTTTCCGACACCTTCGCGACGCGTTGGGCTGACCACGAGCTCGCCTGTCGACTCATGACCGCCAAGCCCTAACGCAGCATGCGATCAAAATACCATTAGTCTCGCTGCCGCCATCCGGTGTTTGTAGCGAGTTCGGACTCTAGTCGAGACCAAGATGCGCTGCTTCAAGCTCCTAGGAGCGCACGTCATGTCCCGCGACTTCGAAAGGCAGGTCGCCGAGCTTCAGATCAGGCCGCAATCCTGAACCGCTTCACCGCCCTCGGAACGCCGCTCACGCAGCGCGTAGGATAGGTCTGTCCAGGGAAAGGGCACTCCGGCCTTCAGAGGATTTGCGCAACAATGCCTACTGGCGGGATAATCACATCCGGGAGTAGCTTAACTTCGCCGCCAAACTGTCCAAGAAGGCGGGACCATGTGTGGACGGCCCTCCCGGTGCAAGGAGGAAATACGATCTGACGGTTGGTCGGGTGCATCCATGTGTCCGGCCTGTTTGCGCAGCTGGAGCGCTGCTGGCCTTGATGAAGTCCGCGGACCGAAACCCGAATCACCTCAACGCGCTCGACGGCGCTTGGTCCCAGTGGGTTTGTTCGATCCCCGGTCTGACCGGTTCGTCATCACGTCTCACCACCCTCGCGCACGACCTCGTTCGGCGGTGTCACAGCCGACGAGGAATGGGTCTACATGGCCGGCGCCACGTAGATTTCACCGCGCGTCATCACCGCCCAGGCGATGCGCGCTGTCTTGTTGGCCAACGCGACGGCGGCGAGCTTCGCCGATTTCCGGGCCAGCAGTTTCGCGGCCCACTGTCGGCTGGCGTTGTCCTGGCGGGCCAGCCGCATGACCGAGGTGGCACCGACGACAAGCAACCTGCGAATATATCCGTCGCCCTGCTTGCTGATGCCGACCTGCCGGTCCTTACCCCCGCTACTGTGCGCCTTCGGTGTCAGGCCCAGCCACGCGGCAAATTGGCGCCCGGATCGGAACATCGATCCATCCGGAACGGCGGCAGCGATCGCGCTGGCGGTGATCGGTCCGATGCCAGGGATGGTCGCCAGCCGTCGGCTGACATCGTTAGTGCGGTGCCATGCGACGATGCGCGCCTCCAGCCGCTCGATCGCGGTAGCCAGTTGGCCGAGCTGATCAACGATTCCATGCAGCGCCATCCGTGCCGCTTCTGGCAACTGCTCCTGCGCCTCGTGCAGCGCTTCAATAGCAGCCTTCACGCCACCGGCCCCCTTCGCCGCGATGATGCCGAACTCCGCCAAGTGGCCGCGCAGCCCGTTGATCAACATGGTTCGTTGCCGAACTAGCAGGTCGCGGGTTTTGTGCAGCATCAGGGCGCCTTGCTGGTCCACGGTCTTGATCGCCACGAAGCGCATGGTTGGGCGGGTGACCGCTTCGCAAATCGCCTCGGCGTCGGCCGCGTCGGTCTTGCCGCGCTTAACGTAGGGTTTGACATACGCGGGAGGCATCATCTTCACCATATGCCCGAGTGCCGATATCGCCCGAGCCCAATGGTGAGCGGTTGCGCAGGCTTCTATCCCGACCAGGCAGGCTGGCAGTCCCCTGAAGAACTTCAGCACATCGCCCCGGCGAAGTTGTCGCCGAACCAGCACTTTGCCGTCGGCATCAACTCCGTGAACCTGAAAGACATTCTTGGCCAGATCCAGCCCAATCGTCGCCATCGCGCCCATCGAAGCCTCCTATGGTGGTTCCTTCCCGGCCTACCTTGCCACCGTTCCGGGTGGGAGGGCCGTCCACCACATCACCTCACAAGAGCGTCTATCGCGGGGGGCTCCTCACAAGTCATTACCGTGACATCGCCGCGTGTATAGTTTCTGTACGGAAGCATCCCTTCGGCCGACGGTGCTTGTCCGGTCTGAAGTCGATGCTTGAGTAGGCGACGAAGGAAGAACAATGGAACTCAACCAGATTCGATATTTCCTGAACCTGGCAGACACCCTCAACTTCACCGAAGCAGCCATGCGCAGCGGGGTGTCTCAGCCCACGCTCACCCGCGCGATCCAGCGGCTCGAACAGGAGTTGGGCGGAACGTTGGTCTATCGCGATGGAAAAGACAGTCGACTGACAACGCTCGGCCGCGACATACGATCCGAATTCGCTGCGATCGCCGACCGCGAACAGCGGGTTCGGGCAATATCCCTCAATCGGGTTCGCGGCCGCCGCGAGACCTTGACGCTGGGTATCGTGAATACCATCGCGCCAGCACTGATTACGGAATTTCTGAAACACGCCCTTCGACAGATGCCGATGCTTGAACTGGTTCTTCAGCCGATCACCCGCGACGAGGGAATGGAGCGCCTGCTCGGCGGTCAAATTGACGGGTGCTTCTGCACGGATCCAGCGGCCGGAAACACCAAGATTGCCACCGTTGAAATGTTCCGTGAGCGACTGTTACTGGCGATGGCGCATGGACACAGCCTGGCAAGCCAAGCCTCGGTGTCTCTTGTCGAGCTATCGGAACAGCCTTACCTTGATCGCCTCCAGTGCGAATTCCGCACGCGCGTGCAAAACCATTTGAACGAGCGCGCGATTTTCATGATCCCACGGCTCAGATCCGAACGGGAGGATTTGATTCAACAAGCCGTGGCATCGGGCGCGGGCGTTTGCATGCTGCCTGAACGTTCGGCAATCGTAGAGGGCTTGACGTTACGCCCGGTCGATACGCTCGACCTGTCGCGCACGGTGGCATTCCAATCGATTTCGGGATCTGGAACGGCAACGGCGCTGCGGCAGCTCCGTGTACTGATAGAGCGGTATGTGTGGTCGTGAATTCCGTGAAGGCGCGGGCCTTTATGGTGCGGCGACCACACAAGCGTTCCCAGTGCATGCCGGTGACAACATCAAAACTATAGTTGCGGCGTATTGGACACCTTCGGATCGAATATCCATTTTCTCGGGTATGAGTTCGAAGGAGGAATCCATGACAGCCTACAAGAAGACAGAAGCTGCTATCGCCAAGCTGTCACCTGAGGAATATCGGGTGACGCAGCAGAGTGCGACCGAGCGACCAGGAACCGGTGCGCTTCTCCATAATAAGGAACCCGGCATTTATGTCGATATCGTCTCAGGCGAACCCCTGTTCGCATCGTCCGACAAATACGAGTCGGGCTGCGGATGGCCGAGCTTCACCAAGCCGATCGAACCTGCGAACGTGAATGAACTACGCGACAACAGCCACGGTATGATCCGGACGGAAGTGCGTTCGACGTATGGCGATAGCCATCTCGGCCACGTTTTCCCCGACGGGCCGAGCGATCGCGGTGGCCTGCGTTACTGTATCAATTCGGCTTCGCTGCGCTTCGTACCCCGCGGCGAGATGGAGAGCCAAGGTTACGGTGAATATCTCAACCAGGTGGAGGATATCTGATGACGACTGAACGCGCTGTTCTCGCCGGCGGCTGCTTCTGGGGCATGCAGGATCTTATCCGCAAGCTGCCCGGTGTAATCTCCACCCGTGTCGGTTACACGGGCGGCGATGTGCCGAATGCGACATATCGCAATCACGGCACTCATGCCGAGGCGATCGAGATCACCTTCGATCCCTCTCAGACCACCTATCGCCGATTGCTTGAGTTCTTCTTCCAGATCCACGACCCGACGACGCTCAACCGTCAGGGGAACGACCGAGGCGCGAGCTACCGTTCCGCGATCTATTTTACCAACGACCAGCAGAAGGCCGTTGCGCTCGATACGATTGCAGATGTTGAAGCGTCGGGCCTATGGCCAGGCAAGGTCGTCACCGAGGTCGAGCCAGTCGGTGATTTCTGGGAGGCAGAGCCCGAGCATCAGGATTATCTCGAGCGAATTCCCCACGGGTACACCTGCCACTTTGCACGTCCGGACTGGGTGTTGCCGCGCAGGGCCGGTGCTGCCGCTTAGCAAACCTGCGGCTCGTGGTTTAACGCCGCGAGCCGCCATCGGAGGGCTTCATGGAAACGGGAATTGTGGGTCTGCCTGCCCCTCCGCTGGAGAATATCCGGTGGATCGATGAAAATGGTGACGAGCGTAGCTCCTTGACCTTGGCCGAGTTGGGGCAAGGTTTCAAAATATTGTACTTCTTTCAGGATTGGTGTGCAGGCTGTCATGCACATGGTTTTCCCACATTCGTGACCCTTGCCGAGGAATTTCGCGATAAGGGAGTTGGCTTGGCGGCGATACAGACTGTGTTCGAGGGTTCGGAAGTCAATACCTTCGATCGTCTGCGGGAAAACCAACGCCGATATGGACTGCGTCTTCCATTTGGTCATGCTGTCGCGGGCTCGGGCTCAGTAGACGCTGCGCCAGCAATCATGGAGGCCTACCGGTCCGGCGGAACCCCATGGTTTGTGGTGATCGCACCCGATGGTCGCGTCGTGTATAACGGGTTTCAGCTCGACGCGGAGAGCCTCATCCAGAAACTTCGGCCGCTCACGGCCTGATAAAAGGAGCCTGGATGCCGCGGCGGCCCAGCGGTATAATTCCCGGGCCGGTGAAGTCGTGCGCAGCCCTAGATGATCTCCGCAACGCATTCCGACAGAGAAAGAGAAAGAGAAAGAGAAAGAGAAAGAGAGAGAGAGAGAGAGAGAGAGAGAGAGCCCTGTCCTCGATGATCCCGCATCAGGTGCTCTATGCTATCTGATCAGATCGCGGGCAAAGCCTTTTCCTTTCTTGCGCAATCGAGCATTCCGAGAGCCGACGCTACGATTCCCTTCAGCAAAGCTGGCTCGGGTCGCACGCGCGCGAGCACGCGCAATCCCATCAGCACGCTCAGGAGATGCCGTGCCATATCCTCTGCCGGCAGCAGTGATGCGATCGTGGCATCGGCCTGACCCGACTCTATTCGGCCCAGGAAAAACATCTCGATGCGCATGAGCACGGCCGCGACGTTTTCCCGGAACGCTTCGTCGGGGGGGGCCGCGTCGAGCGCGGTGTTCACGAGCATGCATCCCTTGCGCTCAGGATCCTCAAGCGAGCGCTTCAAGACATCGGAAAAGAACGCTTCGATGGCTTCGCGGGGCGGCAATGCCTCGCAACGCCGGATCCGATCCGCAACGCTGTGTTCGACATAACGGTCCAGCGATTTGATGAAGAGCGCGCGTTTATCCCCGAATGCGTTGTAAAGGCTCGCGCCGGTGATCCGGGTCTTGTCGATAAGGTCGCGCACTGACGTTGCCTCGTTGCCTCGTTGCCTCGTAGCCATGGCGCCAGAAGCATTGCATTGCCGCGTCGAGCACGGCTTCCTCATCGAATTCTCTTGGTCTTGCCATCCGGCGCTCTCGCAAAATTCCAGCTTCGCGTCTTGCCATATTGTCCGCGCCGATGCATTCTAGAACAAGTGAACGAAAACTCAAGGTGTGACCGCCGTCATCGTTTCTCTGCCGGCAGCCTTGGACGATCCAAAGGCTGGAATCATGGCTGCCCAGGAGGCGATTGAAGTTACACGAGCGGAACGCATGGCGGGGCACGCGGCTTGAGGGTCTGCTCTGGGCTGCTCGGAGCCTGCGTCGTGACGGCTCCGGTGAGGCAAACCAGTCCGGCGTATTTTGGGCATGCGGAAAAATGTAATCTTCCTTCGCGAGCATCGTGAGCTCGGCGACGTCGCGTGGCAGCGCGATCACGATCGCAGCCAGCCGCTTGCGGGCGAAACCGCGTATGTACGCGGCCCTGTATGCTGCGCTGCGCCGACTGCACCTCCGTCATCGGACGGTTTGTCAGGACTCGAGATTCTGCGTGGCTGGACGCTGCGAGGGTCGGCATCGTGGCGGATCGTGCAACCCCAATGACGACACCGCTCGAAGCAGACCAAAGCCAATTACAACGAAGAGAGACGTACCAGATGATGCTGTTTGAACCATTCCTGCTGCGCGGTGTGACGCTAAAGAACCGGGTGGTCGTCTCACCGATGAGCCAGTACCGCGCGCAGCACGGCGTGGCGAACGACTGGCACTTGGTCCACCTCGGTCGGTTCGCACTCGGAGGCGCCGCGCTGGTGTTCTGCGAGGCTACTGCGGTGCAGGAGCATGGCCGGCGTACACATGGCGACCTCGGGATATGGTCGGACGCCCACATCGACCGGCTCGCGGCGGTCACTCGCTTCCTCTCGCAAGAGGGAGCAGTTGCGGGCATCCAGCTCGCCCATGCGGGCCGCAAGGCGAGCGAACGCCGCCCCTGGCACGGTGAGACACCGGTCGACTCGGAAGACATCGCACAGCGCGGTGAAAAACCGTGGGCTGCACTCGGGCCGAGTGCGATCCCATACGCGGAAGGCTGGCCTGCTCCGGCCGCGATGAGCATCGAGGACATCAGGGAAGTGATCGCGTCGTTCCGAATTGCCGCTGAGCGAGCACGCGAGGCCGGCTTCCGGGTGATCGAGGTCTACGCCGCGCATGGGTTTCTCATCCACCAGTTTTACTCGCCGCTCGCGAACCAACGGCGCGATGACTACGGCGGAAGCCTCGAAGGACGATGCCGTCTGGCACTCGAGATCGCCGCAGCGATCCGCGAGGTTTGGCCAGACGAATACCCACTGGTCTTCCGCCTATCGGTCACCGACTGGCATCCCGAGGGCTGGCAAGTGGACGACACAATCTACCTCGCACAACGACTGAAGGACCTCGGCGTCGACGCGATCGACTGCTCAAGCGGCGGCATCTCAGGACGGGAACGTCCGCAGGGCATGACCCTCGAGCACGGCTATCAGCTCGCCCTCGCCGCGCGGGTGAAGACGGCAGCACGCATCGCGACGATCGGTGTCGGACTTCTTTGGGACCCGAAGCTGGTCGACCGCTCGATCGACCAAGGCGATATCGACCTCGTCGCACTCGGTCGCGAACTGCTGGAGGACCCGAACTGGCCATTGCAGGCGGCCCGCGAACTTGGCGCCGACGGGGTTCATGGGATGTGGCACCCGGAGTTCGGGTGGTGGCTCGAGAAACGGGCGCGGGCTGTCCGCAGACTCGGGATACGCAAGTGATCGACCATTGATCATCAACAACGCCCTCGGCCCGAAATCCCGGCGCGATTGCTCTTGCCGCGACCCAGGATAGATACAACATCCCTTAGGACAGGAACTCGATGGAGGAGTAGGTAGCCGCGCACTGCGAGATCTAGACATCGTCATTGTTGACGTCGCCCGTGCATGAAGTGGCGGCCCCGTTCGAGATTGAGCAGGTATCGCAGATGAGCTGATAAGCCTTGGCGGTCTCGGCTATGGTCCTTCACCCTACGATTTGCTGCAGGGCTTGCCGCCTGCACGACGATGGCCATGCGGTTATCTGCACAACGCAAGAGTCTCCCGCCTGAGCGAGCGCGAATGACAGTCGTGCATTCGAAACGTTCCGACATGATGCCCACCGATCTTTTCACACGAACGATTGTACTCGAAGGGCCACTCAATCACTCAATGACGACAGCGCCAGATGATTCTTGGGATAGCCGATCGCTGTCCAGTCGATCCGACCATGGTGCGCGGATCGGATATTCAGACCGGGCTCTATTGAGGGCAAGCTCTGTGGCGCAATGTAGCTGATGTCTATTTTGGTCGCACTGGGAATAAATCTACCAGCATCGTACTTCTAAACGTCAATTCTTTCGGCCGCACCATTGGTTTTTGGATGCATCGCCGAATGCATCGATTCCATAGCCGGAGGTCTTTGGCGGTGGAGACCTACGCTCATATTTTTGGGCTACAGGCATGGAAAAAAGAACACGGACCACCGAAAAAGTTGAGGCAGTGTCGCAGGCGGCGTTATACTTTCGATCTTGAGGGAACACGAGATGTATGCACATATTGTGGTCGCAAGGGATGGCTCTAGTCTGGCGGTCGATCAGTCGATAGCCGCTCGAGATTTTCCGATTTCCCCGGCAGCACCTCCTCCATGAACTTGTGAAGGATAAGTCCGCGCTCGCGGCCGCCTCTGCCGCGAAACTATAGCGTGTCGGGGCGTCGTCCATCCATGATAACACTGGCACTAGAGGCGCCAGATAGTTACCCTGTTCCGGCCCAGATGCTTGGATTGATACAACGCCGCATCAACCTGGTGAAAGACGTCGGCCGGCGATTGTGGCCCTTCAAAAATCCCAAGCCCCATCGAAACCGTCACCACACCGTAGGGTTGGTTCCCGGGGTGTGTAATTGCCAACGCACCGACTCGATTCCGCAATGCCTCAAAAAACGTATGGCCCGCCCCGCTTGCAAGTAGGATTCTGAGAAGCTCTGATCAGTCTGCGTCAACGTATACGGTCTCATGGGCGAACCGCCCATGGCCAAGATGGATATCCGCACGTCTGGTGCCGCAATAAACGGTTCGGCAACGGGGTGCCATTTTTTTGGCCGGGCTTTCCAGACGCCGATCGACTGTCAGGCCATCTCTTCGATCCTTCCTGCAAACATCGTTGGCCGACGCGTGGTGCGTGCGGCCGAGCTGGCTATGCCGCGACTGGGTAGCCGCGCTCGAACGTTGCCTCCTTGCGCAGCGCCGCCCATGCGATCCGCGCCAACTTGTTCGCCAGCGCGACGACGATCGCATTGCGGTGGACCCCGCGCTCGATCATGCCGGTCAACCAGCGTCCCAGTGGGGTCTCGCTTCGAGCTAGCGATGGCAAGGCTGCCCGGGCACCGTGGATGAGCAGGGTTCGCAAGTAAGTGTTCCCGCGCTTCGATATGCCGAGCAGCCGTGGCTTGCCTCCGGTGGTATGTTGACGCGGAACCAGGCCGAGCCATGCACCCAGATCCCGGGCTTTGGCGAAGCTGCTGGCATTACCTACCGCGGCGATCAGGGCTGTTGCGTTCAGCACGCCAACGCCGGGGATGGACGTGAGCCGCCGTGCAGCCGCATCGTTGCGCGCCAGTTCGACAAACTCGCCGTTCAGAGCCTCGATCCTGGTATCGAGTTCGCGCCACTCGGCGCGCAGTTGGTTCATGAGCTGGCGCAGTCTCGGTGAGAGGGTCGTATCCTCATCGGCGAGCATGGCATCGATACCCTGCCCGAACTTGCGGCGCCCGACCGGGAAGGTCGTTCCGCGCTCCAGCAGAATAGCCCGCATCTGGTTGATCAGGCTCTTCCGCTCGTTCACCAGGCGCGACCTGACCCGGTGCAGGGTCTGGATATCGAGCTGTTCCTCGCTCTTAAGTTCAACGAAGCGCATCGTTGGCCGCGAGGCTGCCTCGGCGATCCCTTCGGCATCCCGGTCATCGTTCTTCTGCGCTTTGACATACGGCCGGACATACTCGGGCGACATCAGCCTGATCTCGTGGCCCTGTGCGGCAAACAGGCGGCCCAGGTAGTGTGCGCCGCAGCACGCCTCCATCGCCACCACACATGCCGGAAGCTTGGCAACGTAGTCGATCAGGGTCTGGCGACGCATCGATCTGCGCACAACGACGCCGCCGGCAGCATCGATGCCAACCACGCTGCAAACATTCTTGCCCAGATCAATCCCAAGGATCACAATACTCATCGGTCCGCTCCTTTCCTTCTCAATCACCGACATTATATCCGATGCCGGGGAAAAGGGGCGGGCCATCCCATAAAGTGTGTGCGTCCAGAGCGGCGCGTGTACGACACGCCATGAGAAACTCCTCGCCGCCGATCCGGAAAAAAAGATCGTCGGCATTTGTTAAATGCGTGCGCAGAACCGTGCCTATTTGGCGCAGAACGTCGTCTCCAGCCGCATGGCCATGCCTGTCATTGTAGCTTTTGAAATTGTCGATATCGAGAATGGCGACGGATCGGAATAGGCCATCGTTGGCCGTGTTGAGATATTCTGGAAATTGTCGTGAGTAGGCATGCCGGTTCGGTATTCCCGTCAACGCGTCGATACTGGCGCTGCGTGCTTCGGTGATATCCGTAAAAATCCAGATTCGCGCAGCCAACCTTCCACCTTCATCGAACGGCACACTGCGCCGCGAAAAAATGCGGCCGTCCTTGAGCAGAATTTCGTCCTCGGAGGTCTCCTGGGCCAGCTGCAGCCGATCCACCTCGCGAAGGAAACCCTCCGGGTCCAGCAGTTGGTCCGTCACGAAAGTGAGCATGCCGAGCTCGTTCTTCGTGCTCACCAATTCGTCTGGAATCTTCCAGAGCTGAGCAAAAGAGCGATTCGCATAGACTACGCGACGCTCGGAGTCGGTTAGTAGGACGCCGTCCGGAAGCGCATCCAAAGTCCGCTCGAACAGCGAGCGCACGGCAGTCCCTCCAAATGTCATGCGCTTCAATCCTCTAGTCCGCCCCAATTGCGCTCGGTCATTGTATCCGGGAATGGTTGTAGTTTCGTCACTTACGCCCTTGCCCAATAGATCGAGGATGCGGTGTTCACGAGCATGCACTCCTTGCGCTCAGGATCCTCAAGCGATCGCTTCAAGACATCGGAAAAGAACGCTTCGATGGCTTCGCGGGGCGGTAATGCACGGCAACGTCGGATACGGTCGGCTACGCTGTTCTCCACATAGCGGTCCAACGATTTGGCGAAGAGCGTGCGCTCATCCCCGAATGCGTTGTAAAGGCTCGCGCCGGTGATCCGGGTCTTGTCGATAAGGTCGCGCACTGACGTTGCCTCGTTGCCTCGTTGCCTCGTAGCCATGGCGCCAGAAGCATTGCATTGCCGCGTCGAGCACGGCTTCCTCATCGAATTCTCTTGGTCTTGCCATCCGGCGCTCTCGCAAAATTCCAGCTTCGCGTCTTGCCATATTGTCCGCGCCGATGCATTCTAGAACAAGTGAACGAAAACTCAAGGTGTGACCGCCGTCATCGTTTCTCTGCCGGCAGCCTTGGACGATCCAAAGGCTGGAATCATGGCTGCCCAGGAGGCGATTGAAGTTACACGAGCGGAACGCGTGGCGTCATGGCGGGGCACGCGGCTTGAGGGTCTGCTCTGGGCTGCTCTATCGATCGCGATCTTTTCAGGCTGGTTCGTGGTGACCCGGTTCAGCGTCACGCGCGAATTGCAGGTCTGGGACGTGACCGCGCTTCGCTTCGGCGTGGGCGCCGTCCTCCTTGCCCCGGCTGTCCTGCGTCGCGGTTCGCGCCTTCCCATGTCTGCATGGGGTGAGGGGCTTTTGTTTGCATTGCTGTGGGGTGCACCCTTCGTGCTCCTCGTGGCGCTCGGGCTCAAACTGACTTCGGCGGCTCAGGCCGCCTCCATTGCTCCAACGACGATGCCTCTCGTCGCAGGAATACTCTCCTTCGTCTTCCTGAAGGAACAGCAGGGGTGGATCCGGTGGACTGGATATGCCGCGATCCTCGCCGGACTGGTCTGCCTCACCGGAGCCGTCACGACACAGGCTCCGCCCAGTCCAGCCGGCGTTACGGCCCTAGCCGCGGCAGGTGGCATGTGGGCGGTCTATACGTTGCTGTTCCGCCGTAGCGGCCTGTCGTCGATCCAGGCGGCGGCGCTCATCTGCATCTGGTCGGCAGCTCTCTTTCTGCCAGCCTATGTCCTCTTCGGTCTCAGCCATCTCGGCCGCGCGTCCGCAAGCGAGATAGCGCTCCAGTTGTTTTACCAGGGTGTGTTGATGGGGGCGGTTGCGCTCGTCACCTTCAATAGAGCGGTTTCGCTGTTGGGCGCCTCGGCGGCGACGGCCATGATCGCTCTCGTTCCCGCTGCGGCATCGCTGCTTGCCATCCCGGCCCTGGGCGAAACGCCGTCGTTCGTCGAAGGCATTGCAATAGCAGTCATCGTTGTGGGCGTCCTGCTGGCGGCCAGCCGGCCATCGTCTGCAACACTGTCAATTCAACCGCAGGAGACACCATGATCCGCTTCTATTTCCATCCCACGCCGAACCCGGCCAAGATTGCCCTGTTCCTTGAGGAGGCAGGGGTTCCATATGAAACCGTGGCCGTCGACACCAGCAAGGGCGAGCAGCACGCTCCGGCGTTCCGGGCGATCAATCCGAACGGCAAGGTACCAGCCATTGTTGACACGGACGGTCCGGGAGGCAGGCAAGCGCGGGTTTTCGATTCCACTGCGATCCTGATCTACCTTGCCGAGAAAACGGCTAAGTTTCTCGGCACGCCGGAGGATCGGCCCGAACTGCTGTCCTGGCTGCTTTTCCTTGGCACGGGTCTCGGGCCTTTTTCGGGACAAGCCGTGCATTTCCAGTTCGCCGCGCCGGAGGGCCAGGAATACGCGACCAACCGCTATCGTCGCGAGGCCGAGCGCCACTATCAGGTCCTGAACGATCATCTTGAGGGGAGGGACTGGATCATAGGCGACAGCTACACGATCGCCGACATGTCCGCCTGGGGCTGGCTCGATCGCGCCTCCCGTGTACGCAAAGGGGCGGAAGACCCGCTGGCGGCCTTTCCCAACCTCAAGCGCCTATTCGAAGCTGTCGATGCACGGCCTGCCGCCTCCAGAGCGCGAGAAGTCGGCAAGGACCACGCCTTCAAGAAAGTGAACGACGAGGAGACAAAGCGCGCGCTGTTCCCGTCGAATTATCCTCCGGCGGCCTAAGCTGGCCATTGAGACGTCACAGGAGCGACCATGACGAATACCGCAGAGTACACGCCGCCGAAAGTCTGGACCTGGGAGAAGGGCAATGGTGGTCAGTTCGCCAGTATCAATCGCCCGATTTCCGGTTCCACCCATGATAAGGAGCTGCCCATCGGCAAGCATCCCTTCCAGCTCTATTCGCTGGGCACGCCGAACGGCCAGAAGGTCACTATCATGTTCGAGGAACTGCTCGAGGCCGGTCACAAGGGCGCCGAATATGACGCCTGGCTGATCAAGATCGGCGACGGCGACCAGTTCGGCTCCGGATTCGTCGAGGTCAATCCGAACTCCAAGATCCCTGCGCTGATGGACCGCTCCGGCCCGACGCCGATCCGCATCTTCGAATCCGGCGCGATTCTGATGCACCTGGCGGAAAAATTCGGCAGCGCCTTCCTGCCGACGGAACAGCCGATGCGCGCCGAAACGCTATCCTGGCTGTTCTGGCAGATGGGCTCGGCCCCGTTCCTCGGCGGCGGCTTCGGCCATTTCTATGCCTATGCGCCGGAGAAGATCAAATACGCCATCGACCGGTACGCGATGGAGGTGAAACGCCAGCTCGACGTTCTCGACCGGCGTCTTGCCGACAACGAGTATGTTGCCGGTTCGCAATATACCATCGCCGATATCGCGATCTGGCCCTGGTATGGCGGTCTGGTGAAGGGCTGGCAGTATGGCGACGCGGCGCAGTTTCTCTCTACGCACGAATACACGCACGTGAATCGCTGGGCCGAACAGATCTATGGCCGACCGGCGGTGACGCGCGGCCGCAAGGTCAACCGGACTTCGGGCGAGCCGTCGAGCCAACTCCACGAACGCCACAACGCGTCCGACTTCGAGAACAGGACACAGGATAAGCTGGAAGGAGCACGCTCGTGAACATTGATGGCAAACGCATTCTGATCACTGGCGGATCGAGCGGCATCGGACTGGCCCTTGCCCACGCGCTTCTGGCCAAGGGCGCGAGGGTAGCTATAACCGGCCGCCGCGCCAAAATGGTCGCGGATGCTGTCACCGAGCTGAAGGCAGGGGACAGTGAGGTTCACGGCGTCGTCGCCGACATTGCCACGCCGGAGGGCCGCGCTACAACGTTGGAAGGAGCGTTGCAAAAGCTCGGCGGCCTGGACATCCTCGTCAACAATGCAGGTGGGGTTCGGGCTGGACGCCTTGAGAACACGCCCGAAGCCGAACTGCAGGCGATGATCGATATCGATCTCGTGGCGCCGATCATGTTGACCCGGGCGGCGCTGCCAGTCCTGCGGGAAGGCGGCGATGCCGTGATTGTCAACATCTCCTCCGGGATAGCGCTCGTCGGTGCACCGTTCTATACGACCTATGCCGCGGTGAAAGCCGGGCTTGCCAACTTCGGCGAGGCGTTGCGGCGCGAACTGAAGGGTGAGGGCATCCACGTGATGACCGTCTATCCGGGTGGCACCGATACGCCCATGATGAAATCGAACCGCGCCGGACCCGATCTAGGCTTTTCGCGCGAGCCGGCTTCCGCCGTCGCCGATGCGATCGTTGCCGGCATCGAAGCCCGGGCGTTCGAAGTAATCCGCGGCGGCGAGACACGTGCGCAGATGATCGCGCTCAACCGCGAAAACCCGGCCGCAGTCGACGAACGCTTTCTCGGGTTGAAGCGGGCGTTGGAAGAAGCGGTGAAGGACCACTCGGCGCTTTGAGCGCCAAAAAAATTTAACAAGGAGTGCAATTGTGATGCTGCAGAATGGCGACGTCTTTCCCTCATTCATCTTTGGTCGCGCTGGCGGCGGCGAAATCCACTTGCCCGGAGATCTGGCGGGCGGGTTCGGTGTTATCCTGTTCCACCGTGGTTCCTGGTGTCCATACTGCAACGCCCAGCTCGCCGAATTTGCGCGAGCGGCGGACAAGTTCGCCGAGGACGGGATCAGGGTCGTCTCAGTATCGACGGACGATCGGGAAAAATCGGAGGCGCTCGTCGACAAGCACAAGCTAGGGTTTCCGGTCGGCTACAGCGCGGATGCACGAGCAGTTTCCGCAGCCACCGGCGCCTTCGTCAATGAGAATCCGCTAGCCCTCCAAGCGACCGGGTTCGTCATCGATCCAGAGGGCCGGATCGTGACAGCTGTCTACTCGACCCGCGCGATCGGTCGCCTTATGCCCGCCGATGTTCTGAATTTTGTACGTCACTTCAAGTCCCTGGCAGGCAACTAAAAAAACGGTTGATCTGTCGCCGCGGAGCACGGTCAACGATTACTTCCGGCGATGGGACTGGGACGGGGCGCTGGAGCGCATCCATCACGCGCTCTATGTTGCGTGTCGTGAGGCAGCGGGCCGGGAGGCCAGTCCCACAGCGGCGATCATTGACAGCCAGACCGTCAAGGGCGCCGAAAAAAGGGGGCGCTCGGTCGATCCGCCAGGCTACGACGCCGGCAAGAAGATCAAAGGTAAGAAGTGGCACGTCCTGGTCGACACACAGGGCCTGTCGATGCGGGCCATCGTGCATGCCGCCGACGTGCAGGATCGCGACGGCGGTGTGTTGCTGATGGGCGCGCTGTTCGGCCTCTATCCGTTTCTGCTCAAGCTCTACGCCGACAGCGGTTAGCAGGGACCAAAATTCCGCGACGGCCTCGCCGCCGCCGGTGCCCAGGTCAACGTCGAGGTCGTCAAACGCTCGGACGTGCACAGGTTCGTCATCCTGCCTCGACGATGGATCGTCGAGCGCACCATCGCCTGGCTCAACCGTTGCCGCCGATTGGCAAAGGACTGGGAGTACCTCAACCGCACCGGCCTCACCTTCCTGCGCTGGGCCACCGTTCGCCTCATGCTCCGAAAGCTATGCAAAAACACGAATTGATCCCAGATGGACTCTAAGCGATCAAGCACGATCCATAGCGCTTTGTTCAATTCGCCTTGGGGCGCGGCACTGCACACGATTCTTGTCGTCCCACGCCTCAAGCTCATCGACCCGGTAGAGAACCGCTTTGCCGATTTTTACGAACGACGGCCCTATTTTCATCACACGCCAATTCCGAAGTGTGCCAACGGAAACGCTGCCACGATAGCGTTCGGCTACTTCTTCTGGTGTGAGGAATGTGGTCTGTGACATATGCCCTCCTTCAGCAAGAAAACCTGCCGCGGTCATTGTTGACGATCAAGCGCGAGACGCATTCCGAAATGCGTCTGTCATTGGAGAGGCATCGACGCGATGGCCGAGCTTCGATGGCGCACGCTCCTGCACGACCGAACATGAGCGCGCGCAAGTGGCCAGGGAAGTATCAATCTTCAGGCGTAGGGAACGCGGCTAGTCAGGGATATAAATAGGCGGGAAACTGCACGACGCCGACTGGGATGATCAGGCCGCGTGAGGGGCTGCTTGTCCCGCATGAACAGGATGGACGAGCCGGGAGCGCCGAATGGCAAGCCCGCTATTTATCGAGGTTCTTCTGTCGTGAAAATGCGGACAGATCGAGGGTCAATGCTTGCAGTGATCGCGTCGTTTCCACGTCGTGATGCGTCAGGAGATCGACAAGATCCTCTTGGTTCGGCTGTCCCAAAGCAAGGCGATAGAGCAGCCTCTGCGTCCTCAATTTCGCAAATCGATCAATGTCGCGACTTTGGGGAAGCGCGAACAAATGTCGCTTTAGATCTGCGCCTTCCATCGCCCACCACGGGCTGAGGCCGGTTTTATCATTCGCGAATGCCTTGTCGGCGTCGCGTGCGATGATGTCCCACGGCGACGATGCTTGGCCTCGTGCTTGCGCAAGCGCTTGTTCACCTAGTTTTCGGGCGAGCGGTTGTCGGACAGTCAGTCCGCCGAAGCGCTGAACGCGGCCTTCTCGTTGCTCCAGGTCAACCGGGCTGGAACAAAGATCCCAGTGGCCGAGCCTGTCGCACCAACTATGAAAGTCGAGACCTTCCTGTCCGACAGAGGTTGTTGCCAGGACGTGGGGCCAGAACGGCGTGTTGAACGCGCTGCGGATTTCCTCAGAGCGCGCCGGTGGCGGTTCATTGACATCATGGTCCTGTCGATGCGCCTCTGTCTCGGCGCCCCCAAACGGCACCGCAGCGTGACAACGGATACGAATTTTGTCCTTCTTCTTCGCCCCCTTGAACCCGAAGGTGCCGACGTTCGCTGCGAGCGCCGTCGACAGATCCTCGATCAGCCCATCAGGGTTGACCTTGGATTTGCGCAGCCAAAAATGTTCGTCGAGGACGGCCTCCAGGCAGCCATCAACGCACGCATTCTGATATTTCTGCGTGGCGTCCTCGCCGGGCAAGACCGACCAGAAAACAGGGCGATCCAGATAGGTGCGCAGCCGTGTCCAGCAGAAGCGTACGAGCCGCGCGAAATGCTGCTCCTGGAAATCGAAAAGGTCCGGAAGGTGGCGATAGAGTGCTCGGCCAGTCACGACGCCAGGGGCGCCGAGAGCCATATCCACCAAGGCGTCCAACTCCCACCGGCTTAGCCAGGTGATCGCCTCTGCCTCTTGGCGCTGTTTGAGCAATGTTTGAAGTGTCGCATCCTTCTGTGCGACCCGGCCCCAGTTCTTCTGGACCACCGCGAACTCCCGCGCCAGCGGGGCCTTCTGCGCGTGCTCGATGGCAGCGAGGATCGCCCATGCTGGTTTGCGGCGTCGGTTGCTACGCGCATTCGGAGCATCCGGCGCGATCGTCGGGGGCAACGCCTGAATAATCTGCTGCCGTGCCCTGTCCCTGATCTGCTTCATCGCCGCCTTTCCCTTCACATCGAGCGGATCGACAGCGCGGATCAGGAAGGGGCTCGGGTGAAACAGGGCGAGCGTGGGCCCTTGGTTGGGCTTCGGATTTAGGTGGCGTTTCTTCCACGCGGCGGCGTAGGGAAGACTGCTTTTCCCAACGTATTTGCGCTCGACCTCTAGGCTGACAAGGGCTGCCAGGCTTTGCGGCGTGGCCCTGAACCGGCTGAAGATCAGCATCTTGGGTGATTGCGTCACCTTCGCCCATGGGCCGGAAGGCGCCCACCAAGTCAGCGATGGCAACACCCATGGGAGCGCAAGGGCCTCCGTCGGCACAAGGTCGTTGAGGGCGCGGAGCTTGGCGCTTCCCCAACCGTCTTTGGGCGGCTTGAAGCAATTGGTGACTCCAAGCCGGGGGACGCTGCGCGTGGCTGGAAAATCTATGTCGCGAGAAATCAGGTATCGGTCCCCCAACGCTTGCGCAGGGAGAGGCACTGAAAGCCAGTAGCCGATCGCGCTGCCCGCGAGCTTGGGCGGCACATGGTCGGTGAAATGGCGATAGACGTCGAGATCGTGGGGCTCGATCCTTACGGACGGCGGCGCAGGCTCTCCGGCATGGTCGGAAGCCGGACGCTCGGTCCGCGACATGAGCGGTGTGAGGAGCGCCTCGAGATGATGCTTGAGCGTTTGCGCCTCTTCGATCGCCGCCGTTCGGCTATCGGGTGGCAGGTGGCCGATCAAATGCAGGAGATCGCCAAAACGACGAAATTGGGTTTCAGCCTCAGCGCGTACAGCCGACCCGCCCAGAAATTCGATAATCTCGAAAAATTCGACATGAGGAGCAGCCCCAGCGCCGCTTTCCCAGCGCTCGGCATAGAAGCGATAGGGCGTGGCGGACAGGAGGAGGATCGGCGGCGGCGTCCCTCCATCTATTCCTGCCAGCAATTGACGCGCCAAGGGATTATCGGCGCCTGCGTCGAGCAGCTCGCGATAGCATTGGAACTCGTCGAAAATCACGAGGTCGGGCGGGGCGGAATCCAAAGCGGCTTGAGCGAGCGCCTTTCGCATCCGGCCTAGGCTCTGACCATATTTGCTCGTCTCGATCGCACGCAGAATGTTCTCGCGGGCAGGCTTGCCAAATTCCGTACGTAGCGCTCGGCCATAGGCCGTCTTGAAGAGGGCGGAGACATTGTCGAACTTGCCTTGAGCTTCCTCGCACGCCCATGGCCAGCCGGACGTTGCGCCATATTCGATATAGCCTTCCGGAAAGGCCGCGGTCAGGCCCGGGTATAGTTCGTCCAACAGGAGCTTGATAAACGCGCGCTCGACAGCCTTTCCGCCGTAGAGGCCCTGCGAGCTGGAGAACGATGTGGTGGGTGTAAAGGCGTAGAGCCGCAGCTTTCCCTTCCGTTTTTCCTCGAACGGAATGAGACCGACCCGGTCGATGATGGAGAGTGCGTCCTTGGCGTCGTCCTTGTCGAGGAAGCGCAGCAGTTCGACCTTGTTCTGGTCCGCGACCTTGAGCCCGCTCGTGATATAGTAGACCGTGAACTTACGGGCTTTGCTCGCCAATGCCGCGAGCGTATCTCGGCCGACGACGGTTTTCCCGAGGCCGACTTCGTCCGCTACGAGAAACCGGCGCAGTGGGTTGCCTCCCGACAGGGCGGCGGTTGCAGCTTTGACCGTCGCGGCCTGGAAGGGTTTTGATTTCGCGCTCATGGGGCAAGCCGGGTCCGCACGATGGCCCAGATCTGAGCGAGTTCGTTCAAGTCAGCTCTCTCCGTTTCGCTTAGGTTTTCGCCGTGGGCGAGGAGCGCATCCACATAGGGCGCAAAATGGCGATCGACCCGGCCGAAGGCTTTGCGATCGCGTGCCCAAGCCGTGAGAATATCCTCCAACGTCAGGCGGTCATAACCCCGGCCTTGGGGGCGGTTCCCCCGCGATCCGGCATCTTCATCCCATGCGCCACCACCGACCGGAAGCGTGTCGCCACCGAGCATCGCGCGCATCCAGTCATGAAATGCACGAAGCCCCATGTGGCTGGCCAGCGCGGCCAGATCACGCTGTTCTTCGAGCGGCGGATCGACGGTGACACGCTGCATCCATCGCAAAGCGCCGTCCGGTCCGCTGATCCGAGCCTGAATGAAGGCGGACTGGAGTGACAAGGGGATCGTGCCAAGATCGAGGCGGACGGCGTCCGTCTGCCAAGCCAGTAGGTCGCCATTTGCAGGTCCGGCGTGCAGCACGTGCTCGGGATAGGCAAGCAAGGGAACTGCCCCCGCATCGATCGAGAAGCGTTCCCCGTCTCGACGCAGAACTGGGTTCCAGGATGCCATCAGCACTTTGCGCGACTCTTCCAGGGCATCGGCCGCGCTCGTGCTGGGCGGATCGGCGACGGCGAGTTCCTCGATGGTGACCGGCGTCGCTTTACCGATCAGGAATGCCAGGCCGGAGCCGAACGCTTCGCCGGCCTCGAGTTCGACCATGATTTCCGCGTTGCGCCCCGACCAGGCCCTCTCGGTCGCATTGGCGCTCCCCACTCTCAAGATGGTCTTCTCGCCCGAGTGGAAGCAAAAAATCTTGGCATGCAGAGCAAGGGGGGCCGGCTCCGCATCATCCTCGGACGCGGGCTCGACGCCTGGCAGCGCGAGCGGAGCTTCGTCAACGAGCACGTCTGGCGCAGTATAGGCGAGGATTTTGGAGAATCCGTCCAGCGGCTTGCCGGGCCGCCTCGCCATGTCCGTGAGGGCCGGTATCGACGAAATCAGCGTTCTGGATCCAGCCTTGCCCCAGCCACCTGCCTTCTTCACAAAATCGGGCGACAAGAACGGACTGATGATGGTTATGCCATCGACCGCGCCGGCTGGTGGTTCCGATGGCAGAGCAACGCCTTCATCCAGTCCATTGAGCAGGCTGCGCAACTGAAACCCGTCTGGGGCGTCCCACCAGACCGCCTCCAGTTGCTCCGCGATGCCATCGGCATCCTCGCGCGACGCGGAGCGCGCGAGGATGGCCCCGAGTGCTCCGATGCTTGGGAGCCGAACTCGTCCTTTCGCGCGCTTTTCGCTGCCGTCCAGCAAAACGCCCGCGTCGAGATCCTGCGATCGGGTGAGGTTCCGGCTGCCAATCCAGAGCTTCCAGCGGGTTTCCCCTTTGGGACCGGTGTAGGCGACCAAAGCAATCTTTGGATGCCAGCTGCGCTCTCGTTCATCGTAAGGCTGCTCGACGATGAACTGATCGAGGATGCCCGCGATACGGGGAAGCGCTATTGGCCGCGCTATCCGACCGCGCTGGATTATGATCTTGACGCGATCGCGCAGCTTGTCGATCGCGTCGGCAAAATCGACCGCCGTTCCGCTGCCCTTGTCATTGTTACGACCAATCAGGGCGAGCAACGCCGCGGCGACCGCAGACAGGTCGACCGAGTAGGTCGCGAACAACGCGAGCTTGACTGTCTCCAATCGCCCGGGCCGCAGTTCGTCGAGGTAGGGTTGGCCGTGCCAAGCTTGCCGATCGCTCATGCGACGGCTTCCAGATCGCGCAGGAGCCGCTTCACATTCCCCCAGCGATAATGGAGCGGCTCGGCGCGGCCATGGTGCTCGCCTTGCCATTCCATGCGCCGGTCGACGCCGAACTGATTGCTGGCAAGACGCGCGCGATTGTCTTTCCTGCTGACTTCCGCCCGTGCGTACACTTCGAGAAGCTGCATGGGGTCCTTGCCATTCGCCCTGATCCAGGTCGAAGTTTCTTTCAACACACCCTCCACCGCAGGCGGGAGGTGGCCGATTTCGGCGAGAAACAGGTCCATATCCAGCCGAGCGGCCTGTTTGCCCCATTGCTCGATCGCGTCGTTCAGTGCGGCGCGGTGCAAACTGGGTTGTGGTCGCTTGTCGCGGGTTTCCTTGAGCGTCTCGACCTGAGCCGCATAGATCGCCCTGCCTATGGCCGAAAGCGCGGCGGCCTGGCCGGCCCGCTTCAGCATGGCCGCTTCCCTGCCGGCGAGGGCTAGGATTTCGTTGTCCCAGCAGTGATCTGCCTCGCCTAGTGATTTTCCAACCAATTTCGACAAGAGCGACGGCTCACTTGGATCGGTCGGCGAGCGAACGGCGCGGAGTTTGGTCGCGAGGTAGATCTGCTCTTGGGGTAAAAGGTCGAGCGCTAGTTTTCCTTGGTCATCCTTCGAATACCGGTCATTCCAGTCACCCCAAGTATCCCAGCCTTTAGGTGCATCGATCAGCCCCGCGATGGGCCAGGTGACTGTTTCTAGGGGCTTTCCGTCATCGTCATGGTGCGCGCGCTTGCTTGACGCTGCCAGGAGCTTCGCCATGTCCGAGCGGCTCCACGGCCGGCCATCCGGGCGGGCGCCGATCAGTCCCCATTTGGTGAGCGCCGTCCAATAGACATAGGCCGGCGGCTGACTGATCGTGCGGGGGAAGACCTCTCCTCCGATCACGCCATCCTTCTCGCCGCCAACACCCTCGACATATTTGAGCCGGCCGGTCAGCTCATGTTCGAGATCAGAAAAGGCTTGGCCAAAGTCCTTGGGAACAGGGCGTTTCGTCCGCAGGCTTTGATAAAGCCAGGGGATGAGAAGCGCGTAGCGCAGGCGTGTGTGCAGAACCGATGTGCCGGGGAAGAAGTGATCTGCGTAACGCTGGTGGACGATGAGGAAACCAACCTCATCGCGCACGCCCGCCGCGCCGCCGAACATCATCTGTTCGGCCTGGCCCAGCGCTTTGCGCGATAAGAAAGTAAACCCAAAAGTTGACACGAAGCCTGCTCCCACGGCGTGGTAAAATTTCTGTCTCAGGAAGGTTTCCGATGCCTGACGGCATCATTCACTACCAATAATTTTCAACCTCATGGCGCGGGTTTCGAGCAAATAGGTCTCGACGCCGGCAAGCAGATGCAAGCCTTCTTCACTGATGGCTTGTCGCGATAGCCCCGGCTGCACAATTCGGACGTCGAACTCGAAGCGGTGATCTTGCCACCCGACCTTGAGCTTCTTGATCGCGGCGGCTGAGCCCTGCTCGATTCGCGAGCTGAGACTTCGGTCGCGGCGCATCTTTTCGCGTCGCAGCATGTGTTGAAGCATGCGGTTTGGCCGGTCGCGCCACCGAGCGGATTTCTGAGCCTGTCCGCAAACCTCATAAAGGTCTCCGAGGCGCGCACCTGGCGTATCCGCCCCTGAATATTTGCAGTGGTACAGGGTCACGGAAACGACGCTGTCAGTTATGCGCAGCGCCACGACATCGGCGATTTCGCCTTTGCCATCATCGTCGAAGATCACGTCATAGGGATCTGGGTCGGCCAACAGGGTGTCGATGACCAGACGCTGGACAGAGTCAGCGCGCTTGTCCGTGCCCTGGGATTCGACGCGAATATTGGCCTTTGACCAATCCCATGCCTCGATCTTGTCTGACGGGTACGGCTCGATCGTTTCGCCCTCGGGCAGGGTGTAGAGATGGCTGTAGATGAGAAGCGAGCCATCACCGAAGTCGATCTGAGGTGAGTCCTCGCCGAAGGATTCCGAGAGCTTCTGGACCTTGCCGCCGATCTTGATCGTCGCCTTGGGGCCGGCGCGTTGGGGGTAACGGGCGTGGCCGTCGCTGAAGACGATCTCGAACTCGGCCGCGTGGTCGTCGCTTCGCACGGCGAAGCGCAGCGGCCCGGTGCGCGCGTTATCGAGCAACTCGATATCGCATTCGGCGAAGGTTACCGGCACATCGCCAAACGAGATCTCAATCCGCTCCTCGAACTGCGTGATCAGAGATTCAGGCCAATGGATCGCCACGGGCGGAACAGCCGGTCGTTGGCTGATCTGGTGGGGGCGCATCGCGCTCTTGAAGACGCCGTCGGTCGTGATGCTGGGATCGTTCACGGTGCGGCCGACATCCTGGCACCAGTCCACCCAGTCGGTCAGGTCATGGACTTTGGCGCTGGACCAGAACTTGCCCTTGGCCGAGCATCCCCGTGAAGCAGGAAGGCCTTCGAGGAAGCCGGTGGCGAAGATATTGTTCTTTATCCTCGACTGGGACTTCGCGCTGTCGAGGCCATCGGCGACATCCACGCCCATATACATCGAATAGCGGACGCCTCGTCCCTGATGGTGGGTGAGGCCGAGATTGCGCAGAATGAGCCGCTTGAACCCGTGGAGGCTGCGGAACACTTCCTCGCCTTCCACGCGGCGCGTCGTATCGCCACAAACCGCCTTTGCGAGCCGGTCAAACGGCCCCTTGGCAGAACTGCTGATATAGAGCACGCCGCTTGCCTGATCCCAGTGAAGCATGTGCAGGTCCCAGGTGACGTTCACCGCCTGCTGCGCGGAGGTCCAGCGTGCCTGCTCCTCCGCCCGCGTCACGAAGATCGCGACCCGTTGATGCGGGTTGAGCTTCATGCCGAGATAGACGCCGGGGTCGTAGAGTTCTTCTGCGCGAAAGGGATCCCAAGCGTCGCAAGAGGTCCGGTACAGGACCGCGTTCATTTTCGGTTCCAGGGTCTGGAGCGGAATGTCGCTCAGATCTCCCGAAAAGCCCTTGAACATTTCCGCGCGGCGAACCTGGCGTTCGATCTTTGCGGAACTGAGCGCCTCCACCAACGCATTCCAGTCGGCGTCTTCGGCGTAGAGCTTGGCCAGCGCGCGATCGACATCGTCGATGCCGGTATTGGCGATCACCGTGGCATCACCCAGCCTCGGGTCCTGGCGGGTGAAGCGGCCGACGAACTGGATCGTCACCGCAACGCTCTTGTGATGATCGTGCAATGCAGCGATCTTCAGCTCGGGCAGGTCGAAGCCCTCGCCGAGCATATCGACGCAAACGATGATCCGGCTCTCAAAACGGCGTAGCGCGGCAAGATTTTCGCGCCGTTCCTTCAGTGATTGCTGGCTGTGGACTATGACTGGCCGAAAGTCTGGATAGATCGCCGCATAGAGCCTGTGCAGGTGCTTGGCGCGTTCGATCGTGTTGCAGCGGGCCATCGCAAGATGATTGAGGCCAGCATCCAGGTCGGTGGCGAGCACTTCGCCGAGCTTGTCGATGATGGCCTGGTCCGCGTCAGGCTGGTCCAGACCGAAGACTGCTTCGAAGCGGATCGGCTTGAAATAGCCCTCCTGCTGCGCCTTTTTTAGCGGGTAGGTGTAAATGAACTCGCCATCGACGCGGCCTCCGTCCTCGCGAAACGGCGTAGCGGTGAACTGGATCACTGGGATTGGTGGCTCGTGCTCGACGAAGAGCCCGCGGAAGGACTTCCACGTCCGTGCCCCGATATGATGCGCCTCGTCGATAAAGAGCGCTGAGGCGCGGGCCGCCATCCGCTCCTGCACCGGTGCCTCGGCGCGGCCAGCGATCTGCATCGTGGTGACAATGACATTGGCGCTGTCGAAGATTTCGTCGACTTCGGCCTGGCTGGTCGGAATATGCGAGAGCCGCATGACCAAAGGGAAGGCTGCGGTCTCATCGAGGCATTTCTGCTGCTTCAGGACGCCGAAGGTCTCGAATTTGCTCGCGATCTGCTCGCGTAGCGCGTCGGTCGGCACCACCACCAGCAGGCGTTCGAACCGCTGGTTGGCATTGAGCGCCAGCATTGTCTCGGTCTTGCCCGTGCCCGTCGGCATGACGATGGTGGCCGGATCGGTCGATCGCGTCGCGTGGGCAAGCGCGGCATGAAGCGCGCCGACCTGTGGACGCCGCAAGCCAGGCTGCGCCGGCTGGCCGTCCGCCGCGGCTCGCCCCTCGCGCAGATGAATCGCGTCGATCCAGGAAGCGGAGACAGCCTTCAAGCGCTCGCTGCGCGCGGAACAATCCAGCGTGTCGATGCTGGTGGGCGGTACATTCATCCACCGGCCTTCACCCAGTTCGAGCGCCGCAGCGATCCGTTCCGGCTCCGTTGCGCCGGGCACAAGGAGAATGAGATCGGCTTCCAATGGCGTGGTCGTCTTCGCGCTGATGATCTTCAGAATCTCGCCGGATTCCAGGGTCGTCTCGTGACCATTGACGCGGCGGATGGCGAAGGGGCGCAGTCGGCACCGCACACGCTTCGCCGGAACAGCCAACTGACGCACAGGGCTTCCCAGCACCTTGCCGTCAACGGCAAGCCGAGCCGGCAGCAGGAGTTCGATCTCGGGGTTGAAGAGATCGTCCTGGTTGGAGCCGGTGGGGCGCTTGCGGGAGGCCATCGTTTCTCCCTCCGTCAGGCTGCCACGGTCTGTGGCGAGGGCGAGACGACGATGACCGTTCCCTTCGTCATCAGGACGATGAGCCCGCGCTCGGCGCTGGTCATGTCGAGATAGGCCCGTACCTGAGCCCGATAGTGTTCGAGCGCCTTGTCGTCAGGGTTCACATCGCTTTTCCAGTCCACCACCACGACCGGCCGGCCGTCGACGTCGACGGTCAGGGCGTCGGCGATCCCGGCCGTCACGGTCTCCACGCCGTCGGCCTCTTCTGCGGCATAGACAGGAAGCTCGGCCAGAAGATCGGGCCGTAGAGCTGCGATCTCGGGCAGCGCCAGGGTCCGGGCCACACAGGTCGCCAGCTCCTGCGCCGACAGTCCCGTTGCCGGATCGGCGACCGGGGATTGGCCGAGGGCGCGGATGAGGTGGCCAGCCCGTTCGACCAGGGCAGCTTCCGCTTCCGGGGTTTCGCCGGTCAGCACCTCTTCCATCAGTTTATGCAGGATAAGCCCGCGCTCGCGGCCGCCCTGCACGAGGGCGGCGGCTTCGAGTTCGGGCAGCTCGTCGTCGGCCGCCCCCGGCCAGAGCGCGACTTCCTCCTCTCGCAGCACGGTCCCGGTGGCGTCCTCGTCGCGGCTGGGGGCGAGCCAGGTCAGCCGGGTCTGTGCGGCGGCGATGCTTTCGGCTTCGGCGGCGAAGCTCGCCCGCGTCTGGCTGTTGCCCGCGCCGGCGCTGCTCGGCGTGAGGTCGGCCGGCAGATGGGAGAGGTCGATGCCCGGCAGATCGGCGAGCGACAGATCGACGAGACCGATCCATGCGGATTTGGCGGGCGTGGTGTCGAGTCGGGGCAATACCAACAGTTCGCGCGCGCGGGTGGCCGCAACATACCAGAGCCGGACGCGCTCGCGGTCCAGCTCGTTCTTTTCGGCCTCGCGCGCGGCTTCGTAACCCTCGGGCTGCACGCCAAGGACCGGGCAATAAAAGGTTTCGGTCTGCCGATCGATGACCGCGCTCTCGGGCGCCATGACGCCGGTCATGGTGTTGACCGGAATGACGATCGGCCATTCGAGCCCCTTGGCCGCGTGCATGGTGAAGAGCGCGACCGCCTCCTCCTGCGCGTCCGGTCGGCCCTCGACGGCGCGCGCCTCGTCCGACCAGGCAGCCGTCATGGCTTCTGCGAAGGCACGCAGGCCGCGCACGGCATAGCCGGTCGACAGGCTGAGATAGAGATCAACATTGGCGAGCGCTCGCTCGGCCTGGCCGCGATGGCGCTCAAAGAGAAGCGGGCGGACGCGCATGACATCCACTGCCTGCGACAGCAGTTCGTGCGGCGTCGTGCTGTTGCCACGCCGGGAGAGCGATTGCAGCCGCTCGATGACCTCGCGGGCGAGCGGATGGCCGATCACGGCGGGGTCGATGCTGAGATCCAGACGCGGAATCCGATCCGGCTGTTCTTCCGAGCGCGGCAGGCTCCAGATGATGTCCAGCAACTCTTCTTCGGTCAGGCCGACCAGAGGTCCGCGCAGCAACGCGCCGAGCGCCAGGGTGTCGCGGCGATCGGCCAGGGCGCGGGTCAACGCGATCAGGTCCTGGATTTCCTGGCGGCGGAACAGACCCTTGCCGGCCTGGGTCGCCACGGGGATGCCGCGGCGCTCCAGGGCTTCCTCGTAGCGCCACAGTTCCGCGCCGGTGGGCGCCAGCAGGGCGATGTCGCCTGGCAGACAAGGCCGCTTGGCGCCGCTGCGACGGTCAACGATCGGATGGCTTTCGATCAGCCGGGCGCACAGCTCGGCGATGGCGTCGGCTTCGGCGTCCCGCTGTTGCTCGGCGCTGGCCTTGCCGTTTTCATCGGCTACGGCGATGTCGAGGGCCGCCACGCAGACTCCGCCGCGATCGTCATGGAATGGGTCCAGTGCGGTGAAACCCGGCTGTCCATCAGCCGAGAGCACGGCCTCGAAGCGCTCGTTGACGAAAGTCAGGATCGAGGCGCAGGAGCGGAAATTGGTCGAGATCGACAGCAGGCTGTCGGGGGCCTGGGCGCGAAAGGCGTCGCGCGCCTGGACATAGGCGCCGACGTCGGCGCCGCGAAAGCGATAGATCGCCTGCTTGGGATCGCCGACCAGGAACAGCGCGCCAGGCCGGATGTGAAAGCCCGTCCAGTCATTGGCGTCGTCGACGGGCTCACCGCACAGACGCCAGAAGATCTCGGTCTGCAAGGGATCGGTGTCCTGGAACTCGTCGACGAGGACATGGGCGAAACGCTGCCCGAGTGCGCGACGAACAGCATCATGGTCGCGCAGCAGATCGCGGGCGGCGAAGATGAGGTCGTCGAAGTCCAGTTGGGCGCTGGCCCGTTTGTGATCACGGTAGCGTTGCAGGATCGGGCGAGCCTCCTCGATCAGCGCCGCCAGAGCGTGGCCGGCGGTGGCCTGCATGAGCGCCCCCCAGGCATTGCAGGAGGTGGTGTAATGCGCTTCGGCCGCGTCGTTCAGCCGATCGCCGTCGGCCTTGGAGAGGCCCGCTTGTTTGGCTGCTGTCGCCCATTTGCCCTTCTTGCGGTAGGAAGCGAACGCGCCAGCCTTGGTGCAAAGGTCAGGATGGGGCCGCGAGGTCAGGAGCCGGACGAGGCCGGCGGGCGTCGCGGAATCAGGCGCGTTCGCAAGGGCCGTCGCCATTTCGGCCAGACGCTTCACGATCGTCACCGTTTCCGGTTCAGCCGCCGCCGTGCCGTTCATGAAGTCCGCAAAATCGGCCGTCGCTTGCCGGAACGCTGTCATGTGGCCGTCAAGGGGAGAGATTGGCGGGGCTTGGAGCGTGCGGCGGCGGCGCAGATTCTCGGCGATCTTGTGGATGAGCGCCACGGTCTCGCCGGGGCTGTGCAGCACCATTTCGGCCAGGAGGCCGCCCTGGCCGCCGGACAGACGCTCGCGCAGCCAGCCATCGACGATCTCGAGGAAGGTGAGGTCGGCCTGGTTGCGATCCATGACGCCCGCGCCGGGGTCAATGTCGGCCTCCGCCGGATAGGGCTTGATCAGGCGTTGGCAAAAGCCGTGGATGGTCGAGCAGGTGATTTCGTCAATCGCGGCGCTGGCGGCGGCGAGATTGGTCAAATGAGTCTCCGACAGCCCATCGGGCAGCGCCACCCGCAGTTCGGTCGCGATCTTGCCGGCCGAGAGGTCGGCGACGAACTCGCGGACACGGGACAACAGCTCGCTCGCGGCAAGCTCGGTGAAGGTGACGGCGGCGATGGAACGCGGCGCGACGCCTTGCGCCAGCATGGCGGCGATGCGGCCGGCCATGACAGCGGTTTTGCCCGAACCGGCGCCGGCCTCGACCAGGATCGAGCGGTCGTGCAGGCTGATGGCATCGCGGCGGGCACCGTCATCCTTCAGCATCTTGGATACGTTGCTCATCATTCCGCCTCCCAGACCTGAGCGACTTCGCCCAGCCGCTCCGTCGCGGCCGGCATCTTGCGTTTGCAATAGGTGGCGCCGGCATTGGCCGGCAGGGCGAAGGCGAGATCGTCGTAGTCGCCGCCCGTATCGGGACCAGGCAGGGCTGCGCCGCCGGCGAGACTGGTTCTCGCGGCGCGCAGATAGCCGGTGATCTCGGTGAGCACAGCCTCGGGATCGTCGAGCTGGAGATCGACCGGCTCGCGCGGATAGAGCAGTGAGGCGCTGATGGCGACGTCGTCGCCGAGGAGCGCCTTCACCGCGAACGCGTAGAGGCAGCGCTGAAGCTCGCGTCCGCCGTTCAGGCGGATGTCGCCGCGCGGCGGCCGGCCCGTCTTGTAATCACGGACGAGGGCGCGCTTGCCGTCGCCCGAGATGTCGAGTCGGTCGATATAGCCGGCGATGTTGAAGCCGGTGTCAGGAATCGTGACCGGCAGGCTCACATCCCAGGGTACGTCAGCGTTGGTCTTCGGCTCCGAGCCGCCGAAGGGCACCTCGCCATAAGCGCGCGCGCCGGGCAGTGCATCGTCGCCATAGATGAGGGCGCGGCCTGCCAGCACGCGGGCATCATCGAGGGTGCGCCCCCAGATGACGGCCGGTGGAACCGGACGTTCGCTCTCCCAGTCGGTGGCGACGGCTTGGGCCGCCCGGCCCACAGCCGCCTCGATGGCTTCAGTGGCGGCGCTGGCCAGCCCGCCTGCGGCTTCGAGATCGCGCAGGGCTCGGTCGAGTACCATGTGGACAAGATCGCCGATTCCCAGCGCATCGAGCACGAGGGGTTCGGCGCTGCTCTGCGGCTCGCGCCACCCGAACCCGTAGACCCACACGAAACTGAGCGGGTTGCGTAGCAGGCGGCGCAGTGAGCTGGCCGACTGGGTGCGGCCAAGAATGGCGAGCATGAGCGGATGATCCGCGCGCACCAGCCCGTCATGGGCGGTAATTTCCGCCTGCCGCCAGTCGCGCCAGCAGCCGATCGCGCTCGTCGCCTGTGGATCGGCGGCGAACTCCTGGGGCCGCGCCATCAGCCGGTCGCTCTCGCTGAAGGCGTGGGCCGGAGTCGCGTTGCGGCGCAGATAGGTTTCGTCGCCGTGCCCGGCGAGGAGGGGACTGCGTCCGAGGAGACGGCCATCGCTGTCGCGCCGGGCGCGCGAGAGAACGACGGCATCGCCTGTGGTGGCGAAGATGGTCTCGAAGTCACGGCGGTCGGCGAGGTTCACCGGCAGGGGATCGAGAATCGGTGTCGGAATGATGTGATCCGGGATCAGCCGGTCCTCGGCGATGCCGCGCGGCCAACGCGAGGAGTTGAGCCCGAGGAGGCGCACGAAGCGACGGGGCGAGGCCGCGAGCGCGCTCGCCGGCATCCAGGCGACACAGGCGCACGCCTCTAGGCCGTCATCCTGTTTCATGGTCTCCAGCGTCGCGTCGACCGAGGCGGCGGGGCCGGCGAGCAGCGCCTTGCGCCAGATCGCAAGCGCGCGGCCCTTGAGGAAGGTCTCGCCGATTTCGCTGGCAGCTTCGGGGCCTTTTGCCAGCATCTCGATCGCCGCGCGTAGCGCCGGAGTGTGATCGGCGGCATCAGGCCAGTCTTCCGGCGCCAGCCGGGCAAACAGGCGGTTCCAGGCGGCCAGCGTCGAAAGGGGCGCATCGGTCGGCAAAACCCGCAGCCAGCCTTCAGGCAGAGCCTGGAATGCCCCACCGTCGCGGCAGAGTGTCGCCAGGCGCCGCAGACGCGATTGCGACAGGCCGCGCACGACGATGTCGGCCAGCGCAGCTGCCGCCTGTCCCTCGCGAGTGGTGACGGTGCGGACGCCGTGGACGAAGTGCAGGTCGATATTGGCGTCGGCGCGCAGGGCCAGGAAATGATCGTCATAGTCGGCGGGCGAGGCGGTCGCGATAGCGATCTTTGAGGCCGAGACGCCCGAGGCGAGCAGGTGTCGCGCCCAGCGCATCGCCTCGATAGCCTCGTGATAGGCCGTCGCCGCGCTGACGGCGCCGACCTCCGGCGCTTGCCCCGGTGTGCGCACGATCGCGACGCCTGTGCCGTCGAGCCATGCGGGAACACTCCTTGGGCCGGCGGCCCACCGCACGGGGATGTAGGCCGTGAGGGCCTGAAGTAGCGGCCGCCAGCACGGCGAAAGCTCGGTAAGGCCGGCGATCTCCATGGGGCCAAGGACGGCGGTGGCATGATTGATGCGGGCGGTCGCAGTCGCGACGATGTCGACAGGACGCATCATGCCAGCCGGAAGCCGCTCGATGACCGCCGCTTCCAGGCGCGCGATGGCGGCAAGGCGCGGATGGTCGGCCGCGCGCATGGCCAGATCGATACCCGCGCGCCAGGCTTTGTGCAGCGTGTCGACGGCTGCGTCGATCATGCCAGGAAGATCCTTGATGCTCTCCAGCTCGCCCATCGGCGTCGCCGGCAGGGCCGCCTGGATCGCCGTGCGCAAGCTTTCGTCGTCGATGGGACGGACGAAGCCGCCGGCCAGTCGCACGGCGGCTTGCTCGAAGGACATGATCTGAAGGCCTTGGCGCTTCTCCCGTCCAGCCGCCAGACGGGCCTCCCGCATGGCGAGGCGGCCATGAACGACCAGGGTGGATCGATGTGCGATGGTCATGGACGCTCTCCTTCCGGGCGCTGCTTAGGCTTGCGGCGCCGCGCCAGCGGCGGTGACCGCCGTCCGCGTGCCGCTGATTTGAGGTTCCGGCCGGCGCGATTGCGCATCCTGCCCCTCTGAGTGCATCTGATTATCCATTGACGAAACCTCGCAGTGTGAATAATAATTACACGGACTAGGTCGGATTGTCCATCTAGTTTTTATGCTAATCTACACGAGGCTGAGGCAATGGCAGAGGCCGCGACGGCGTTGAAATGGGGGGTGGGGCGCCGGCTCGAGTTCATCGAGTTCCGGCTTTTTTGGGAGGGGTCGATCAACCGCGCCGACCTCGTGGAGGTATTTGGCGTGTCGGTTCCGCAGGCGTCGAAGGACCTGACGCTCTATCAGGAGCGGGCGCCCGGCAACATGGAGTACGACACCCGCGCCAAGCGCTATGTCGCCGCCGAGCACTTCGTCCTGCGCTTTCTCGAGCCGGACCCCTATGTCTATCTCGCGCAGCTTCGCTCGGTCGCCGAGGGCGCTCTTCCCGCCCATGATTCGTGGATTGCGGCTCTGCCCAGCGCCGATGTGGCGCTGACCCCCAGGCGGGACATCGACATCAAGGTTCTGCGTAAAATCCTCGACGCCACCCGCGAGGGCGTTTCCGTCGACATCTTCTATCAGTCAATGAACAAGGTGCGGCCGGACCCTATCTGGCGGCGCATCACGCCTCATGCCTTCGGCTATGATGGCTTTCGCTGGCACGCGCGGGCTTATTGCCACCTGGAGCATAAGTTCAAGGACTTCCTGCTGCCGCGCATCCTCGATGTCGGCGCGAAAGGCGAGCCGGGGGAATCGGGCGACCGGGACTGGCTCTGGAACAACTATTTCGATGTCGTCATCGGGCCGCACCCTGCGCTGACGGCGAGCCAGAAGAAGGTTGTCGCCAAGGATTATGGGCTCGATCAGGGTAATGGCGTGCTCGCAGTCCGCTATGCGATGCTCTTTTATGTTTTGAAGCGTCTGGGTTTGCTGGGTGACGCCACGAAGCAGAGCGCCCATACGCAGCATATCGTAACAATAAACCGCAAAGAAACTGAAGCTGCGCTTGAGCGAGCGGAGCTTCAGCTATGAAAGACCTGGGGAGCGCCGGCTGATGGCGGTACGGCTTGAAGACATAAAGAACGGCGCATCGGTGCGGGGCGTGGCCTCGGCTCAGGCTGTGCATGTGATCTCGGTGGACTGGATCGGCGATCAGGCGATCAGCGTCGTTTACCGCGACCACAACGGCTCGGTGGCCGAGGCCGTTCTTTATCGGGATGACGAGCACCGGCTTGAGGTCGAGCAGAGCGGGCGGGCCTGGTCGTTCGACGCTGACGGCGCGTTGCTGCGGCTGGTGACGGAAGCCAACCGCATCAAGCTGGCGCACTATTTCGATCCGTATCTGGCGATCCACACGAGTCTGGTCGATCCGCTGCCGCACCAGATTTCGGCAGTCTATGGCGAAATGCTGCCGCGACAGCCGCTGCGCTTCCTGCTCGCCGACGATCCCGGCGCCGGCAAGACGATTATGGCCGGGCTGCTGATGAAGGAACTGATCGCCCGTAGCGACCTGGAGCGCTGCCTCGTGGTCGCGCCCGGCAGCTTGGTTGAACAATGGCAGGACGAACTCGGCCAGAAATTCAATCTCGAGTTCGACATCCTTTCCCGCGACATGATCGAGAATTCGCGGTCGGGCAATCCGTTCAGCGACCGGGACCGGCTGATCGTCCGTCTCGATGTGCTGGCGCGCAACGAGGAGCTTCAGGAGAAGCTCATGAGCGCGAGCGAATGGGACCTCATCATCTTTGACGAAGCCCATCGCATGTCGGCCACTTATTTTGGCGGAGAGGTGAAATACACCCGCCGCTATCAGGTCGGCCAGAAGCTCGGCCAGGTCTGCCGGCATCTGCTGTTGATGTCGGCCACACCGCACAATGGCAAGGAAGAAGATTTCCAGCTCTTCATGGCGCTGCTCGACGGCGATCGGTTCGAGGGTCGGTTCCGCGATGGTGTCCACTACGCCGACACCGAAGACATGATGCGGCGGCTGACCAAGGAGGAACTGCTCAAATTCGACGGTCGGCCGCTCTTCCCTGAGCGGCGGGCGCGCACGGTCAAATATCAGCTCTCGGAGGGGGAGGCCGCGCTCTACACCGCCGTCACTGAATATGTGCGCACGGAGATGAACCGCGTGCAGCGCTTCGCGGAGGGCGACGGGAAGAAGCGTAACAATGTCGGCTTCGCATTGCAGATCCTCCAGCGCCGGCTCGCTTCGTCACCGGCCGCAATTTACCAGTCCCTTAAGCGTCGCCGCGAGCGGCTGGAAAACGAACTGGGCGAAGCTCGCCTTGCCGCCAAGGGCCGCCGGGCAGGTACGAGCGAGCCGATGATCAATGCCGACATGCTAGGCAACATCGAGGAATATGGTCAGGAGGAGATCGACGAGCTTGAGGACCTGATCTCGACGGGCGCGACGACGGCCGAGACGGTCGAGCAACTTGCCCTGGAAGTCGAGACTCTGAAGGGCTTGGAGACTATGGCGCTCGGTGTTCTCCGTTCCGGCGTGGATACAAAGTGGAGTCAGCTCAACCGTATCCTCGATGACGATCTGATGGTTGATGCCGCTGGCAATCGTCGCAAGCTGATCATCTTCACCGAGCCCAAGGACACGCTGCACTACCTGCTCGACAAGGTCAGGGCGCGGCTCGGCAATCCCGAGGCGGTCGAGGTGATCCACGGCGGCGTGTCGCGCGAAGAGCGGCGTAAGGTCGTCGAGCGCTTCATGCAGGACAGGGACATGCTGGTCCTGATCGTCAACGACGCGGCCGGTGAAGGCGTGAACCTTCAGCGCGGCCACCTGATGGTCAATTACGACCTGCCGTGGAACCCGAACAAGATCGAGCAACGGTTCGGCCGCATCCATCGCATCGGTCAGACAGAGGTGTGCCACCTGTGGAATCTCGTCGCGGCTGATACGCGCGAGGGCGAGGTCTACGCCCGGCTGCTCGAAAAGCTGGAAGCTGCGCGCGAGGCGCTGGGCGGCCGCGTCTATGACGTGCTCGGGGAATTGTTCGACGGCGTGGCGCTCAAGGATCTGCTGTTCGAGGCGATCCAGTATGGCGAGCGGGAAGAGGTCAAGGCCCGCCTGTTCCAGCAGGTCGATGGCGCCGTCGACCAGGCTAACCTGCTTGAGCTTCTGCGCCGCCGCGCCCTGACCAACGACACGATGCCGGAGGCCAAGGTCGAGGAACTGCGGCTCGAAATGGAGCGCGCCGACGCGTTGCGCCTGCAGCCGCATCACATCCAGAGCTTCTTCGTCGAGGCGTTCCAGCATCTGGGCGGCCGGATCAAGCGCCGCGAGGAAGGGCGCTGGGAGATCGCCCATGTGCCGGTGCGTATCCGCGAGCGGGATCGTCAGATCGGTAATGGCGCACCGCTCCAGACGCAATATGAGCGGATCTGCTTCGAGAAGGACAAAATCAACCGGCAGCCGGTCGCTGCTTTCGTCTGCCCAGGTCATCCGCTGCTCGAAGCTGTCATCAGCCTGATCCGCGAGCAGTATGAGCAAATCATGCGGCAGGGCGCGATCCTGGTAGACGACACCGATGCTGGAGACGCGCTGTCGGCGATTTTCCTGCTGGAACACACCGTCCAGGACGGTCGCGTCACCAGCGCCGGCAAGCCGCATGTGATTTCGCAACGGCTTCAGTTCGCCGCCATCGACAAGGCCGGAAACATCGTCAACGCCGGCATCGCGCCGCATTTGAACCTGCGGCCTGCCAAGCCGGAAGAGGTCGCCAGCGTGCGTGATCTTCTGGAGGAGAGCTGGCTGACCACCGATCTGGAAAAGGCCGCGATCCGGTTCGCGACGGTCGAGCTGGCGCAGGGCCATGTCGCCGAGGTGAAGGCGCGGCGCTTGCCCGAGATCGAAAAGGTCGAGCAGGAGGTTCGCGCCCGGCTCAAGAAGGAGATTAATTACTGGGACTCGCGCGCCTTCGAGCTGAAGGAAGAGGAGCGGGCCGGCAAGAAGACTCGGGTGAACTGGCAGAACGCGCAGCGCCGGGCCGAGGATCTGGCGGATCGGCAAAAGCGCCGCATGGACCAGCTTGAACGGGAGCGGTTTATCTCCTCGCAGCCGCCCCGCGTGCGGGGCGGCATGGTCGTCATCCCGCGTGGGCTACTGGAAGAGCGTCAGGCGCCGAGCGTTCCGAACCATTTTGCAGAAGACCCGGCCGCGCGCCGGGAAATCGAGCTTGCGGCGATGGCAGCCGTCATGGCGGCCGAACGGGCGCTGGGCAACGAGCCGGCCGACGTCTCCGCCCAGAAAATCGGCTATGACATCGCCTCGCACGATCCGAAGTCGGGACATCTGCGCTTCATCGAGGTCAAGGGGCGCATCGACGGAGCCGACAGCGTGATGGTCACGCGGCAGGAGGTCATCACCTCCCTGCACGAGCCAGATAAGTTCATCCTCGCTATTGTGCCGGTTGCCGCCGGTTTCGCCCATGCGCCGCGCTATGTGCGCGGCCCGCTCGTGGAACGGGAACCGTCCTTTCTTGAAACCGCGATCCAGTTCGACCTTCGGCGCCTTCTGGAGCGCGCGGAGGCTCCGCTGTGACAGCGAACACGCAGTTGGCGGCAAACTCGGCAGTTTGGCCTGACTACTTCCAGCCGATCCAGGAGCGCGCGACCAAGCGCTGGGATCAGCTTGAGGCAGACCCGGAGCTTGCCGGGCCTTGGCACCAGCTCTTTAAGCAGGTGCAGAGTCCGCGCCATATCCTGTCCGAGCTGCTCCAGAACGCCGACGACGCCGGCGCCAGCGAAGCGCGGGTGTCGATCGAGAACGACCGTTTTGTGTTCGAGCATAATGGCGAAGACTTCATTGAGGCCCACTTCGCCTCGATCTGCCGCTTCGGCTATTCCAACAAGCGTGCGCTGCATACGATCGGCTTCCGGGGGATCGGATTCAAGAGCACGTTCAGCCTGGGCGATCGGGTCGAGTTGTTCACGCCGACCCTGGCAGTAGCCTTCGAACGTGCGCGGTTCACCCAGCCGCATTGGATCGACGGCCGTTCCCTGACGTCGGAAACCACGCGCGTCGAGGTGGCGATCGCCAATCCGCTGCTGCGCCGCGAGGTCGAGAAGAATCTCGACGAGTGGCTGAAGAGCCCGGTGTCGCTGCTGTTCTTCAAGAAGATCCGCCGTCTTCGTATCGGCGACAGCGAGGTGCATTGGCAGAGTCTCGGGCCTGGCCCCATCGCCGAGAGCGAATGGATGGCTTTGGATGAGAAAGCGAACGATCCCTTCCTCCTTGTGCGGTCCGCCGAGGAAGCCTTCCCGGACGAAGCGCTCGACGAGATCCGCAAGGAGCGGATGCTTGGGGCCGAGGACAGCGGCGATTTCCCGCCTTGCCGCGTCGAGATCGTGCTTGGCGCCAAGGGCCGGCTCTATGTCGTACTGCCGACCGGCGTTGAAACGACGCTGCCTTTCGCCTGCAATGCTCCATTCATTCAGGACCCTGCGCGTCTCAAGATCAAGGACCCGGAAACCTCGCCGACCAACCGCTGGCTCCTCAACCGCGCCGGGGAACTGGCCGCCGGCGCGATGATGGAGTGGCTGGAGCAGACGAAGACCGGCGCGCGGGATCGGGCGGACGCTTACGGCCTGTTGCCGGATGTCGACCGTGAGGCGACCACGCTCGAAGGGGCGTGTGGCGCGATCGTTGAGCTGGCCTTCGACGCGGTGATCGACGGCCGATCGATGCTGCTGACCGAGGAAGGGCAGCTGGTCGAGGCCAAGGCCGCGATCACGGTTCCGCGGCCGGTCTTTGACATCTGGCCGGCGGAGCAGGCGATGGCCTTGCTCGATGCCAAGTCACGGCCGGCGCTGTGCCAGCATGTCTCGGCCAAGAACCGGACCAAGCTCGTTCATTGGGGCCTGGTCGAGGAGTTCTCGAAGTCGGATCTGCTCGACCGCCTGCGCAGCCATCACCTGCCGCGACCTGCGACGTGGCGGCACTTGTTGAACCTTTGGGCCTATATCGCGCCTGAGGTGACGGGCTGGCAGTGTCACGACGCCGACGCGCTGCGCATCGTCCCAGTGCAGGGCAAAGAGGTGCTCTATGCAGCCTCAGAGATCGTTCGGCTCGGCGAGAAGAAATTGCTCCAGTCGGACGAGGATTGGGAATTTCTGGCGAGCCACCTTGTTGTCCTCAACCAAAACTGGACGCGGTTCCTCGCGGAACAGCGCCGGGATAAGGCCGAGGGTGAAAGCCACAACGAACCGGTAGAGGCCGCTTTCGCGGTGCTGGAGGAGATCGGCCTCGACGGCACGAGCGACGTCAACGCCGTCATCGACCGTGTCGCCGCCGACTATTTCGGTGCCGGTGAGGCCAAACTCGCTGAGTGCGTTCAGATCGCCCAGATCGCGGCCAAGCTGGGTGTCACTGTTGGCGACGCCTTCCGATATGCCTGCGCCGACCTCAAGCTTCGTGTGACCGACAAGGGGGTGATGTTTGACGAGAACGGTACGCTCAATGAGCTGTTGCCGGACTCCATCCGCAAGACCCAACTCCTCCACAGCGAATATGTCGCGAGCTTCAAATCCTGCACGCGGGAGGATTGGCTGCGCTGGGTCTCGTCGGGTCGTTCGGGATTGCTGACAATGGCGCCGCTGGCCTCGAAGCGCACCAGCCTCTACGGGCGCCAGCGGGCGGTGTCGGAAGCGCAGGCGCGCGGGCAGCGCCACGCGCTCTACTATGCCTATGTCACGGAGAGCTTCGTCCTCGACGATTGGGACTTCCCGGCCGACTACTGGCGGCATTGGGAGGCGTTGTCGAAGACCGATCCAGGTATCTGGGCCAAGATCGTCGGGAAGATTCTGGAACAGCGCGACACCTATTGGTCCCGGTCTTCGGCGATGCGGCTGTCGCAGGTGGCGACTACCGGATCGACGCGATCGGTCAGCTCGGAGCCGTTATTGGCGGATTGGCTCATGAAGCTGCGCGCCAAGCCCTGTCTGCCCGATACGCGCAACATGATCCAGCTTCCGGCCGACCTAGTGCGTCGGACGCCCGAAACCGAAGCCCTGATTGACGTCGAGCCCTTCGTGCATGGCCTGCTCGATCGGGAAACGACGCGGCCGTTGCTTGACCTTCTTGGTGTCCGCAAAACGCCCAGCGGACCGGGCCGCTTGCTTGACCGGCTGCGCGCCCTGGCGAAATCTGACCGGGCGCCGGCGCATGAGGTCGAGAAATGGTATCGCCGCCTCGACCAGATGCTCGACGGCTGTTCGACCGCTGATGCGCAGAACATCAGGAACGCCTTCAAGACCGAGAAACTGATCCTTGCCCAGGACGGGACATGGGCGACGGCGAGCGGAGTCTTCCTGGCGGGCGACGAGGAAGATGTTCCCGGCGCGGCGGTCGTGCGCGCTTCCGTCCTCGATCTCAGCCTGTGGCATCGCATCGGCGTCGCCGATCGACCCTCGGCCGACTTGGCGCTGCAATGGCTGGAAACCCTGGCCTCGGGGAAGGCGCCGTCGCCCGACGATCTTCGGCGGGTTCGCACCCTGCTGGTCAGATACCCGACCCGCATCTGGGAGGAGTGCGGGCATTGGCTCAATCTCATCGGCGAATGGACGCCGGTCGAGACGCTGGCCTATGGCCTCAGCATGCAGAGCCTGTTCCGGTGGGGTCACCTGCATGAATGGGTCAAGCGCAAGACTGCCGATTTTCAGCGACTGTCGGGAGAAGTCGTGCAGGCGCCGCCTTTCTCGGCCTTGCCGGCCTTGTCGGACCTGGTTGAGGAGCGGTTCAACCAGCCGTCGCTGCTGGCTGGCATGGAGGATCGCCGCCCCTGGCTGGTGGCGTTTGGAACCCAGCTCGGACGGATCGAGCTTGCCGACGCCGGCGAGACCGAGCGTGTGTGGGGCCTGGCGCAGACGATCGCGGAGACGAGTTGGGTTCCGGCGCCCAGGCTGGAGGTCATTCCCTATCTCAATGGCGTGCCCGCCGGCACGGCGCGGCTGACCGACATTCTGTGGCTCGACAGCAGGTTGTTCGTCAGCCCGCTGTCGAAAGCCAAGCTCGCCAAGCGGGTCCCGGAGGAGATCGGCAAGAGCCTGAGCGCGGATATTCGCGCGGCGCTGGCCTATGCGTTCGAGCGGTCGGCTGACGACATTCGGGACTATCTCGAGGAGAACTTCACGCTCGGCCCAGAGCAGGTCGTCGCAGCGACCGTCGTTGAGGCCCAGCCCAGCGTCGTCCGCAGCGACGATCACGGTATCGGCGAGGCTGACGAAGACGCCCATGGCGATGTCGCCCCAGTCGATCGGGACGATCCCGATCTGCCGGAGGCCGACGCGCCTGCGGTCCAGGACCCCGAACCGCCGGCAAAGGAGCCGGAGCGCGAGCTGATCGAAACGGAGACGGCGACCCGACCACGGCCCGCGCCCAGGCCCTCGCGCCCCAGCGTCATGGCGCGCTTCGCGTTAGGGCAGGGGTACAAGGCCGATGGTGAGGATCGCTTTTTCCATGCCGACGGAAGCTGGATCGGCCGCGGCAACGGTGCGCGTTTTCCATGGGAGCGCCGCTCGGCGGGCGGCGAGATCCTGCGTCATTACTATCCCAAGGATCATTGCCTGGAGCACGAACCGCTTCAGCTTGAGGCCGATCTCTGGGGGCTGCTCGACCAGAAGCCCGACCTCTATTCGTTCATTCTCATCAACCCCGAGGGTGATCCCGTCGAAATGACGGGCGCCCGCCTACGCGCATTGCGCGACGGCGGCGAGCTGACCATTCACCCCGCAACGTACAGGCTTGTTTATGACCTCGACGACTAACGCCAAGAAGAAATTGATCGAGGTTGCGATCCCGCTCGAAGCGATCAACGCCGCCTCCGCACGCGAAAAATCGATCCGTCATGGACACCCGTCCACGCTGCATCTGTGGTGGGCGCGACGGCCGTTGGCGGCGTGCCGGGCCGTATTGTTCGCTCAGCTTGTCGATGATCCGTCGAGCGATCTTGAAAAGTTCCCGACGCCCGAGGCGCAGGAGGCCGAGCGCAAGCGGTTGTTCGCCATTATCGAGGATCTGGTGAAGTGGGAGAACTCGACCAACGAGGAGGTACTGGAACGCGCCCGCGCTGAAATCCGCAAGAGCTGCGGCGGCGAGTTGCCGCCGGTCTATGACCCGTTCTCGGGCGGCGGGTCGATTCCGCTGGAGGCGCAGCGTCTCGGTCTGCCGGCCTATGGTTCTGATCTGAACCCGGTCGCGGTGATGATCGGCAAGGCGATGATTGAGATTCCGCCGAAGTTCAAGGACAACGAGCCGGTCCATCCCGGCGCAAGGGATCGGCAGTTCTACCGCAACGCCGAAGGACTGGCTGAAGACGTCAAATATTATGGCGAGTGGATGCGTGAGAAAGCGTGGGAACGCAGCGGGCATCTCTACCCGCAGGTGGATTTGCCGAAGGAGTATGGTGGCGGCAAGGCAACCGTAATTGCTTGGATCTGGGCGCGAACGGTGCCCAGCCCCGATCCTGCGTTCTCCGACGTGCAGGTGCCGATTGCGTCGAGCTTCCTACTCAGCACCAAGGTCGGCAGGGAGGCTTGGGTCGAGCCTATCGTCGATAAGCAGGCGAAGACCATTTCTTATCGGATTAGGCACGGCGGCACCAAGGCCGAGATCGCGGCTGCAAAGGAAGGGACCAAGGCGGGTCGCGGTGCGAATTTCCGCTGCCTCATGTCAAATACAGCGATCACTCCCGACTATGTGAAAAGCAATGGGCGCGCGGGCAAAATGGGGCAAACGCTGATCGCCATAGTCGCCGAGGGCAATCGCAGCCGGGCCTATGTCGCGCCGACGGAAGCGCACGAAACGCTGGCTCTGGCTGCAAAGCCCAAATGGAAACCAGAAACCAGCCTGCCGAACGATCCCCGCAATTTCTGGACCGTGGACTACGGCCTCACGACCTTCGGTGATCTATTCACTGATCGCCAGTTGGTGGCGCTGAACACTTTCAGCGATCTTGTGCATGAGGCGCGAGCGCAGATTGAGACCGATGCTCGTATTGCTGGCTTTGCGTCGGATCTCACCCCGCTGCGCGACGGTGGCAAGGGTGCAAAAGGCTACGCCGAAGCCCTGAGCGTGTACTTGGCGTTTGCCCTCAATCGATCTGCTGACCGAGGGTCGACCATCTGCACTTGGGATTCTTCGCCCAAGATGGAGGCCCTTCGGAATACCTTCGGGCGCCAATCAATTCCGATGACTTGGGATTTTGCCGAAGGAAATCCATTTTCCCAAGCAAGCGGAAACTTCCTGAACAACGTGGATTGGGTCCAGAAATCTATTCAGCTCCTTGTGCCATACGCCGCTGGCGTTGAGGTGCAGCACGATGCCCAAACGGTTGAATATCCTTCCAACACGGTCATCTCCTCTGATCCGCCATATTACGACAACATCGGGTATGCCGATTTATCGGATTTCTTCTTCTGCTGGATGAAGCCTGTTGTAAGACCGGTTTTCGATGACATATTTGGCGTGCTGGCAACGCCCAAGGCTGAGGAACTGGTTGCCACGCCTTATCGACACGGCGGCAAAGAAGCGGCAGAAGCCTTTTTCCTCGACGGTATGAAGAAGGCCATCGCCAACATGGCGATGCAGTCGTCCAACCAATTTCCAGCGACGATCTACTACGCTTTCAAACAAAGCGAGGTCGCGCAGGATGGGATTAGCTCAACCGGCTGGGCAACCTTCCTGCAAGCGGTTGTCGAAGCCGGCTATGCCGTCGTTGGGACTTGGCCTCTGCGCACCGAGATGGCGAACCGCATGATTGCTTCGGGGACAAATGCTCTCGCCAATTCTGTCGTTCTCGTTTGCCGGAAGAAAGAGGCCACGGCCGAGAGCATTACCCGCGCTGAGTTCATTCGCGCCCTGAAACGCGAACTTCCGCCGGCGATCGCCGAGCTTCAGGCCGCCAGCATCGCCCCAGCCGATATGCCGCAATCGGCCATCGGCCCCGGCATGGGCGTGTTCTCGCGGTACAAGGCCGTTCTGGAATCCGATGACAGTCCGATGAGCGTGAAGACTGCGCTTCAGCTCATCAATCGGGAACTCGACGAATACCTCGGCGGTATCCAGGGTGAGTTCGACGCGGACACGCGGTTCGCCATCACCTGGTTCGAGCAGAACGGGACTGGCAAGGGGGATTACGGTGTCGCTGACAACCTTGCCCGCGCCCGCGGTATTTCTGTCGATAGTGTCAAGCACGCGGGCATCGTCGAAAGCGCTGCGGGTAAGGTCCGCATTCTTTCGCGTGATGAACTCGACGACGATTGGGACCCGGAGGACGACCACCACTTGACGGTGTGGGAGTGCCTTCAGCACCTCGTCCGGCAGCATGAGAAGAACGGCATTTCCCACGATACTGCCGTCCTGCTGAAGAAGATCAACATTCAGGCCGAGGCCGTGAAGGATCTCGCCTACTGCCTCTACGACATCAGCGCCAACAAGCGGAAGGATGCGAAGGAGGCCACGGCCTACAACGCCCTGATCGCCGACTGGACCGAGCTGACGAAGGCCGCGGCGGCCATCCACGACACAAGCGGCGATCGTCAGATCCGGCTGGATATTTAAGGGGGAACGGAACGTGGCAAAAAGCACCCGCCAATATGTCTTTGAAGGAATGGAGCTGCTGCCTTCGGCGCTGATCCCCTTCGTCGAAAAGCGGCTCGAGACGTCCCTCAAGGGGCATTGGCAGATTCAGGTCATTGAAAAGCTGCCGAGCCTGCGGCCAAATAGCAACGGCGAGGTCGGCTGGGACCAGGCCGCGCTGTTCAACGCGATGGACCGCTTCTGGAGCGAGGCGTTCAAGTCGGTTCTTGGCCGCGCCGAACGCTCGCTGGTCAACGAACTGGGTGATGTCCGCAACAAGCTCTCGCACAACGAGACTTTCACCTACGATGACGCCGAGCGTGCTCTCGATTCCATGCGTCGGCTCATGGAGGCGATCAGCGCTGGTGAAACGGCCGACCAACTCGGCAAGATGCGCGACACCATCCTGCGGACGAAGTTTACGGAGTTGGCGCGCAACGAGGAGCGGCGGAAAACCCAGCGCCTCGAGATCTCGGTAGAAACGGTGGCGGGGCTTCTGCCGTGGCGCGAGGTGGTCGAGCCGCACCAGGATGTCGCCACCGGCGAGTTCCAGCAGGCCGAGTTCGCGGCCGACCTCGCCAAGGTCCATTCGGGCAGCGCGCCGCCGGAATATCGCGACCCGCGCCAGTTCTTCAGCCGTACGTATCTTACCGAAGGTTTGAGCGCGCTGCTGGTCGGGGCCGCGAAGCGGCTGTCCGGCACTGGCGGTGATCCGGTCGTCGAACTGCAGACCAACTTCGGGGGCGGCAAGACGCACTCAATGCTGGCGCTCTATCACATGGCGGGACCGACGCCGGTCCAGGACCTGTCCGGCCTGGACCAGTTGCTCGAGAAGCAGGGGCTCAGCGTGCCGAAGGCTATCAACCGGGCCGTGCTCGTCGGCACGTCACGGGGGCCGCAGGACTTGCTCCTTGCCGAGGGCGACCATAAGATTCGCACGACCTGGGGTGAACTTGCTTGGCAGCTCGGCGGCGCTGACGCTTACGCGATGGTGGCGGAAAACGATGCCAGCGGCATCGCGCCGGGCTCACACCTCCTAGAGGTGCTCTTCAAGAAATACGCGCCGTGCCTGATCCTGATCGATGAATGGGTCGCTTACCTGCGGCAGATCTACAAGGTCGAGGGGCTGCCTTCGGGATCGTTCGACGCGAACCTGTCCTTCGTCCAGTCGCTGACCGAGGCGGTCAAGGCCAGCCCCGGCACACTACTCGTCGCGTCCTTGCCGGCCTCGCAGATCGAGGTCGGCGGCGAAGGCGGTCAAGAGGCGCTTGCGCGTCTCAAGCAGACCTTCAGCCGCGTGGAATCCTCGTGGAGACCGGCTAGTCAGGAAGAGAGTTATGAGATCGTCCGGCGGCGGCTGTTCAAGGACATCCCGGGAGACAAATTCCACCACCGCGACAACACGCTGAAGCAGTTCGCCAAGCTCTACCGCGAGAACGCCAACGATTTCCCGCAAGGCTGCGCGGATGAGGATTACCGGCGCAAGCTGGAAAAGGCTTATCCGATCCATCCCGAACTGTTCGACCAGCTCTACACAAGTTGGGGATCGCTCGAAAAATTCCAGCGCACGCGCGGCGTGCTGCGCCTGATGGCGCAGGCCATTCACGAGCTTTGGATGAATGCCGATCCGTCGGTGATGATTATGCCCGGCAGCGTGGCGGTGAGTTCGCCGCGTGTGGAGCCGGAATTGCTCCACTATCTCGACGTGAGCTGGCAGTCGATCATCGCCGGCGATGTCGATGGCACTGCGTCGACTCCCTACAAAGTCGATCAGTCGGCGCCGAACCTGAACCGGTACTCGGCGACCCGCCGCGTTGCCCGCGCGATTTTCATGGGAACGGCGCCCACTGCCCAGCAACAGAACACCGGCCTCGACGATAAGCAGATCAATCTCGGCGTCGTGCAGCCGGGCGAGCGCCCTGCGATCTTCGGCGATGCGCTGCGCCGGCTGACCAACCAGGCCAAGTTCATGCACGCCGATCTTGGTCGGTACTGGTATTCGATGTCGGCGAGCCTCAATCGCATCGCCGCGGACAAGGCCGCGCAGATCGAGGCGGCGCTTGTCGACGTGACGATCGACGCCGAACTCGGAAAATATGTGAACGGCCTCGCCGACCGCGGGCATTTCGATGCCGTGCAGGTGGCACCCGCGTCATCAGCTGAAGTTCCCGACGAGGCGGGCGGCGTGCGCGCCGTCGTGCTCGGCGTCAAATATCCCCATAACGGGCGCGATGGCTCGGATGCACTGGTCGAAGCGAAGGACATCCTCACTCAGCGGGGCAGTACGCCGCGCGTTTATCGCAACATGCTGGTGTTCATCGCAGCGGAAGCCCGGCAACTCGACCATCTGCGGGATGCCGTTCGCGCGTCCCTGGCTTGGGGCGAAATCGTTCGCGACAAGGAGCGCCTTGAACTCCGACCGAGCGACCAGAAGCTCGCAGAGGCGAAGCTAGCCGAAGCGAGAGAAACGATGAAGACCCGCCTCAAAGAGGCGTGGTGCTATCTGCACTATCCGGCCCAGGAGAGTGCCCAGGCCGATTGGGAGTGGGTGTCGGGCAAGATTCCGGCGCAGGACGGGCTGCTGGCTCGGGCTAGCAAGAAGCTGGTGGCTGAAGAGGGCCTGCTGATAGAGTTGGGGCCGTCGCGCCTCGACCGCGATCTCCAGAAATACATCTGGAACGACAAACCGAGACTGTCGCTCAAGGATCTGCGGGAATATCTGAACCGCTACATCTATTTGCCGCGCCTGAAAGGGCAGGATGTGCTGGTCAAGGCGGTGCATGCGGCGATCAGCGGCATGCTGCCCGGTCCTTTCGCCTATGCCGAGCGGTGGGACGAGAAAACGGACACCTATGCGGGGCTTGCTATCGAGCGGGCGGGCAATACGCCGGTGGTCATCGACAGCGACAGTGTCATCATTAAACCGGATGTCGCCGACGCACACCGTCCGGCGCCAGTACAAACCGATGCTGGCGGCACGCTAGGGGGCGCTGGCGGTACTCTGCCGACGCCGGGCGAACCAGTCATCGGTGGCGGACCCACCACGTCGCCGACAGAAAAGAAGCCGACGCGATTTATTGGCGCGGTGATGATCTCACCTGAGCGGCCAGCGCGGGACATCCATCAGATTGTCGAGGCGATCGTCGAGCAGCTCACAACGCTTCCGAATAGCGCCGTGAAACTTCGTTTGGAAATCGACGCTGATGTTCCATCAGGCCTAGATCGTGCAAAAGTGAGAACGTTGATTGAGAACGCGAACACCCTCGGGTTCATCGAGAAGTCAGTCGAATGAAAGTAGAGTTACCTAATTCCTCAAACTGCAGACGGCGATTGGCCCGAATCGGAGAAGAGGCGGAGTTGCTGCGTTGCCCTTTGAAATTCGGCACATTCGTTATGTGATTGCCGCTGCCGATCACGGTAGCTTTCGCCGAGCAGCTGCCGCACTGGGCATACAGGAATCAGCTATCAGCCGCCGAATTCGTGATCTGGAAGATCGGCTTGGCGCCCCCTTGTTCACGCGATCGGCAGGTGGCGTGCAACTCACCCAAGCAGGCAGGCAATTCGTTCAACGCGGTCGAAAGGCACTGTCGCAAATCGGGATGGCGCGAGCGGAAGTGTCTGCGATCGGCCGCGGGGAAGATGGCGAAGTTCGAATCGGCATCTTTTCGTCGCTGGCCTCTGGCTTTCTGGCTGACCTCTTCCAAGCCTTCGGGCAGCGCCACAAAGCGGTGAAGCTGAGCTTTGCCGATGGTAATCCCGCTGAACACGTCGCCGCCGTGCGGCAGCGTCAACTCGACGTTGCGTTCTTGACTGGGCTCACGAGCTGGCCGGATTGCCAGAGCCAGCACCTTTGGACGGAACGCATCTTCGCGGTGTTGCCTTTGCATCACCCTCATGCCGACGACATGGAAGTCACCTTCGGCGATCTGGCTGGCGAGCCCTTCATAGTCAGCGAGAGCGCGCCCGGCGAAGAAATCCACGACTATCTCGTCCAGCGTCTCGCCGACCTCGGACACCATCCCGAGATCCAGCAGCAGGCGGTAGGACGAGATAATCTGATGCAGCTTGTGGCGCTCGGACGCGGACTCACCGTGACCAGCGAGGCCACGACGGGCACGCAGTTTCCCGGCGTGGTGTTTCGCCCGATCGTCGGCGAGATATTGCCATTTCGCGCCGTCTGGGCGTCGCGCAATGATAATCCGGCATTCCTGCGACTGCTCGATCTCGCGCGTTCAATGGCGCGAGTGGATCAGTCTTTCGGGATCAACGGTTCCGCGAAGTCGGCAGCATTGCACGCCGGGCCTTCACAAACTCCCGATCCGTCGCGATGAAGCGCTGCAGCATTGGCACGATCAGACGAACAGGATCGCCAACAGCCTGCCCGGCGTCGCTGGCGAGGATGTCTGCATAGGCAACAAGTTCGCGGTGCAGACCGGCCGGCAGTTCCAGCGTGACTTTGACCGGCTTGTCGTCGGTTATGGGGCCGAGTTTCAGCTTCGCCATGTCAGCCTCCGTAGGGTTCGAGTACAAGATCGCGCGTGACGATCACGCGGACGGGGAAGCCCGGCCGGATGGTGAGCGTTGGTGCGATATTGAGCTGGCGCTGGACGATCTGCTGGCCGGTCTGGCTGATGCTGTTCGACGCGCCGTTGCGCAGGGCGCGCACGATTTCGCTCTCGCCGCTCGACGAACCGGATTCGGCGCCGACGCTGAGCAATGTGGACAAGGCCGCGGCCTTGAACAGTTCGCCCCAATGATAATCGACGCTATCCTCAAGCCCGGCATAACCTTCGGCGTCCGCACCGGGCTGGCGTTCCAGCACGATCGAGCGGCCGTTCGGGAAGATCAGCCGGTTCCAGACGAGCAGGATGCGCCGCTGCCCGAACCCCACGCCGCTGTCATACTGGCCGATGACGCGGGTGCCCTGCGGCACGAGCAGGATCTTCCCCGTCGGGCTGTCGTAGATGTTCTCCGTGACCTGCGCGGTGATCTGGCCGGGCAGATCGGAACGGATGCCGGTGATGAGCGCGGCGGAGATCACGGCGCCGGCCTGAAGCACATTCTTCGATGAGGGCGCGGCGACACGATCCGGCGAGACGGTGCGCTTGTCGGGCGTCTGGTTGAGGAAGGCGAGTTGCCGATCCTGCGCCGAGGGCGTCGCCGGCTGCGGCGCGAGGCCGAGGCTGGCGAGATCCGGTTGCGGCAAGGTCGCCGTGGGCGGTGTCGTGGCGGTGTTCCCCGGCCGCGTTTCTGTGGAAGCGAAAAGCCTCGCCGTCCGCGCCGATTCCAGTTCCTGCGCCCGGCGTTGTTCTTCTGGTGTTTGCCCCACAGGCCCCGAAGGGGTGGCGATCCCCGGCGTCGGCACGGGCTGGCCGGCATTTTGTGCGTTGAGGATTGGGCGGCCGAGATCGCCGGGCAGCGGCGGGCCGAGCTTGGGGACGCCGCTATAGTCCTTGGGTAGTCCGGCGAGGCCATCCGGCGTGGTGCGGTTGTCGGTTGAGATCAGTTCCTGACCCTGATCGCCGCCATGACGGGTCTGGAGCGCGTAAATCAATGCACCGCCGACACCGACACTGGCGGCAAGACCGAGACCGGCAAGCACCTTGCGCGACAGGCGCGTGACGCGAGGCGGCTCTGGGCGCAGCCGCATCGGCGCGACCGGCTCGCCCGTCAGCGGGCGTGCATCATCCTCAGCCGGCACGACAGGACGCCCAGCCTCTGGCTCGCGCCCTTCTTCGTTTTCGGGATCGTTGTTGCTCACGACGCCGGCCTCCCGTCCGTGCGCGAAATGCGCACGCGCTTCTGATTCTTGTCGGCGCCGAAACGCAGTTCGGCGGCGGCGAACAGCCGATCGACGATCATGTAATTGCCGCGCACACGGTAGTTCACGAGTTCGGAAGTCGCGCCCTCCGGTCCGACGACGAACAGCGGCGGCATTTCGCCCTGGCCGATACCGCGCGGAAACTCGATGAACACCTGCCGGCCGTCATCGAACGCGCGCAACGGTCGCCACGGCGCACGGTCGCCCGACACGTCGTAACGGAAGTTGACACGAGAGAGATCGATGCCGTTGGCGACCGGCTGCTGGGCCTCGGCTTGGCTGTTCTGGCGACGCAGCGCGATGAGCTGGTCCTGCGGATACTGCCAGGACACCGACGCCATATAGGTCGAAGGCGTCGAGCGCAGTTCCATGTGATAGGTGCGCCTATCGGTGTTGATGACGAGATTGGTCGTCAGCTCGGCCCGCGTCGGCTTCACCAGGATATGGACCTGTTTGGCGGCGCCAGTGCCGCTCTCGGTATCGCCGATGATCCAGCGCACCGTGTCGCCGGCGGCGACGGGACCGGAGCCGACGAGTTGTTCGCCGGGTTGGAGCGATATGTCGGTGATCTGCCCCGGCGAGGCATAGACCTGATAAAGCGCGCCATCGACGAAGGGATAGACCTGCATCGAATTGATGAAGCCGTTCCTGACCGGCTGCATCCGCGCGGCGGCATTGGCCTGGTTGACGCGCACGGTCGGATCGGCGGCTTCTGGCTCGGGCTTGCCGTCCTTGCCGACCGGTTTCAACTGGCCGGGAAGCGGCAGCGGCCTGGGCAGCTCGACGACCTGCACGGGCTTGGGCGGATCGGCGGCGATGACGGCCGGAACCGCATCGTCATAGGAAATCTCCGGCGGTGGGGTGTGCCCCGCGCAGCCCGCGAGGGCGGAAGCGGAAAGCAGGAAAGCCGCGAGTGAGGCATTGCGGTAAGCCGGCCTCCCAGCTTTGCGGAAGGTCGGTGTCATTGTCCAAGTTCCTTCGACCAGTTGATGGCGTTGATGTAGATTCCCAGCGGGTTCTTCCGCAGCGTGTCGGCATCGCGGGGCGGCTGCACGGCGACGGTGAGGATCGCGGACCAGCGTTCGGTGCTGGCGAGCGAACCGTCCTGATAGCGGCGCTCGATCCAGGCGACGCGGAAGCTCGATGGCGAGGCGCGGATGACCGATGACACCTCGACCGCGACTTGGCTCTTGCCGACCTTGGCGAACGGATCGTTCGAACGCGCATAGTCGTTGAGCGCCAGCGCGCCGGCCTGCGTGGTGAAGTCATAGGCGCGCAGCCAGTTCTGCCGCACGATGATGGCGTCGGCCGGAATGCCCCGGACCTGCTCGATGAACCGCGCGAGGTAGAAGGCGATCTGCGCGTCGTTCGGCTGATAGTCGGCGGTCGCGGGCGCAATCGCCTGCGCCTGTCCAAGCCGATCGACCTGCACCACCCATGGCACGATCGAACCGTTCATCGACTGCCAGAACAGTCCGGCCGAGAGAGCGGCGGAGAGCGCCAGCGAGCCGAAGGCCATCAGCCGCCAGTTCTTCGCCTGTACACGGGCCGAGCCGATGCGGTCGTCCCAGACCTGGGCGGCGCGCTGATAGGGCGTCTCGGGTTCGGGGGATTTGCCGTAGTGGGTGGAAGGTCGCTTGAACATGGTCAGTCGCTTTCGGAGAGGTTGACGGAAGAGCCGCCGCCATGGGCATCGCCGGATTTGACGGCGTGGGCAGCGGCCTGGACGCCATGCGTCATCTGCTGGCCGCGCTTCATGCGTTTGGCCCAGGCGGGCGGGCTGTCGGCGGACGATGGCGTGGCGGAGGCGGCGGGTGCAGATGCGGCGGAGCTGGCATCTGCCTCGGCCGCGCCCGCATCACCGGATACGGCGCGGCCACCCGCTTCAAAGCTCTCGCGCATCGAGGCGGCGGCACGCCGGAATGGGCTGGCGATGGTAGAGCCGGCTTTCGATGCGCCGGTCGATGCGACATTGCCAAGACCGGAGGCAACGCCGGATGCGCCGGACTGGCCGGCCGCGCCAAGGCTGTAGGCGGTGGACGCGCCACCCGCGAGTGTGGCCCCGCCACGGGCGGCAGCGGCAGCGCCTCCGGCAAGGGCAGCTCCACCCGATGCCACGGCGCCGACAGTCGCTGCACCCGCCGCGACCATGCCACCGGCGGCGAGACCCGTGCCGACCGCCGCGCCCGCACCAAGCTGGGGGCCGCCGGAAACGAGACCGTTGGCGATGCCGGGGCCGAAGATGCCCAAGCCCAGCAGTGCCAGGGCCGCGAGCACGATGGTCATGGCGTCGTCGATCGAGGGAGTCGCGCCGTTGAAGCCGGCGGTGAACTCGGAGAACAGGGTCGAGCCGATGCCGATGATGACGGCGAGCACCAGGACTTTGATGCCCGACGAGATGACGTTGCCGAGGACGCGCTCGGCCATGAAGGCGGATTTACCGAACAGGCCGAACGGGATCAGCACGAAGCCGGCGAGCGTCGTCAGCTTGAACTCGATCAGGGTGACGAAAAGCTGGACGGCGAGGATGAAGAAGGCGAGCAGGATCAGCGCCCAGGCGAACATCAGGCAGGCGATCTGGATGAAGTTCTCGAAGAACGAGACCCAGCCCATCAGGTCGGAGATGGAATCGAGCAGCGGCCGGGCGGCGTCGAGGCCGGTCTGCGCGACCTTGCCGGGGCGCAGGAGATCGGCGGTGGTGAACCCCGTGCCTGACGCCTTCAGCCCGAGACCGGCGAAGCTCTCGAAGACGATGCGGGCGAGGTTGTTCCAGTTGCCGATGATGTAGGCGAACACGCCGACAAACAACGTTTTCTTGACCAGCCGCGCGATGATGTCCTCATCGGCGCCCCACGACCAGAACAGCGCCGCCAGCGTCACGTCGATGACGATCAGCGTGGTCGCGATGAACGCCACTTCGGGGCGCAGCAGGCCGAAGCCGCTGTCGATATAGCGGGTGAAGACATCCAGGAAATGGTCAATGACGCCGGCGCCCTGCATCTCAGCGGCTCCCGTTCTGGTCTGGTATGGACGGGGTTGGAGCGGTCGGCTCCGGGGACGCGACCGGCGCGGGCTGGCCCAGGAAGCGGCGACGGTTTTCGGCCCAGGCGTGAAGGCAGGACGGATCGCGCCCACCGGCTTCGCCCATTGCGCCACACCGCGCGAGTTCCACGCGCAGCGGATCTCGCGCCGGTGCCGGTCGCACCTGCGCGACCGGGTCGTCCGCCCGCTCGGCGGGCCGGTTCATCTCGATCACTGTGGCGGTGATCGCGAACGCGACGAAGATGATGGCGCCGATACGCGCGAGGGTCTTGCCGTCCATCACACCCTCGCTCAGTTGTTACCGTGGAACATCTGCGCGTTGCCCGGCTGGTAGCCCGATCCCGGCGTCAGGAAGCGGCGGCGCTGTTCCTGCCCCTGTGCGGCGGCGGCGGCGCGCTCGGCATCCGACAGCGCCTGCGCCCGGCCATTGGCGGCGACGAGCGCGGTGAGGTCGGCGAGCTGCTGGGCCTGGAGCGCGAGAAGCTGGTTGCCCGCCTGCGTCGCCTGAAGCGCGCCTGTCGCCGACTGGCTCGATCCGACCAGCGCCGACATCTGCGTGCGGTTGGTGTCGATATTGCCGACCACGGTGGCCTGCACACGCATCGCGTCCTGCAAGCCGCCGACCGTGTTCTGCCAACGCGACTTCGCATCGGCGACGAGCTGTGCGTCCGACGCCGACATCGAGGCGGTCGAGTATTTCTGGCTGAAGACCTGATCGATCTTCTGGACGTCGTAGGCGATGTTTTGCGCTTGGGCGAGAAGCTGCTGGGTGCGCTGCACCGACTGCTGAAGCTGTTGCAGCGAGGAGTAAGGCAGGCTCGCGAGATTGCGGGCCTGATTGATAAGCGACTGCGCTTCGTTCTGGAGCGAGGTGATCTGGTTGGTGATCTGCTGGAGCGAGCGCGCCGCGGTCAGCACGTTCTGTGCATAGTTGGACGGATCGAACACGACCCATTGGGCGTGGGCGGGTGCGGCCAGCATCGGCGCAACGGCGACAGGGGCGATCAGCAGCGCAGCGGCGAGCCGCGCCGCACGGGTGCGGCACAGTTTCATTGGGACTTCTCCTTGTTGGTCAGGTTGGGAATGAGATCGGCGGCCCAGCCGACGCCGCGATGGCGCAGCCAGGCGTCGAGGAATCCGTCCGTGCCATGCTCGGCGGTGACGCGGGCGATGGCGGCCTGATCGGTCTTCGAGGATGCGGCGCAAAGCGCCAGCGCCACCTCCGACAGGCCCAGCTCGAACAGCCGGTTGCCGCGCCGCGACTGGCAGTAATAGTCACGCTTGGGCATGGCCCGCGCGATGATCTCGATCTGCCGGTCGTTGAGACCGAAGCGGCGATAGATGGCGGTGATCTGCGGCTCGATCGCGCGCTCGTTGGGAAGCAGCAACCGGGTTTGGCAGCTTTCGATGATGGCGGGCGCGATGGCGCTGCCGTCGATGTCCGACAGCGACTGCGTAGCGAAGATGACGCTGGCGTTCTTCTTCCTGAGCGTCTTCAGCCATTCGCGGAGCTGGCCGGCGAAGCCCTCGTCGTCGAGCGCGAGCCAGCCCTCATCGACGATGATGAGGGTCGGCGATCCGTCGAGCCGGTCTTCGATGCGATGGAACAGATAGGCCAACACGGCGGGCGCGGCTTCGGTGCCGATCAGCCCCTCGGTCTCGAACGCCTGCACCGTCGCCGTGCCGAGATGTTCGGCCTCGGCATCGAGCAACCGGCCCCACGCCCCGCCGATGCAATAGGGACGCAGCGCCTGCTTGAGGTCGTTGGACTGCAAGAGGACGCAGAGGCCGGTGATCGTGCGTTCCTCGATCGGCGCGGAGGCCAGCGAGGTCAGCGCCGTCCAGAGATGCTCTTTCACCTCCGGCGTGATGGCGACGCTTTCGCGGGCGAGGATCGCGCCGAGCCAGTCGGCCGCCCATGCCCGTTCGGCGGCGTCATCGACGCGGGCGAGCGGTTGCAGCGATACGCTGTCGGCGCTGCCCTCGGTCAACCCGCCGCCGAGATCGTGCCAGTCGCCGCGCATGGCGAGCGCCGCCGCGCGGATTGAGCCGCCGAAGTCGAAGGCGAAGACCTGCGCGCCGGCATAGCGCCGGAACTGCAAGGCCATCAGCGCCAGCAGCACCGACTTGCCCGCGCCGGTCGGGCCGACGATCAGCGTATGGCCGACATCGCCGACATGAAGGGAAAACCGGAACGGGGTCGAGCCTTCGGTCTTGCCGAACAGCAGCGGGGGGGCTGCGAAGTGCTCGTCCCGTTCCGGCCCCGCCCACACCGCTGACAGGGGAATCATGTGGGCGAGATTGAGCGTGGAGATCGGCGGCTGCCGGACATTGGCGTAGACATGGCCGGGCAATGATCCCAGCCAGGCGTCCACGGCGTTGATGGTCTCGGCCATCGCGGTGAAGTCGCGGCCCTGAATGACCTTCTCGACCAGCCGCAGCTTCTCGTCGGCGATGCGCGGATCGGCGTCCCACACCGTCACCGTCGCGGTGACATAGGCGATGCCGGCATAGTCGGCGCCGAGTTCCTGAAGCGCGAGATCGGCGTCCGCTGCCTTGTTCGAGGCGTCGGTATCGACCAGCGCCGACGCCTCGTTGGTCATCACCTCCTTCAGGATCGCGGCGATCGACTTGCGCTTGGCGAACCATTGCCGCCTGATCTTCGTCAGCAGCTTCGTCGCGTCCGTCTTGTCGAGCAGGATCGCGCGGGTGGACCAGCGATAGGGAAAGGCCAGCCGGTTCAGCTCGTCGAGCAGGCCCGGCGTCGTGGCGGTCGGGAAGCCGGTGATGGTCAGCACGCGCAGATGCGCCGATCCCAGGCGCGGTTCCAACCCGCCGGTGAGCGGCTGATCGGCGAGCAGCGCGTCGAGATAGACCGGCGTCTCGGGGACGCGGACGCGATGGCGGTGTGTCGAGACGCAGCCATGCAGATAAGTCAGCGTTTCGCCGTCATCGAGCCAGCGGCATTCCGGCATGAAGGCTTCGACCAGGCGCAGCAGCCGGTCGGTGCGGTCGGCGAAGCCAGCCATCACCTCATGGGGATCGATACCGGTCTTCTCGCGGCCCTCATAGAGCCAGGTCTCGGCACGCGCCGCGTCCTCGGCCGGCGGCAGATAGGTGAAGGTGAGGAAATAGCCCGACTCGAAATGCGATCCGGCTTCCTCGAAATCGGCTTTCCGTTCCGCATCGACCAGCGCCGACGCCGAATCCGGGAAGGTGCTGTTCGGATAGGTCGCGGCGGCATGGCGCTGCGCCTCGACGAAGATCGCCCAGCCGGAGCCGAGACGACGGAAGGCGTTGTTGAGGCGGCCGGCGACGGCCACCAGCTCGGCCGGCACGGCCGAATCCAGATCGGGACCGCGAAACCGCGCGGTGCGCTGGAAGCTGCCGTCCTTGTTGAGCACGATGCCGGGAGCCGCCAGCGCCACCCAGGGCAGGAAATCGGCGAGCCGGGCTTGTCTGTTGCGATATTCGGCGAGGTTCATCATGGCCGCGCCCCCCTCAGACCGAAAGGTGCGCGGGGATGCGTAGATGGCGGCGGCCGACCTCGACGAAGAGCGGATCGCGCTTCGCCGCCCACACCGCCGCGAAGTGGCCGATCGCCCAGATGGCGATACCGACGAGCCAGAGGCGTAAGCCCAGGCCCACCGCACCGGCGAGCGTGCCGTTCATGATGGCGATGGCGCGCGGCGCGCCGCCGAGCAGGATCGGTTCGCTGAGCGCCCGATGCAGCGGGACCGTATAGCCGGGCACGTCTCCGCCCTGATCGACGACGCCCGCCATCAGACCAGCGCCCCGCCGCCGAACGAGAAGAAGGACAGGAAGAACGAGCTGGCCGCGAACGCGATCGACAGGCCGAACACGATCTGGATCAGCCGGCGGAAGCCGCCGCTGGTGTCGCCGAACGCCAAAGTCAGGCCGGTCACGATGATGATGATGACCGCCACGATCTTCGCCACCGGCCCTTCGATCGATTGCAGGATCTGTTGCAGCGGCTGTTCCCACGGCATCGATGAGCCGGAGGCATGAGCGGGTGCGGCCATCATCACGCTGAGCGTGGCGACCGATACGGTCATGGCGAAGCGCTGGCGAGCATGGGTGAAGCGCGAGAGGCGCAGACGTTGGATCACGGGGAATCTCCTTCAGGAATGGAAGCGAGGGCCAGGCTGGTTGGAGCCGATCCGCCGTCGCCCTCCGTGACGACGGGAACGACGCGGTAATCGCCGTCGGGACCGAGGCCATCGACGCGGGCGAGTTCGGACAGCCGACGCTGGGAACCGCGGCCGGAGAGCACGGCGACGAGATCGATCGTCTCGGCGATCAGCGCGCGGGGGACGGTGACGACGGCTTCCTGGATGAGCTGTTCCATCCGCCGCAGCGCACCGATCGCACTGCCGGCGTGGATCGTGCCGACACCGCCGGGATGGCCGGTGCCCCATGCCTTCAACAGGTCCAACGCTTCGGCGCCGCGCACCTCACCGATCGGGATGCGGTCGGGGCGCAGGCGCAGCGAGGAGCGGACGAGATCGGAAAGCGAGGCGACGCCATCCTTGGTGCGCATGGCGACGAGGTTGGGCGCGGCGCATTGCAGCTCGCGCGTGTCCTCGATGATGACGACGCGATCGGTGGTCTTCGCCACTTCCGCCAGCAGCGCATTGGTCAGGGTCGTCTTGCCGGTCGATGTGCCGCCTGCGACGAGGATGTTGGCGCGTAACGCCACGCCCTCGCGCAGTGCTTCGGCTTGGGCGGCCGACATGATCCCCGCCGCGACATAATCGTCGAGCGTGAACACGGCGACGGCGGGTTTGCGGATGGCGAAGGCTGGGGCCGCGACGACGGGCGGCAACAGGCCCTCGAACCGCTCTCCCGTCTCGGGCAGCTCGGCCGATACGCGCGGGGCACCGGCATGGACCTCGGCGCCGACATGGTGGGCGACCAGGCGGACGATGCGCTCGCCATCGGCGGGCGACAGCCGTTCGCCGGTGTCGGACAGCCCTTCGGAGAGCCGGTCGATCCAGATGCGCCCGTCCGGGTTCAGCATCACCTCGACGACGGACGCATCTTCCAGAAACCGGGCGATGGCCGGCCCCAGCGCCGTGCGGAGCATCCGCGCGCCGCGTGCGAAACCTTCTCGATTGTGTTGTGAAGCCTTCATGTCGCCCCGAGTTCAGCGGGGATCGACAGACCTTCCCCTTGCGGGGTTGATTAAAAGAGCCGGATTTTGGGTCGATTCAACAAGGATTCAGTGTCGTAGTAACGTAGCGTGCAAATACAGGAGAACGGCGGTCTCGACTGGATCTTGCAGGCGGTCTGACCATGATTATTCGCCGCGCGCGCGACTATCCTGATGCTCCGAGTCGTTCATATCCTCGCTTATCTCCTGCCGCAGCTTTGGCCCCTTGGCGAGGCGACGCCCGAGCGCCGTGACGAACTGGTCATAGCGTTCCCCCGCCTTCGCGCGGGCAGCTTGCGCAGCGGGCTCCGGTAGTGTTGGCGTCGTAGAGACCCAGTATTTGATGAACACCGCGAGGCTTTCCACGGCGATAGCGACATCGCGCTCCAGCCTCGTCATGCGACGATCGAGCTGGTCGAGCCGTTTGGTGATCGCCGCTTCCTGTCTTTCGGCGGCATCGGGCGAGAGGAAGGATTCGATCGCCGCTTCCGCCACCAGCGATCGCGAATGATCGCGCCGCGCGGCGTGCTCGGCCAGTCGGTTCATGACGGCCGGATCGAGATAGACGGACAGGCGCTGCTTACGGGATGGTTTCGTCATCGCCGTCTCACAGGTCCATGCCGTCGCCCGGATCGAGCGATACCTGACGCGCTACGCCCTGCATGAGCCTGTTCATCCGGCTGTTGCGCGCGGCATCATCCTCGGCCTCGTCTCGGTCTGCGTCGATCTCGAACGGATTGTCGATCGGCATCGGCTTCTCGACCGGCTTCACCCGGTTGAGTTCCGGCTGCTGACGGCGCTCGGATTCGGTCGGATCGTCATCGGCGGTTGGCGCCGCCTGGCTGGCTTCGACGATCTGAGGCCGCTGCGGTAATGGCAGCATGGTCCAGTCATCTGGCCGTACCTGCTTCGAAATGGCGAGCGAAGGCGGTGGCAGGATACGTTCCTTGAAACGTGCGTCCTCGTAGTAGCGCGCCTTCTTCGCGCGGATCGGCGGGGTGCCAGCGACCATGACGATTTCGTCGGAGGGCGGAAGCTGCATCACCTCGCCAGGCGTGAGCAGCGGCCGTGCGGTCTCCGATCGCGAAACCATCAGATGGCCGAGCCAGGGCGAAAGCCGATGCCCGGCATAGTTCTTCATTGCCTTCATCTCGGTGGCGGTGCCTAGCGCATCCGACACGCGCTTGGCCGTTCGCTCGTCGTTGGTCGCGAAGCTGACGCGGACGTGGCAATTGTCGAGAATCGAGTTGTTTGCTCCATACGCCTTCTCGATCTGGTTCAGCGACTGCGCGATCAGGAAGCTCTTGAGGCCATAGCCCGCCATGAAGGCGAGCGCGCTCTCGAAGAAATCGAGCCGCCCGAGCGCGGGAAACTCGTCGAGCATCAGGAGAAGCCGATGACGGCCGGCTTTCGCCTGGAGATCCTCGGTCAGGCGGCGGCCGACCTGGTTGAGGATCAGGCGGATCAGCGGCTTGGTGCGGTTGATGTCGGACGGCGGCACGACAAGATAGAGCGTCGTCGGGTGCCTTCCACCCACGACGTCGCCAATCCGCCAATCGCAGCGGCGCGTCACCTCGGCGACAACGGGATCGCGATAGAGGCCGAGGAACGACATGGCGGTCGACAGCACGCCCGAGCGCTCGTTGTCCGACTTGTTGAGCAGTTCGCGCGCCGCCGATGCGATCACCGGATGCGGCCCGGCTTCGCCGAGATGCGCCGTTGTCATCATCGCCGCGAGTGTGGATTCGATCGGTCGCTTCGGATCTGAGAGGAAGGCCGCGACGCCGGCGAGCGTCTTGTCCGCTTCGGCATAGAGGACGTGGAGGATCGCGCCGACCAACAGCGCATGGCTGGTTTTCTCCCAATGGTTCCGCTTCTCGAGGCTGCCTTCGGGATCGACCAGGATGTCGGCGATGTTCTGGACGTCGCGAACTTCCCATTCGCCGCAGCGTACTTCGAGCAACGGATTATAGGCTGAGGATTTGGCGTTGGTCGGATCGAACAGCAGCACGCGGCCATGCTGGGCGCGGAATCCGGCGGTGAGCTGCCAGTTCTCGCCCTTGATGTCATGGACGATCGCCGAGCCCGGCCATGTCAGCAGCGACGGCACCACCAGACCGACGCCCTTGCCGGAGCGCGTCGGCGCGAAACACAGCACATGCTCCGGGCCGTCATGACGAAGATAGTGACTGTCATAGCGGCCGAGCACCACGCCGTCCGGGCCGAGCAGACCGGCTCCCTTCACTTCCTCCGTCTCGGCCCAGCGGGCTGAACCGTAGGTCTCGACCTTCTTCGCCTCCCGCGCGCGCCACACCGACATGCCGATAGCGACGGCCACGGCGATGAAGCCTCCGGACGCTGCGATATAGGCGCCTTCGACGAAGATCTGTGGCGCATAGGCGTCATAGCCATACCACCACCAGAAGAAGGATGGCGGCAGGTAGATCGGGAAGCCGAACAGCCGGAACCATGGCGCGCCCAATTCAGGCTGAAACGCGAGCCGCCAGGCCACCCATTCGGTCGCGCCCCAGATGCAGGTGAGGACGATGGAGAGGACGGTGATGATCTGGCCCCACAGAATCTTGGTGGCGGGCATGGGCAATTCCTTTTGGGCAATGGGTGGTCAAAGGCCGAGGCCGCGTTTGCGGCCAAAGCTCCAGTCGATGCCGCCATCGTCGCGAGCGACGCCGGAGACATGGCGGCCGAGTTGCTTTTCGAGGGAGGGCGTCCAGGGCACGAGCTGAAAGCCGAGGCCGTCATCGATCATGGCGAAGCGACCGGAAGCGAGCGTGAAGCGCTGGCGATAGGCACCGGCGACATATTCGCCAGAGCCTGCGCGATTGAAGGGCTGGCCGGTCTCGGCGGCGAGCTTCTCGCCCAGCGCTTCCAGTTCGCGGGCGCGTAGCGTGTCGATCAGGTTGCGGGCGAAGGTGACGCGCTGACCGTTGCGGTCGGCCAGACCCTGTTCGATGAGATGCTCGGCGCGACGGTCGAGCGCATGGCGAACCTCCGCGCCGAAGCCGCCGTCCGAAAGGGCGACCGGCTCGCGGGCGATATTCTGCCGGTCAAGCCAAGTCGCCCCGGATGCCATGATCTGCCGCTCGATGTCGAGATCGGAGCGGATGGCGAGCGCGATGCGGCGTTCGCCCTTGGCATCATCGAACCGCCGCAGCTCGACGATGGAGCCCGGTGCGCTGTCACCGGCGGCGTCGAGGTCGGGCAGCTTGATGTGATGCGTGCGGCCATCGACGCCATCGACCACGGCATAGGCCGAGCCTTTAAGCTCATCGTCGAGACCACGATCGACAAGGCGGCCGACAATCGGTGTATCGAGACACTCGGCGGCAAGCACATAGCTCGCCGATCCGCGCTCGATGCCGCGCTCCGTCAATGCGCGGTGCATGCGCTTGATGATGTCGCCACGCTCGCCGAGTTCGCGCAAGGTTGCTTCGGCGCTTGCGTCGATCACCCATTGGCCGGGACCGATCTGGTCGGAGAGGCCGAGGGATTCCAGCTTGCGAAGACGACCGACCTTTTGGGCGTGATAGACGTCGGGTTGTTCGCCCGGCCATGGCGCGAGGTCGATAACGCCGGTATCGCGCGCATCGCGGACAAGCTGGCGATCGAGCTGGGTCCAGCGTTCGGCATCGACCTGGCGGTCCAGTGTGCGGCGGATGTCGAGATCGGTGCGGGGGCCGAGTTCCTGGGTGATGAGATCGCGCGCGCGGTCGCGCATTCCGTCTTTGATGTAGTCGCGGGAGATGACGAGATCCTGCCCGTCGTCACGGACGCCCCGCACGATCAGGTGAACATGCGGGTGCTCGGTGTTCCAGTGATCGACCGCCACCCAGTCCAGGCGTGTGTCCAGATCCTTTTCCATCTGGCTGACCAGATCGCGTGTGAAAGACTTGAGGTCCGCCATCTCCGCCGCGTCGTCGGGCGAGACGATGAACCGGAAGTGATGACGATCTCCCTCACATCGCTCCGCGAAGGCTTTCGGATCGGCGTCGTCTCCGCCGGGGCCGAACAGCCTTGCCTTTTCTCCGTCTCGGGTGACGCCCTCGCGGCGCAGGTAGTTGAGATGGGTCGCGAGCGGCGCGGAACGGGCGTTGTGGCGCACCACGCGCGCCTTGATGACGGCGCCGCGCGAGCGCGCGGTGATGAAACGATTGGCCTGGATGCTGGCACGCTGGCCGCGCCCGAATCGTGAGCGGTTGCCGGCAACGATCCGGCCCGAGCGTGAAACGCCGGCGCCGGCCTTCTTCGCGGCGGCGAGCGCCTGCGCGATGAAGGGGCGCGCGCGCTGTGCGCCGAAGGAGCGAATGCGGCCGGGCCGGATGCGAAACTCGGTGTCGTCGGTCATGGTCGAGACCCCGCACATCGCGCCAAATGCGGGAAATCATGACGAAATTGGCATGGCTGCGAGGTGCGGGAAACCCGCGCACCTCGCGAAAATGCGCCATAACCCCTTGAAACAACACGACCGCCACAAGCCGCACCTCGCGGCCTTTTATCCTGCCATCCTTCGGTCGTGTTGCCTGTGCTCCACCTCTGCGCTCTCTGGAATACGCCAGCGCCCGCTATCGTGCGATCGGGAACCACGGCGCTCATCGCATCGTCCCCGTATCAGCGCGGGCGACGAACAGGTCGCCGGATTGCGGCACGATGGCGGAAACATCGCGCACCGTCGGCGTCTGTCCCGCATCGGTCGAGGAGCGCTCGGCCTGCACAGGATCGGCAGCGGGGCGGCGATCCGGCTGTCCGATGAACAGCGGCGCACGGGTCCACGCCAGCGGATCGACTGCCGCCACGACGGTAGGTCTGGTCGCTCCGTTGCCGTCCAGCGCTGGTGCTACATTGGCGACATAGGCGCGGGTTTCGGATGGCAGCGGACGGCCGCTCAGCGACGCCTCATAGCGACCGGGACCGGCATTGTAGGCGGCGATCCAGCCAGGCGAGCCGTAGCGGTCGAACAGCTCGCGGATATAGGCCGCGCCCGCGATGATGTTGTCGTGCTGGTCGTATGGGTCCGCACCGAGACGGTGACGGTCGCGCAGACCCGCCCAGGTCTGTGGCATGATCTGCATCAGGCCGATCGCGCCCTTGGGCGAGACGGCGCGCGGATCGCCATTGCTTTCCGCGCGCAGCACCGCCTTGATCCATGCCGCCGGAAGCTCGAAGCGCTGTGCCGCTTCCGCGATGTGATCGGCGTAAGGATCGCGCGGCGTTGGCCGAGCGGTCGCGACGGGATCGGCGAGCGACGGCACGGATTGAGCGCAAGCGAGCGCGAGGCCGGAAAGGAGAAGGAGGACGGTGCTGCGCATGGCGTCAGTCCTTCGCGTCGCGCTTGGCGGGACGGCTCCAGTGCAATGACCAGTCCTTGCCCGCATCGTCGTTGCGGAACAGGTTGGCGCGGATCGGCTGCGGCAGCGCCGGATCGTCGATCACCACGGCAATGTATTCGCCCGCGCGTTCGCCGGTGCGCTTCCAGCCGGCGCCGATTTCCGCGCCCGCTTCTCCGGTCTCGCCATCGACGATATGAACGCGATACTGGGGCGCGTTCTCGGCGTCGGACGGCTCTGCCGCGACGATGAGAATGTCCTGAGCCAGCATCAGCGTCGTCAGATGTCCGACGAAGCCAATGCCGTCGTCGTCGTGCGTGAATGTGCCGATCTGTGGCATGTTGGTTTCCTTGGCGGTGGCGTTGGAAGACCCATCGGCGAGCACCGCTCCCGCCGATGGGAAGCGGGTCAGTGGCTGGTCGTTGAGGTTTGGGCGCGCCAAACGAAACGGCCATCGCCGGCCTCGTCGGTGTAGATCGGCGTCGCCTTGCCGATGACGGTGCGTGCCGGGATCGGGCCGAAATAGCGGCCATCAAGGCTGTCGGGGACGGACGGGTTCATCAGGAAGATGTCGCCATCCGCGATGCGGCGGCAGCCCTGCCAGACCGGCAGCGGACGGCCACGTCTGTCGCGGTCGAGCGCGCCGCCGATCGGCACGGTATCAACCGTCACGGCATCGCCGGTGCGGCAGACCTGTTGACCGGGAAGTGCGGCGACACGCTTCATCAGCGGCACGCCGCGCCCGATATAGCCGCGCTCGACCATGAAATCGGCGAGCGGCTTGTCCGGCATGACGGCGACCAGATCGCCGACCGCCAGATGGCGGGGCGGATCGAGGTCATAGAGGCCGATTGGCACGCTGGCCGAGGCGTTCCACACGAGGCGTAGCGGCGTCGGAACGAACGACGCGATGGCGACGCCCATGATCGAGAAATACGTCACCATGACATAGCCGAAGCGGGTCATCCCTCGATCTCCCGCCGCTTGAGCCACGCCTGATGGCGCTCGGCCGTGTAGGGACGCGGCTCATGTCCGGCGCTCAGACGGTTGGCGACATGGCGCCAGTGATCGGCAGCGACCTCGCAAGGGTCGATCCCGGCGGCTTCCACCGCATCGATATGGCGGAGCACCTGCTGAACCTTCGGCCAGCCTTCGATCTTGAGGAGAATGTCACCGCCGGGGCGCACGAAGGGCAGCGTCTGATAGGCTTCACCCGGCCTGACGGCGCGCACGATGTCGATGCGCGAGATGATCGTGCCGAAGTCGTTGGACGCCCAACGGACGAGGGCGAAGGTGCTGCCGGGCCGGAACGACAGCGCACGGCGGCGGCGATCAAGGATGGTTTCGCGCGCTTCGCGGCCGAACCTGATCCAGTTCTCGATTCTTTTTTCCACCCAGGTCAGTTCGACATGGGTGAGGTTGTCGGATGCCTGCGCGATCGGCACCGGGCCGCCGCGCACGCGGGGAACCGCGTTGCCGGTCATGGGTGGTCTCCTTCGATAGTCGGGGGAAATTCGCGCGCGAGCAGATCGCGCAGCATGTCGGCGACGGTGATGCCGCGCCCGAACGCGGCGATCTTGATCCGGCCGCGCAGCTTCGGCGTCACGTCGATGGTGAGCCGCGCGGTGAAACCGTCGGCATTGCTGTCGCGCGCCGCGCTATCTGCGGCCTTGATCCAGCGCTCTGGATCGGCCGGGCGTGAAGCGAAGCCGCGACGGGTCGGGCGTTCGCTCATGGCGTCGTCCTTCCGGTGTCGACTGCATCGATCGCCGCTGCCAACACCGCGATCTCACGCGCGGCGGGCGTGTCGTCGTCCAGTTCGGACACCAGCCGGCCCGACTGCGCGGCAACCGCAAAGGCGACGCGCTGGCCGATGGTGGCGGTGAGCACGGGCGGATCGTGATCGGCCAGCGTCTCGGCCGTTTCGCGGGCGAGCACGGTGCGCGCGCCGCATCGGTTCAGCACGAAGCGGGCGGCGAGGTCCGGCCGGTAGATGCGCGCTTCCGCAAGAAGCGCCAGCATCTCGGCCGAAGCCCAGCCATCGAGCGGTGACGGTTGCACGGGGATCAGCACCAGGTCGGCGGCGAGCAGCGCCGAGCGCATCAGCGCGGCGACACGCGGAGGCCCGTCGATCACGATCACGTCGGCAGTGCGCGCCAGTTCCGGCGCTTCCCGGTGTAACGTGTCGCGCGCCAGGCCGACGACGCCGAACAGCCGTGGCAAGCCCTCGCGGGCACGTTGCTGCGACCAGTCGAGCGCGGAGCCTTGGGGGTCCGCGTCGATCAGCGTGACGCGCTTGCCCTGCCGCGCCCAAACACCTGCGAGGTTCAGCGCCAGCGTAGTCTTGCCGACGCCGCCCTTCTGGTTGAGGAGCGCGACGATCATGGCTTCCTCCCCGGTAGCGGGAGAGGAAGCAACGGCGCGGTCAGGACGTCGGCCGTTGGGACTGTCAGCCGCTTGCGGGCGCCGCGAAGGGCCTTTGCGGCGTCGCGGATGAGGTTTTCCACCTCGCGCGTGCGCCCTACAGAGTTAGATTCTCTGTTAGACTCTAAGTTAGGGGAGCGAATTTCGCTTTTCGTGCCAAGGGTTAGGCCCTGTTTCGGTTCCCGATGGCACGAGGGGGTGGTTCCCGATAGCACGCGCCTGCCGGTTCCCGATGGCACGACGCTATCCACAGCCTGTCCACAGGCCGGAACCGGCTCGAAGGCGAGCAGCATCCGCCCGCCGATTTCGACTTCGAGAAACAGCGTGTAGCCGGGCAGAGGCTGGCGGCGAATGATGTCGCGCAGCTCGAAGGCAAAGCGTTTGAAGGGCGACAAGGCGCCGGACTTCTGGTGAAGATGGCGGAAGTCGAAACGCCAACCATTGCGCTGCCGGCCGCCATGCTTGCGTACGATGCGGTAGAGCCAGCGATCGAGCCCACCGGTGAGAGCGAAATAGGCGCGGTCGATCGTCAGCACGAGCGCGTCGTCGAGCACGGCCTGGTAGAACCAGTCGGGCACGATCAGTTCGATCCCGTCAGGCCGACCGTTGCGGTCGGTGCGCTCCTTCCACTCGTTGATCCACGAGAAGCGATGCCGACGGCCCTCGGTGGGCTGGCGGATCGTGGTCGAAATCGTGGTGGACTGGAGCCGATCGAGCGCCGCCTTCAGGCGCTGATAATCGCGCAAGCTCGTGCCGCGGCCGATGAACCGGAGGATTTCATACGGGGTGGCCGCCATCAGGCGCGACGTGCGAAGCCCGGCGTCGCGGGCCTCGACGATCTGGCTCGCGGCCCAGATCAGGATGTCGGCGTCCCAGATGGTCGCCATGCCGTGATCGGGGACGGCCTCGACCCGGATCGCGATCTTGCCGGCGCAAAAGTCGATCGGCGCGACGCGATGGGATTTGGAGAGGGAGAAGAACGGATAGGCCATGAGATCCTGCGCGTCTCGTGGCGCGAAATCGCCGGGGAGCGCCCGGAACAGGTCGAGCTGTCCGCGCTCCGAGAGGGACTGATGCCGCGCCGCCATTCTGAAACCGCGATCAGCGTGCGAAGCGGCCAGGCTGCGCCACAAGCGGCTGCACCTGACGCTTGGCAGGCAGCACGTTGCCCCGCGGATCGGAGGTCGAGGTCACCGCGCCACGCGCGGCCCAAGCTTCGAGATCGTCTACCGAATAGACGACGCGTCCGCCGAGCTTGCGATAGGCCGGGCCAGTCCCGTAGGTGCGATGTTTCTCCAGCGTGCGGGCGGAAAGGCTGAGGAATTCAGCCGCTTCCTTGGTGCGCAGAAAGCGCGGCGGCAAAACGGCGAGGTCGGGTCGCATGGATCGGCCTTTCGTGATCTTCGGTGGGGCCGCCGATGATCGGCGGCGGACGAAGGTCACGATGGCGAAGGGCGAGTGTCGGGATGGAGGGCGAAGTTGGGGGGTATCGAAATCGCCCACCGGGCGAGCCATCTACGCCTAAGAAACGCGGCGATGCCGAAGCAGTTTGCGATAGCCACCCGCGATCATGGTTCGGGCATCGCGGATCAGCGCCTTGACGGCATACCGCACTGAAGAAGTTTGCCATTCGCTGCGGTCCAATGCGCCGGTTCTGAACATAACCTGCGCGATCTCGCGCCCGGTCGCGCCGGCCCGATGACCGTCGAAAGCTTGCAGCATTCGGCGCATTCGTGCCCGTTGCTGGGCAGTCAAACGTGTGTCGGGAGGAACCGCACGGCCATGCAGAGCAGCCAGAAGCCGATAAACGGCTTCGAGGCGATCGAACCCATCCACACCGAGCGGAATGATTGCTGCTGTAGCTGCAAGACCCTCGTGAATGAGTTGAAGTTGTTGGCCGCTGCCGAGGTCAAACAGCAAGTATGCAGTGTTGTTTTCGGTCACTGAGACCGCTGCATCGATAACCGGTGGCGGATCGACTGGGCCCAGCTCGGCTGGCGAAGCTCCGAGCACCAGGATGCTGGTGTCATGCTGCGGTAGCCAAAAGACGGGGGCGTCTGGTGGGGCGCGCAGAGGATCGACAGGGAAATCGTAACCCCCATTGCTGACGGATCTTACCTGTCAGCTCTTGTCGATCGACATGCGCGTCATCGAACGCTTCGTAGTCATGATCATAAGCATCGTTTCGGCGCAGCCACTCCCAGGCAAGGTCGGATGCGGTGAGATCATCGATGTGATCGTAGTGCGCGGGCGAGCGCCACAGGGATGCGTCCGGCGTCATCGCGTTCCTCCCATCGATTGACCAAATTGCGGGAGAGATATGATTTCCCGGAAAGGTTGATTAAGGGAAGAGGTCTTGACGGCAGAGAGCGATGCCGGGGCGGCATCACTCCGTCAGTGCCTTTGACTTTCGCGGACCAGATTTCGATAGCCGCGGTCGGACATCCAGCGCGCACGGGCAAGATGCGAGTCGTGGATCAGGCGACAACGTCTTGGATCGAGTTCGGGATCGAGACCGAACAGTATCTGTACAGCCTCGCGCCAGTCGGCACCATCGCGAGCGGCGTCGAGCAAGCGGAGATACAAAGTCATGTGCTCTCGGTCATAGGGCGTTAGACCCTGGCCGGGAGGTGGTTCGTCCAGAAACTGCGGGGATGATCGTGTCACCGGGCCATCCTATTCGCCTGATGCGATCCTGTTAACCAAATCCGCTGCTGTCTTTGACGCAGGACATGCGGACCGTGGAAAAACAGGCTGTATCGTCGGCGTGTAGGTGCGACGGCTAGGATGGGGATCGTCGCTGGTGTTCGTCATGAAGCCGCAGCACTCCTTCGCCTTTGTCAGTGGACAGAAGAACGACGCCAGCGGCTTCCAGTGCCCGCCTGACTTGATCGCGCGTCGTCTCATACACATCGAGCCCGCTTTCGGATTCGAGGCGCTTGAGAGCGGTTAGCGATACTCGGGCCTTGTCAGCGAGCGTCTCCTGTGTCCAACCCAGCAACGCGCGTGCGGCCCGTGATTGTCGGGCGGTGATCATGCATGATCACCTCCCACCGGCCGAAACGCACTTGCCAGAACTACGGCTATTTTAGTCGCTCTTGTCGCGAGCGCCACCAGAATTCAGCGTTCGCGACGCTTATCTTCTAGCCATGCTCGGCCTCCCGCGCCGAACTGATTCGGTTTTGGCAGGCAGGCGGCCCCGGCCTTTCGGCCGGGGCCTTGCTCGGGGAGATCAGTCGCCCCGGCGCCCGTTAGGGCGGGACCAGATCAGCGAGTAGCTCTCGCCGTCCTCGTCGTCGAAGAGGTTGGCGTAGATTGGGGCGTTGAAGCTCGGATCGTCGAGCTTGAGGCCCAGATAGTCGCGGCCTTCGTTGGAACGCTTGGACCAGGCGGCGCCGATCTCGGCGCGGCCGACCAGAACGCGGTGGCTGGGGGCGTTTTCGCCGGTGGCGCGCAGGTCGGGAACGATGCGCACGCCCTTGGCCTGGACGCTGAGAGTGACGATTTCGCCGGTGAATTCGTTCGAGCCGGTCTTCTTAAAGGTGCCGATGGTCGCCATGGTAAGTCTCCGTTTTTGCGTTTTCGAGCCCGCACCATGCGGCCTCGATGGCGATCGGTGGGCCGGAGGCGACCGACGACGCATCGCTTGCGACCGAAGCGGAGCGGAGGACGGCGCAGGCGCGACTTTCTTGTCTCGCGAGGAATGGGTGAAACCCAGGGGAAGAAAGTTGCGACACGCCGTTGCGGCATAGGCGGTCGAGGCGAAGCCGGTCTTCGGCCAGATCAGGCCATTGGAGAGGCCGTGAGGTGCGCTCGTTCAACGGGACAGATGAAGGAGACGCACGGCGACATCCCGCGATCGGCAAGAGAACAGGACCGGCGGTTCACCGGCATCGTTACATCTTGCAGGACAGGCAGGTTGTGCTCCCTCCCGTGCCCGGCCACCACAGAACAAACCCGTCACCCATGTTCGGGTTTTGCCGCCATTCGTGTGTGCCGCTGATCGAAGCTCCCTCGAGGGTGCGGGCCTTGGGGCGCGGCTCCGATCCGTCGCTCCTGCTCAACACCCACGCGATCTCTGGCGACAGGGATGGCGTCTATCCCCGCTGTTCGGGGGTTGCCGCCCACGGTGTCGGGGCCGCCTAACCCCGCGCCAGCCCCTGGTTCGCAGGGTCGGGCGCTGCCATGCCCGCAATGCGCAGAAACGCCGTGATGCCCACCGCAATCGAGCCGAGGACCGAGAAGACGATCTGCCAAGTCTCCGAAGGGATGGTGTGTTTCACGATTCCGTGGACGGCGTGATAACCCGCGATGACGGCGGGCGCGACGAAGATCGCGGCGATCGCAAACTTGGCCCAGAGCGGACGGACGGTTGCAAGCAAGACCTGGCCGAAGCCGAGCGTCAGCCCGGCCGCGACCGTACCGATGAGGATTGCGCCCAGCCAGCCTGCGCCAGTGTGATAGGCCCAGCCGCCAGCGGTGACACCTGCGAAGAAGGGCAGCGCGAAGACGGCGAGCGTAAACAGCAGCCAGCAGAAGAAGCCGATGGCTGCGATGGACAAGATGATGCCAAAAATGAACATGGTGGTGTCTCCGAGACAGAAAGGTCTGAAGGTCGCGCCTCCACCACCACCGCGGCGCGACCGGAACCATAGCAGAACATCGCCGTCGGCGGGAGCGGAAACCAGCAGGGTTTCGGCATCGCGCGCGGTGATTTTCTGCCGGTCATGGGGCGAAAGGGTCGATTTCATCGACGATGGCTACGCTGTCGCCGTCATATTCGCTGGCGGGCATGACCGAGAGCGTGCCGTCACCGGCGCGGAAGATGACGATGACGGCCATCAGGGTGGTGGCGAGGCTGAAGGCGAAGGCGTGTGCGTCGTGGAAGGACATTGATCCAGCTCCTGTTTCGAGCGGAGTCCATCCCCCGCTGACAGGCGCCCGATGTGTCCGGCCGAGGGCCGCAATCACCGCGACAGGCGCAGCCGAAGCGGCGGCACGCGCATGCGTAGTCCGACCCTTTACGGGTTGATGGCGTCAGGCCCTCGGCCGGACCAAGGATCAGCGCATTTGAAGCGGGGGGTGGCTCTGCTCTGCATGGGCCGCTGATAAGTCCATAGATGTCATGCCCTCCGTCGTGCGAAGTCACTGTATGTCGGCTATGTTGGCATTGGCTGACTCGGATTCTGCGTCTTCAGCCTTGAGGCAGTCATGGTGACACATGCTTCAGTAAGAGAGCGAGGATCTACCGCATGGGAGAAATTAATATTCCTCGCGATCAGCAGACTGCCATCACGGCGATCGACGCCAGAGAATTGGACAGGCTGATCGACCAGGCAATCCGGGAGGAACGATCGGGCGAATTGCACCGTCTCCCTCTCGCGGCCTGCGGCTCCCACATCGGAACAAAGCTCCATTCCTTCGACCGGGCGTTGGCGAAACACCGCGAGGCCAAGGCGCCGCGAAAGCGGGCGGAAACAGGGGATGCCCTTCGACGCGCAGGCCATGATTTGTCCTTTGCCGTTGGGGCTATGAAGCAGCGTTTGGAAACCGAACAGAAGGACGCTCAACTCTTCATCGTCGATGACCAGATCGTGCCGCCCTACCGCTTCACCACGCAAATGAGTGTCAGGGTGAGCTATCGGTGGCGGCGAACCATCGAGGACGAATGGCAATGGGGTAGCATTACCTTTGTCCATCACCACGACCCGCGCCCCAACTACGCGGTGCCGGTGTCCACGCGGAAGCCAAGCGCCGCCAAACAGGAGCAGGAGCTTCAGAACCGACTTTATCAGACCTGGGAACACCTGATGCGCGGCGCGCTTTATTCGGTGAGAGATTATTTCAGGGACGGCGGTGACGGTGCCAAGATTCCAGAGACGTTCCAGGTAACGGTCGATTCCTACAGCCGCGATCTGAACAACTACAGCACGCAATTCTGGCGCCAGCAGCCCTGATCGCCTTCGCCCTTACGGTAGTGAAATAAGGGATGGCGGCGCTTACGCGCCGCCCGTGCCGAACCGATAGACCGGGATGCCGAGCTTCCTGGCTTTGTCGGCGAGGTTGTCCTGGATGCCCGTGCCGGGGAAGATAAGGACGCCGATCGGCATGATCGCCAGCATGGCGTCGTTGCGCTTGAACGGGGCGGCCTTGGCGTGCTTCGTCCAGTCGGGCTTGAAGGCGACCTGCGGCACTTTGCGGGTTTCCGCCCAGCGCGCTGCGATTTTCTCAGCACCTTTGGGCGAACCGCCGTGCATCAGCACCATGTCGGGGTGCTTAGCATGAACCTGATCGAGCTTGGCCCAGATCAGCTTGTGGTCGGCGGTGTCGCCGCCCGAGAAGGCGATCTTCGGGCCGGCTGGCACGAGCACCTCGGTGTCAGCGCGGCGTTTGGCGGCGATGAAGTCACGGCTGTCGATCATCGCAGCGGTGAGGTGGCGATGGTTGACCCTCGATCCTGTGCGCTGGGACCAGGGTGAACCGGTGGCGCGGTGGTAGTGGTCTGCGGCGCTGTCGCGGAAGACTTCCAGGCTGTCGCGCCGTTCGATCAATGATTGCCCGAGTTCGATGAGACGTTCGAGCTGGACGGATTTGACCTCCGATCCGTCCTGTTCGCGCTGGAGCCGTTTCTGCGCCTGCTCGTTGTCGTCGAGCTTGCGGTCTGCCCGTTCGACGGCGCGGTGGAACATATTGACGGTCGACCAGAGGAGGTCGTCGAGGTCAGGATCGAGGTTCGTATCGGCCACGGTGGAGATTAAGGCGTCGAAGATGTCGGCGACGGCGCCTTCGATGATGCGGTCCTCCGGCAAGGGCCTGGGATCGGCCTCGTCTTCCGAAGGTCGGTAGCCGTAGAGCTGAAGCTCCTGCGCGATCTGGTCGGTCGGCGATGCAGCGTGTTCGGGTTCGTAGTCGTCGTGCTCGCTCATGGGATGCTCCGTCGGTTGGACCGCGACCGTCGCGGCCTTCATGGCGACGAAGCCGTCGGGCGGGACGGACCTGCACCCGGAGCGAAGCGAGAGGGCCGAAGCGCAGCGAAGGATGGCGAAGGCCGGCGATTTTGTTTCGCGCTGGAAAGCGGCCCCCCTTTCTCTTCTTTGGGGGCCGCGCCGGAAAATCGTTGGCCGCAGCCATTGCCGATCCGGCTCGGCTGACGGCCGATCGCCCTCTCGAAGGCCGAGGAGCGGTCCTCTCCGAGGGTTGAACGCATCCGGGCGGGCATGATGATTGCGGCCCTGACACTCCTTGCCGGCGACTATCCCGCTTCGAGCCAGAAACGGGCGACGTCCTGCGGTGCGAGCTGCACCCGCAGATTGGCGCGGAACGCGTCGATGCCGAGTCGCCGGAGATCCTCGTTGAAGTCCTCCAGCACTGGCGAGAGCACGATGGCCTCGATCCCGGCCGTGTTCGCCCGGTCGACTAGGCTATCCCGCGCGCTGTCGCCCGCCGGGTCGTTGTCGCGGACGATGTAAAGCCGGCGCAGAGTCTCGGGGAACAGGATAGCTGCCAGATGGGCAGCGGAGAGCGCCGCCGCCATCGCCATGTGCGGTATCGCCTGACGTGCTGACAGGACGCTTTCGATTCCTTCGCCTGCCGCCATCACCTCGCCGGCGATCCCGAAACGGACGGCGTGACCGAGCAGGTCGCCCATTGCTTTACGCTGCGTGTCGATCGGCGCCTTGTCGGAGCCGTCAGGAGTGATCCAGGTCCGATGCGCGCCGGTGATCGTACCCCTGAGATTGGTGACGGCGGCGATCATCGCCGGCCAGGTTTCGGTCGGGCCATGATCGTCGGGCCGGTAGTAGCAGCGTGGATGGAAACGGAGGTTTCCGGTTCCGTGCAAAGCCGCAATGCCGCGATGACGGAGATACGCCTCTACGGGGGTACAACCGATCGGCTGTGACATGGCGAACAATCGTCTTGCCGCTTCGGTCGAGCCTGACGGGGCTGGCGTGCTTGGTCGCTTCTTCGTTGCCGGCGCGGGTTCGGGACGCGGCAGGCTGAGGAAGGTGCGGGCTTCCGCAACGACATCGGCGAAGTCGATGAGGCCGCAGCTTTCCCGGATCACGTCGAGCAGATCGCCATGCTCGCCGGTGGCGGCGTCGGTCCATTTACCCGCCGGTCCCTTCGCCGTCGCTTTGAGCCGGACGAACATCGAACGTCCGGGCGCGTTGCGGGCATCGCCGACCTGCCAGTAATTGCCCTGGCGATGGCCGGCGCCGAGATAATGGCGGCATACCGCCTCGGCCTCCCGGCCGAGACGGTTCGCCAGATCGGAAGCGTCGAGACGGGTCATCACGCCGCCTCGCGTTCGCCGATGCGCTGGAGCGGATAGCGGCCCAGCACGCGCTCCAGCACCACGGGGCCGGCGGCATCTGTCGGCACGAACATCCTGAGCTTCCAGGAGATGATCTCGTGGAACAGGCCGTAGGCGTTGAGCCGCTCGCGCATCGTGTCGGTGAAGCCCGACAGCTCGATGCGCTCGGCGCCCATGATGCGGACGCGGCGAAGTTGAAGCCCCTCGGCGAGGTCGAGGATGGTGCGGCCATCCATTAGCGCCACGAAAGCGTCGGCGGGCGTGAGCGTAGCTGCGCCGGTCGTGGCGGCGTTGGCCGCCCAGGCCGGCGAGACTTTGCGGCCGACGATCCGCTCGCCCTCGTCGGTCTGGAGCCGATAGACACGGGTGGACTCGTTGGGCAGCCGCTTCCAGATCGGCAGCAACAGACCGGCGACGACATGGATCGTGCTGTCGGAGAACTCCGGCACGTCCGCGACCTCGGCAGCCCAGGCCGTGGCGAAGGCGTCGCGATCCACGTCGGTCCAATGGGTCTCGCCCATCATCTTTACCGGAACGGTGTGCGATTCCATCGGCCGGATCAGCCGGACGCGGCGTTCGATCTCACCATCGTCGAGCATGATCGAGGTGGCGGGGATCTGGACGGCAGAGCGGCCCGAGCGTTCGTTGATCAGCAGCCTGGCGCCGGGTTCGCCGAGATAGGCGAGCGCGTCGTCCTGCGTGACCGGGCGGTTGCGCGTGCGCTGCGCGATGGTGAGCAGCCGGGTCTCCGCGCCCGTGCCCGGATGGGTGTAGATCGTCTGGCGGCCGGTGACGGTGAAGCCTTCTGCTGTCAGCGTCTCCAGTCCGACATCGTAGATGCCGGCGGCGATGGCGCCCTCGATCTTGGCGGTGAGAAGCTGCTCGAAGGCGGTAAACAGCACGCCTTGAAGCTCGATGGTCAGCGCCAGCAGCCGGTTGAGGAAGGTGGTGATCGGGGGCAGCTCGTCCTTGATGCCGTTCGCGTCCATCAGCTTCAGGCCGGTGGCGGACTCGAATCGCTCGAGCGAGCAGCCTTCGACCTTGCCGCGCACCAGCAGGAGATAGAGCTGACGGAGCGCATCGCGGGCGTAGGGGCTTTCCAGATTGTCCTCGGGGCGGAACAGGCCCTGGCCGCCGGTCTGGCGCTGGCCGCGGGTTATGGCGCCCAGGGTGTCGAGCCGCCGGGCGATGGTGGAGAGGAATCGTTTCTCCGCCTTGACGTCCGTGGCGATGGGCCGGAACAGCGGCGGCTGCGCCTGGTTGGTCCTGTGCGTGCGGCCGAGGCCCTGGATGGCGGCGTCCGCTTTCCAGCCGGGTTCGAGCAGATAGTGGACGCGCAACCGGGTGTTCCGCGCCGAAAGCTCGGCGTGGTAGCTACGGCCGGTGCCGCCGGCGTCCGAAAAGATCAGGATGCGCTTGCTGTCATCCATGAACGCCTGGGTTTCGGCGAGATTAGCGGCGGCGGCCCGGTTCTCGACGACGAGACGGTCGCCGCCCGAAGGCGTGCTCTTGCGGACGATTCGCCGCGAACGGCCCGTCACCTCGGCCACCAGCTCCGTCCCGAAATGCTGGACGATCTGATCGAGCGCGCCGGGCACGGGCGGCAAGGAGGCAAGCTGCGCGATCAGCTCGTCGCGGCGCGCGACGGCCTCGCGGCTTTCGACGGGCTGGCCATCGCGCGTGACCGGCCGCGACGACAGATTGCCCTCGCTGTCGGTGAACGGCTCGTAGAGCTGCACCGGGAAGGAATGGGCGAGGTAGTCAAGGACGTATTCCCTCGGCGTGATGTCGACGCGAACGTCGTTCCATTCCTCTGTCGGCAGCTCGGCCAGCCGGCGCTCCATCAACGCCTCGCCCGTGGAGACGATCTGAATGACCGCGGCGTGGCCGGCTTCCAGGTCGCTGGTGATCGATCGGATCAGGGTCGGCGTCTTCATGCTGGTGAGCAGATGGCCGAAGAAGCGCTGCTTGGCGCTCTCGAAGGCCGAGCGGGCGGCGGACTTGGCCTGCCGGTTGAGCGTGCCGGACGCGCCGGTGATGTTGGCCGCCTCCATCGCCGCGTCGAGGTGGTTATGGATAATGGCAAAGGCCCCGGCATAGGCATCGTAGATGCGGGTTTGCTCGAGGGTCAGCGCGTGCTCGACCAGTTCGTATTCCACGCCGTCGAAGGAGAGCGAGCGGGCGGTGTAGAGGCCGAGCGCGCGCAGGTCGCGGGCCAGCACCTCCATCGCCGCGACGCCGCCGGCCTCGATCGCCTCGACGAACTCGGCGCGAGTGCTGAACGGAAAGTCCTCGCCGCCCCACAGGCCGAGCCGCTGGGCGTAGGCGAGGTTGTGGACCGTCGTGGCGCCGGTCGCCGAGACATAGACGACGCGGGCGTTCGGCAGCGCGTGCTGGAGCCGCAGACCCGCGCGGCCCTGCTGCGAAGCGGCAACGTCGCCGCGTTCTCCCTTGCCGCCACCGGCGTTCTGCATTGCGTGCGCCTCGTCGAAAATCAGGACTCCGTCGAAGTCGGAGCCCAACCATTCGACGATCTGCCGGACGCGCGAAACCTTCTCGCCACGGTCGTCGGAGCGTAGCGTGGCATAGGTCGTAAACAGGACGCCTTCCGGCAGCGTGATCGGCCGCCCCTGCGGGAAGCGCGACAGCGGCGTGACCAGCAGGCGCTCCATGCCGAGCGCCGACCAGTCGCGCTGCGCGTCCTCGATCAACTTGTCGGACTTTGAGATCCACACCGCCTTGCGGCGGCCCTGGAGCCAGTTGTCGAGAATGATCGCGGCGGACTGACGCCCTTTGCCGACGCCGGTGCCGTCACCGATCATGAAGCCGCGCCGGAAGCGCGCGGCGTTCGTCGCATCCTCGCGCGCGGCGGTGACGACATCGAAGGTGGCGTCCACCGTCCACGATCCGGCAAGATGATCGGCGTGAGCCTCGCCGGCATAAATGACGGTCTCGAGCTGCGCGTCGGACAGCAGCTCGTGGATATTGACCGGGAGGTGCGGCCGATAGCTCGGTCTGGGCGGGGCGACCGAAGCCATCGCCGCCGATTGCACCAGCCTGGTCGGGTGCGCCTGAGAACCGGCAATACGGATCGCCTGCAATAAGTATTCTTCATAGATGCCGTCGGACAAGCGGCCGTCTTCGCCCGCAAGGCCGTCCTGGGTCTCGTAGGAAAGTGGCAGGCCCTCCGGCTCGGCCATCGGCACGGCGGCGGGGACGGCCTTGGCGGTGCGGTTGATATAGCCGCGCACGCTGCGAGGGACGTAAGCCGCGACAGCCGGGACCGTGAGGGAGGGATCGACGGCGAGCCGTGTCGGCAAATGATCGTCGAGCCAGCCCAGCAGCGTGGCGGCGTTCGAGGCAACGCCGGGTGCGGCCGGGAACACGGCCGGATCGTCGGCGGGCAGCTTGTCGATGACGGTCAGCCGCGTCGGAAACGTCGTGCCGTGTTTGGCATAGACCGCGCCGTCGATGGCGGCGGAGAAGACGATGCGCCCGCGCGCCTGCAGGCGAATGAAGGCGTCCCGCCAGGCCAGATTGTCGGACGCGAAATTGGCGCCAGTGATCGTCACCAGTCTTCCGCCGGGAGTCAGACGCGCCAGCGCTGAGGCGACATGGCGATATGTGGTGTCGGCTATGCGGCCTTCGACATTGGCCATTGCGGAGAACGGCGGGTTCATCAGCACGACGCTGGGCGTGACGGCGGGATCGAGATGATCGTCGATCTGGGTCGCGTCGAAACGGGCGACGGGAATGGCCGGGAAGAGAAGCGACAGCAGGCTGGCGCGGGTGTCGGCCAGCTCGTTGAGGACGAGCGCGCCGCCGGCGATCTCGGCGAAGATGGCGAACAGGCCGGTGCCGGCCGAAGGCTCCAGCACCCGGTCGGCCGGAGTGATTGCCGCGGCGCAGGCGGCGACGAGGCCGAGCGGGATCGGCGTCGAGAATTGCTGGAAGGTCTGGCTTTCGGTCGAGCGCCGCGTATGCGTCGGCAGAAGGTTGGCGATTTTCGACAGCGCGGAAAGGCGGGCTGCCGGAGACCCGGCTTTGCGGAAAAGCGCACGTCCGTATTTGCGGAGAAACAGGACGGTCGCCGCCTCACAGGCGTCATAGGCCGTCTTCCAGTCCCAGGCGCCGGTGGCGTCCGATGCGCCGAAGGCGGTCTCCATCGCCACACGCAGGGCAGCGGCGTCGACGCGCTCGCCGCGTTCGAGATGGGGCAGCAGCAGACCGGCGGCCGTGAAGATGGCGCCGGCGGGTTCGGGATTGGAGCCGAGCGGAAGCGGCGCGGCGGCGGACGCCGCCGCGGATGCGGAAATCAGGGTCATGATGTGAGCCTTAAGGAGAGCGGGAAAGGACGAGCCGCGCGGCGCTCTCTCTCGACCGCACCGGCTCAAACCCGTCCCGGCCGCCCTCTCACTCTCGGGACGGTGGCATGGAAAAAGCGCCCGACCGGGAGGGGGCGCTTTTCCGGGGATCAGCTCCAATGTCCGTCCGCGATCTCGCGGGCGACGAGCGCGCGGGCCTTGCGGATGAGGTCATCGCCGCAGGTGTCGATGTGGCCGAAAAACCTGGCGCGGGCACCGTTCTCGGCCCAATCGGCATAGGCGCAATATTCGCGAGCCCCGGATCGGAAGGCCCGCATGTCGTTGGCCAAGTGCGGCTTAGGTTCGATGACGACGGTGATGCCGTCCCTGGTTTCCGGCCAGGGCAGAGACCGTTCGCGCGGCGGATGCTGGCGATCCGCCGCGAAGATGGCGTCGATGTCGGTCATGGCGCCTCTTCCGCGTCGGGGCGCACGAAGCCTTCGGGATCGCCGGGATCGGGCGGCAGATAGGCGTCATAGGGATTGCCGTCGGCGAGATGGCCGAAGGGTGTGAAGACGTAATCGCCATCGTCCCTCCCCACGGCGCAGATGACATAGCACGGACTGCCCGTCACCGCGTCGAGGCATTCCATGAGAGCGAGATTGCCGTCGCCCGCCGCGCGCAACAGGGTCTGAAAATTGGTCCGGGCGTAGGAGGGGATGCTCATAGCGGTCCTCCCTCGCTGGAGATGGTCTGATCGAGCCAGCCATCGGTGTAGATCCAGTCCACGGTCTCGCCAGTGGCGAGGTCGAGGACATGCGCGCCGCCGCCGAATCCATCGAGCCGGGGCTTCGAGCAGGTGTTGGCGTATTGGAAGCCCCATCTGCCGGTCAGGCCGAACTCGACGGCGCAGCGATTCACGAACTGGATGAGGCGTTCGGGATCGCCGGTCACGTCGTCGCGCATCCAGAGTTCGGCGCCGCCGTACTGCGGCTCGATCGAGAGAAGAAAGCCCTCGGAGGGTGGCTCGTCCGATGCGCCTTCCGCGGACAGGGCGTTGTAGAGGTCGAGCGCGCGGGCGGCGTTCTCGGGTGTGCCGACGTCGAGTAGGCACGAGAAATGGGTGAAATAGTCGGCCATGACAGGCTCCTGAAACGAGAAAGCCCGGCGCGATGGCCGGGCTGGGTTGGGGGGATCGAAGGCGGTCAGCAGCCGAACCGCCAGGATGGCCAGGGCTGGCCATCGTCGGCGGCGGCGACGGCTTCCGAAAGGTAGCCGGCATCGCCTTCGACCAGGGATGGATCGCGCACCGGCGTTTCGTCGATGACAGTGACGCAAACAATGAGACCGTCTTCGACCTCGACGTGAACGGGCACGAGATACTGGAAGACGACGCGGCGCGGGGCGGACGGGGCGGGTTCGATCATGGAAGGTCTCCTTGCGACGATGCGGGGAAGCGACTCCAAGCCGCTCCCCCGCAGTGAGGTTCATTCGGCCGCGATCGTGAGGGCGTCTTCGTCCTCGATCTCGTCGGCTTCCTCGTCGTCGCGATCCTCGCTGAGGAAGTCCGGCAAGGCGGCATCGTCTCCAGTGTCTGCCTCCGTGCCCGGTTCGATGGTTTGCCCATCGTCGAGGTCGACCAGGCGCAGCGGCTCCGGCAGCCAGCCGGTGTCGGCCAGCAGGCGCTCGGCCTCCTTGGCCATGTCGCCCTTCTTCAGATGGTCGATGAGCTGGGCAGCCCGCTCGCCCGCACCTTCGCGCACGGCTTCGAGGATGCGGGGCTTGGTGACGCGGCCGAGATAGTTGCCGACCGTCGGCCTCCAGCCCGCCGCCACCATGTCGAGGCCGGTGGCTCGCGCCAGCCGGTCGGCCTGCGAGAGGCGCACGTCCAGCCCATGCTGGCTGACGCCCGATCCGCTGTAGGGATTGGGCCGCTCGAACAGGGCGTTCACGCCGTAGCTGACACAATGGGCGAGCAGATCGAGGCGCGTGCCGGGGTCGAGCAGGGAGAGCCAGTCCCACAGGGCCTGGTCGTCGTCTGGAACGTGATCGCCCCAGCGCTCGTGTCGCTCGGCGACCTCGCGCGCGGGCGTGCTGTCCTTCAACTCCTCGCACTGTGCCGAGAAGAAGACATGATTGACACGGGCCTCGAGGCAGCCGGCTGGCGCGGCGCGCCGGAAGGTGTCGCTGACCAGCTTGTGCAGCAGCATGGTCATGGCGACGTCGGGATGTTCCGCAACCGCGTTGCGCAGCGCCAAGGTGCGATGCGCGGTCAGCTCGATGACGAGGCGCTCGGGTAACGGCTTGATGCCGTCCTCCTCATCGTCCTCCGGCTCAGCGGGCTGGCCGCCGATGGTGATGACGGCGCGTTGAACGGCGGGCGCGACCTGCTGGCCAGCTTCACCGTCAACCTCCGGTGCATCGCTGCCTTCGGTCTCGACGGGACGTTCATCCTCGGGACGGACATAGCCGCGATCCACCGACAGCGAGCCGTCGGCGTCGAGGCTGATGAAGACGCCGGCGATGGCGATGTCGGCCGGATCGTAGATCGTTGGGCGCTGCTCGAAGGCGTCGAGCGCCTGTTCGATCTCGCCGAGACGTGCGTCGATCTCGACCGGCAGCTCGTCGGCTTCGGCATATTCGGCTTCGAGTCGGTCGTATTCGTCGCGCAGCGCTTCGCGGGTGGCGCGCTCCTCTTCGGTCAGGTCGACCGTGACGCCAACCATTTCGCGAAGCCCATGCTGGTGGCCGTAGGGAAAGCTCAAGGCGGCCTCGACCCATTTCCAGCCTTCGCTCGCGATCTCGTCGGCGGTGGTCTTCAGCTTCTCGGCCACCAAGCGGTCGAGCAGGGCCGGATCTTGCAGCCAGCCACCATCGTCCGACTGGAATAGGTCGCGCAGCACGACGCCGCCGGCCGCCTCATAAGCATCGATGCCGATGAAGACGGCCCTTTTGTCGGAGGCGCGTACCGAGGTCTCGGTCAGCATCCGGCGAATCTGATAGGGCTCCTTCTGCCAGCTATCCTTGACTGCCTTCCAGACCTGTTCCTGACGGGCAGGGTCGGAGCTGACGGTGAAGGCCATGAGCTGTTCGAGCGTCATGCCGTCGTCGGCATAGATCTCGAGCAAAGTTTGCGAGACGGATGCGAGGCGCAGGCGCTGCTTCACGACATTGACGCCGACGAAGAAGGCGGCGGCGATGGCTTCCTCAGTCATGCCCTTGTCCCGCATGGACTGGAAGGCGCGGAACTGGTCGAGTGGATGCAGCGGCGCGCGCTCCATGTTCTCGACCAGCGAGACCTCGTCGACCAGGATGTCGCTGTTGGCGTCGCCGACGACGCAGGGCACCGGCGCGGTCTTGGCCAGGCGCTTCTGCTTCGCGAGCAGTTCGAGCGCCCGATAGCGGCGGCCGCCGGCGGGCACCTCGAACATGCCGCTCTCGGCGCCATCGGCGTCGAGGACCGGACGGACATGGAGGCTCTGGATGAGACCGCGACGGGCGATGGACTCGGCCAGTTCCTCGATCGAGACGCCGGCCTTGACGCGCCGGACATTGGACTGGCTCAGCACCAGTTTGTTGAAGGGGATGTCGCGCGCCGACGACAGGATGATCTTCTGAATGGCAGTCGCCATGTTCGTTACTCCGCGACGGGCGGCCGGGAGCCTCTCTCTCGACCTCCAACCCGTCACGAAGCGAAGCGCCGCCCTCTCACTCTCGGAGGGCAGCGCCAAGGGGGCGGAAAGGCGTAGAGCCGGAAGCCCGCTTCTCCGCCTTTTGGTTTTCAGGCTCGTTACGCCGCTTGCCGTTCGTGGTCGGCTGCATCGACATCGGTGCTGGGCAGAAACCCGAGCAGCCAGTCGGCCGCCTTGCTGGCCTGGGAAGCGGCGCGCAAGATGGCGCGATTGTCCTCGCGCAGCACCTCGAGCCAGGAGCCGATATAGTCGGCATGGCGGACGGTGGGTGTGATGCCGAGCGAGGCGCAGCAGAAGGCCGCGTTGATCTCGGCGACCAGCTCCTCGAAGGCGTATTTCTTCGAGCCGAAGGAACCCGAGAAATCGCGGTTCAGGCGCGAGGGGTGGCCTGTGGCGTGTCCCAGTTCGTGCAGGGCCGTCCTGTGCCAGTTGATCGGCTCGAAATACGCCTGGGGCGGCGGCACCTGCACATAATCGAGCGCTGGGACATAGAAAGCGCGGTCCCCGCCGATGCGGAAGTCGATGCCGGTGGCCCGGATCAGGGCCTCGACCTGCGGCTCGATGAGGCCGGACGGAGGTGGGGGAGCAACAACGGCGACATCCTCCGGCAGGCCGTCGCATTGCGCCGCGTTGAACACCGTGAATCGTTTGAGAAACGGGATCGCGGCAGCTTCCTCGCCGGCCTCGCGGGCGCGACGCCTCTCGTCCTCCGGCGTGAAACGGTCGGCATAGACGACGGTGGTGCCGCGTTCGCCCCGGCGGACATTGCCGCCGAGTGACAGGGCCTGGCGGAAGGTGAGCCAGCTCTGGCCGGGAAAGCCGTGCTGGATCACCGCGCCCCATAGGATCAGCACATTGATCCCCGAATAATGCCGCCCGGTCGCGGCGTTTCTCGGCATAGCGAGGGGAGCCTTGACCGAGGCCGATCCCCAGGGCTGCACCCAGGGGAAGCGGCCTGCCTCCAGCTCGGCGATGATCTTGCCGGTGATGTCGTCGTAAAGGCTCACCCGATCCGAGCCGGGGCGTGCGCTGGCGTCTTTCCTGAACATCGCGGTTCTCCGCGACGGGCGCCGGAGACCCTTCTCCAGTCCTCAACCCGTCACGGAAAACCCGGTCTGCACTCTCACTCTAATGGGGGCGTTGCGGGGCTCTCCCCGCAGAAGGGGTGGGCCGAGACCCTGGCTCGGCCGCAGGGGAAGGCCTTCCCCCCTTATCCGGTCTTGTCCCTTCAGAAGGGTTCCTTGAAAAGTGTCAGAAAAGCGCGTATCTTTCTAACAGGAGAAAGACGATGACACGGCTGACCGAACAGATTTTGTCGCATGCGACGGGCTTGCCCGAAGGCGCTCCTGTATCCGCCAAGAGCCTGCTGCACCTCGGAAATCGGGCGGCCGTGGATCAGGCGTTGTCGCGCCTGACGGAGCGCGGGCAGCTCATCCGCGCCGGTCGTGGCGTTTATCTGCGCCCCATCGCCAGCCGGTTCGGTACACGCACGCCTTCGGTCGAGCAGGCTGTCGAGGCCCTTGCCACCCAGAAGGGAGAGATCATCGTCTCGAACGGCGCCGCCGCGGCGAACGCCCTTGGCTTGACGACGCAGGTGCCCGTCCGCTCGGTTTATCTGACCTCCGGGCGAAGTCGAAAGATGCGCCTCGGCAAGCAGGTCGTGGAATTGCGGCACGCACCGCGCTGGCAACTGGCCCTGGCCAACCGGCCGGCAGGGGAGGCCGTGCGGGCGCTGGCCTGGCTCGGCCCGGAAAAGGCAGAGGCCGCGCTCACGACGTTGAAGCGGAAGATGCCGCCCGGCGTGTTCGGCGAACTGGTCGCTGCCGCGCCGCAGCTTCCGACATGGCTCGCGCAAAGCGTCGGAAAGGCGGCGTATGGCTGACGTCTTTCTCCAGCTTTCGGCCGAGGACCGGCGCGACGCGCTAGGCGTCGCGGCAGACCGTTCGGGCCGTTCAACGCATCTCCTCGAAAAGGATGTGTGGGTGGTGTGGGCGCTGGCGACCCTCTACGCCGCGCCGCTCGGCGAGCATCTGGTGTTCAAGGGCGGCACGTCGCTGTCGAAAGCCTATCAGGTCATTCGCCGGTTTTCGGAGGACGTGGATCTGACCTACGACATTCGGGCGATCGCGCCCGATCTGGTCGGGGACAATGGTGAGGGCCTTCCGAGAACCCGCAGCGAGGAAAAGCGCTGGTCCAGCGAGGTCCGTCGACGTTTGCCGGCCTGGGTCGCGGAAACCGTGCAGCCCGTGATCGCGACCGCGCTGGCCGCCGAAGGTCTGGCGGCGGCCATCCGCGTCGAGGGTGATAGGCTCTTCATCGACTATGAGGCGACCTCGGCCGGGTCAGGCTATGTCGCGCCCAGCGTCATGCTGGAGTTCGGCGCCCGCTCGACGGGCGAACCGGCGAGCCTGCGCGATGTCTCCTGCGACGCCGCCGGCCTGATCGACGGACTGGTATTCCCCACGGCGCGGTCGCGCGTCATGCACGCGGAGCGGACCTTCTGGGAGAAGGCGACCGCCATCCACGTTTTCTGCCTCCAGGAGCGGCTGCGCGGCGACCGCTTCGCGCGACACTGGCACGATGTCGTCCGGCTGGATGAAGCCGGCTTCGCGGAAGCTGCTATCGCCGATCGCGAACTGGCCAGCGCTGTCGCCCGGCACAAGTCGATGTTCTTCGCGGAGAAAGCCGCCGACCGCACGCCGATCGACTATGCAGCGGCTGTCAACGGCGGCTTGCAGCTCGTGCCGGTCGGCGACGGCGCGAAGGCACTGAAGGAAGACTATGCCCACATGGTCGAGGATGGGCTGCTCTTCGACGACGCCGAGCCGTTCGAGGCGCTCATGGCGCGATGCGCAGATATAGCCGCGCGCGCGAACAACGCAGCCAAATAGGAAGCTGGGGGATCGGGGGGATATGAGCCAAGTCGCAGAGGAGCGAAAATTCCAGTTTCTACGGAACGGCGATGCCGATCCATCGGAACTTGACTGGAGCAAGGGGATCGAGAGCGCCCGCCAGGCGATTTCCGAGACCATGAACGCCAAGAATATCGCGTTTTTGCTCGGCGCCGGATGTTCCTCTCTGATGAGGGACAAAAAGGAACTCGGCATTGCAACCATGGAGCCCTTGGCCAAGGAGTTTTGCGGGGAAACCCTCGAGGCGCGCGCGGCAGGATTCTACGCTGATCCGCCGGTAGCCGGCGCTGCACCGGCACCATGGCGGCTGACCAAGGTGGAGCTTGACTATCTTGATGCGCTCGGGATCGACCTAGCGAAGGATTACAGCCGTAACCTGGAACGCTTGATGGAGGTGTTATTTGCGCAGCGGTTCGTGCTGCGTCAGAGCAAGAATCCTGATCTTCACCCCTATCGCGATATTCTCGATGGTATCATCAAGAAGGTTCAGGATTTCCTGTGGATCCGTGTCACCCAAGGGGCCTTCGCCACGGAGGGCGACACCACGGTGCGCGATCTCTATGAGCGGTTTTACAAGAAGCTAGTCCTGAGAGATCGGTCCTTGCCCCGGCCGTGGGTGTTCACGACCAACTACGATCATTTCAACGAATTGGCGATGGATCGCTTGGGCATTCCATATGCCAACGGCTTTTCCGGCGTGGTTGAACGCCGCTTCAACCCGGCGATCTTCCGCTATGCCCTGGCCGAGCAGCTCGACGTTGCCAGCCGCAAATGGACCGCTGTCGATGCCTTCGTCTATCTCTGCAAATTGCATGGTTCGGTCACTTGGACCGAGGACGATCATGGGCTGTTCCCGATCAAGGAAGTCTGGCCGCCAGAGTCCACGAACCAGATGCTGATCTATCCGACGCCGGCGAAGCAGAACTCTTCGCTTGGCTCGCCCTATGCCGACCTGTTCCGGGAATTTCAGTCCCGGATCGTGCGAGAGCAGAGCGTTCTCATCACAGCCGGCTACGCATTCGGCGATGAGCACCTGAATAACATCATCTACCAGGCGCTAACGATTCCGACTTTCCGTCTGGTGGTCTTCGCGTCGCCGGATACCGCCGGAGAAATCGCCAAGCTGCGAGCGCTGCGCGATCCGCGCATTTGGATCATTGGAGGTGACGGCCCTGCTGAGGGAAGCAGGGCGCACTACTTCGACATGATCGTCGAGCACTTCATGCCACAGCGCCCCAGCGACAGGATCGATGAGGCCGTTCGCAAGGTGTTATCCGATCTGGCGCCGAACAGGGATGACGAGAAGAAGGATGACGGGGCATGAGCCACGACGATCGCAAGCGCGCGATCGGCAAGGTGGTCTCGGTCGCGGCCGACCGCTTCGTCGTCGAGATGCACGCCGGCACCGACAATTTCACGGTCGTCGGCTTCGATGACGTGCATTATGTGGCGCGGCTGGGGTCATTTTTGATGATCCCGGCGCAGTCGGAATATGTCGTGGTCGAGGTTGTTGGCCTGCGTGAACGCGATGCAAGCACGCCGTCCGAGCGGGGTGATTTCGACCGGGCCGGTTCTTCCAAATATCTGGATGTGGTGCCTGTCGGCATGCTGCCGATGCGTGGCGGCGCGTTCCGTTTCGGCGTGTCCGTTTTCCCGTCCCTCTATGCGGACGCCCTCTATGCGTTGGACGGCGAGCTCGACCGCATCTTCGAGACAGAGGCTGCCGTTGAGCCGTCAGTCGGCCCGGATGGCGGCGCCTGCCAACCCGAGGGGGCCACGCGCTATCGGGTTCTGCCCATCGGCAAGTCGGTGGTGTTCGAGGACTATGACGTCAAAGTCCGTCTGAACGAGTTCTTCGGTGGCCACGTTGCCGTCCTGGGTAACACCGGCAGCGGGAAGTCATGCACGGTTGCGTCGGTCTTGCAGTCTCTTTTCGACAAGCCGGACGAACATCACGCCCGCGGCGCGACGTTTATCGTCTTCGACGTGAACGGCGAGTATCACGAAGCGCTTGCGCCTTTGGCAAAAGACGGCGGCATCGGCGTCCATCGCGTAATCCTTGATGGGACGACAGCCGGCTTTCGGATGCCGCACTGGTTCCTGGAAATGGCAGAATGGGAACTGCTTTTGCAGGCCAGCGAGCGAACGCAACTGCCTGTCCTTCGGACGGCGTTGGGTCTGACAAGTCTCCTCCACGCCAACACGCCAGACGCCCTGGCGTTGCGCGAGCACTTTGTCGCCACTTGCATCATCGAGTGCTTTCGAGGTGCAGATGGTGACTCCCCAGTGTCGAAATTTCAGCGCGTCGTTTCTCTTCTTCAGAAATATCCGACGAACGATCTGAATATGGCGCTGCTGAACCGCTTTAATCCGAATTTTCAGTACGGAAATTTTTCGGGGAACAACCAATCGGCATTTCTGGACGAAGTGAGGAAGAAGCTCCGGGAGGATGCACCCTTACCAGCCTACAGTCGGACGCCATTTTCTTTTGATGAGCTGCACGAGTGTCTCGACTTCGCGATTCTCTATGAGGAGGCTCACGGCAACCGCCAAATCCGAGACTACTGCTCGTCCATGGTCACTCGGCTCAGATCTCTCCAGGAGCGGACGGAATATGCCTTTCTGCGTCACGAAGGCCCCGACGTTGGCGCGGCTGTAAGCGATCTGGAGTTCTTGACCAACATTGTCGGTCTGGAAAGGGCTGCTGGTGAAGCGTTCACCAAACGCAATCAGGTCATTATTATTGACCTGAATTCTGTCGAAGACGAAATCGTTGAACTGGTCAGTGCGGTCATCGCACGCATGCTTTTTCGGTTCCTTCGCCATGCGGAACCAAGAAACCGCTTCCCGATACACCTGCTGCTCGAAGAGGCCCACAGGTATGTCGCCTCTACGCCATCCCGCTTTTCCATCGACGCCACAAAGATATTCGAGCGCATCGCAAAGGAAGGGCGCAAGTACGGCATGTTCGTGATCTTGGCCTCCCAGCGCCCGAGCGAGCTGTCAAAGACGGTTCTCAGCCAGTGCTCCAACTTTCTGGTTCACCGTATCCAGAATCCCGACGATCTCTCCCAAATTCGTCAGATGACACCGTTCATTTCAGAATCGGTCCTGAAACGGTTGCCATCATTGCCTCGGCAGCACGCGCTGGTGTTCGGAACCTCGGTCAATCTCCCGACGACATTCAAAGTGCGGGAGGCATCACCGCGGCCGCGCAGCGACGATACCGCCGTGGTCGATTTGTGGTTCCACGAGGAAGGTCGAGCCGCTGACATTCGCCTCGCGCTCCGCCCGGCCGAGGCCGCTGCTGCGGCGGATGAAGTGGAGCCGATGGCGGTAAACGAAGCGGCGGACGATGACTTCTGACAATCTGGAGACCCTGGCGCAAACACTGGAGGCTACGGGAGATTACCGGGTCATTCGGCGTCTTAAGCCGCGCCCTCGCACCATTCCGCCTCCCGGCATGCAGCTGCGCCTTGGCCTGGTGGTCGATGTGGAGACCACGGGACTCGATCCTCAGCGCGACGAGATCATCGAACTCGCCATGACGCCATTCAACTACAGCCTGGATGGCACCGTTTTCAGCGTGGGCGACAGCTTCCAAGGGCTGCGTCAGCCGAGCGAGCCGATCGCGCCGGAAATCACCGCGATCACCGGCATCACGAATGAAATGGTGGCCGGCCAGGTCATCGATCCTGCCGAGGTTGCCAAATTCGCGGCCCCGGCCTCGCTCATCATCGCGCACAACGCGGCGTTCGATCGCCGCTTCCTCGAACGCTTCAGCGACGTGTTCTCGACGAAGCCCTGGGCCTGCTCGTTCAGCCAGGTTGACTGGGCGGCGGAAGGATTCGAGGGGGCGAAGCTCGCCTATCTCGCTCAGGCGGCCGGCTTCTTCTATGATCGCCACCGCGCGACGCACGACTGTCTTGCGACGATCGAGCTGTTGGCGATGCGGCTGCCCCGATCTGGCGTTACGGGCCTTAGTCGCCTTCTGGATGGCGCTCGTACTGTCGCCTGGCGCATCTGGGCGGAGAACTCGCCCTTCGACCTCAAGGATGTTCTCAAGGCGCGGGGATACCGCTGGAACGGCGATCCCGGCCCGGAGCCGCGCTCTTGGTACATCGACGTTCCCGAAGCTCAACGCGAGGCCGAGCTGCGGTTCTTGAGAACGGAGATCTATCGGTATGAGGCAGATCCACCGATCCGGCGGATCGATGCCTATGATCGGTTTTCAGATCGCATTTAAGCGCTGCCAAAAGGCGGGCTAACGCTTGCTTTGATCGTATCCGTTGCCGCCCTCGGTGTTTCCGGCCGCCTTCAATAAATCCCCGATGGAGCGTCTGCCGATCCGGCAGGTGGCCACCACACGGTCGTAGGACCTATGGTTGGCGATGCACTCCGTGTTCCGGCCCATGGCAAGTCTTTCCAGCGCGGCCTTGGCGGCAGGGCCGGTGGGTGAGTGGAGTTCGGGCGCGTAGAAATCCTCCAGTCGGATCTCTACCCAGTTGGCTGGCCCTTGACCCACGGCCACGCACAAGGAGTCGCCGTCACCGACATAGATCACAGGACCGGAGAAGTGCGCGCCGCGGTGGAGATAGGACGGCATCGGGCCGTGGTCGGGAATGGCTTTGCAGGGATCGGCCTTGGCCGCTGTCGCCGTGGTTAGCGCCGCCAGCACCGCTAGCCCGAATACGATGCGCATAATCGTTCTCACCTCCGCCTTATGGTGCGCCGGAGGCTCATGCCGCCGCTTTCAGGCGCTTCTTGGCGAGCATGGCGCGGACGAACTTGTCCCATTTCGCCATGCCTGCGCGCTTTTCCACCATGTAGTTCCAGCGGTCGTAGTGCTTGGAGCTGACGTCCTGCAAGGCGTGGTTCTGGAGGCGGTCGCGGATCTCTTTCGGAATGCCCGCCTTGCCGGCCAGGGTCTTGAAGGTGCGACGGAGGTCACGGTTGGTCGCATGGGGGATCACGCCGCGATCTCGCTGGCGCCAGACGAAGCTGTAGAGCGTGCCGTGGCTGACGGGCTTGGACGGGTCTTTGGCGGAGGGGAAGAACCAGCCATGTTCGTTCGGGATAATCGACTCGATCAGTTCGGCAGCCAACGAGGGCACCGGAACAGCGTGCGGCTGGAGGTTTTTAGTTTTGGTCCAGTCGATGATCCGTTCCCTGGCGTCCCATTGATCGACATGCAGACGAGCGATTTCCTCAACCCGTTGGCCGGTCAGCATGATGATCTGGACGGCGCGGGGATAGGAGGGATGAACCGGGGTGTCGGGGCATTCCAGCCAGCGATAGAGCCGAACGAACTCCTCTTCGCTCAACCAGCGTGTTCCGATGGTCTTGGGTTCGGTCGGTATACCGGCGGCGGGGTTGTAGGTCAGCCGGAAGCGACGCGTGGCGGTGGAGCGATAGTCGTGCTCGGATTTCAGGCCCCAGCTAAAGGCGGATCGAATGTAGCTGCGTACATGATCGGCCATTGAACGCTTGCCGCGCTCATAGATCGGGCGAATGATCGCTGTGATCTCATCCGGTTCGACGTCGCGGGCCGGACGGTTGCGCCCGAGCGTATCGGCGATCTTGTTGAGGCCCTTTTCCGCCTCCTTCCAAGACGGTTTCCCACCCTCCTTGAGATAGGCGACATACGCCTCGAAGAGGTCGGCTACGGTTCCCGGCCGGGTGTCGCCGGCGATCTTGATGCTACGGCCTTTTTGGATCAGCTCCGCGAAGTCGCGGTTGAATATCTCGCGAGCCTTGCTGAGGGGCATCGAGGGATACGAGCCGAGCTTCTTCTTGTGGCGCTTCTCGTCGCGCCATTGCTGCGCCATCCAGTCTGCGGTCACGCGGGTAGGCATGGGCTTCATCACCAGGACCAGTCGGCCCGTTCCGTGACCTTCGCCATCGACAAGGCTGAGCTGCTTGCCGGTCGTTTCCACCTGCTTCAGGGCTCGGCGAATTTCTCCATCTGTAAGGCTTGGCACTGGTGTTCTCCGTCGGCTTCCAACTGGGGTCGCTCGACGGGTTCGTGGGGTCGGCGACTGGGGTCAAAAGGGACCTTGATCCCCTTAAAACCGACCCCAATATGCCACAATGGCCGACTCTACGACAAGCCTAAAAGACGTTGTGTTTCAAGGTGATGTGGCGTGATTGAACGTGATCGAAAAGGCCAAGTGGGATGGTTGTGGACGAGAATAATGGCGGTCGCCGATAGTTCCAGCGCCCGCTTGACGACTTCACGGACGTACACAGGCGTATGGTCCACCGTTCCCTCCCCCTGCACTTCGTCTGCAATCAGACGATTTTTCTTGTCGAGAAACAGAATGCGGAATTGCTCCCGGTGCTCATACGCCTGCGCCATGGTGAGATAGGAGATCACTTCAGGACCTGATGAGAGCAACGGCCGCTGGACAAGCCCTGTGCGCGCGAGTCGGGTCGCCGCCGCGTGCACCAGTTTCAATTCGGTGACAATGGCCTCGCCTACTCCCGCTACTTCCTTCAACCGTCCTTCGGGCGCGTTGACGACCTCAGCGAAGGATCCGAAACGTGCGATGAGGCGTTTGGCTAAATCTTTCGTGTCGCGGCGCGGAATGGCTCTGAACAAGATGAGTTCGAGAAGCTCATAATCTGGAATCGCATCGGCGCCACCCCTTCGAAATCGCTGGCGGAGTCGGTCGCGATGGCCCATGTGGAGAGGCGCCATCGCTGACGGAGCTTCAAAAAGACCAGATCGTGCCGGCGGGTCATCCTCCGTCCCCCGATCCGCCATCGCTACCCCCTCAAGTGGATACTCAGGTCATGACGTATGGAGGCTGGTGGAGGCCGGCGGGCGAAGTCGTGAAAATCTCGCAGCCGTTCTCCGTCACGCCGATGGTATGCTCGAATTGCGCCGACAGTTCCCGATCTCGCGTCACCGCTGTCCAGCCGTCGGGCAAAACTTTCACAGCCGGCTTGCCGAGATTGATCATCGGCTCGATGGTGAAGAACATCCCGGGCTGCATCACGACGCCCTCGTTCTCTTCGCCATAGTGGAGAATGTTCGGCCGGTCGTGAAACACACGGCCGAGTCCGTGCCCACAAAAATCACGCACCACGCTGCAGCGCTCCGCCTCGGCGAACTCCTGGATCACGGCGCCGATCTTGCCCGTTGACGCACCGGGCTTTACCGCCGCCACGCCGCGCATCAAGCATTCGTAAGTTACTTCGATGAGCCGCTCGGCTCGACGCGAAATCTCGCCCACGCCATACATGCGACTCGTATCGCCGTGCCAGCCGTCGACGATCAGCGTGACGTCAATGTTGACGATGTCGCCTTCGCGCAAGGGCTTCGGGCCAGGAATACCGTGGCAGACCACATGGTTTATCGACGTGCAGATCGCTTTGGGAAATCCGCGATAGTTCAGCGGCGCTGGAAGTGCGCCGTGGTCGCGGGCAAACTCCATCACGAGCGCATCAAGATGATCCGTGGCAACTCCGGGCTTCACATGCGGTGTGATCATATCCAGAGCCGCAGCCGCGAGCTGCCCAGCTTTGCGCATACCAGCAAAGCCGTCCGGCCCGTGCAGCTTGATGGAGTTGTCGCGCTGGAGCGCCCGGGAGACTTCAACATTCGACATGGGTTTCGAGGCTCATCATGACTGACGGGCAGAACAGTAACCGAAAGGCTCGTCTTAGCCAACGCGCGGCGCGCACCGATCCGTCGCAGTCACTTCGAAAGACAAACGGCGGCCGAGGAGCCGCCGTTTGCACCGTTGATCTAAGAAGTAACTGTTGCAGACTTATGCCTGAGCATCGCCCTCGGCTGGAGCCTCGGCAGCCGTCAGAAGTGCACGGGCCTGGCCAATCCAGTCCTGCTTCTCGACGCGTCCATCAATGCTGAGAGCGCCTTCGACGTTGCCGATATCCTCATCCGAAAAGTTCGCGATCTGCTCGAACTTGTAGAGGTTGAGTTGCTTCAGGCGCGCGGCGAGGTTGGCGTCGATGCCATTGATCTGCGTGAGATCGTCGGCCTCACCCTTAGGCTTCTTAAAGCCCTTCCAAGCAGCATTCAGTTTGCGTGCGCGCGCATCCGTGCGTTCGAAGATGCGTGCCGCCTTGCCGCGCAGACCGCGCAGATAATAGAGCTTCGCGCGGCGGACACGGCCACGGCGCAGAACCTCGATTTCCGCAATATGCGGCGAGTAGATCGGGAATACGCGCTCCACGCCTTCCCCGTAGGAAATCTTACGTACTGTGAAGCTCTCGTTGATCCCGGCACCTGCGCGTGCGATCACGATCCCCTCGTACGCCTGCAAACGCTCAACGGCAGCCTTCGCCTGCGCCGCCTTCTTTTTCTTGTCCTTGGGATCGACGTCCGCCGATTCGACCACGCGAACCATCACCTTGACCGTGTCGCCCGGCTGAAACTCCGGAATCCCACGCTTGGCAAGCACGGCATCCATCTGCTCGCGCTCGATCTGATGAATAATGTTCATGTCGCTGACCTTTTTGTTTGTTTTTCAAAGCAGAGGAGCTTCGCCGCCGTCTAACTGACAGGCGAGGGAGGCTCATGCGGCCCTTAAGGGCACCCTTGATCGGGGAATTCGTTGGCCGCGTGATACCGGAAAGGTCGAAAGATGTCGAGAGGGGACGTCCTTTTGGAACGTCCTTGTTTTCAAGGCGACGACGGGCTCTCAGCCGGCCCCGGAGGGACTTCAGCGGGTGAAATCCCCAGGCCCCGGAGCGTTGTGAACCGAGGATCGTCGCGCAATGGTGGGCTAAGGCCGCTGGTAGCGCTGTCTTTTGGGTCGGGCTTGAATATGATCATTGGCGCGGCCAATAGCGGCGCCGAGCTCGGTTTAGGGGCGGGCGTAGGCGACACGCTGACCCTAGGCGCGTCACCCGGGTAAATTGGGTCCGGGTTGACGACAACCTTGGACGCGGCACGTTCTTTATTCACCTGTAGCTTTCCGGGTGACTGAGGAGCCGTGGCGGCCTTAAGCTTTGATTTCGTTGGTTTTTCATTCGGTGCTGCCACGCGAGCTCTTTCTTCTCGCATTTCCACCTTCAGCGATGCGATTTTAAGGCCGGCCCGCGTCCGCAGATCCAGGGTGGCCTGGACGGGGCCAGTCCTGTTTCGCGGCAATGTGATCACGAGGTCATCCAGATCACCGAATGCCACGGCCCAATCGCTAGAGGCAGATCCTGGCGCAGAGACTTCCGCCCCGGCCGACAGCCGGCTGGACGGCGGCAAACCGGACAGGATGACGGAGCCGAGTGGATCAAAAAGCGGCTCTGCAAGGAGCGCATGTTGCTCGACGGATGCCGTGGCCGCAGGTGCCGCGAGGCGCTGCAGTAGCGGTCGAGACGGTGGTCGAGGCTCGAAAGCCAGCAGAGCTGGTAACAGCCAATCTCTCGCGCGAGAACTGACGAGCATGAACGGGTCGTGGGGCTTAACGAGGAGTGTTTCGGGCTGACTGATCCCCTTTCGCTGCTCGGCTACTGAACTAACCGGCTCAATCGATAAGACGAACCAACCACACAGCGCTGCCAATACACCTCCGAGAAAAACGAGTTCCGTATCGCTCCCAAGGCCTTTGAGAAATCCGACCCAAGACCCCTTCGACACGGCGATAGCGACAGGAAGCGGACGAGATCCAGGATGATAGGCGGGGCTCGTATGCGGGTGGGACATCGAAGTGCGGCGCCCGATCAGAGTCCGTATTAGATCCGCTCGCGGCATAGGATGAACCTTGAAACCCGAGCCGTTACGCGGCCCAAAGATGAACAAACCTGTGATGCATCCCCTTAGATTTTTTTTCAAACACGAATCGAATTGCAAATAAGGCAATGGCAATGACGGTAAAGAAGCCGGTAAAGATTGTTTTTTATCGAGGCGATGGCGAGGAATGATTTTCCCAGACCTTCAACGTAACACCATGGTATGTAAGAGATTTCAGGTCGACTATTGACAATCAAAGCGCTTGAGTAATGTCTATTATGAGTTTTTTCTCAATTATTCCTGCTGCTGGAATAATGGTGCGCTTAATTCGCTAATTGCATAACGACCCAAGGAGGCAATTTTCAATTTGACGAGATCGATTTTGGTCAAAAGTGGAATCGAATTAACGACTCGTTAACCACAATCCCCAAAGCTGGCCAAAACCATTGGGGGGTGGCAGAATGATTCGGCGCCTTTACGATCTTGAAGACTGGTTCTTCTATCGATCCAAGTCATGCGGACCCTCTTCCGGCCGCCTGATGGAGATTTGGTCCCGTCAGATCGGACAAATGGCCGACCGACTGCAGACAGGTTTTTCGGCAGGGCAGCGCCGCTTGACGCTAGTTAGGGCGCCGCTTTCTTGACTAGGAGATCCGGTCGCCGCTCAGCCGTAACCCGCAGAGATTCGGCCCGGCGCCACGCCTCGATGGCCTTATGGTCGCCAGATAGGAGCACGTCAGGAATTGACTTGCCCTCCCACTCGCGCGGACGGGTGTATTGAGGATATTCCAAGAGCCCGCTTTCGAAGCTTTCGCTGGCCAAGCTATCCGCTGCTCCAAGAACCCCGGGAAGCAACCGCACGCAGGTATCGATCAGAACCATCGCCGCCAGTTCGCCACCTGACAGCACATAATCGCCGATCGAAACCTCCTGGAGTGCGCGGCCGGCGATGACGCGCTCATCGATGCCCTCGAACCGGCCCGCAAGCAGGACCGCCCCCGGCCCGGCCGCCAAGCTCTTTGCGAGGTCCTGAGTGAGCGGTCGCCCCCGTGGTGACAAGTAAATCAGCGGCGCATCGGAATTACCGGAACGCGCCGCATCGAGAGCAGGTCCCAGAACATCGGCCCGCAGAACCATTCCTGCGCCCCCGCCCGCCGGCGTGTCATCCACTTGTCGGTGCTTACCCAGCCCGAAGTCGCGGATTTGAAGCGTCGTCAGCGACCATAAACCGGCAGCGAGCGCCTGGCCCACAAGCGAAACACCGAGTGGTCCCGGAAACATGTCCGGAAAAAGCGTGAGCACGCTCACGCGCCACGCCGGCCGCCCATCACTGGCGGGGAAATGAGCCATCTCGCCTCAGACGCCCTCAACGACAGTGATGTCGATCGTTCCTGCACCTTGCCGCAATGCCTTGGCCTCGGCATATTCGGGGCTACGCGCATACCCGATCGCATGCTCGAAACTTGGAAACTCGAGTACGACATTGCGCGCCACGCCATTTCCTTCGACGATCTCGCACTTGCCGCCGCGCACGATTGGCTTGCCTTCATACTTGTCGAGTGCAATCTTTGATTTTGCGACGTATTGGCCCCACTTCTCGGCGTCGGTAACGGTGGCGTGCGCGATCACATATCCCTTGGGCATTCTGCATTCGTCCTCTGAACCATTGAGATAGCGGAAGGCATAAGCCGCGCGGCGCACGCCTGCAAGCGAGGCTAACTGAAAAGCCTATTTGCGCCCTGCTCAGGCCTGCCGGATATGATTGTGAAATGTCAGTGCGGCTTGTACGGGATCGTCGGCCTGCGTGATTGGCCGCCCGACCACAATATGGTTCGCCCCTGCGCCTATGGCATGCTCCGGCGTCATAACGCGTTCCTGGTCATCGGTTGTGCTTCCAGCCAGCCGAATACCAGGCGTGACGATCAGAAAATCAGGACTCGTGGCCGCGCGGATTGCTGCCGCCTCCTGACCTGACGCGATAACACCATCGAACCCGGCTTCGTGCGCCAACCGGGCGCGGTGCAGCACCAGTTCGCCCGGTGTGAAGCGGCTACCCTGCTGCTTCAAATCATCTTCCGTCAGGTTCGTCATGACAGTGACGGCAAGCAGTTTCAGCTGACTGGGGCCGCGTCCGGCGACCGCCGCACGCAACGTCTTCAGGTCGTGACCATGCACCGTGAGAAAATCGACGCCCAGTTCGCGAGCATTTGAAACTGCCCGCTCGACGGTGTTGCCGATATCCAGCAGTTTCATATCGAGAAAGACGCGCTTGCCCTGAGCGATCAAACTGTCGGCAAGATCAAGACCGCCAGCAAAAAGCAATTCAAGACCGACCTTGTAGAAGGAGACCGCGTCGTCCAGCTTGGCGACCAACCGCTGCGCTTCCTCCGCCGTTGGCATGTCGAGCGCAACGATCAGACGATCCTTGAGGGGAGTATGACTCATGGCAGCGACCCGGTTGATGGACTATCCATGCAGCACGTGTGCGGCGCGGGCAAGCTTCTGGATCAAGCTCTTGAACTGCTCCTGACTCTCTTTGTTCTTCAAGTGGCCGTGCTCGTCGTAAGCGTCCATGGCCCGCGGAACAGCAAACTGTTCCGGCAAAACCAAAGCACCTAATCCCAGTTCGAGAACGGTTCGAGCGGTATTGAGGCCGCGCAGCCCTCCCATTCCACCGGGCGACGAGGAGCCAAGCGCAAAAACGCGCGTCTTGAAGACGGCGAGCGGTTCTTCGCCCTCGTTCTTGATGCGGCTCATCCAATCCAGCGTATTTTTCAGGAGCGGGGTGATGGACGCATTGTATTCCGGGCACGCGATGAAGACCCCCGTGTGGACCCGCATCAGCGCCTCGAACTTCCGAGCGTTTTCAGGGATGCCTTCTGTGTTCTGCAAATCCGCGTCATAGAGCGGCATCGCATAATCGCCGAGATCGGCGAACGTCGCAGCGATGCCGTTCGCTTCCGCGATGGAAGCGCCGAGGCGTGCAAGACGCATATTGTGCGACCCGGTGCGGGCCGAACCGGCGAAGAACAACAAGCGAGGCGCATTCGGCGTGACGGACATTTCACATCCCTTGATGCTGCCGAGCCGCAGGTACCTGCGAACTCGAACGATAAGTTTTCAGTCAGGCGCAGCCCTTGACCCCGGTTCCACCCTCCGACGACCTCAGCCCTCGCCACCGAAAAGATCCTTCATGCGCGCAAAAAACCCTGTGCTTTCCGGGCTCGTTTCCTTGGCACTGAGCTTTTCGAATTCTTCCAGCAACTCACGCTGCTTGCGCGACAGATTTTTGGGTGTTTCGACATCGACCTGAATGTAGAGGTCGCCGGCCGCGTTCGACCGCAGGACAGGCATGCCCTTGCCCTTCAAGCGAAACTGCTTCCCGGTCTCGGTTCCTTCGGGAACCTTCACGCGGCTCATCGTGCCATCGAGCGTCGGCACCTCGATGTGTCCACCGAGCGCAGCTGTCGTCATCGAGATCGGGACGCGGCAGAATACGTCCGCCCCGTCGCGCTGGAAAAACTCGTGCGGCTTGATAGAAAGAAAAATGTAGAGATCGCCTGCGGGGCCACCCCGTAATCCGGCCTCCCCTTCGCCGCTGAGACGAATCCGCGTACCGTCTTCGACGCCTGCCGGAATATTTACCGACAGCGTGCGCTCCTTGACGACGCGTCCAGTGCCATTGCACGCGGAGCAAGGGTCCGCGATCGTCTCGCCGCGGCCCTGACAGGTTGGGCACGTCCGCTCGATGGTGAAGAAGCCCTGGCTCGCACGAACCTTCCCCGCTCCGCCGCACGTACCGCATGTCACCGGCTTGGTTCCAGCCTTGGCGCCGGACCCCGAACAGGTCTCGCAGACGATACTGGTCGGCACGCGAACTTGCGCGGTTTTGCCAGCGAAAGCGTCGTCGAGTGTGATTTCCATGTTGTAGCGCAGGTCGGCACCGCGCTCGCGCCCCGAACGTCGCTGCTGGCCACCACCGCCGCCACCACGACGGCCGCCCATGAACTCGCCGAAAAGATCGTCGAAGATGTCAGACATCGATGAAGCGAAGTCCGGCCCGAAACCAGCGCCGCCCCCACCGCGCCCGCCCATTCCTCCGTCGAAGGCCGCGTGCCCGAACCGGTCGTAGGCAGCGCGCTTTTGCGGGTCCTTCAAGACCTCGTAGGCCTCATTCAACTCTTTGAATTTTTGTTCGGCAGCCGTATCGCCGGGATTGCGGTCGGGATGATGGTCCTTGGCGAGCTTGCGAAACGCGGATTTCAAATCCTGTTCGCTCGCAGTCCGCTGCACCCCGAGAACGTCATAGTAATCGCGTTTGGCCATAGGGGCGTTTTATCCGGAGCAGGAAGGGCGGCACGGTTCTGATGAAAGAGCCTTGATTTTGCGGCCTAGCACAACGTCCAGAACGAGACCGGCGCCATGTCGCCGCAAGGGCGTGCGCGATCGGCTGCCGGGACCGGAAACCGCCCCGCCGCACGAGGCGGCAGGGCGGGATCTCTGATATCAGCCGGCCTTCTTCTTGTCGTCCTTGACCTCTTCGAAGTCGGCATCGACGACATTGTCGTCCGCCGACTCGCTGGCCGAGGCCCCGTCGCCGGCATCCCCGCTGGCGCCCGCCGAAGCGCTGTAAATGGCCTCGCCGATCTTCATCGCCACCTGCGCAAGCGCGTTGGTCGCGGCCTTAATCTTCTCAGCGTCATCCGACGTGAGCGCCTCCTTCACGTTCGCGATGGCGCTCTCGACATCGCCTTTGACGGCCGTGACGGCCGCATTGGACGCGTTATCGGCAAGCTGCTTCTCGGTCGCGTGGACGAGCGCTTCAGCCTGGTTCTTCGCTTCGACGAATTCACGCTTCCTCTTGTCTTCAGTCGCATGCGCCTCGGCATCTTTGACCATGCGCTCGACTTCCGCATCTGACAGGCCGCCCGAGGCCTGAATGCGGACCGACTGCTCCTTGCCGGTGGCCTTGTCCTTGGCCGAGACATGGACAATGCCGTTGGCATCGATGTCGAACGTCACTTCCACCTGAGGGACGCCACGCGGAGCCGGCGGAAGGCCGACAAGATCGAACTGGCCGAGCAGCTTGTTGTCCGCCGCCATTTCGCGCTCACCCTGACTGACCCGAATGGTCACAGCCGTCTGCCCGTCTTCGGCAGTCGAAAACACTTGGCTCTTCTTCGTCGGAATGGTCGTATTGCGCTCGATGAGCCGCGTGAACACGCCACCCAGCGTTTCGATGCCGAGCGACAGCGGCGTCACATCGAGCAGCAAAACGTCCTTGACCTCGCCCTTGAGCACGCCGGCCTGGATCGCCGCGCCGACCGCCACGACTTCATCCGGGTTTACGCCCTTATGTGGCTCTTTGCCGAACAGCTCCTTCACCGTCTGCTGGACCTTTGGCATGCGAGTCATGCCGCCGACGAGAACGACTTCGTCGATCTCGGCAGCCTTGAGGCCGGCATCCTTGATGGCCTGCAGGCACGGACCCTTCGTCCGCTCGATAAGATCCTCCACGAGGCTTTCGAGCTTCGCGCGCGTCAGCTTCATTGTAAGATGCTTCGGACCCGAAGCGTCCGCCGTGATGAACGGCAGGTTGATTTCGGTCTGAGCCGACGAAGAAAGTTCGATCTTTGCCTTTTCAGCGGCTTCCTTCAGGCGCTGGAGAGCGAGCTTGTCGCTGCGCAGGTCGATGCCGTTCGACTTCTTGAATTCGTCGGCAAGGTACGACACGAGTTTCATGTCGAAATCTTCGCCGCCCAGGAATGTGTCGCCGTTCGTCGACTTCACCTCGAAGACGCCGTCGCCGATTTCCAGAACCGAGATGTCGAAGGTGCCGCCGCCAAGGTCATAGACGGCGATCGTCTTTGCTTCCTTTTTCTTATCAAGGCCATAGGCGAGCGCAGCTGCCGTCGGCTCGTTGATAATGCGCAGGACTTCAAGGCCCGCGATCTTGCCGGCATCCTTCGTTGCCTGACGCTGGGCGTCGTTGAAGTAGGCCGGAACCGTGATGACGGCCTGCGTAACGCTTTCGCCGAGCTTGGCTTCGGCGGTTTCCTTCATCTTCTGAAGAATGAAAGCGGAGACTTGCTGTGGCGAGTACGTCTGGCCGTCGACCTCGACCCATGCATCGCCGTTCGAGCCCTTCACGATCTTGTAGGGTACGAGCTTCTTATCCTTCTCGACCATGGGGTCTTCGAAGCGACGGCCGATCAAGCGCTTGATCGCGAATAAGGTGCCAGTCGGATTGGTCACCGCCTGGCGCTTAGCGGGCAGTCCGACAAGGCGCTCGCCGTCGTTAAAGGCGACGATGGACGGGGTAGTGTTGGCGCCCTCGGCGTTTTCCAGAACGCGCGGCTTGCCACCCTCCATAACGGCAACGCACGAGTTTGTGGTGCCGAGGTCGATGCCGATCACTTTAGCCATGGTGAACTTCCTTTTTCGTTGTGGCGAACCGCCAGGACCCTTGTCATGGCATCCGGTACCGCCCCGCGCCCGTTAAGAGGGCCGGAGCCGCTGCGGTCCCCAGGGGAGTTAATGAGACGTCGTGGTCACGTATATAGGGCGGTTTTAGAGGGGTGCAACGGGAGTGGATCACGCCGCCGTGACTAAAATCTGTCGTGGCCAGGATGCCGCACACTGCCGCACACCACCGGAGACACTAATGGCGATCTCGGCAAAAAATCCAGCAACAAAGACGTCTGCGGCCGCTCTTGCCGCGCTTCCGGAAGGCTTTCGCCTGTTTGCCGGTGCCTTAACGAGCGCCGAGCAGAAGGCACTGCTGGCCGACATCCAGGATGTGATGTTATCCGCTCCGTTGTTCCAGCCTCGCATGCCCAAAACTGGACAGCCGTTTTCGGTGAAGATGACCAACTGCGGCTCGTTGGGGTGGGTGTCGGATAAGGAGCGCGGCTACCGCTATCAGGCGACCCACGTCGAAACCGGGCGACCCTGGCCCCCGATACCCCAGAAGTTGCTCGACCTTTGGCGTGACTATGCTGCGTTCGATGGCCCGCCTGAAGCCTGTCTGATCAACCATTATCCGGCCGGTGCGAAGATGGGCTCCCACTGCGACAAGGACGAAGATGAGCCGCGCGCCGCTGTTCTGTCCGTATCGCTGGGCGATGATGCCATATTCCATGTCGGCGGGCGTAACCGCAGTGATCCCAAAGTGAGGGTCACGCTCCGTTCAGGTGATGTGTGCTTGCTCGGCGGCCCCGCCCGTTTCGCCTTTCATGGAATTGATCGCATTCTCGCCGGAACCTCGGATCTCGTACCCGGCGGCGGCCGCATCAACCTCACGCTGCGGCGCGTGACGCGGCTCGGCTGATCCACGGACCGAGCTGGACAAGCAACACCGCCGCGACCATCAATCCGGCCCCGAACCACGATAATAAGCTCAGCCGCTCTCCAAGCATCACGGCGCCCGCTGCCGCAGCAAACAGGCTCTCAGCCGAAAGAATGACAGCCGCTTCCGGCGGCGTCGTGTGACGAATGGCGATAGTGAAAAGGGTATAGGTCAAAGCCGTCGAAACGACACCCACGAACAGGATTGGGACTGCCGCATCCCGCAGCGCATCAAGCGTCGGCCGCTCGAATGCGAGAGCCGCAGCCGTCGCGCAAAGAGTCACGACCGTGAACTGGACGACAGTGTAGGTCAGCGGCCGCTCGAGATGGCTCGCCTTGCCCGTCAGCACGCAATGGGTGGCCCAGAACAGGGCCCCTACCATCACCAGCAATTCGCCGATGCCAAGTCCTCCGATCGTGCCGCCGCCGAGCAGCCATGTGCCGAAAAACGACATCCCAATCGCCGGCCACACCAGTCGCGGTGGATACGTGGACGACAAGATCCACGATACAATCGGAGTGAACACCACATAGAGGGACGTTAAGAATCCGGTGTTCGTGACAGACGCGGTTCGCAGGCCTTCCTGCTGCAGGAACGCCGCGGCGAGAAATGCCGCCCCGCATTGGGCAGCCAGTCGCGCGAGGCCCTTAGGGGCAGAGCGTGCAGCGGCGCGGCGACATTCGAAATACGCCAGCGGTGCGAGTACCAGAACCGCAAGCCCCGCCCGCGACGCGATGAACGTCCACGGGCCCACATTCGACATCGCGTCTTTTTGAAAATAGAACGCGACGCCCCAAAGCGCGGCAGAGAACAATAAGACGAAATCAGCCTGGAGACGTGTCATTCCCGCAAACTCTAGCAGGGTTCAGCAACGGGGGTGCTAGACCATGCGTGAGTACGTGCACCCAGGTCCTCAAATCCCGGCAGATGAAACGAGCCGTCTCGACTCACTCGCTGTTTGAAGGATCTTCGGCTGGAGGAGCCGTCTCGGCGCCGTTGCCCGCGTCTGGCTTGCCGGGCTTCGGTCCGCCTTTGGCAGTGACGACGACAGCTGGCCGGATGACACGTTCTTCGATCACGTAGCCTGCCTGGAACACCTGCAAGATGGTGCCTTGTGGCACGTCGGAACGATCGTGCTGCATCATGGGCTGATGCAGATGCGGGTTGAACATTTCCCCTTCAGGCCAAATGCGTTTGACGCCATGGCGCTCGAGAACGCCCTTCAGTTGCGCATCGATCATTCCAACTCCTTCCACAAGGGTGGCCAAAGCCGGATCGGCCTCGGCAGCGCCAGTCGGAACAGCGGCCATGGCCCGTTCGAAGTTATCGGCTACGTCGATGATATCGAGGGCGAACTTTGAGATGGCGAACTTCGCCGTCTCGACCTTTTCGCGATCGGTGCGCTTGCGCAGGTTATCCATGTCGGCCACGAGGCGTAGCGTCTCGGTCTTCGCATTGGCGAGTTCCTCGTTCGCCTTCGCCAGATCGTCCTGGAGAGCGGCGATGATCGCTTTCAACTGTTCTGCTCCGAAGTCAGCTGACTCTGATGGCTGCTGCTGTTCGTTGGCTGTCGCGTTCGGATCGGGCGTGCTGTTCGGATCGGACATGGGGGCTCGATCGCTCTCTTCTGATCTGGTTCTAATGGATGTCGCGGTATCGGCCGAAGGCCGGAAAAAATCAAGAGAGGAGGCAATTAGGAGATGAGCCGCGATATGATCTTGGCGGTATAGTCGACCATTGGGATGATCCGTGCATAGTTGAGACGTGTTGGTCCGATGACGCCGAGTACGCCCACCACCTTGCGCGAATGGTTGTGAAAAGGCGCAACGATCAGCGACGAGCCAGACATGGAAAACAGCTTGTTCTCGGATCCGATAAAGATCCTGACCCCTTCGCCGCCTTCGGCTAGTGCCAGGATTCGCGACAACTCACTCTTGGATTCGAGGTCGTCGAACAACTGACGAATACGTTCCAGATCCTCGATCGCAGTGAGATCCTTTAGAAGATTCGACTGACCACGCACGATCAGACTTTGCCGATCGTCCAGTGCACCGGACCATTCGGCGAGGCCGGCCGTCACAACCTTCTGCGTCAGCACGTCCAGCTCGGCCTTGGCCGTCTGTAACTCTGTCTCTATGCGCTGGCGCGCTTCCGTGATTGTCAGCCCTCGAATATGCGCATTCAGATAATTTGCCGCTTCAATTAACGCTGTAGCCGACACGCCCGGTGGCAGGTCAACAATCCGGTTCTCCACATCGCCGTCCTCGCTGACGAGGATAGCCAGCGCCTTCGTCGGCTCCAGCGGCACGAACTCAACCTGCTTCAGACGCGACACCTGCTTTTCCGCGAGCACCACGCCTGCGCAATGCGAAAGCCCGGAGATCATCTCCCCCGCCTCGCCCAAGACCTTGTCCAGCGACGTGGACCTGCTGGCGGCAATCTGCGCCTCGATTTGTTTACGTTCGTCTTCCGTGAGGGCCCCGGTCTCGAGCAGGCCGTCGACGAACATGCGCAGTCCCGTCTGCGTCGGCAGCCGTCCCGCCGAGGTGTGGGGCGCGTAGATCAAACCAAGCTCTTCGAGGTCCGCCATCACGTTGCGGATGGACGCCGGCGACAAATGCAGCGGCAGAACGCGCGATAAGTTGCGCGAGCCCACGGGGTCCCCGGTGGAGAGATAGCTCTCCACGATTTGGCGCAGGATGGCTCGAGAGCGGTCGTTGAGCTTAACGATTTCGGACATCGACTTCCGGTACGCGGCGGCCAGGGACGGCGAACCCGCTTTATGTCACAAATTTAGGGCTGGGGGGCAGCATCGTCAAACGGGCTTGATGGTTGAGCGGTTGCGCCAGGCAACACCCGGGACTAGGGTCGCGCCGAATTCCTAGCATCGAAAGGTATAGACCACTCATGCGCCCCTCCAAACGCCAGCCCGACGAACTCCGCCGGGTCTCCATCGAACGGGCAGTCTCGATGCACGCTGAGGGGTCGTGTCTGATCAAGTTTGGCAACACCCACGTCCTCTGCATGGCCAGCCTCGAAGAGCGCGTGCCGCCGTGGCTGAAAGGTCAGGGCCGCGGATGGGTTACGGCGGAGTACTCCATGTTGCCCCGCGCCACGTCCGAACGTACCCGCCGGGAAGTTACGTCGGGCCATCCGTCCGGCCGCACGCAGGAAATCCAGCGCCTCATCGGCCGCGCACTACGAGCCGTTGTCGATCTGCAAAAGCTGGGCGAGCGCCAGATTACAGTCGATTGCGATGTCATTCAGGCCGACGGGGGTACGCGCACGGCCGCCATTACCGGTGCCTGGGTCGCGCTCTATGACTGCATTCAGTGGATGAAGGTGCGCGACATGGTCAAGGACGGCGTTCTGCGCGACCAGGTCGCTGCCGTATCGTGCGGTCTTTATCGCGGTACCCCGGTCCTCGATCTCGACTATGCCGAAGATTCCACCGCTGATGCGGATTCGAACTTTGTCATGACGGGTGCCGGTGGCATCGTCGAAGTCCAAGGAACGGCCGAGACGACTGCCTTCTCGCAGGAAAGTTTCGACGGCCTCATGGTTCTGGCCCGCAAAGGCATCTCAGAACTCGTCCAGCTCCAAAAAATCACCGTGGCTTGAGTCGGCCGAATGCGCACCCTTACACGCGGAACCAAGCTCGTCGTCGCGAGCCACAACAAGGGCAAAGTCTGGGAGATCAACCAGCTCATTGCGCCTTATGATCTGGAAGCAATCTCGGCGAGTGCGCTGGATCTTGAAGAGCCTGAGGAAACCGAACTCACCTTCGAGGGTAATGCGAAGCTGAAGGCGACTGCCGCCGCCAAGGGTGCAAACCTTCCAGCGCTCGCCGACGACAGTGGGCTTGAGGTCGACTGTCTTGGCGGCGCGCCGGGAATCTATTCTGCGCGCTGGGCCGGGCCTCAAAAAGACTTCGGCCTCGCGATGGAGAAAGTGGCGCACGAAATCACGGCGCGCCACGGCTGGGTTGCGCCCGGTCCACGCGCCAATTTCGTTTCTGTCCTCTGCCTCGCCTGGCCTGATGGCGAAGTTGCAACTTTCGAAGGCAAAGTCTTCGGCCGTCTGGTTTGGCCGCCGCGTGGCGGCAACGGCTTCGGTTACGATCCGATGTTCGCCCCTGATGGGCACGACACCACCTTCGGTGAGATGGAACCGGCGGACAAGTACGCAATCTCCCATCGTACCCGCGCGTTCGATGCCTTCCGCAAATCGGTCCTGGGCGATATTTCCCGCGCACCGGTCACTCCAAATGCCGATCGCGACGTCGACGGCCTGCATGCGGCCGCTGCCAATATCTCCACGCGTGAGGAACTGAAGACATTCGTGAAATATCTGAGCGCCGATCTCGAACGTCGTGGTCAGCCGCGCGTCAACATCGGCACCCTCATGGTCGCCCTCGAAGACTCGGTCGGGGAAATGACGGATGAGCCGCGGTGGCGCACGCTCGCTAAAGCTTTACTCGCCGCCACCGAGGCGAAACAGCCGTGAGCACAGTCTCGCAGCGGCCAGACGCCGGCGCGCTATTCGGCGTTTACATTCACTGGCCGTTCTGCGCGCAAAAATGCCCGTACTGCGACTTCAACAGCCATATTCGCTTCGGGGGCTGGGACGAGGCCCGCTTTCTCGCGGCCTACATACGCGAACTCGATGATGTAAAGGCGCGCGTTGGACGGCAAGACGTCTATTCGATCTTTTTCGGAGGCGGCACGCCGTCGCTTATGAAGCCGGCAACCGTCGCGGCCATCCTCGATCATATCGGCAAGCTCTGGACCATCCAGCCCGGCGCCGAAATCACGCTGGAAGCCAATCCCAACAGCGTAGAAGCCGATCGCTTCGTTGGTTACCGAGCCGCTGGCGTCAATCGCGTATCCATCGGGGTGCAATCTCTGCGCGATGAAGAATTGAAGCGCCTCGGACGCCTGCACTCGGTCTCCGAAGCCAAAACCGCCATTGAGATCGCACGCCGCACCTTCGATCGCTTTTCCTTTGATTTGATCTACGCCCGTCCTGGTCAGACACTGATTGCCTGGCGCACCGAACTGTCAGAAGCCCTCGCCATGGCCGGAGGACATCTCTCGCTTTACCAGCTCACCATCGAGCCTGACACGCCCTATGCCGAACTCCACGCCCGCGGTCGTCTCGTCGTTCCTGATGCCGACGCAGCGCTTGATCTCTATGCACTCACGCAAGACATGACTGCCGCTGCCGGCCTGCCCGCGTATGAAATTTCCAATCACGCAGCCCCGGGAGACGAAAGCCGCCACAACCTCCTTTACTGGCGCTACGGCGCCTACGCCGGCATTGGTCCCGGTGCCCATGGCCGCCTTGTTCTCCCGGATGGTCAGCGCATCGCCACGTCGACAGAGAAGAACCCCGAGCGCTGGGCGGAGCGCGTGGAAGAGGCAGGGCACGGCTTCACCGACGAAACCCCGCTCACTCTTGAAGAGCAGGCCGACGAGATGCTGCTCATGGGCCTGCGACTTACCCAAGGCATCGACCTTGAGGCCATGGCCCGCCGTTTCCGCTTCGCACCGGCACTTTCAGAAGTGGCTGATTTGGAGAGCATGGGGCTTCTTGAAATTCTGGAAGCCCCGGATGACGATGCGGACATCATTCGCGCATGCGTCGGTCCAGGAATAGCGCCGGCGGCCGCGATGACGCATACCCGGCGCCGCCCCACCATCCGAGCTATCGGCACAGGGCGCTTTGTCCTCAACGAACTCGTCCGCCGGCTTTCGCTCAAAACCCAAGCTGTGTCCCCCGCCGTTCAGCAAGCTGCAACACTTCGCGCGTAGAGATGCCCCCAAACCATCAGTGTTCTAACGGCCGATGCTAAAATCGCTTTACGATTGGATGATGCGCCAGGCCGCAAGCGAGCGGGCTCCCACGGCGTTGTTTTGGGTCTCGTTTGTCGAAAGTTCGATTTTTCCTATTCCACCAGACGTGATGCTGATCCCCATGGCGCTAGCCAATAGGCTCAAAGCGTGGTTGTACGCGACGGTGGCCACCGTTGGGTCAGTCATTGGCGGGCTGCTCGGCTACGCAATCGGCTACTTCCTCTTTGATCTCGTCGGCCAGCCAATCCTTGATTTCTACGGCTACGGCGCAAAGTTTCATACGTTCGCTGCGCAATACAACGAGTATGGCGCCTGGATCGTATTCATGGCTGGCCTGACGCCATTTCCCTTTAAGGTGATTACGATCGCCAGCGGCACGACAGCGATGAATCCTCTGATTTTCGTTTTCGCCAGCATCGTTGGTCGGGGATCGCGGTTCTTCGCAGTCGCAGCCCTCCTCTACTACTTTGGTGAACCTATTCGCAGCTTTATCGAGCGCTACTTCGGCATCCTCACCGTGATATTCTTCGTACTGCTGGCGGGAGGCTTTGCAGCTGTGAAGTTTCTTTTCTAGGGCAAGCCCGAGGACATAGACATGCTCGAAACTACACTCCGACCGGATCACGCCAATGCCTACCGTCTCGGCGGACTAGGGCTGATTATCTCAGTCGGGGTCATCCTCACGGCGCTCGGCTTTGAATACCTCGGCGGCTACGCCCCCTGCCCGCTCTGCCTCATCCAGCGCTACGCCTTCTATGCCGGCATTCCGCTGACTTTTCTCGCCATGGCGCTCGTCGCTGAGCGCAATCGCATCGCCGCCCTGCTGTTCTTCGCCGTGGGCCTCGGCTACCTGGCGAATGCCGGTCTTGCGAGCTACCACGCGGGGGTTGAATGGCACTTCTGGCCTGGTCCCGACACTTGCACCGCTGCGCAGGCCCTGCCGGCCAACCCGGCCGATTTGCTGAAAGGACTCGAAAGCGCTCGTGTCGTCCGCTGTGACGAGGCCACTTGGCGACTATTCGGGCTGTCGTTCGCCGGTTGGAACGCACTTATCTCTCTGGCGCTGTTCGCAATTTCACTGCAGGCCGCATTCGCAGCCAAGACGCCCGATTAAACATAAGCCATTTCAATGCGGTCCAAAAAGCTCGCAACCTTTTGGGCGAGCCAATGCGGCCTATGCGCCGGGCAGAACTCTCTATGAACAGACGGCAAGCGAATTTCCTTGGATAGGACGTTCCTCCGCCATTTTTGCGCCCGAGTGTGGCAGTTAATTCACACCAAGCGCGGAACACAAACGGAACGCGATACCTTAGAGGTTTAGCTCCGGTGAGGTTCGCGGGCGGTTTGAAGGAGTGGTTGCGTATGGGGATCTTTGTTGCGTCCTCCCCCTCGTCTCCAAGGCAGGTCTTGTCGCGTTGTGTGCGTCCTGCCGCAGTTTCGATGTCAAGAGTTTCGAATTCGAGTTTGACCGATCAGTCCGCCGACGTTGTGGCTCCGCCAATTGGTCTTCGTAAGCGTTGCGTTCCTGTTGCGTCCGTTGCGTCCCCTGTAGCGTCTGCGTTGCACACCCCCAAGAGCGCGCTGAGAGGCGTGTTCCAAAATCTGAAGCGAGCGGTCTGGCGTGAAAAGTCCACGCGTCTGGCCAGACTGCTCCCCCAGGTCGAGAGGACGTCATCCACAGCTCAAGTTGACTGCTCCGGAACCCCGGCACGAGTTCATAGCGTTCTGTCTCAGTAACCGTGTCTGTTGGCCTGAAGTTGAATTGAATTGGTTTGCGTCAGTTGAGTCCGGAGTTGCGTGAGGCCAAGTTGCGTAAGGAATGCAATGCAGATGCCCCCCGTGCAGAGCCCGAAGTTGAAAGCAGTCCACGTCGCGTCCCCGCTACCGCCGAGTACTTGGCGGCCCTTGTCGGAGATCGTGTCCGGCATCGTGCGTAACATCGAAGAACAGTCCGTGGCCGACGCCAGCGCATCCGATGCAGGCGCTCTGCCGAAGGCCGCCTAGTGCTCCATATAGAATTCGCAAGTTCGCAAGAGATGGCGGACCTGCAACGGAACGGCAGGCGCATTGAGTGTAGGACCCGCAGTCCCTCACGGCACTGCATCACACGGTACTGCGTAGTGGTGCCATTGCGCTCTCTGTGCCTGCCACTCACTCGTAATGCGTGCGTCAGCGTCCCTGTAACCCAGTATCCAAATGGAGAGCCACCATGGCCCACCTTTCGAATCCTGATCACGTCAATCCCGTCCAGTGGCAGCAGGCCCAGGGCGTCGCACGCCAGACCTGCGCGCGCTTCTTTCGTGATGGCGGTATGCCAAAAGATGCACTGAAGGCGTTCGGCCTCTCCGACAGCGAACTCGAGGGCCTTGATTGGAGCCGAGCGGTGGATGCGATTGCCCTGACGCTGTGTTCTGCCCCGCAGCGGCGCGCGGCCTGATCTGAATTGGCGCTTTGAGCGCTGCCCTGAGTTCGTCCTGTGTTGAGCCCCGTTGCTTCGGCAGGCGGGGCTTTTTTCACCGGATTCACAGATACCAGATCGTTTCTCCAACATTTGTCAAAACGAGATGAAAGGCACCTCCAGCCGGCATGCGAAGCCGGTCGTGCTGAGGTGACGCTCCAGCCGCCCGCGTAGCTGACTTCGCACAACGCGGTCGATTAGGGTCGTGCCGAACCCAGTGCGAACCGCATCACTCTGGCTGCGCGGGACCAGGACCTGTTCAGTCCAGTTCATCGTGAATAGGCCATCGCGCAGATCCCAGACCACCGAAACTTGGCCGTCAGCCTGGCCCATGGCACCGTATTTCACGCTGTTGGTCGCCAGTTCGTGGATAATGAGCGACAGCGTTTGCGCCATGCCCGGCCCGAGCGGCACGGACGGCCCGGTGCACGTGGCCTTCAGCGATGGAAATGGGGCAAACTCCTGGTCAAGGATTGCTGCGAAATCAACCGAACGCCAGCGCTCCTTCGAAAGAAGCGCCTGCGCTCGCCCGAGTGCTGCAAGTCTCTCGCGAATCTTATCGGCCACATCCTCACCACCCTCAGCGAAGGTGAGATTGACGATCGACTGCGCCACCATCATCGCGTTCCGTGCCCGGTGATCGACCTCGCGCACCACCATCTCTTCCCGATCCTGCGCGAGCAGACGTTGCCGGAAAGCATCCATACGCTCGAGAGCTTCGCTGATCGTCGTTGAGTCGAATGCCGTCCACGCTCTCGGGCGCTCCTGAGCAACAACGATTGCAATCGGATGGCTTGCTCTCCCCATTGGCACGGCCAGCACGGCCCCCCAGCCAGCCGCGGCCGCCGCTTTGCAAAGCGCCTGCTCGGCGTCTTCCGTGTTGATGCACATGGTTGGTTCGCCCGAACGGAGTGTCTCCTCAAGCGTCTGAATGACGGCCAGGACCTTGCTCTGATCGAGATTGCCATCGCTCCAGCTCGCAATCACGCGTGGCTCTGCGGCATAGCTGAGCCCCACGACAAGGGCCGCTGCGACACCCAAGTGCTGACCCAGCATCTTCAACGTGGTGGCCCGGCCAAGGCTGAGATCCGACCCCAGACGTAGATGCTCGCTCAGATCGAGAAAGAATCGCATTTGCCGCTGTGCCAGCACAGCATGAGTGGTCTCGCTGCCGCTGTTGAAAATGCCGGCGATGGTGCCGTCCTCGCCTCGGATCGGCGTGAAGCTGTAGCTCCAATAGGTTTCCTCCGGCGCGCCGAACCGTGCCATCGGCAAAAACCGGTCCTCGACAAACATGCCCTCGCCGGTCGCGATCACCTCCCGGAACTGGGGTGCGATGTCGTCCCAAATATCCGACCACACATCTTGCGCCCGAGCGCCGAGCGCTCCCGGATGCCTTGGCCCGGGAATGGCCGACCACGCGTCATTATAAAGAAGGCGCAATTCCCGCCCCCAATAGATTGCGGTCGGGAATTTGGATTGCAGACAGATACTTAGTGCAGATTGCAGCGATTGCGGCCAATGAGCGATAGGTCCGAACGGATGCTTCGACCAATCTGTGGCCGCGATTAACCGCCCCATCTCACTTCGACCGGACAGAAATGGGTAAGGGCCGACGTTCAGTTCCTGTTCGCGCAACATTGGCAGGGAGAGTTCCGACTAGAGGCTTCGGACGAGTTCTGCTTCGGCCCCGCCATGCACGGCCGGCTAATATCACGTACCACGTTGCTCTACGTATGAGGAGAAAAACGCGATCTGGATCAGACGACGGTACAAGCGGCGCGGATCGTGCGGCCTAAAACATAAGGTTCGGGGACAGCATTGGAACTTTAACTTGGCCGGCAGGTTGAGCGCGTTTGTTGGCGCCTAGGCGCCCCTCTTTTGCCGGGAGAACCACATGAGGAACGCACGAGCCATTGCAGTTGCCGCACTTTCCACAACCACAGTTCTGAGTTCCCTGCCACTCGCAGAAGCCGCGCGCCATGACGGCGGCTGGAATATGATTGCGCAAACGACGCGCGGCCACTGCGGCGTCATCCACGTCAGCCTCGGGGTAGAACGCGGTCGTATCTTTTCGACGGGAGGCTCGTTTGCCTTTTATCCAATCAATGTGGATGGCCGCGTAACGAAATGGGGCCGCGCTCGGATGACTGCCATCGCCGGGCCTCGCGTTGCGCGCGGCACCGGCCGTTTCGGCGCCACCAGAGCCGAGGGCACATGGCAAGGCCGCGGCCCCTCCGGCCTGTGTTCCGGCGTATGGACGGCGAACCGGTTCTAGACCGTATACCCCACGAGTAACCCGCATCGGCGGCACGACACGAGACGTGATGTACCCTATTTCTGGTAGTGTTCGGCCTATAGCTCGGCTAATGGACGAGACAACCAGCTACGGGTCCGCACATGTTTCCATTGTCAGACATGTTGAAGTCGTTCGTGAAGGTCGGCAGCCTCACGGTGATTGATGCCGAAGGCAAGACGCATGTTTTCGCCGGCCGTCCTGGTCCGGAAGCGACGATGTGCCTGACGGACCCCACGCTTTATCGCAAGCTCTTCTTCAATCCAGAGCTGCACGCCGGCGAAGCCTACATGGACGGGCGAATGAGCTTCCCCGGCTCTAGTTTGCGCGCGTTCTTAACCCTATTCTCGGTTAATCGCCTCTCCCTCGGCAATCAGCCGATGCAAAAGGTTCTGCGCCGGGTCTCGCGCGGACTGAAGCGCTTCCAGCAAGCCAATCCCGTCGGCAAAGCCCAGCAGAACGTCGCCCACCACTACGACCTCGGGAACGCCTTCTACAAACTGTTCCTCGACACCGAGATGTTCTATTCCTGCGCGTATTTCCGAGACCAGCAGGAGACGCTCGAACAGGCCCAGCGCAACAAGTGCCGCCTGATTGCAGCCAAGCTCAACCTGATGCCTGGCCAGCGCGTGCTTGACATCGGTTGCGGCTGGGGCGGGCTTGCGCGCTACTTGGCGCAAATTGCGGACGTTCAGGTCACGGGAGTGACGCTGTCCAAGGAACAGCACGTTCTCGCCGTCGATGCGATTAAAGCACGCGGTCTCGATAGCCGCGTTTCCATCCTCCTCAAGGACTATCGCGAACTCACTGGCAAGTTCGACCGCATCGTCTCCGTCGGCATGTTCGAACACGTCGGCGTCGGCCACTACGGCGAATTCTTCGCCAAGGTGAACGATCTGATGACCGACGACGGCGTCATGCTGCTGCATTCCATCGGCCACATGAGCCCGCCCGGCACCGCAAGTCCGTGGCTGCGGAAATACATCTTCCCCGGCGCCTATTCGCCCGCGTTGTCGGAAGTGTTCCCCGCAGTCGAGAACAACAGCCTATGGGTAACGGACCTGGAGTTTTTGCGCGTCCACTACGCAACCACGCTGCGCCACTGGCATGACCGGTTCGAGAAGAACCGGACTGCGGTGGCAGAGATGTATGACGAGCGGTTCTGCCGGATGTGGGAATTCTACCTGATAAGTGCCGAAATGATGTTCCGCACCGGCTCGCAGGAGGTCTTCCATATGCAGCTCGCACGCAAGCGTGACGCTGCTCCGATCGTCCGCGACTACATCACTGACGTTCAGCGCAAATACGAGCAGATTGAAGCGAACTGGACACGATAACGGTTCCTTGGAGAAGTCCGCTTTCTACTCTTCCAGTTCCGTATCCCAATAAAGATAGTCCATCCAGCTTTCGTGCAGATAGTTGGGCGGAAACAAGCGGCCGTTGCGGTGGAGTTCAAAAACGGTGGGCCGATAGGGTGGTTGATAAGGCTTCATGCCGGCGGCTTGGAGCGACTGGCTGCCCTTCTTGAGATTGCACGGGGCGCAGGCCGTCAGAACATTCTCCCACCGCGTCATCCCGCCCCGCGCGCGGGGGACGACATGGTCGAAGGTGAGATCGTGCTTGTCGCCGCAGTATTGGCAGCTGAACCGGTCGCGTAGGAAAACATTGAAACGCGTGAAGGCGGGATAAAGCGCGGGTTTGACATAAGTTTTAAGGGAAACGACGCTGGGTAGGCGGATCTCAAAGCTTGGACTTCGAACGGTCGTGTCATATTCGGAGACGATGTTGACGCGGTCCAAAAACACCGCCTTCACCGTCTCCTGCCAACTCCAGAGCGACAAAGGATAGTAGCTCAGGGGGCGGAAGTCGGCGTTCAGAACCAGGGCCGGACACGAGTCCGGAAGGGAGGCATGAGCGTTCACAAGCTTGCATCCAGTCGGTTCGCCGTTCGAATCGGTATGTTAGTCCGTTTCGACGAGGCGGATACTAACCGGGCATGACACCGATGTGAAGCCTTGCGAACCGTCCGCACAGCTCGCCCACAAGTTTCTGAGTAAACTGAGTTTTCTGCCCCGAACTGTGTCTTGAGAAAGCATGTTCAGACCACTCAAAATGGCCCGACGGTGACGTGGGGCCACTGACCGGCGCACCGACCGCCACCTTCGCGAGATGAGCTGCCATGAAAGCGAGTACGAGCAAATCTGCAGCGGCCAAGAAGGCCGCCAACAAAATTCGCAACAAGCCCGTCGGCAAAAAGTCGGCACCCAAGCCGATCGTCTCCACCGGCTACTGGCTTGTTAAGTCAGAGCCCGATGTGTTCTCTTACGAGATGTTGAAGGCAAAGGGCGCCAAGGGCGAGCCGTGGACCGGCGTGCGCAATTTCCTCGCCCGCAACAATATGCGTGCCATGTCCGTAGGAGATCTGGCATTTTTCTACCATTCCAACATCGGAAAGGAGATTGTCGGCATTTGCCGTGTGATCGCGCCCGCTCATCCCGACCCGGAAGATTGTACCGGTACGTGGGAATGCGTCGATGTGGAGGCCGTCGCGGATCTCCCCAAGCCCGTTACGCTTCAGAACGTGAAGGACAACCCGAAACTAGCAAAAATGAGCCTTGTCACCTCAATGCGCCTCTCGGTTCAGCAGGTCACCGCTGATGAATGGGCAGAAGTCTGCCGAATGGCCAGTTTCGACCCAAAGGGCGTTCACCAGATATCTGCTGGCGTTAAAAAGCACAAACGATGAGCGCGGGTCCACAGACCGAAGAGGACTTCGCCCTATTTATCGCGGCCAATACGATGTTGATTGCGCCGCCGCACGTTCCGGAAATTCGACTGCATCTGGCTGAAGAGTCGCTACCAATTTGGCAGAAAACGGAAGACGAACTCGGAGAAATAAATGTGCCGCCGCCGTTCTGGGCCTTTGCCTGGGCAGGCGGTCAGGCCCTCGCTCGATATCTGCTGGATAGCCCGAACGAAGTCAGGGGCAAGACCGTACTCGATTTGGGTACTGGCTCAGGACTCACCGCCATTGCGGCAATGAAAGCCGGCGCAGCCTCCGTCCTCGCGGCAGATATCGATCGAATGGCGCTCACCTCCGCCCGTCTTAACGCGGCAGCTAATGGCGTCGCCATTGATACGACCGAGGAAGACCTCCTGCTGGATTTGCCCCCTCACTTCGGAGCCGTCCTCGTCGGCGACTTGTTCTACGAGCGCCAACTCGCCGAGCGCGTGCTCGCCTTCATTGCGGCTGCACAAGCGAAAGGCGCGCGCGTTCTCGTCGGCGACCCGCAGCGGAGTTACTTTCCCAAAAATCGATTTGCTCTCGTCGCCGAATATCAAGTGCCCGTCACCCGCGAGTTGGAAGACGCATTGGTAAAGAAAACGGCCGTATGGGCGCTCAAGAAAAAAGATTAACGCCCCGCATGCTGCAGCGCAGAATGCGACCTTCTGGTTCGTACCATCTACCAGTTGTGCACCGCCGTCCGTGCTCTCATAATGACTTCAAAAATAAGCTCGGGAGGAGAACCGCATGTCCGAGAATGTGTACCCGGTCAAAGCCGACTGGGCCAAAGGCGCTTGGATCGATGACGCCAAGTATCAAGAACTCTACAAGCGCAGCGTCGCGGACCCGAATGGCTTCTGGGGTGAAGCTGGTAAGCGGCTGGATTGGATTAAGCCTTACACGCGCGTCAAGAACACCTCGTTCGATCCGGGCAACGTCTCGATCAAGTGGTTCGAGGACGGCACACTTAATCTGTCGGCCAACTGTATAGATCGCCACCTCGCCACGCGCGGCGATCAGGTTGCCATCATCTGGGAAAGCGATGATCCCACCCTTGATGAGCAAATCACTTACAATCAGCTGCACGAACGCGTCTGCCGGTTCGCGAACGTCCTGAAGGCCCACGGCGTTAAGAAGGGCGATCGCGTCACCATTTATCTGCCGATGATCCCCGAAGCGGCGTATGCGATGCTTGCATGTGCGCGCATCGGCGCCATTCACTCGATCGTTTTCGGCGGCTTCTCGCCGGACAGCTTGAAGAACCGCGTCGATGATGCCGAGAGCCGCGTTATCATCACGGCCGATGAAAGCGTTCGCGGTGGCAAAAACGTGCCGCTGAAAAAGAATGCGGATATCGCGCTGGAAGGCTGCCATCCGGATACGCGCCTCCTCGTCGTTCGCCGCACTGGCAACCCGATCAACTGGGTGCCGGGCCGGGATTTCTGGATGCACGAAGAAACGGCCAAGGTTGCCGCCGACTGCCCGCCCGAGGAAATGAACGCGGAAGATCCGCTTTTCGTGCTCTACACGTCGGGCTCCACCGGCAAGCCAAAAGGTGTCGTCCATACCACCGGTGGTTATCTGCTCTACGCATCCATGACGCATCAATACGTGTTCGATTACCACGACGGCGACATCTACTGGTGCACCGCGGACGTCGGCTGGGTCACCGGTCACAGCTACATTGTCTACGGTCCGCTCGCGAACGGCGCGACGACTCTAATGTTTGAAGGCATTCCGACTTATCCAACCGCCTCCCGCTTCTGGCACGTCGTCGACAAGTGGAAGGTCAATATTTTCTACACCGCGCCGACCGCGATCCGGTCGCTCATGGGCCAGGGCGACGACTTCGTGAAGCGCACCAGCCGCGCCTCGCTCCGCGTCTTGGGTTCCGTTGGCGAGCCGATCAACCCGGAAGCATGGGAGTGGTATTACAATGTGGTGGGCGACGCCCGCTGCCCCATCGTCGATACGTGGTGGCAGACGGAAACCGGCGGCATCCTCATCACGCCGCTGCCGGGTGCCACAGCCCTGAAACCGGGCTCGGCAACGCGTCCCTTCTTCGGCGTGCAGCCCGCCCTCGTCGACGATAAAGGCGTACAGCTTGAAGGCCCCGGCTCCGGCAACCTCGTTATCCTCGACAGCTGGCCGGGTCAAAGCCGCACCGTCTTTCGCGATCATGAGCGTTTTGTGCAGACGTACTTCTCGGCCTACGCGGGGCAGTACTTTACGGGCGACGGCTGCCGGCGCGACGAAGACGGCTATTACTGGATAACCGGCCGCGTCGACGACGTGATCAACGTTTCGGGTCACCGAATGGGCACCGCCGAAGTCGAAAGCGCGCTCGTCGCCCATCCCAAGGTCGCCGAAGCCGCCGTCGTCGGCTACCCGCACGATCTGAAAGGTCAGGGCATCTACTGTTACGTAACGCTGAACAACGGCGTCGATCCCACCGACGAACTGCGGAAGGAGCTTGTGGCCCACGTTCGTCGCGAGATCGGCCCAATCGCCTCACCGGATCTGATACAGTTTTCACCCGGTTTGCCCAAAACTCGCTCCGGTAAGATCATGCGTCGCATTCTGCGCAAGATCGCTGAAGACGAGTTCGGCAGCCTCGGCGATACATCAACACTCGCCGACCCCGGCGTCGTCGATGATCTCATCGAGAACCGGCAGAACAAGCGCGCCGTGTAGAGCGCATCTCATGCAAAGCGAAAAGGGCGGATGGCTTCATTCCATCCGCCCTTTTGCATGTTGTGGCCGGCGTGGGTAACTTGGTCACGATTGGGCCAAGAGCTAGGTCGCTGCCGTTGACTGCTCTACTTGCAGCGCGAGAATGCGCCACGATCGAAGTGGAAATGGTTCTTGTGCGCTGCATTGTACTCAGGCCCGAGGGCGACACGGAAGTATCGGCACGCGCGGCGGTGAACTTCCTTTAAGAACGCGGCCTCTGGTCCCTTGCCTGTCCAGTCTCGCAGGATCGATATTTGACGGCCGCCATCCAATGTGAACCCGGAAATGTCGATGGCGTTGGCGGTGGCGTGCTGACTACGCACATTCTTCATCAGCGGGTTGCCGAGGATGTTCCGGCAATCGTAGATCCCCATGTCGCCGATGGAAGCAACGCGTGAGCCAAAGGTTGACTGCGCCAGAGGCTGCACTTCATGCTCGATCCAGAGCGCCAAGGCGGCCGCCATTTCACACGTCAGCTTTTCGGCTCCAATTTTCGCGCCACCTGCTTTTGAGAACGAAACCGCATTCTGCCATCCGCACCCATTTTTGTAGGGCTGGTCTGCAATTGCGGTGGCGTCGATGTGAGGCTGCTTTAAGACGGCTTCACACAACGGCCGGTCGAGACGCAGAGCGGCAAGCCGCGTGTCGACGAACCACGAAGGCTGCGTGTCGAGAGAAATCGGCGGAAATGGACTGTAGCGCTGGGGCAGATACCCAAGGCGCATGGCAACGAGCGTCGTCGCGGCAATGAGCAGAACGAGAAAGAGCCGGGAGAACAGGCGACGCTTCGGGCGGGCTGGCGAGGTCATGGGTACTCCAGGTTGCCAACCGACAGTAGCGAACTGTCGAACCGGCTCCTAGATCTGTCCCGCCACACATCCCGGATTGACCTGCGCGGATCGGAAAAAAAGGAGTCGGCACTCGTGCGGACCACCATCTTCAAGAACGCGCGAGAGACTAGGGCAGCCAGGTTTCCGCGCCAGGCGCGTGAGACTCGGAATTATTGCGTGAGCCGGAGGCCATTGAGAGACTCGGCGATCGCCACGAACGTCTGGCGAAGATCATCACCGTCCCTAGCGTCGTGGAACTCTCCGCCGGCGCGGCGGGCGCACTCCTGCAGCATGGCCCTGGCGGACGCGGGAGCCTCGAATGCTACAGTGTGGACCTTGACACCCTTGTCACCGAGACCTGTGCAAATAGACAGAGCCTGCGCGCTCGAACGACCGTTGACGTAGGCCATGTTGAAAATTCCGTCCGTCATCAAGATGACTGCTTTTGTCGTCTTACCGTCACGGTAAGGCGCGGGCTCGCTGTTGGACGGCCACAGTGACGCGAAATTGGGTGATATGAGATTCCAGGCCCATTGGGCCCCGATGTGGCCAGCCGTTGCACCATTGGCGACATAGCCGTTGATGGATGCAGTCAGTGCGGCCTTGTCTTCTGTGAGAGGGACGATCTCTGCCATCGGGCAGAGATATCCCTGCCGGCCTTCCGTGGAATCGATGTCGGTGAAGAGGCCATGACCGAGGAAGGCCCCGCCGTCGTTGATGCTGTCATCGGAGTAGGCGCTGCTCCCGCTACGTTCACGCACGCAACCGTCGCGGCTGGTGCCATTCGAAGCGCGGTCAGCGTAGGTGCCGAGCTGAATCGCGGCGGCATACGGTGCTAGCCCGATTCGCACCTGGTTCGGCCGATCGCCATCCGGCAACAGCACGCTGATGAGGTCGGTTGCGGCCGCCTTGAGATCGGCTAGCTTGCGGCCGTTCATGGAGCCGGTGATGTCGAGCGCAATGCCGAGTTCGAGATCGTTCGCCTCGAATGTCGTCACTGTATCCACCGGGACCGCTACTGTCTGAACCCCTGCGATGCGCATGAATGTCGTCGGTACGCCGGCATTCACCTTGACTTCAATCGTGCTGTTGGCCCGATGGGGAATAACTTCGACTGCGGTGACGTCCGCGAACTCACCTCCGCCAGTGAGGTTCTGATGAAAAAAGCGCTGGCCGAGCTCGGCGATTTCTTCATCACTCATAGCCCCTGCCATCAGGGCCCGCCCGGCAGCAAGTGCTGCTGCATCCGCCGCCGCGGCAAGTTTAGATGTCGAGTGATGGACACGCGCCTGATCGACAGCCACGCCAATGGCGACAGTCAGGACTATGGCGCAGAACCCGAACAGGATCGCAACGCCGCCGCGCTCGCTATGGGCAAAAGCTTTAACGGTTGCGATGGGCAGGGTTGGCATCATGTCTCTCCTTGAAACAACCCGGCGGGGTTCGGAGCAACAGGAGCAACCGTGATGCCGGGCTATTCCAGGCGAGCCATCATGACTGCCGCGATGCCGCGAGTGGTTGAAGTAGCCTTAACGAACTCGCGTGTACTTCGGACAAATTCGAGTAAAATCAGTGTCAGGCCGTAAACCAATCGAAAATCAGGTCGCTCGCCACACAGATCCTCCATGGCGCGCAGTGCGGGCAACGGCGACCGGCTGCGCGGCATCAAGCCGGTGCGCCTGTATCCCATTGAGACGAGGGTATGCAGTCGGCCCTGCGGCTAATTCTCAGAAGTCGGAGATGATCCCGTCTTTCTCCCAATCGCCGTATCGAACAGGATCAGGCCCATCGCGGCCGCCGACTTCGCGGCGCGTAGCCTCCGTCTTGGCCGCCTCATCTCGCGCCCGGCGGCGCTCCTCGGCCTCGGCCAGCGCACGCTTGGCAACTTCAGAAAGTAGGCGGTTGGAACCATCGTCGGCCCCTGCAGCGCCAGTCGCTGCTGACGGTAGGTCGGGTGTGTCGACCATGGTTCGTCCTTTCCAATTGCGGCGGTCCGCTTGAGTGCGGACCTGGTTCGGTCTCTAGTTGTCGCCGGCAACCCTTCCCATATACCATCCGCGTCTGGAAACGGATGCCTGCCAGGCGGCGTTGTGCCGCCATGGGGATGCTGAGGGAGATGCGCCCGGCCATGCCGATGAACTACGCCAAGACCGGTTTGTTGCTGATCGTCCTGACCGGCATCTTCGTCGCCATGGGCGCGCTGGTCGGCGGAAAATCCGGCCTAGTGATCGCCTTTATCATGGCACTTGGAATGAATATCTTCAGTCTCTGGAAGTCGGATTCGATGGTGTTGCGGATGTTCCGTGCCCATGAAGTCGACGAGCGGACAGCGCCTGGTTACGTCAACCTCGTACATGAACTTGCCGCGCGCGCCGAACTCCCGCCTCCCCGTGTCTATGTCATTGACAACCCGCAGCCGAATGCATTTGCGACAGGCCGCAGCCCGAGCCGCGCCGCCGTCGCGGCGTCGACAGGCCTTCTGGACTCCCTCTCCCGAGAAGAACTCGCCGGTGTGATGGCGCATGAACTGGCCCACATTAAGAACCGCGATACGCTGACCATGGCTGTTGCGGCCACCATCGGCGGTGCCATCTCCATGTTCGCGCAGTACCTGCAGCTCGGCATGCTGTTCGGCGGTAATCGGGAAAACGGCAATGGCCCTGGCTTTTTGGCTACTCTCGTCGCCATGCTGATCGCCCCTTTCGCCGCTATGCTCGTGCAGATGGCGATCAGCCGCTCGCGCGAGTATCAGGCTGACCGGATGGGCGCGATGATCTGCGGCAACCCGATGTGGCTGGCGTCGGCGCTGTCCAAAATCCATGCCGCCGTGCAGCGCACGCCGAATTGGCAGGCTGAACGGATCCCTGCCGCCGCGCACCTGTTCATCATCAATCCGCTGACCGGCCACGGCGTCGACAATCTTTTCTCGACCCATCCGAATGTGGAAAATCGCATCCGCGCTTTGAAGGAACTGGCAATCGAGATGGGGCAAGCCCCTTCGGCCTTTGAAGGCGTTACCGCGGACGTGTCTGGAGAGCTTGAAATTGCTCCGACCCAGCCTGCCGGCGGCCCCTGGTCACGCAGCCGGACGTCGCGCGGACCGTGGGGCTGATGGACAATCCCTCGCCTGCGTCGCAAGGGAGAGTGGCATTGACCGCGCGGCGCCGACACCGTAGCGATGGGAAATGACAGGTACCCGTCCGCCGCGAGACTTCAAAGCTGACCAAAAGACTGGCCGTATGGCGTCGTCCGCCCGCGTGAAAGAGCGCGGGCCCCTAAAGCTCAAATCAAAGAAAGCGGTCAGCAAGCAAGTCGAGAAGCCGGCTGGCTTTGAAGCCCGTCAGGCTGCCGTGGAAACGCTGTGGCGTGTCATGAAGCGCGGCACGTTCTTTGAGGAAGCATTCGCGGAAGCCTTCGCCAAGCCCGAACGTGCAAAGGTCGAGCCTCGCGATCGTGCGTTCGCGCGCCTCCTCGTCACAACGGTTCTGCGCCGCCACGGTGAACTCGCGCACGTCATCAGTTCGCATTTGCAGAAGCCGCTGCCCGAACCGCAGGGTTGGGTCTGGCCGATCCTGCTCGCCGGTGCGGCTCAATTGCTTCTTCTCGATACGCCCCCGCACGCCGCCATCGGTCTCGCCGTCGAGCAGTGCAAAGCTGATCCGAACGCCCGCCGCTTCGATAAACTCGTCAACGCTGTTCTCCGTCGCGTTTCGGACGGTGGCATTGCCGCCTTGAACGGTCTCGACGCCGTGGCGCAGAATGTCCCGTCCTGGCTCCTCGCTGGCTGGGAAAAAACATATGGCCGAGAAGCGGCTTGGCGAATTGCAGCTGCTAGCCTCGAAGAGCCGCCGCTCGACGTGACGGTAAAGGGCGATCCACTGGAATGGGCGGCGAAGCTTCAGGGCGTGCCGCTGCCGACAGGGACCGTTCGCATTCTCCAAGCCGGCCGTATCACGGATCTGCCGGGGTTCGATGACGGCGCATGGTGGGTGCAAGATGCCGCCGCTGCGTTGCCCGCACGGCTCCTAAACGCTCAGCCCGGCCAGCGCATCGCGGATTTGTGCGCCGCGCCGGGTGGCAAGACCGCCGAACTTGCTGCCGCTGGCGCCCACGTCACAGCCGTTGATATCTCTGCGGCGCGCCTGAGGCGCGTGAAGGACAACCTTGATCGACTGCATCTCGAAGCAGAATGCGTCACCGCTGACATTCTGACGTGGCAACCGGCCGCTCCGTTCGATGGGGTGTTGCTTGATGCCCCCTGCTCTGCAACAGGAACCATTCGCCGTCACCCGGACATCCTGCATGTCCGCCAAAATCGCGGATTTGGAAAGCTTGTCGACCTTCAGAGTAAGCTGTTGGAACGCGCAGCCGGTTTGGTCCGACCCGGTGGCTTGCTGATCTATTGCACGTGTTCACTTGAGCCGGAGGAAGGCGAGCATCAGGTCAGCCGGTTCCTCGCAGCCCTCCCGGAATTCGCTCGCGCACCGATCACGGCCTCGGAAATCGGGGGGCTTGCCGATGCAATAACATCCGAAGGCGATCTTCGCACCCTGCCGAGCCACCGGTTCCCCGGCGATGAGGCCGGATCGGGCCTCGACGGGTTCTATGCGGCACGCCTTCGCCGCCACACCATCTGAGGCAACCACAGCTACGCACAACTTGGTCTGCGGGCTGTCTTGTCAGAGACTTAACCCTGCGCTACCGACCCAATGAGCTGTCGCAGGCCGGAATGGACACGTTGCGGCGCAGCGCATGGCGCGTGGAGGAACTTGCCAATGTCTGGTTTGCGATGGCGGGTTTGAGTCTAGCCGAAAAGTCGCGAATTGCCCTCATCGCCGCCAAGCGATCGCAGCGCGCTTCGATGGCCCGCCTGCAATTCTCGCCGCTTCTGCGCTGGCGCTTCGGTTCGGCGAACCTTGGCAATCTTCTTATTGTTCCACAGTCACTGCGCAACGCGGACCCAAGTTTTTGGCCAGAAATGAAGCTCGGTCATATGGGTTTGGCCGGAATTGGTATGTCCTTGCGCAGTGGATCGCCTTTCCAAATCCAACACGCTCCGGAAGCTTGGGTGCGAGCTCTTCACGGTTTCGGCTGGCTGCGCCATCTGGAAGCCACTGGTGATGATGAGGCCCGTTCGCTCGCCCGCAATCTGACGGTCGAATGGACCCGTCGCCAGCGCGGCTCCGGGATCGTTTGGGAGCCGGCCGTCCTCGGACGCCGCATCATCTCGTGGTTGAGCCACGCAAACTTTCTGCTCGATGAAGCCGACATCGAAACATACGACGCCATTTCTTCCAGTCTCGGCGCGCAGATCGTCCGTCTTGCCGCTACCTGGCGCGACGGCCCCGACGGCTATCCGCGCCTGCTCGCGCTCACGGGCCTCGTGCTCTCTTATCTTTGCGTTTCCGGCCATGATCCTCAGTTGGACGAAATTGAAAAGATGTTTTCCGCCGAAATTGAACGCCAGTTTCTTGAAGATGGCGGCCACATTAGCCGCAATCCAGCCGTTCTCGTTGACCTCCTGCTCGATTTCCTTCCAACGCGGCAGTGCTTCGCCGCGCGCGGGCGCAAGCCGCCATCTTCCTTATTGCAAACGCTCTGCGATGCCGTTGCCTTTTTGCGCTTCATGCGCCTAGGCGACGGTCGCCTGGCGCGTTTCAACGGTGTTTCAGTTGCCTCGCCGGCGGGTCTGGCAACAGTACTCGCTTATGACGATCTTTTTGCCAAGCCGTTGGCTTCGGCGCGACCTTCGGGCTATGTCAATCTCAGACGAGGCGCCACCACCATCATCGCCGATGCGGGTGTTCCGCCCCCGTTCGAGTTTGCCAATGCAGCGCACGCTGGATGTCTCTCATTTGAAATGAGTGCAGGCGCTCGGCTCCTTTTCGTCAACGGTGGTGCTCCGGCATCCTCAGACCAGGATTGGCGTCCACAGGCGCGCGGAACGGCGTCTCACAATACGATGTGCGTGAATGAGACTTCGTCGGCCAAACTCGTGCGCCATCGCGGCCTCGAAGCTATGATTGGTGGCGCTCCGATCCGCGGACCGCTTGAGGTCAAGAGCACCCTTGAGGAAGCCAATGGCGACCTTGTTTGGACCGCGTCCCATAACGGCTATCTGGGCCGTTTTGGACTCATCCACCACCGCAAGATGACACTGAGTGCGTCGGGGGCGGCCATCCGCGGAATCGATCGCTTAACTGGCGACGAGACGCCTCTGCGCCTTAAATCTGATCTTCCATATGCGATTCACTTTCATCTCCATCCCGAGATCACGTGCCGCCTCCTCAACTCACCTGGTGAAGCCGAAATCGTGACGCCGGAGGGGCAGGTTTGGCGTTTCTTCTCCTCCGGTGCAGCGCTGAGCATCGAGGAAGGAATCTACTTTGCGGACAGCTCGGGACCTCGGCGGGCCCTCCAGTTCGTTCTGCGCGGAACAACCTTCGGCGACACGGAAGTCAGCTGGACGGTCGATACTCGGGCGTGACCTTGTGGCTCGCGCCAACCGCCGGCTGCCCTGTACCCTGCTGCACCCGTTCATGCTAAGGCCCGATCGAACTGCACGAAAGGATGCGACCTTGCCGACTGATGTTGTCACTATTCGCCGCGCCCTCATCTCCGTGTCCGATAAGACCGGTCTTGTCGATCTGGCGCGTGACCTTGCAGCCAAGGGAGTCGAGATTTTATCGACGGGAGGGACGGCCGCCGCACTAAAGGCCGCGGGTCTGCCAGTCATCGATGTCTCCGAGCACACTGGGTTCCCGGAGATGATGGGCGGGCGGCTGAAAACACTACATCCGAAGGTGCACGGCGGCCTGTTGGCGGTGCGCGGAAATGAAGAGCACGAGCAATCGGCTGAGGCGCACGCGATCGCGCCTATCGATCTTCTTGTTGTCAATCTTTACCCCTTCGAGGCGACGTTAGCGAAGGGCGGCACCTTTGATGACTGTGTTGAGAACATCGACATCGGCGGGCCGGCCATGCTGCGCGCGGCGGCCAAGAACCACGCCGGTGTCACTGTCATCGTCGATCCTGCCGACTACGACCTGCTGCGTGAGGAACTTGCAAGGACGGGCGGCGGCACCACATTTGCGTTCCGCAAGATCATGGCTGCACGCGCACTGGCACGCACCGCTGCCTATGACGGAGCCATCTCCAACTGGCTGACAGCTGACCCCGACGAGTTCGGCCGCACCGCCGAGGCATTCCCGCGTTGCTACACCATGCAGCTCACGAAAGCACTCGATCTGCGTTATGGCGAAAACCCGCACCAGTCGGCCGCGTTCTATCGCGAGATTGGCGCCGCGGCCGGCACGGTCGCCACGGCCCGCCAGCTTGGTGGCAAGGAACTCTCGTACAACAACATCGCCGACACTGACGCCGCACTCGAATGCGTTAAGGAGTTCGATCCTTCGTCTCCTGCGTGCGTCATCGTTAAGCACGCCAATCCGTGCGGCGTCGCCGTGTCGGCAAGCATCAAAGATGCCTACGACCTCGCGTACAATACGGACACTGAATCCGCCTTCGGCGGCATTATCGCCTTCAACCAGACGCTGGACGCGGAAACCGCTGGAACGATCCTGTCTCGCCAGTTCGTTGAGGTGATTGTCGTTCCCGATGCGACGCCCGAAGCGGTCGAAGCGGTGGCAAAGAAGAAGAACGTACGGCTTCTCGTCACCGGTGCTTGGTCGGGCGCAACACGGCCCCGCCGGGACTACAAAAAGGTAAACGGCGGGCTTCTGGTGCAAGATGCCGATCTCGATCTGACCGAGAAACTCGACGTTGTGACGAAGCGCGAGCCCACACGATCGGAACTTGCCGACCTGGTGTTTGCGATGAAGGTGGCCAAGTTCGTGAAATCGAACGCGGTCGTCTATGCGCGAGGACTGGCCACGGTCGGAATTGGCGCCGGCCAGACGAGCCGCGTCAACTCGACCCGGATCGCTGTGGAAAAGGCGAAGCAGGCAGGCCTGGAAATCTCAGGATCCGTCGTCGCTTCCGACGCCTTCTTCCCGTTTGCGGATGGCCTCATTACCGCCGCCGAAGCCGGTGCAACAGCCTTCATCCAGCCCGGCGGATCGATGCGCGATGACGAGGTCATCAAGGCCGCTGACGAGCGCAATCTTGCAATGGTCTTTACCGGCATGCGCCACTTTCGCCACTAGACGACGGGCGTGTCAGGGACCACCCTTCAACCGCTTCAGCGCGTAAAGTGCTTCCAGAGCGGCTTTCGGCGTCAATTCGTCGGGATTGAGCTTAGCCAGCGCCTCCTCAACCGGAGACGGTTTGGCTTTCGGCGCTGAACTCTTGGGCCGCGCGGCCGCGAACAATGGCAGATCGTCGAGTGGCTTTTCGGCGCCCGTGGCGCGGCGATCACTCTTTTCAAGCAATTCGAGCACCTGCCGCGCTCGATCGATAACGGGCTGCGGGATGCCTGCAAGCTTGGCCACTTGAATTCCGTACGATCGATCGGCAGCGCCCGGACGCACCTTGTGCAGAAACACGATCTCGTCCTGCCACTCTTTCACATCCATCGTGACGTTGCCGACATCCTTAAGCCGGCCGGCAAGAGCCGTCATCTCATGGTAGTGGGTGGCAAACAGCGCCCGGCACTTGGCGACATCGTGCAGGTACTCAACCGTCGCCCACGCGATTGAAAGGCCATCGAACGTTGCGGTCCCGCGCCCGATCTCATCGAGGATAACGAGCGAGCGCTCGGTCGCCTGGTTGAGAATGCCAGCCGTCTCGACCATTTCCACCATGAATGTGGATCGCCCGCGCGCAAGGTCGTCCGACGCTCCGACGCGCGAGAACAGCCGGTCGACGATACCGATCCGTGCCACCCGCGCCGGGACGAACGAGCCCATTTGTGCAAGAACCACGAACAGCGCATTCTGGCGCAGAAACGTCGATTTTCCGGCCATGTTCGGACCGGTGACGAGCCAGATCCGCGCGGTCGTCTCCTCGTCGAAGCCGGTTGGCTTCTCAGCATCGAGCCCCAGGATACAGTCGTTCTCGATGAAGGCTCCCGTCTTTGATTGCCGTAAAGCCTGTTCAACGACCGGGTGCCGCCCGCCCCGAATTTCAAATCCACCCGTCGCTGACACGTCCGGCCGCACGTAGTTCTCTGTGACGGCAAGTTCGGCGAGCGCCGCCAGATGATCAATTTCGGCGAGAGCCGCCGCCACTGCGGAGAGCTCCTGCTCTGATTGAGCGATGGCGGACGTAAGCTCGTGGAACACCTCATCTTCGATCGCCAACGCCCGTTCGGCGGCGGACGCAATTCGGCCTTCGATCTCGGACAGCTCGACAGTGGTGAACCGCATCGCATTCGCCATGCTCTGGCGATGGCGGAAGAACTCATCGAGCGGTGGCGTGGTCAGAGCCTTGGCATTCAACGCTGTGACCTCGATGAAATAGCCGAGAATGTTGTTATGCCGTACCTTCAGCGTCTTGACGCCGGTCTGCTCGACATACCGCGTCTCCAAGGTTGCGATCACCTGCCGGCTGTCATCCTTCAGGCGTCGCGCCGCATCGAGGGCCTCGCGATAGCCCGCTCGCACATAGCCACCATCCCGCTTCAGGTGAGGAAGGTCGTCGGCCAGTGCCGCTGTGAGGTCTGCGCCGAGATTGGGATTGGCGGCAGCCAGGTTGCGTACGACGCGGTCGAGTTCCGAAGGCAGGCCCATGGCCGCTCCGGCTTGATTAATCAGGCCAGCACACGAGGCAGCCGTCCCCAGTCCGTCGCGCAATGCGCCGAGATCTCGCGGCCCACCGCGCCCGAATGCCAGCCGAGTGACCGCGCGCGCGATATCGGGAGCACCCCGCAGCCGTTCGCGAAGTGCATCGCGCAGTGCCGTCTCGGAAACAAGGAACGACACAGCATCCAGCCGATGCTCGATCGCTGCAACATCGCGCAAGGGGCTTGCCAGCCGCTGGCTGAGTTCGCGCGCTCCTGCAGCCGTGACGGTGCGATCGATAGCCGCGAGCAGGCTGCCTGCCTTGTCGCCTGACGACGATCGCGTCAGCTCGAGACTCGTGCGGCTCGCTGCATCGATAACGAGAACGCCACCGTCTCCCATTCGCCTCGGTGGCCGGATGACGGGTCTCTTCCCGATCTGAGTAAGATCGATGTAGCGCAGCAGTGCGCCGATGGCGGCAAGTTCCGATCGCGAAAAGCTCCCGAAGCCGCCCAGCTCAGACACGCCGAGTTGCGACTTGAGCCCGCGCTCACCTGCCAGACTATCGAAGGAAGCCGAGGGCACCGGAGTTGTTGCGGCGCCGGCGACGTCAATCCAGCGCTTCAATTCGCTGTCTGTGAGCACGCTGTCTGTTGTAATGATTTCACCGGGGGAGAGGCGCACGAGCTCGCCCGGCAGATCGGGTCCAGTGACTTGGCCCGTCTCCATTTCTCCCGTCGATATATCGAGCGACGCTAGCGCATACATGGATGTCAGGTGAAGCGCGCCCGCCTCGCCGCTCCCTGGGCCACGAAACAGCGCGGTCAGATAGTTGCGTGATTTAGCATCGAGCAGCGTGTCTTCGGTTAACGTACCCGGCGTCACGAGCCGCACGACATCTCGCTTCACGACAGCCTTGGAGCCGCGCTTCTTCGCTTCGGCCGGATCTTCAAGCTGCTCGCACACGGCCACCCGATAGCCTTGTCGGATCAGCCTCTGCAGGTACTCATCCGCGCGGTGAATGGGCACGCCGCACATCGGAATTTCGACGCCCTGATGCCGTCCGCGTTTTGTGAGTACAATACCAAGCGCTGCGGATGCGACCACGGCATCCTCGAAAAAGAGTTCGTAAAAATCTCCCATGCGATACCAAAGCAGACTATCCGGATTGGCAGCTTTGATCTCGAGGAACTGCGCCATTGACGGCGTCGCCTCGCCTGCAAGCGGCGATGGGGCTACGGGATCGGCGGGCGTCGAAAACGCGCCGACGGGGCTGCCAGTCGTGTCTTCCGCCCCATTTTCCAACTTGCGTCGCGCGGCCATTCCCGCCCCTTTACTCGTCCCTTGAATGACATAGCGGCTCCGGGCGACAACGGCTAGCCACTCCAGTTTCACGCGGATAGGCCGCCCAAAAGTAGCAGATTGGCCGCGTTGAGATTTTAGCCATCAGAGCCTACGGTGCGGCAACTGTAAGGCCATCACGTCGGTGTGCCAGCCACGCCGCATTCCGGCCGGGTCCCTTGTTGGAGTCGGAAGCGGCCAACAAAACGAGTCAAGCGCCCAAATGGCCCAGAAGAACCAGCCGGCCCGCATCACGGCCCAGGAAGCTCTGCAGTTCCACGCTCAGGGCAAACCAGGAAAGCTTGAAATCACGCCCACGAAGCCGCTGGCCACGCAACGCGACCTTTCGCTCGCTTATTCACCCGGCGTTGCCGTGCCGGTCGAGGCCATCGCTGAGAACCCGTCTTTAGCCTACGACTACACGAACAAGGGCAACCTCGTTGCCGTGGTCTCCAACGGCACGGCGATCCTCGGCCTTGGTAACCTCGGCGCGCTTGCATCCAAGCCCGTCATGGAAGGCAAGGGTGCACTGTTCAAGCGCTTTGCTGACATCGACGCCATGGACCTGCTTGTCTCCACCGAGGACGTGGACGCATTCATCAACTGCGTGCGCTATCTCGGCCCTTCATTTGGCGGCATCAACCTCGAAGACATCAAGGCTCCCGACTGCTTCATCATTGAAGAGAAGCTGAAGGAGCTGCTGGATATCCCGGTATTTCACGATGACCAGCACGGCACCGCCATTATCGCCGCCGCTGGCCTCTTGAACGCGCTCGAGTTGACGGGCCGCTCGATTGAAGATTTCAAGCTGGTCGTCAACGGCGCAGGTGCCGCCGGCATTGCCTGCCTCGAGCTCCTGGGTTCCCTCGGAATGCCGCGCAAAAACGTGATTTTCTGCGACACGAAGGGAGTCATCTACCAGGGCCGCAAGGACGGCATGAATCAGTGGAAGTCGGCTTATGCGGCCAAGACGAAAGCGCGAACGCTGGCGGAAGCTCTGGATGGTTCCGATGCCTTCTTTGGCCTCTCTGCGAAAGGTGCCGTGACCGCGGACATGGTTAGATCCATGGCGCCGAAGCCGATCATTTTCGCGATGGCAAATCCTGATCCCGAGATCACGCCGGAAGAGGTCGCCGCCGTGCGATCCGACGCGATCATGGCCACGGGCCGGTCGGACTATCCCAATCAGGTGAACAACGTCCTCGGCTTTCCCTTCATCTTCCGCGGCGCACTCGATGTCCAGGCGAGCACCATCAACGACGCCATGAAGATCGCAGCAACGAAGGCATTGGCCGAACTCGCGCGCCAGGAAGTGCCCGATCAAGTCGCCGCTGCATTCCACGGTCGCCGCCCGACCTTCGGTCCAGAGTACATCATACCCGCGCCGTTCGACCCGCGCCTCATCAGCCACGTGCCGCCTGCGGTTGCGAAAGCGGCAATGGAATCCGGCGTCGCCCGCCGTCCCATCGTGGACATGGAAGCTTACGTTGCCCGCCTGAAAGGCCGTCTCGATCCCGTGACCGGCTGGCTGCAAGCAACCTTTGACACCGTCCGGCAGGAACCCAGACGCGTCGTATTCGCGGAGGGCGAGGATCCCGCCGTGATCCGCGGAGCAAATTCATACTTTTTGCAAGGCTTCGGTCAGCCGTTGCTTGTTGGCAGTAAGGACATCATAAGAAAGCGTTTCGGAGAACTCGGCATCCCATTGCGCGCCGAATTCGAAATTCTCGACACGACTCTCTCCGCAAATGCAGATGAGTTTGCCGAATTTCTCTATCAGCGTCTCCAGCGCCGCGGGCACTTGAAGCGCGATTGCGAGCGGATCGTGCGCAACGAGCGGAACGTCTTCGCGGCCCTGATGGTCGTCCACGGTTATGCTGACGCGATGGTATCCGGCGTGACGCGCAACTGGACCAGCGTGTTCCAGGATGTACGCCGCGTGATGGATGCCAAGCCCGGCCGCAACATCATCGGCGTCTCACTCGCGCTCTGCCGTGGACGCGCGGTGCTGATCGCTGACACGAGCGTCCACGACATGCCGACACCTGAGCAGCTTGCTAACATTGCCGTTGAAGCGGCGAAAGCCGCCCGCAATTTTGGTCTTGAACCGCGCGTCGCCATGCTCGCCTACTCGACGTTTGGACAGCCGCGCGGTGAACGTTCCGACGTCGTCCGCCAGGCCGTCGCCATTCTGGACGAGCGTCAGGTCGATTTCGAATACGACGGCGACATGGCCGCCGACGTCGCGCTGAATGCCGATCTGATGAAGCTCTATCCGTTCTGCCGTCTCACCGACACGGCGAACGTGCTGATCATGCCGGCGTTCCATGCCGCATCGATCGCCACCAAGACCTTAAAGGAACTCGGCGGCGCAACCGTAATTGGTCCGCTACTCGTCGGCCTCGAACACTCGGTTCAGATCTGCACGCTCGGTGCGCAGGACACAGACATCATGAACATCGCGGCACTGGCTGCCTACGATCTGACCTCGTAGGCGTTTACATCTCCACGCAAATTTTGCCGAAATGGGTGGCGCTCTCTTCGTATCGGAACGCATCCGCCAGCTTTTCGAGCGGAAACGTCCGATCGATGACCGGACGCAGCCCCGGATTCGCATCAAGTGCGCGTACCATATCCTGCTGATGGCGCCGGCTGCCGACGATGATGCCCTGCAGCTTGATCTGTTTGGCCATCATCATCAAAGTGGGAACATTACCGGCAATACCGGTGAGAATTCCGATCAGCGAGACGTGCCCGCCGACCCGTGCTGCCGTGATCGATTGCGGCAGCGTCCCTGGACCGCCAATTTCGAGCACGTGATCGACGCCGCGCCCGCCAGTCCACTGCTGCACGGCGTCGCCCCAGCGTGTCTCCGTCTTATAGTTGATTGTGTGATCGGCGCCGAGCGACTTGGCTTTCTCCAGCTTAGCGTCCGAGGAAGACGTAATGATAGCGGTCGCACCCATCATCTTGGCGAACTGAAGCGCAAACACCGCCACGCCACCTGTGCCAAGTATCAGAACGCTGTCACCCGCCTTGATTTCACCCTCCACAACGAGCGCGCGCCACGCTGTGAGCGCCGCACAAGGCAGCGTCGCCGCCTCAGCATGCGACCAGCCTTTAGGCGCAGGCGTGAACCAGTTCGCAGGCGTGACGACGACCTCGCGCGAATACCCGTCGAGACCGTCGCCTGGAACGTGGCTGAAGTTGCCGTGCGGAGGAGTACCATCCTGCCAGTAGGGAAAGAAAAGCGAGACGACATGATCGCCGACGGCGAACTCCGTCACGTCTGGGCCCACGGCCTCCACAACGCCGGCGGCATCCGACATCAGGATGCGGCCCTCGGCAGTTGGAATAGCACCATTGGCTACAGCATAGTCATGGTAGTTGAGCGAATTCGCATGTAGGCGGACGCGGATTTGGTGCTGACCCGGCTCGCCGGGATCAGCACGCTCCACTACTTCCAACGTTTCAATCTTTGAAGGCTTGTGGGCAATGACGGCTTTCATGCGAATTTGCCATCCTATTCGTAGTAGGCGTAATGCTTGCGCACAGTCTCGACGACCTCCCAGGTGCCGGTGAAGCCGGCTGGAGATACGAATGCGTCGCCTGCGCGATAGGTGGCCGTCTGCCCGTCATCTCCTGTGACGACGAGCACGCCAGAGAGGATCTGGCAGAACTCGCTTTCAGTAAAGATGCAGCGCCATTTGCCGGGCTTGGATTCCCATATGCCGGAATGGAAACGCCCGTCCCCGCTTGTGAAGAGGTTCCACGCCGTCTGGACAGGATCGCCTGAGACAATGCGATCCGCCGGCGGCCGGTAGGTCTCCCCGGCCGGTAGCGGAGCACGGAACGACACGAGGAGGGGAAGAGCGGCGGCGGGGCTGACTTCGGTCATGTGCGATTGCGATCTCTGTCTCACAGGAGGATATCGCAGTCACGATAGTCGCACGCGGCGGCAGCAGCAACTGCAAGTCGGCAGGAATTCAGGAACAGGTTGGAGAGAGACCGCGGTCAGTCGCCCACCGCGATACGGCTCCTGAGTTCACTCGGCGCGCCGAAGTGCTCGAAGTAGCGCGGATCGATCTTCTCGACCGGAAGAATGACAAGAACGTCCGTGGTGCCGAACTGCCGGTCGATCACCGCGCCGTCGCCGACAAAGGCGCCGAGCCGCAGATACCCCTTGATGAGCGGCGGCATGGCCTTGAGCGCCTGCTTGAGATCAATCTTGTCTTTTTCGATGAGATCCATTTTTTGATGCAGAGGCGCATGCGCCGTGCATCGCCAATCCACCGGCGCCATGGCATAATGGTGAAGATATGAAAGAGCCATCGCATGTGCCGCAGGATCGGTACCCTCGAAGCTGGCACAGCCGATCATCACGTCCACCTTATGCTCACGCACATAGGTCCATAGCCCATGCCACAAAAGCTCCACCGATCGCTTTGACCGGTATGGCTTCAACACGCACGAACGGCCCAGTTCCACGAACCGATAGTGCGGCGACTTCGCCCGCACGAGCGGCGCAATATCGTATTCGGCCTGCGAGTAAAAACCGAGCGTCCGTTCGGCAATCTCCTGCCGTAGGAGCCGGTAGGTTCCGACGACACGGGGCCTACGCCGGTGCGCCCAGCGTTCCCGTCCGTGCGGTTCCGGCGACGTGTCGACGACCAGAAGATGATCACAGACGGCGTCATAAGAATCCTGATCGAGCCGCCGCATCGAAGCGACCGGATTTGGCTTTGCGGAAAGCTCTTCGTAGAACACTTCGTAGCGCAGTCGCTGCGCCTGCAAAATGTCGGCGCGGTTTCCCGCCATCCGCACTTCCAGGTCGCCGATTGCGCCGTACACCTTTGGCTGCGGGACCCGCACGAATGAAAATGCCTTGACCCGCGCCCGTTCGTTCAGATTGCGCAATTCGAGCGCGCGGTTCGCGAGGAGGCCGGATGGGGGAGCGCTCAATTTCGCGATGCGCTTCAATCGACCCGTTAGGCCTCGACCTTGCTTCATCTGGTCTGCTCCGGCGCCGCTCTTCGGGGCGCAATCTCATGCGACCCTGCGGCCGCTGCGGCAGCATATGACACGATTCCGAGACGATTTTGCGACAAGCAACGGCGTCGCAGCCGATGAAATCGGTCCGTCAGGCAGCCGGATTTGCGCGACGCGCCCGCGGCAGCCATCGAGCGAGAACCGAAGTCAATGCGCAGCTGTCGAAAGGCTTGGCCAAATAGTCGTCCATACCGGCAGCAAGGTAGCGCTGGCGATCCTCCGGAAAAGCATTCGCTGTGACAGCAATGATAGGAAGCGCCGGTCGCACGTCCTCGCTGGATGCAGCAAACAAACGGCGAATGGCCCGTGTCGCCTCGATCCCGTTCAGCCGCGGCATATAGATGTCCATGAGCACGAGATCATACGGTGGATCTTGACCGGCAATGGTCCTCGCAACCGCCGCAATCGCTTCGTCGCCGGTCTGCGCGCGCACCACGTGGCAACCCTCGCGCTCGAGCAAGCGCGTCGCAAGCAGCGCGTTGACGGCATTGTCCTCGGCAAGCAGAACGTTCGCAGTCACCCGCCGATCCGCTTCCAACCCCCGGGCGCCAGGCGAGGCCCGTGACACCGCCGCGTGCAGGACTGGAGCCGATGTGTCCGCACGTTCGAGGATCAGTTCAGCAGTGAACACTGATCCGCGCCCTGGCTCCGATACGACGATGATATCACCACCCATCGCGTGAGCGATCCGTCGCGCAATGGCGAGCCCTAGGCCCGAACCCCCATCCTGCCGATACACTGCCGCCTCCGCCCGCTCGAACTCGGCAAACACGACCGCTGCTTCCGCCTTGCTGAGACCGATCCCGGTATCTTCGACAGCGAGCGTCAAATGCACCTTTCCCGTTGCAGGTTCGACGTCACGCGCCGAAACGGTGACATGCACCGAGCCGGCATCGGTGAACTTGACAGCGTTCGACAGCAGATTGAGCACGATCTGGCGGACACGCGGCTCATCTCCGGAAAGCAAAGGCGGCGCATCGCCCACTATGGAAAAGGAGATTGTAAGCCCCTTGTCCACGGCCCTTGGCTCAAGTAGCGCCACACAGGTTTCTACCGTCTCGACAATCTTGAACGGCATTTTGACGAGTGCAAGCTTGCCAGCTTCGATCCGGGAAAAATCGAGGATCTCGTCTATCAGCGACATTAATGCCCGGGCCGACTGAGAAATCGCCCGTGCGTAGCTCGCTTGATCGTCCGCGAGGTCACTGTCGAGCAGCAGATCCGACATGCCGATAATCCCGTTCATCGGCGTTCGAATTTCATGGCTCATGTTTGCTAGGAAGCGCGACTTCGCACGATTTGCGTCGAGCGCCGCATCCCGCGCCCGGCGCAAGTCTTCCGCATCGCGGCGATCTTGTGTGATGTCGCGGCCGATGCGTTGCGTCTCACAGCCGTCAGCCGGACCGCATGCTGTTTCTTCCCAGGCGATCCAGCGTGGTCCCGAAACCGTCTCCATGTATTCGACATGGTGCGAAGGATGGTTCTCGATTGCGAGCACGTGCGGATCGTGCCGTCGTCCGGCCAACTCGTCCTCTCGCAAACCAAATGCCTGCAGATAAGCACGATTGGCAAAAAGAACCTGACCGTCGGCGTTTCGACGCACGATCAAACCTGCTTGTGCATCGAGAAGATCTCGGTAGCCGCGCGCGCTATCGGCGATCCGCCAATGCAGATCATGCAGCTGCTCCAGTTTTTCGTCAGGAAATGCGCGCTCGTTCGTCGTATCGCTGCAAAACGAAAGTCGTTCCGATGCGCGGCGCACGGATGCCAAGAACCCGCCGATCAACGGAAGCATAGAGACTGAGCGACGATCTTCGTCTCGATCCGTGCTATGGCCGCTTTCACACACGCTGCTACACCTTCTCGGGTGCGCACGTTCACAATGCGCGCGCCGGCTCGCAGCTAAGCGGCGCTTGCTTTAACAAAAACTGAAGCAGCAAAGTTAATGCGGAAAGTCGTAAATACTCTAGACTCCGCATTTCTCAGAGCTTGCCTATTTCCTCGTCGGTGAGATGCCGCGCGGCTTCCGCCGTCATCAAGGGAACGCCGTTGCGGATCGGATACGCAAGTGCAGCTTTACGGCTGAGCAGTTCCTGCTTCTCCGGACTATACACGAGGATGGCCTTGGTAAGCGGACAAACAAGCACTTCCAACAGCCTCGGATCGAGACGCGGCCCGGCCGAAGGTTCACCGTATCGTTCGTTGCCGCTCATTGAATCGTCCCGCCTGATCCGCCGTTGGCCGCGATTTCCATCTCCGCGAGTGCGACAAGGACTTCCGACCTCGTCTTCAAGTCACGCGCTTCTAAAAGCGCCTGCTTTTCTTCAGCGCCATATGGCGCCATGATTGACAGCGCGTTCACCAGGCTTTCGCTCGACGCGCGCTCGATCGATGTCCAGTCTGCCTCGAGCCGGTTCTGTTCGAGGTAAGATTTGAGAACGCGCAGTAGCCCCGCCCGATCGACCTCGTTCTCGCCAAGCCCCTGCGTCAAATCCTGCACGAAACGGTCGTACGAGACGCTGGCAATACGATAGGCTGTTGGCGATGCCGCCTCTCCAATGACCTCGAACCGGCCGATTCCTGTCAGCGTGATCGCAAGCCGACCGTCATCGAGTTCTTGATAGCTTGTCACACGTCCAGCACAGCCGACCGACCGCAGCGGCGACGATTTACCTTGCGGACTTTCGGTTTCGAGCACGCTTCCGGTGCGCGCCGGCTGAATGATGCCGATCAGTCTTGATCCGGCAAGCGTGTCGTGCAGCATCGCAAGATAACGGGGTTCAAAGATATTGAGTGGCAGCGTCGCGCGCGGGAGAAGAATGGCTCCGCGCAGCGGAAACACCGGCAGCCGCGGCGGGAGATCCTGCGGTCTCTGATACTGATCCGTCCAGCCCAATGGGCGTCCTTTCTGTGCGCGAGCCTCAGGCGAAAAGGATGGAAGAAAGCCGCTTGCGGCCATCGACCGTGAATTCGTCCTTCGGCCCCCACACCTCGAATAACTGTACGAGCTGCTTACGCGCAGCCTGTTCGTTCCAATTCCGGTCGCGCCGAACGATCGTCAGCAAGTGATCCAGCGCTTCGCCCTTGTAGCCGGACGCCGCCAGAGCGACGGCCAAATCATAACGAGCCTGATGGTCCGCAGGATCTTTCGCGATCCGGTCTTCAAGCGCCGCCGTTTCACTTGCCCCCGCCGCCTTGGCGGCGAGGTCCAGTGCCGCTTTCACGGCTTGCACCGACGGCGTGTTCTCCTTGTCTGGTGGGACGAGCGACAGCATTTGCTCCGCGCGCTCTGTATCGCCCGATTTGAGATAGCACCGCGCGACTCCGGCGAGCGCCTCGACGTTCGTCTGGTCTTCCTGCAAGACAGCCGCATAAGCTTCAGCCGCGCCTTGCAGATCCCCGGCGTCGAAGGCTTCCGCTGCGGCAGCCAGAATATCCTCGAGTGTCGGCCCGGCGTCTGCCAGAGCGCCTGGATCATCGCCGATTAGGCGATCGACAAATTGGCGCATCATGCTCTCGGGTTGTACGCCGACGAAGCCATCGAGCGGCCGCCCGTCGCGAAACGCATAGACGGTCGGCAGCGACTGCACGCGAAGCTGCGCTGCGATAGAGGGATGTGCATCCGTATCAAGCTTCACGAGGCGCACCTTGCCTCCGTAGCTTTTGACGACCTTCTCAAGCACTGGAGCGAGCTGCTTGCACGGCCCACACCAGCTCGCCCAGAAATCGACGAGCACGAGCGATGTCCGTGAAGCCTCTATGACATCCTTCATGAAATTCGCCGTCGTCGTGTCCTTGACGATGTCCCCGGCCGCGGGTGTCGCCGAACCGATATCCATTCCGTCGTCTCCTTGGGTGTCTGCCGCGGGCGGCGTCCTCCGCTCAGCCCGTCGCATTGCGAAATTACCTATCGCCTCTGATCAGATCGAGGCCATCTCCATGTCGATAGCTCCGGGCGTCAGTCGACCGTGAGCGCCGCGATCTGGGGTATGTGTCCCGTGGCGCGAATGAACCGCAAAAGGTCGTCCCGCGCAATGCTCGTTGTGGCGGAATTTTCCATGGGGTGCAGATTGATAATGTCGAATTCCATCAGGTTTCGATCCATCACCACCCGGACCTGCTGACCGGCATCGTTCATGACCGCGAATGCTGTCACCGAGCCAGGTTTCACCCCCATGACCTCCTGCAGTAGCTCCGCCGGTCCAAAGCTCAACCTTGCCGAATCGATAACAGGCGGTAGCCGCTTCAAGTCTACGCGCGTCCGATGGTGCGCAACGATCAGGAACAGCGCACCCTTGGCGTCCTTCAGAAACAGGTTCTTGGTGTGTCCGCCGGGGATCTTCGCATACAACTCGGCGCTCTCCTCAACCGAGAACACGGGCGGATGATCGACCGTCGTGGTCTCAATGCGGAGTTCGGCAAGCCGTTCCATCAGGTGTCGGCGGAGGGGCGTCAAGGACTGGCTCAAAGGTGGACGTCATGAGTTCAGTCCCCGGAAGTAGGGCGCGTGAGCGGCTGCGGCAAGCCCGGCGGTCGGATTGGTTTCCAGTTGACGGGCTGATAGCGGCCTGTTATCCGCCTGCCTCCGGTGATCGGTCAGCTTGATCAAGTCACCGTTGCCGCTAAAATGCGGCATTTGGAATGGTAAGCGGGTGTAGCTCAGCGGTAGAGCATCACGTTGCCAACGTGAGGGTCGAGGGTTCGATCCCCTTCGCCCGCTCCATTCGAAGTGCTAAGAGGCAGAAAAATTGCGCCGATGAGCGCTCTGGCCGCGACTCACGCCGCGCTGGCCGCTGACGCGGTCGCGTCCATCCGCTGCAGCAGTTCCTCCGTGAGCGCCCGCACCGCTTGTCCGACGTGCCCGGGATACTTGGCGAAGTAGGATCGGTCCTGGGTCCGGAAGCGCGCCGCGTCCTGCAGCGATTGGGCCCGCGGAACGACACCCGTGAAACAATTGTTATCTGGGTTCTCACGGAGCCATTGGTAGTACTCGGCCTCTGTCGGCGAGGTCGTGTCGAACATGTTGACGATGACGCCGAGATTCTCAGCAAAACCCATCTCTGGGTTAAAGGCTTTGAAGCGCCGGAACACATCGAGCCCGCAAACTGAGACGTAATCCGCCTTAGTCGGCGAGATATGGAAATCGGATTCGCGAAGCCAGCTTTCCGTCAGCACAGACAACCCTGGCGGACAGTCGATGAGCACCACGTCGAACACGCTGCGCACCTCGAGCAGCAACTGGGCGATGGCGGCCCTGAGCCGGGCGTGCAGCTGCTCTTTCGATACCTCTCGCTCGAATAAGGTCAGCTGCATGTCGCTCGGGATGAGGAAAACGGAGCGTGCATCGTCCACGTCGCCGACATCGCGGATCACGACGCGCGACCAGTCCGGTGTTCCGCCCTGCAATACGCGGCCGACCAGATGATCGACGATTGTCAGACCTTCCGATTGCAGCCGGTGCAAATTGGCAACGGAAGTCAACATGCTGGATACGCTGGCCTGTGCGTCGCTATCGATCACGAGCACATTTTTGCCATGGTAGCACGACAGCGTCTCGGCAAGCGCCAGCACGAGCGTCGATTTCCCGACGCCCCCCTTGGTATTCATCACGGCAATTGTATTGCGCGGCATCGCGCGTTAACCCCACCCGTCATCGTCCCAGCCAAGGTAGCCAGGAAAGCCGCGCCCAACTATGACATGTGCGGCCCGATTGTGGCGGTCTCGGGGTCAAGATTGCAACGCGCCCCGCCCTCGCTGCATAAAAGGGAAATCTAGCTTGGGCCTTGCCTTCGCGTGGTCTGCGGTTATGACCTTCAGAAGTCAATTTGCCTGGAGGCCTTCCGCGCCATGATTTTCTTTTCGTGTGTTTCCCGGCTTAGCCGGTCATTCGTCCTGGCTTCTTTGCTCGCTGTCACGCTGCCGCTTGCCGGTTGCGGCGTGAACAACATCCCGACCTATGAGCAGAACGCCAAGGCAGCGTGGTCGGAGGTTCTCAACACCTACAAGTCCCGCACCGATCTCATCCCGAATCTGGTCGCGACCGTCAAAGGCTTCGCTGAGCAGGAGAAAAGTGTGCTGACCGAGGTGGTCGAAGCCCGGGCGAAGGCAACCAGCGCTCAGGTGCAGGCGCCACCGGACATCCTCACCAATCCTGAGGCGATGAAGACCTTCCAGGAGACACAAGCTCAACTTGGGGGCGCCTTGGGCCGCCTCTTGGCCGTCATCGAGCGCTATCCGGACATCAAGTCCGGCCAGAACTTCCTCGCACTCCAGAGCCAGTTGGAGGGCATCGAGAACAAGATCCGCATCGCGCGCAGCGACTACATCCAGGCGGTACGCCAATACAATACTGAGATCACCACGATCCCCGGCCGCTGGTGGCGCGCGTTTGTTTATCCCGACAAGACGGAGATGGCCGCATTCGAGATCCCTGCCGACGAACAGAAGACGCCCAAGGTCGATTTCGGCACCAAGAACTGAACAGGACGGCCACCTCTACCTCCGAGGGGAGAGGTGGCGCCTTTCCGTCTCCGCCAAGGAGTAAACATCGGTGCGCGCGATCCTGACAGCGCTGGCACTCGTTCTGACGGTGCTCGTCTCTGGCATTGCGCCAACGAATGCCGCCGAACCTGTTTTCCCGGCGCTGACCGGACGCATTGTCGACAACGCCAACCTCCTCACGCCCGAAGTCGAAGCCGAACTCGCCGCCACATTGGCATCGCTCGAAGAAACGTCGTCCGATCAGCTGGCGATCGTGACTTTGCCGACACTCCAAGGCTTCACGATAGAAGACTTCGGCTACAAGCTCGGCCGCCACTGGGGCATCGGACAGGCGGGCAAGGATAACGGCGTTCTGCTCATCGTTGCACCGAATGAACGCAAGGTGCGCATCGAAGTCGGCAAGCGGCTCGAGCCGGTCATGACCGACGCCATGAGCCGCATCATCATCGAAAACGCGATTTTGCCAGGCTTCCGCCGCGGCGACTTCGCAGGCGGTATCCGGGCCGGCGTGCGCGACATCAAGGATGTGCTGCTAGGCGACGCGGAAGCCGTCAAGCGGCGTGCGTTGGGAATGCATCGGGCACCTGAAGTCGATTGGGTCGCCGTACTCATCATCGCCATTTGGATCGCCATCGTCGTTTATTCGATTTATCAGCAGCAAAAGCAGGCCGCCCAATATCCGCAGTCGGCTGGACGCGGTGGACGTCGCCGCTCCGGCCGCGGTCGCGGCATTGTCATCCTCCCCGGCGGATCAGGCGGCTGGAGCGGAAGCGGCGGCGGTGGCGGCAGTTGGTCGGGCGGTGGCGGCACCTTCAGTGGTGGGGGCGCCTCGGGCGGCTGGTAAGGACCAAAGGGAACGAAGCGCATGGCCTTCATTTCGGAACAGGATCAGGCGCGAATCGGCCAGGCGATCGTCGCCGCTGAGCGCAAAACCTCCGGTGAAATCGTCGCTGTCTTGAGCGGCGAAAGCGCCAGTTACCTGCACGTTCCCTTCCTATGGGCCGGGCTGATTGCGCTCATTGTGCCCTGGCCGCTCGTCTACCTCACGTGGTTGCCCGTTCAGACGATTTATCTCGTCCAACTTGCAACTTTCATGCTGATCCTTCTGCTCACGCTGCCACGGCGTGTCCGCTACGCGCTCGTGCCGCAGAGCGTGAAACGCGAGCGGGCTCACCGCCGCGCGGTCGAACAGTTCCTGGTCCAGAATCTCCACACCACCGCTGGTCGTACTGGGGTACTGATCTACGTCTCGGTTGCCGAACGTTATGCCGAGATCATCGCCGATACCGGCATCGACGCCAAAGTTCCAAAAGGCACTTGGCAGGCAATCGTGGATGATCTCACAGCGAATATTGCCGACGGAAAAGCGGGAGACGGCTTCGTGCACGCGGTCGAGCGATCAGGAGACCTCCTCGCCAAGCACTTTCCGCCCGGGACGCGCGACCCAAACGAACTGCCGAATCATCTGATCATCATCGAGTGACATCCCGCGCACGAAAAGGAAACTTAGATGACGACCGTGCACGCGAGGCTCGATCCGGCGACGACAAGGACAACGGAACGGGCACCTCTGCGTGCTCTCGTGTCCTGGACGCTCTACGACTTCGCCGCACAGCCCTACTACACGCTCGTGCTCACATTTCTCTTTGCGCCTTACTTCGCCAGTCACGTTGTCGGCGACCCCGCGCTCGGCCAAACTATCTGGGGCTACGGTGCGGCCGCCGCTAGCATCTTGATTGCAATCGGGAGCCCCTTCCTTGGCGCTCTTGCCGATGGTCGCGGACGACGCAAACCCTGGATCGCGGTCTTCGCCTCAGTGCTCATTATCGGGCTTGCCACACTTTGGATCGCGGTCCCCGGCGCGCCGACACATACAATTGCGCTTGTCGTGCTCGCGTTCGTCGTCGCCACCGCTGCGGCTGAATTCTCATCGGTCTTTACCAACAGCATGATGCCGAGCCTTGTGCCTGCCTCTGCGCTGGGCCGTCTCTCCGGCATCGGCTGGGGCGTAGGGTATCTCGGCGGGCTGTTGAGTCTCGCTCTCGTTGCAGGCCTCATTGTCAGCAATCCCGCTACTGGCAAGACGCTGTTCGGCCTCGATCCAATCCTTACACTCGATACCACATCCCGCGAAGCAGACCGCCTAGTCGGTCCCATTGCAGCGGTGTGGTTCGCGGTCTTCATGATCCCTTTTTTTCTATTCGTTCCTGACGTGAAACCAATACCGTTGCCACCCGGCGAAAGGCGCCCGTCCCCCGCATCTCAGCTTTGGCAAACAGTCAAGCAACTGCCCCAGAACCGCGACATGCTCTTCTTCCTGGTCGCACGCATGATCTACGCGGACGGCCTCTCCGCGATCTTCGCCTTCGGCGGCATCTATGGCACCGCTGTGTTCGGCTGGAGCGCCTTGGAACTCGGGCTGTTCGGCCTCATCCTCACGGCCACAGGAATGATAGGCGCCGTTATTGGAGGTTTCCTCGATGACCGTGCGGGTGCCAAGACCGTAATACTTGTCTCGCTGATCCTACTGCTCGTTGGCGCGCTAGGTATTCTTTCGGTCGACAAAACGCACGTGCTCTACATATTGGAAGTCCCGCAAAAGGCCGCCGCCACATCGCCCTTCTCCTCCATTGGCGAGCTGGTCTTCCTGGCCTTTGCGCTGATCGTCGGCCTCGTCGCTGCGCCCGTTCAGGCGGCAAGCCGCTCGCTCCTGGCACGTCTCGCTCCGCCAGACCAGATTACCCAGTACTTCGGCCTCTTCGCATTCTCGGGAAAAGTGACGGCGTTTCTCGCCCCCTTTCTCGTCGCGACCGTCACGCTTGCAACGGACAGTCAGCGGCTAGGCATGTCCGCGATTGCTCTGTTCCTTGTGGCCGGCATGCTTCTGATGCTGCCGATTCAAGAACCGCGAGCCCGTTGAAGGTAAACGGGAAATCGTTTGCGCTGGATAAGCTGGCCGAGCGAGCCGGTGCGCCCGCAGCGAGCCTTGACAGCGATGTCAGGCCGCGCGCATCGTCCGCCCAAATTTCATCCCCGGGTCCTTTGTGCGCCGCGCACCACTGTCCCGAAGCGACGAGGCTTGAAAAGTGGAACCGATAACCGATCGTCCAGCCCCGACAATCGTCCGCACCTACTTGAAATTCGAAACACCCATCGCGGAGCTCGAGCGCAAGGTACAGGAATTGCGCGCGCTCGAGGGCTCCGAAACCGCGGTCAACATTGCCGACGAAATCAAGAAGTTGGAGCAGAAGGCCCACGCCGCTCTTGCTGAAACCTATGCCAAGCTGACGCCGTGGCAGAAGACGGAAGTCGCCCGCCATCCGGAGCGCCCGCATTGTCTCGATTATGTCGCCGGCTTGATCGAAGATTTTACACCGCTTGCAGGTGACCGCTACTTTGGCGAAGACGAGGCCATCGTCGGCGGCCTCGGCACGTTCCGCGGCCGCTCCGTCATGGTCATTGGCCACGAAAAAGGATCGGACACGGAAAGCCGCCTGCGCCACAACTTCGGCATGGCCAAGCCCGAAGGCTATCGCAAGGCCATCCGCTTGATGGAAATGGCCGATCGCTTCCAGATGCCGGTCATCACGCTGTGCGATACTGCCGGCGCCTACCCTGGCGTGGATGCCGAACAGCGCGGCCAAGCCGAAGCCATTGCGCGGTCGACCGATACATGTCTGGCCATCGGTGTGCCGCTGATCGCTGTCATCATTGGTGAGGGTGGTTCAGGCGGCGCCGTCGCAATCGCCTCTGCCAACCGCATTCTCATGTTGGAGCATTCGATCTATACGGTCGCATCGCCGGAAGCGGCCGCCTCGATCCTCTGGCGTGACAGTTCCAAGGCTATTGATGCCGCGACAAGCATGAAGATCACAGCCCAGGATCTCGAAGCTCTTGGCGTGATCGACACGGTCGTTAAGGAACCCGTCGGCGGTGCCCACCGTGATCGCCCGATGATGATGAAGCGTGTTGCCGACGCCATCGCCAAGGCGCTCGCGGAATTCGATGGCAAGAGCCCCGCCGAAATTCGCCGCCAGCGTCAGGACCGGTTCCTAGAAATTGGCCGCTCACTTTAAGGCCCGCCCAAGCGCGATGGCCGCGACGCGGGACGGCGGGTACCGATTGTTCTCCAAGTCATTGTTAACGCTGACAACTCGCGCCTCATCCGTGCCGTATTCACGGCGCCCTATCCTCTCAATGATCGGCGGCGCTACGTCCAATTCTCAAATGCGATCCAACGTCTTAGAGAAGTATTAACCTTCTCAAACAAATGGTGATTCGTCCGAGGAGTTTGCCGACGCGCAGTCGAAAGATCATTGGGATGGCCACAGCCAACCGGGATGGGGACGTGAGGTCGAGACGTCGGTTTGCAGCAGTTCTGATAGCCGCAGCGATCGCGCTTGCGGGCTGCGGAAGTGCGCCAGAACTCATTCCAGCCGAGCAGCCGTTGCCGAAGGAAACACTGGAACTGATCGGCAAGAAGGGCATGCAGCCCGGCATGCCAATCTTCGTTCGCATCTTCAAGGAAGAGTCGGAACTCGAAGTCTGGAAGGCGCGCGAGGACGGCCGCTTCTATCACTTCAAGACGTATCCGATCTGCAATTGGTCCGGCGAGATCGGCCCAAAACTAAAGAAGGGTGACAAACAGGCTCCCGAAGGATTCTACGCTGTCGGCCCAAAGCAGATGAAGCCGGACTCGAACTATCACGTCGCCTTCAATCTCGGTTTCCCCAACGCGTATGACCGGTCGCACGAGCGAACCGGCGAATACCTGATGATCCATGGCAAGTGCAAATCGGCGGGCTGCTACGCGATGACCGACGCGCTGGCGGAAGAAATCTATGCGCTTGCTCGCGATGCCTTCCGCAACGGCCAGACCGCCTTTCAGGTACATGCATTCCCGTTCCGCATGACGGACGAAAAACTTGCCCGCTTCAAAGGCCACAAAAACTATCCGTTCTGGGCGATGATCAAGCCGGGCTACGATTTCTTCGAAACCTATCGCGTGCCACCGACGATTGCAGTCTGTGAACGCAAATACGTCGTTGGCGTCACCCTGCCGGCCGCCGGCCGCATCGACCCGCAAGGCGTTTGTCCCCGATTCCAGAAACAGGAGTTGACCCCCTTCGTTCCGAACCAGCTGGACCAGCAGATCGCTAATCAAAAGGGCTCGCTCGTGCCGGGTGCAAAGGCCCGCGAAGCCACCGCGCTCGCATGGTCCGACGGCGAAGCGCCCACGCCCAAGCCTGTGTCTGCGCCAGCGACGGGTTCCATCGCGACCCCGTCCCCAGAAGCAATTCCCGCCGCATCTCATCTTGCCGCAGAGCCAGTGCCCGTCGTGCGCAAGAAAACTGCTAAGAAACCTTTCGAGGTTCCGACATCGCTCGGGTTGAACGCGCCCTGACGTGCGCCATCTGACAACTCGAGATCGCAGTGCGATAGCCGGGTGGAAGAAGCAAGATGGTTCAAGCGAACACGCCGCAAAAGCGCCGGAGGACCGGTCTCACCGGTCTCATAATGCTCGCTCTGTTTCTCGTAGGTGCGGCAGCTATTGCGCTCATGCCAACACCGGTGCGCGACGATTACATGATATCGCTCCAGCGCCATTACCGCGTCTGGCTCTCCTCGACTGGTCAATCGATACCCGGCACGCCCGATCTGACGCGGCTGGATGAGCGACTGCGCGAAAAAGGCATGGCGCTCGGCACACCCATCCTGATGCGCGCATTCAAGCGCGAGTTCGAACTCGAAATGTGGATGCTGAAGGACGGTCGCTACGAACTCTTTGCGACGTATCCCATCTGCAAATGGTCCGGCCGGTTGGGACCTAAGCTTCAGACAGGTGATCGCCAGTCGCCTGAGGGCTTCTATACGGTCGACAAGACGGCGCTCAATCCGAACAGCCGCTGGCATCGCTCCTTCAATCTCGGTTTTCCGAACGCCTATGATCGCTCGCACGGCCGTACGGGGTCGTTCCTAATGGTCCACGGCGGCTGCGGCTCGATCGGCTGCTATGCCATGACCAATCCCGTTATCGACGAGATCTGGGCCATCGTCACCCGTGCGCTCGACGGTGGGCAGCAGCGATTCCAGGTTCAGGTCTACCCATTTCGCATGACGGACCAGAACCTAGCCCAATATCGTGGCGAGCGCTGGTCGCAGTTCTGGGCCGACCTGAAAACCGGATACGATCATTTCGAGCACGATCGTCTGCCACCTTCAGTCAGCGCCTGCGATAAGCGCTACACTTTCACTTCGGGCGCCAAGACTGGTGATCTGAATGGTCCGGTCATAGCGCAGTGCGCTGCAAGCAAGTCCGCCGCTTCATTGAACTGAAGCGCACCGAAGGCGTTGCAATATCTCTCGGGTGGAAAAGTCCTCGCCAGAAAAAGAGATGCGGCATCCGGCGGTTGCCAGAGGCACCCGTGACCGTCTAGGGTGCAACCTGGGTCAAGGCTCAACGAAGTAGAGTGGTCCGTTGCCTTTTGCTCGAACATTCAATCGCTTGTCTGGCATATTGTGCGGCCGGTGCATCGCCGCTGGTGCCGTGTTGGCTGCTGCCGCAGCTACCACTAGCGCGTATGCACTGTCTATTGAGTTGAAGGACGCCGCGCCTGACCGTGTGGATCGCCAGCGCGCCGCCGCAATCGGCCGCTTGCCACTTCCCGGAACGCCTGACGTTTCGAAGACTGCCGAGCGCCTCGCCGCCAAAGGCTTCGCCTCCGGTGCACCAATTCTTATCCGCATCTTCAAGGCCGAGTCCGAACTTGAACTCTGGATGGAGAAGGACGGGCGCTACGAACTCTTCGCCACGTATCCCATCTGTCATTGGTCCGGCACGCTCGGCCCCAAGCAGCGTGAAGGCGACAAGCAGACGCCCGAAGGCTTCTACACCATCACGTCCCGCCAATTGCATCATGTCGGGCGCTGGCCGCGGTCGCTCAACCTCGGCTTTCCCAATGCCTTCGATCAGGCAATGGGGCGCTCCGGTTCATATATTCTCGTGCACGGCGGCTGTTCGTCAGTCGGCTGCTTCGCCATGACAAATCCAGTTATAGCGGAGATCTACGGACTGGCCGCCGCTGCTTTGCGCGGCGGTCAGCGCCACATTCCAACCCACGTTTTCCCGTTCCGCATGACGGACGCGAACCTCGTCAAGAATGCCGACAGCGAATGGTTTGGCTTCTGGGCGAACCTGAAGCAGGGCTATGACAGTTTCGAGAGAACCCGTCAGCCGCCACGCATCAGCGTGTGCGAGAGTCGCTACCACATTCAAGATGCCAGCCCGCCGGAGGCGGGCCTCCAAAACCCTTTAGCCGTGTGCGGCGTGACAGCCGCCGCCCTTCGCTCCTCGGATCCATCCGCGTCGCTTGTCCCAATCGAAGCCCCGTTGAAAGCGGATCAGAACCTGTCAATGCCAGCATCGGTTCCTCCCCCGTCACGACCGGCACCCTTGGACCCGCTGGTCCAGGTATCCGCGGAAAACAGCAGGACGGTGCAAACGTTCGAACTGGTGCCAAATCTCAACCCGCCGTCACAGCCGAAGGACACGGCAGTCTCGCGCAGGGGCGAGAAACCTCCGTGCAATTTGGCGAGACCAAGTTGCCGGAAGTTCGTCGCGCTGAGGACAGGTAGGCTGACGCGCATGGCAGATGCACGGGCACGCAAAGCCGCCAGGTCCACGGCTCGAACACCCTAATGCGGCTTTCGGAGTTCTTGCGATCCAATTCGACCGCGTGCCATAGAACCCCTGAGTTTATTCTGACGGGGGACGTAAATGGCCGAAAACGAAACGCCAACCGCACCGCCGGCGACCATGGAGCGCCTCTTCGAAAACGCCATTTTCGCCAGCCGCTGGCTCTTGGCGCCGTTTTACTTGGGGCTTGCCCTGTCCATCGTTGTCGTGCTGATCAAATTCATTGCCGAATTCTTCCATCTTGCAATTCATGCTTTTACGGCCACCGAATCTGACGTCATCCTCGGTATCCTCGCCCTCGTCGATTTGACGCTGATGGGCTCACTCCTCATCATCGTCATCTTTTCCGGCTATGAAAATTTCGTCTCCAAGATCGATCACGCCGGTCATAAGGACTGGCCCGAGTGGATGGGTACCATCGATTTTAGCGCTCTTAAATTGAAGCTCCTGTCGTCGATTGTCGCAATCTCCGCCGTCCATCTCTTGAAATCATTCATGGCCCTGAAGACGATCACTCCCGAGATGGAGAGATCTTTGTTTTGGCTCGTCGTCATCCATCTTGTCTTCGTCGTCTCGAGTGTCCTTCTCGCACTCTCAGACCGCATCTCCGGCAAGCACAGCGAAAAGTAATTTAAAGCAAGCGGCAGTACCTAGGTTTCGTGGACAAAGCTTGACTGGGGACTCGGACCTTGATTCAAGGCTGAC